>Ga0208621_1000011_pt1 | contig 78474 bp, 95 predicted proteins | sample CryBogCBH26May08_FD_184617 | JGI IMG/M metagenome (GOLD analysis project Ga0208621, IMG submission 184617) | Freshwater microbial communities from Crystal Bog, Wisconsin, USA - CBH26May08 (SPAdes) (version 2) | ecosystem: Environmental > Aquatic > Freshwater > Lake | place: Crystal Bog... | reverse complement strand
TATATATACTTTTAAATATAAAACAATATTAATTTTCTTTAATATTTTAATATACTTTTTCGTTAATTTTAAACCTTGGAATTAATTAGTTAATATGATATATTTTTCTTACACAATTTAAATTATAAGATATGGCAAAATCGAAAGGGGCTAGATCACTAGTTATTTTAGAATGTACTGAATGTAAAAAAAATGAAATGAAACGATCGAAAGGTATTTCTCGTTATGCAACAAAGAAAAATCGAAAAAATACACCAAATAAACTGGAATTAAAAAAATTTTGCACTCATTGTAATACACATACTATACATAAAGAAATTAAATAAAATATTATGTCTCTACAAAAACGTTATAAAACGCCTACTCGTTTGTCACCAATCGATATTAAATTAACAGATACTATTTCTTATAAGAATATTAATCTACTTAAAACTTTTTTAACTGAACAGGGAAAAATTTTACCTCAAAAATTAACTCAATTAACTTTAAAACAACAACGTAAATTAAAAAAATCAGTAAAACGTGCAAGAATATTAAGTTTTTTATCGTTTGTCAAATCTGTTTAGTTAAGAATATTTTTAACTAACTTATTATAATTTGAGTTTTAAATAATCTTAATAATATGAGTCGAGTACAAAAAAATGATAATTTTATTGATAAAAGTTTTACTATCATAGCAGATATTTTATTAAAAATTTTTCCAACTCCTAAAAAAGAAAAAGAAGCTTTTATGTATTATAGGGATGGTATGTCAGCACAATCTGAAGGTCTATATTCTGAAGCACTTGAAAACTATTACTATGCTTTACAGATTGAAGAAGACCCTATTGATAGAAGTTATATTCTTTATAATATTGGTTTAATATATTCAAGTACTGGTAAGTATTCTAAAGCTTTGGAATACTATTTTCAAGCATTAGAAATTAATTCTAATTTACCTCAGGCTATAAATAATATTGCTGTTTTATATCATTATCATGGAGTTAAGGCATCTGAAGTTAATAACCCTGATGTTGCAAATGTCCTTTTTGATAAGGCTGCGTATTTTTGGCGTTTAGCAATCCGATTGGCTCCAAATAATTATATTGAAGCACAAAATTGGTTGAAAACAACAGGTAGAAATTAAAAATTTAGTTTTCGAAATTTATTAGTTATCTTACTAAACAATATACTTATTGATCATGATTAAAAAAAATAAACAGTTAGGCCGTATTATTCAGATAATAGGCCCTGTTCTAGATGTTAGTTTTGAACCTGGTTTTTTACCAAAAATTTATGATGCAATTACTGTTAATTATCAAGATAAAATTGTAACATGTGAAGTACAACAATTATTAGGTGATAGCCGAGTTCGCGCAGTTGCAATGAGTGCAACAGATGGTTTACAAAGAGGTTTAGAAGTTGTGAATACAGGTGCCCCAATTTCTGTTCCAGTTGGGGAAAGTACTTTAGGACGTATTTTCAATATCTTAGGTGTACCTGTTGATAATGAATCTAATCTTTTACCTAACATTAAGCGTCTTCCAATTCATCGTGATGCACCTAAATTTACAGAATTAGAAACTAAACCTTCAATTTTTGAAACTGGTATAAAAGTTGTAGATTTACTAGCACCTTATCGACGTGGTGGTAAAATTGGTTTATTTGGTGGTGCTGGTGTAGGAAAAACGGTTTTAATTATGGAGCTTATTAATAACATTGCTAAATCACATGGTGGTGTTTCCGTTTTTGGTGGTGTTGGTGAAAGAACAAGAGAAGGTAACGATTTATATATGGAAATGCGTGATTCAGGAGTAATTAATTCTAAAAATCTAGTAGATTCGAAAGTTGCACTTGTTTATGGACAGATGAATGAACCACCTGGAGCAAGAATGCGTGTTGGTTTATCTGCTTTAACAATGGCAGAATATTTCCGTGATGTTAATAAACAGGATGTTCTTTTATTTATTGATAACATTTTCCGTTTTGTTCAAGCAGGTTCTGAAGTTTCAGCTCTTTTAGGAAGAATGCCATCTGCTGTAGGTTATCAACCAACTTTAGCGACAGAAATGGGAGTTTTACAAGAGCGTATTACATCAACTAAGCAGGGTTCAATTACTTCGATTCAAGCCGTTTATGTTCCAGCTGATGATTTAACTGACCCTGCTCCGGCAACAACTTTTGCTCATTTGGATGCAACGACTGTATTATCAAGAGCATTAGCTTCTAAAGGTATTTATCCTGCTGTAGATCCATTAGATTCTACATCTACAATGTTACAGCCGAGTATTGTAGGAAAAGAACATTATGCTATTGCACAAAAAGTAAAACAAACTTTACAACGTTATAAAGAATTACAAGATATTATCGCTATTTTAGGTATTGAAGAATTATCTGAAGATGACCGTTTAGTTGTAGCAAGAGCTAGAAAAATTGAGCGTTTTCTTTCGCAACCATTCTTTGTAGCTGAAGTATTTACTGGTTCAAGTGGTAAATATGTTTCTTTGAATGACTCAATAAAAGGTTTTGAAATGATTTTAAATGGTGAATTAGATGATTTACCTGAACAAGCATTTTATCTAGTTGGTCAAATCGATGATGTAGTTCAAAAAGCTTTAACAATCAAATAAAAAATTACGTAAAAAATGAAATTCAATATTAAGTGTTATAGCGCTACAAAACTAGTTTTTAATGAATTAGCAGAACAAATAATTCTACCAGGTGATGATGGAGAATTTGCTATTTCTGTAAATCATATGAAATTTTTTTCTATTATTTCAAGTGGTCTTTTACGAATAAAACGAGAAAAATCTGATTCGCTTGGCTTATTTTTAATTTCCGATGGTTTTGTTACAGTTGAAAATAATAATATTCAAATTTTTGTTAATTTTGCTGAACCTATAACTTATGTTAATTTAGCTCAAGTAGAAGCAAATCTAAAAAATTTGAAAGAACAATTTAAAAATTGTGAAGCCATATTTGAAAAAGAAAAAATTTCTAATGAGATTTTTAAACTTATTATAAAAATAAAAGCAGCTCGTTTTTTAAAACAATAATTTTTTGCTAATTTTTAATATGGTATTAATTGTAAATAAAAATAAATCTTTTTTTTTTCCGAATGTTGAAACACAAAATTCAATTGTTAGACTTCCTTTAAAATTTCATTTTAATGAATTAAAAGAAAGAATTCAGCATACTCTAATAGTATATGCTTGCTTTTTTATAATTGTTTTTTTAAAAAAAACATTAATTATAGAGCTTTTAATTTCACCGGTTGGACAAATTAAATTTCTACAATTATCACCGAATGAATATTTTCTAGAAACAATTAAAATTGCGTTTTATATAAGTTTAACTATTCTTGTACCTTTTTTGATAAGTCAGTTAATTTTTTATATTACGCCAGCTTTAACAAATGTTGAAAAAAAATTAGTTTTACCTATAATATTAATATCATTAGTTCTTTTTTTTTTTAGTATTTTCTTTAGTTATTTTGGTTTAATTCCAGCGGCTTTAAAGTTCTTTATTAATTATAATGAAGAAATTATTGAGCCTTTATGGTCTTTTAGCCAATATATTGATTTTACTTTGATTTTATATATAACAACAGGAGTTGTTTTTCAAATACCAATTTTACAAATACTATTAGGTATTTTGAGAATAATTTCTGGAAAAAAAATGTTAAAATTTTTAAAATTTATTATTTTAATTACATTTATAATTAGCGCAATTTTAACACCTTCTACTGATCCTATTACCCAGATACTTCTATCATTAGCTATTATTGGTTTATATTTATTAGGAGCTGGTTTTTTAATTGGTTTTGGTTATTAATTATTTTCATTTTATCCTAAAAAATATCTTTTTTAAATTCTTTAACTATCGTAAATAAGCTTCGATGAAAATCTTTAATTACAAGATGAAATTTGATATCTTAAAACCTTTTCTTGTTCTTGCTAACTTTTTAACAATAGTGCAACCAAGTATAGCGTTTCCTATTTATGCTCAACAAGCATATACTGAACCAAGAGAAAATAACGGCAGAATTGTTTGTGCAAATTGTCATTTAGCGCAAAAACCAATTGAAGTTGAAGTACCTCATGAAGTTTTACCCAATACAGTTTTTAATACTAGTGTTAAAATACCATATGATTTGGATAAAAAACAAATTTTAGCAACGGGAACAAAAGGGGGCTTAAACGTTGGTGCGGTTGTTATTTTACCTGAGGGTTTTCAGTTAGCTCCTAATAACTTAGTTTCAGCTGAGTTAAAAGAAAAAAATAAAGGAGTTTATATATCTCCATATAGTGCAAAAAAAGAGAATATTCTAGTTGTTGGACCAATTTCTGGTAATAAACATCAGGAGATTGAATTCCCAATACTTTCACCTGACCCAAAAACAAATAAAAAAGTTAATTTTTTAAAATATCCTATTTACGTAGGTGCAAATCGAGGTCGTGGACAAGTTAATCCGACAGGAGAAAAAACAAATAATAATCCGATACTAGCTTCAGCTACTGGTAAAGTAACTCAAGTTATTGTTACTGAGTCTGGTGACACAGAAATTCGTATTTTAGATAAAAATCAAAAATTAACTAGTCAACAGATTTCAAAATCATTTGAGGTGTTAGTGAAGGCAGGGGATGAGATAATTTTTAATCAAAGTTTAACAAAAGATCCAAATGTAGGTGGATTTGGTCAAGCGGATACAGAAATTGTATTACAAAATCCTGTTCGTATTTATGGCTATATGGTTCTTTGTCTTTCTGTTACTTTAACTCAAATTTTTCTAGTCGTAAAGAAAAAACAATTCGAAAAAGTTCAATCGTCTGAGATTAACTTTTAATTCATAATTTGATCTAATTTTCATCTAGGAAAATTAGATCAAATCATTAATTCTTAAAATTCAGTTTTTGATGGGTTACGTGCTGGGTCACTAGAAAGGAAACCAAAGATAAAAAGTGAAACAAAAAAGCAAATTGTAACGTAAACTAAAATTTTTAATGTTGCCATAATTAATTTGAAAAATAAATTAATAATAAAAATACGAGATCATGAATAGTCTTTACAATCTATGATTGTAGTTAAATTTTTTAATTTCGTCAAAAAATTTTCTTCGATTAAAGCTTTTTAAAATAGTTTTAAGGTATTTTATTTAAATTAGATAGGAAGGGAATCGAACCCTCAATAAAATAAAGTCACATTTTGAGTGTGATGCGTATACCAGTTTCGCCACCTATCTGATTTTTTAATTTTTTAACTTTATTATAAAAGCTCTAATAATATTTTTATCTAATCTTAACTTTTTTTCGAGAATGGGAAGAAATAAAGGGGAACTTGTGAAATTGATTTCAACAAAATGACCTAATGTATTTTTTTTTATAGCATATGATAAATTTTTACGTATAGAAACTGGTATATCTATATTACATGCTCCTGAATATTTTAGCTGTCTAGCATATTCTAGTATCATTTGGTTTATCTTTTCTGTTACTAAATCATAAGAAATATAAAAAACTAACTCATAATTCCTATTTGCAAAAAATTTTTCCATAATTTAAATTAATTTAAAACTAACCAATTTTATCAAATTTAAAATACTTTTGTAAAGATATTAAATTTTGCTTAATTACGAAATAACTTATTTCTCTTATTAAAATTTTTATGAACAAAGTTTATGACTGGTTTGAAGAACGATTAGAAGTTCAGGCAATTGCTGATGATATTACAAGTAAATATGTTCCCCCTCATGTAAATATTTTTTATTGTTTTGGTGGAATTGTTCTAACTTGTTTTCTTGTTCAAGTAGCTACAGGATTTGCAATGACATTTTACTATCGACCAACTGTAACAGAAGCATTTAGTTCCGTTGAATATCTAATGACTCAAGTTAATTTTGGCTGGTTAATTCGTTCAATTCATCGTTGGTCAGCAAGTATGATGGTTTTAATGATGATTTTACATATATTCCGTGTTTATTTAACTGGTGGTTTTAAAAAACCACGTGAATTAACATGGATTACTGGTATCACATTAGCAGTTGTTACAGTTTCATTTGGTGTAACAGGTTATTCTTTACCATGGGATCAAGTTGGTTTTTGGGCTTGTAAAATTGTAACAGGTGTTCCTGAAGCTATTCCAGTTATTGGTACCCCACTTCTATATTTATTACGAGGAGGAGTTAGTGTTGGTCAAAATACTTTAACTCGTTTTTATAGTGCGCATACATTTTTATTACCTGTTGTAGCTGCAGTTTTAATGTTAGCTCATTTTCTAATGATTCGTAAACAAGGTATTTCTGGTCCATTATAAAAAAATTTAAAATAAAAAGTTAACTTTTATGAGTGTTATAAAAAAACCGGATTTAAATGATCCAAAATTACGTGCAAAATTAGCTAAAGGAATGGGTCATAATTATTATGGCGAGCCAGCATGGCCAAATGATCTATTATATATATTTCCAGTTGTAATTTTATCAACATTTGCCATTTTAATTGGTTTAGCGATTATAGAGCCAACAGCTATTGGAGAAAAAGCGGATCCGTTTGCTACTCCATTAGAAATTCTTCCTGAATGGTATTTTTTCCCTACTTTCAATTTATTAAGAATTTTACCAAATAAGCTTTTAGGAGTTTTAGCAATGGCTGCAGTTCCTTTAGGGCTTTTAACAGTACCGTTTTTAGAAAATGCAAATAAATTCCAAAACCCATATCGTCGTCCACTTGCGATGAAAGTTTTTTTATTCGGAACAGCTTTTGCTATTTGGTTTGGGGTTGGTGCTTGTTTACCTATTGATAAGGCAGTTACTTTAGGTCTATTTTAAAATTATTAAAATTTTTTATTTTAAATAAAAAATTTTAATAATTATTCAACTATTTTAGTGTTACTTTTGCTCCTGCTTCTTCTAATTGTTTTTTTGCATTTTCAGCGTTACTTTTTGACATTGCTTCTTGAACTGTTTTTGGTACTGATTCAACAAGATCTTTGGCTTCTTTAAGACCTAAACCTGTTAAACTTCTAACAACTTTAAGTACAGCGATTTTTTTATCAGCTGGAACTTCTGCTAAAATTACATCAAACTCTGTTTTTTCTTCTACCACTGGAGCCGCCTCTTTTTGTACAGGTGAAGCTGCTGCCATTACCATTCCACCACTACTTGATGCATCTACATTAAAAATCTTTTCGATTTCGCTTACTAAACGAGAAGCATCTAGTAAATTTAACTTTTCTAACTGACGTATAATCGATTCAATTTCATTATCCATGGTTAATATTAAATTTTATTTTAATTACAGTATTTTTACGAAAATAAATCTAGATATAAATGTATATCTAAATATAGTTTTAAATAATTTGGTTAGTATTTTACAACTATAGAATAAATTTAGACTTTTTTTTATTATTTGTAAAGTCCTTTTATTTCTTAAAAAGTAATTGGGTTTAAGTAAACTGCTGGTCCCATTGTAGAACATAACGTTAATCGTTTGATGTATTTACCTTTTACCCCCGATGGTTTATTTGTTTCAATTGAATTAAAAAAAGCTTTAAAATTTTCTATTAAATTTTCAGCTGCAAAATCCGCTTTTCCAAAACAAACATGAACATTACCGGTTTTATCCGTTCTATATTCGATTTTCCCTTTTTTAAATTCTTGAATAGTCGATTTTAATGTTGATGTCACAGTTCCTGCTTTAGGTGATGGCATTAGACCTTTAGGTCCTAATACGCGCCCTAATTTTGCAAGTTTTGGCATCATTTCCGACGTTGTAATAAGAAGATCAAAATCGATAATTCCTTTACTTATAGATTCTATTAAATCTTCCGCGCCAACAATATCTGCACCAGCAAGTTTTGCTTCATCAAATTTTTCAGGCATTATTAATGCCGCTATACGTCTTGTTTTTCCTATTCCATGAGGAAGAATAACAGTAGCTCTGAGTTGTTGATCAGAATATTTTGTATCCAAATTTAATGAAAAATGAGCCTCGACCGATTCATTAAATTTAGCAGAAGCTGTTGATTTCAATAATGAAATTGCATCTGGTAAATTATATAAAAAGGTTTTATTTATTTTTTTTTTTTCTAATGAGAAACGTTTTGATAATTTTTTCATTTTTATTTAATTTTTAAAATTTGACTATATTTTATTGTTCAATTTTAATACCCATATTTTTTGCAGTACCACTGATTATTTTTATACCTTTTAATAAATCCCGTGTATTAAGATCTGGTAGTTTTGTTTTAGCAATTTCTTCTAATTGCTTGTAATTTATTTTAGCAACTGTCGTTTTATTTGGTTGAGCTGAACCTTTTTTTATATTAGCCGCTTTTGTTAATAATACAGATGCAGGAGGTGTTTTGGTAATAAATGAAAAACTTCTATCATCATATATTGTGATTTCAACTGGAATAATAAAATCAATTTTATCTGCTGTTTTAGCATTATATTCTTTACAAAAAGCAGCGATATTTACTCCATATTGACCAAGAGCTGGTCCAACTGGCGGAGCGGGTGTTGCTTTTCCTGCATTCAGTGCAAGCTTAATAACCGAAACAACTTTTTTAGCCATAAAAATTATGATAAATTAAATAAATAATACTTTTTAAAAAATTTCAATAGGAAGTATAAATATACAACAACTTATAATAATATAAGTTAAATAAATACGCAATAATTATGTACTAATATTTTTTTACTGTTTAAAACGCGCCTTGAAGGACTTGAACCCTCGACATTTGGTTTTGGAAACCAATGCTCTACCAACTGAACTAAAGACGCTATAAAATAATAGATTTATATATTATTACTACATATTAATTATCTATTAATTTTTTTACTTATTTATTATATCCACTTTTTAAAAAGGAATAACATCAATTTTTTTTATATTTTTAGTTAAATTTCGAAAACTAACTTTTCCTTCTGCAGTTGAGAATAGAGTAAAATCTTTACCACATTCTACATTCTCACCAGCTTTAAATACGAATCCACGTTGCCTTACGATTATATTGCCTGTCTTTACTATTTCATCATGATATATTTTAACTCCTAACCTTTGAGAGTTTGAATCGCGCCCATTTTTTGAACTACCAGCCCCTTTTTTATGTGCCATAATATATTATATAAAAATTAACTTTTAACTTTGATTAAATCAACAAATAGTTTTGTCATTTTTTGTCTATGACCTTTTTTTCTTCTATATCCTTTTTTTGCTTTCATTTTAAAAACAGTAATTTTTGAGCCTAAAACATGTTCAATAACATTACATTTTATGAACATATTTTCTAAATAAGGTTTACCGATATAAGTTTTTCCCTCTTGTTGTAACAATAATGTGCGATTGATTAAAAGATTTGTACCAAGATTAGCATAAATTTTGTTCGTTATAAAATAACGATTTTTTTCAATTAAAATTTGATGTCCACCGATCTCAATAACAGCATAATCTAAATAGGTCATAATCAGAGTTAAATTGTATTTTATACTTTATCATAACATAAATTCTTAAAATTTCTATTATTTAAAATAAAATATATTAAAAAATTTTAAATTTGTTTATTATAATTTATATTAGGAAAATTAGAATTTATATAATAATAAAAATATTAATACTTAATCATATAAGCATATGGCACATTTAGTAAAAATTATGGATACTTGTATTGGTTGCACACAATGTGTACGTGCATGTCCTACCGATGTTTTAGAAATGGCACCATGGAAAGGCTGCCGTGCAGGACAAATAGCATCGTCACCAAGAACAGAAGATTGTGTTGGTTGTAAACGTTGTGAAACAGCTTGCCCAACAGATTTTTTAAGTATTCGAGTTTATTTAGGCTCTGAAACTACAAAAAGTTTAGGTTTAGCGTATTAATATAAAATTTATAAAATAACTTAGTTTGATAAAAATTATGGATACAAGATTAATATTTGTTTTTTTTCCAGTTTTAATTGCAGCTTCTTGGGCCTTATATAATGTAATTGGTTTAGCATTACAACAACTTCAACGATTAACTAAAAAAAACTAATCTGGATTTAACCAGTTATAACCTTGATTTTCTATATCAAGTGCTAACGAAGAATCTCCACTTTTAATTATTTTACCTTTGTACATTATATGTACAAAATTTGGTTTAATATAATCTAGTAAACGATTGTAATGAGTAATCAAAATTAGACTTTTTTTATTTTTAATAAAATCTCTAATTCCAGTTGATATATTTTTTAGTGCATCAATGTCTAATCCAGAGTCAATCTCATCTAAAACAGATAATTTTGGATTAAGAATATGCATTTGTAATATTTCATTTTTTTTCTTTTCTCCGCCTGAAAAGCCTTCATTAACGTTTCTTGATAAAAAATCATAGTTTAATCCTGTAATTTCAAGCTTTGGTTTAATAAGATCAAAAAATTCGATAGGATTAACTGGACTTAGATTTTCATATTTTCTTTTTGCATTATATGTAGTTCTTAAAAATTCTTCATTAGTTAAACCTGGTATTTCTACAGGATATTGAAAACCAATAAAAATCCCCATATGTGATCTTTTTTCCGGTGTTTCTTCAGTTATATTTTTTTTTTCAAAGAAAATTTCTCCTTCTGAAATTTTATAAGATGGGTGACCAGCTAATATTTTTGAAAATGTACTTTTCCCAGAGCCATTTGTTCCCATGATAGCATGTATTTCACCTTCCCCAATTTTTAAATTTAAACCATTTAAAATATTTTTTTCTTGTATTGAGGCATTTAAATTTTTTATTTCTAACATAAAATATTATCCAATAGCTCCTTCTAATTTTAAATTTAATAATTTATTAGCTTCGATACTAAATTCCAACGGCAAATTTAAGAACACTTCTTTACAAAATCCACCGACTATCAGATTTATAGCTTCTTCTTCATTTAATCCACGTTGTGCTAAATAAAAAAGCTGATCATCACCTATTTTTGAGGTTGAAGCTTCATGTTCAACTTTTGATGTCGAATTGTCTACAATAATGTACGGAAATGTGTTAGCAGCTGAATTATTACCAAATAAAAGAGAATCACACTGTGAAAAATTACGTGATTTTTTTGCATTTTCTGTAATTTTTACTAACCCTCGATAGGTATTTTTTGAATTTTTTAATGAAATACCTTTTGAAATTATTGTACTTTTTGTTCTTGATGCTAAATGAAACATTTTTGTTCCTGTATCAGATTGCTGATATTTATTAGTTATAGCAACTGAATAAAATTCTCCAATTGATGAAAAACCAGAAAGGATACAACTTGGATATTTCCATGTTATTGCTGATCCAGTTTCAATTTGTGTCCATGAAATTCTACTATTTTTTCCGGCACAAAGACCTCTTTTGGTAACGAAATTAAAAATTCCACCATTACCTTCTTCATTACCCGCATACCAGTTTTGAACTGTTGAATATTTTATAAATGCATTATCTAATGCTACAAGTTCGACAATTGCAGCATGTAATTGGTTTGTATCATATTTAGGAGCAGTACATCCCTCTAAATAATTTAGACTGCTATTTTCTTCCGCAATAATTAATGTTCTTTCAAATTGACCTGATTCTTCATCATTTATTCGAAAATATGTTGAAAGATCAAAAGGGCATACTATATTTTTGGGTATATAACAAAATGAACCGTCTGTAAAAATGGCGGAATTTAATGCAGTAAAAAAATTATCTCCGCTTGGTACAACACTGCCTAGATATTTTTTTATTAGATCAGGATATTTTATAATTGCTTCAGAAATTGAACAGAAAATTATTCCAGTTTTTGCTAAATCATATTTAAAAGTTGTTGTTAATGAAACACTATCAAAAACAATATCCATAGCTAAATTAGAATTTGTTTTTTTTTCTTCTAATGAGATACCTAATTTTTTGAATGTTTTTATTAATTTCTCATCAATTTGATTATTTTTATAAAAATTTTTAGGTGAAGAATAATAACGAATATTTTGATAATTTATTTTAGGATAACTTATAGCTGCCCAGCTAGGTTCAATTATTTTTTTCCATTTTTTGAAAGCTTCTAATCGAAATTCTAACATAAAAGGTGGTTCATTTTTTTTTTCTGAAATAAGCTTAATGATAGATTCATCAATTCCTTTTTTAAATTCATCAATTGAAATATTAGTACGAAAACTAGATTTAGATGAATCTTTAACTAATTTATTAACAATCGATTTTTTTATATTATTCATTTTAGTAAAATAATTTGTATTAAAGCTTAAATTTTTTTTCTTCTTTTATATCTATATCGAATTTATAGTAAGTTTTTATATATTTTATATAAAGTTAATTAATTTTTTATTTAAAAAATTATAAAGTTAGTTAGTCTATCTTATCCCTAGTAGCTCAGTGGTAGAGCATTCGGCTGTTAACCGAATGGTCGTTGGTTCAAATCCAACCTGGGGAGAAAAATGTTAAAGCTACATAACCTTATCTTTTTTTCCCATATTGTTTAAAAAATTTAAAATTATAGTTTTTAAAGAAGGCGTTATATCACTATCCCAATATTTTAATCTTGAACCAGTATGATGTTGTATTGCTTCATCTAAAAAACTAATTATATATGGTATTTTTCCTAATAAAGCCATTATTGCAAGATACAAAACAAAACAAATTATTGTTAAATAGAAGACTAATCCACATTCTTCATATACAAAAACTAATAATTTTTCAAAAAAGGTCTCATTATTTTTTGGTACACTTATATATTTTCCTAAACCAAATAGAAAGAAAGATATTTGTAAAAGTGTAAACGCAACTGTACTATTCCATCTTGTAAAATAACTATATACATCTCGATTTCGACTTACCGAATAATAACAAAAGCTAAAATTTATTGTTTCTCGAAATTCAGCAAATGGGATAGTTTCATAACTTTCTTGAGTAGCATAAATAATCGCCCTAAATAAATCACATCCAAAACTGTGACCATTATCGTTTGTAGTAAAATATCGAATGAAAACTTCAGTAGCACCTGGCATGACTCTACAAAACATTATCCATAACCAAAAATAAAATAAAACAGCAAAAATTCTTTCTAGTAAAGTTGGAATATAAGCCTTTTTTTTGATATGTGTTTCATTATATTCTAGGGTTTCTTTATTATAGGAGCGTAAAACAATTTCTAAAAAAAGAAAAAAAATTAGAGTTACGCAAAATATAACACTTTGAAAAGAAGAAAAATTAAATAATTGGTCATTCGGAAGCGTAATATCTTGAATTGACAATCCTGCTTTAAATGCTGGAATAAAATTAATTGGCATTTGTACATAGAACCAAAAATAAAAAATTGGTGCAAGGTAAGTTGAAATAAATTTTTTACCGTTAACTTTTTTAATTAAATCACTTGTAATCGATATCAATGTTATAGATTTTTTTTTTAAATTCAAAAATATTTTTTTCAAATTTTTATTTGAAAATATAAGCAAAATTTTCGACATGTTAAACATTTTTAGAATGAATTGAAATTACTTAAATATATTATAATCTAAATATAGATATATAGTTATTTTTTTATAAAGTTCATCAAAGTTTTAATATGAAATTAAATATCGAGATTATACTATAATAGCAATAAAACTTAAAAAAAACCTTTATGTTAAATTTTTTTAATTCTTTACAACAATTTAATCTCTATAGTGCTCAAAAACAAGTTCAAAAAATTAATGAAATAGAAGATCAATTTTTATTATTTAGTAAAGAGGATATTAAAAATAGAATTAATTCTTTAATCACCATTTATCAAAAAACAAAAAAATTCGATGATATTATAATTGAAACTTTTGCTTTGACACGTGAGGCAAGTAAAAGAACATTAGGTTTACGTCATTTCGATACACAGTTATTAGGAGGGATTATATTGCATGAAGGAAATATTGCGGAAATGAAAACAGGTGAAGGTAAAACTTTAGTTGCTACATTACCAATAGTTTTAAATGCTTTATCGTTTCGTGGGGTTCAAGTTGTTACTGTTAATGATTATTTAGCAAAGCGTGATAAAGAATGGATGGCCCCACTCTATAATTATCTAGGATTAAATGTTGGTTTAATTCAAGAAGGCATGACATTAAATCAAAAACAAAAAAATTATTCCCAAGATATTACTTATGTAACAAACAGTGAACTTGTTTTTGATTATCTAAAAGATAATATGGCAAGTAATTCTAATGAAATAAATATGCTCCGTGATTTTAATTTTTGTATTATTGATGAAGTTGATTCAATTTTAATTGATGAAGCAATCACCCCACTTGTAATTTCTGAACAAAATGAACAAATTACAGAAAAATATATAATAGCTAATGAAATCGTTAAATACCTAATTTATAAAATTGATTATACATTAAGTGTAAAAGAAAAAAATGTTATTTTGACTTCGAATGGTTTAAAAAAGATTGAAAAAATTTTAAAAATTAAATCTCTATATTCTGTTGAAGATCCTTGGATACCTTATATTAATAATGCCCTTATTGCAAAACTTTTTTATAAAAAAAATTTTGATTATATTATCGAAAAAAAAGAAATTTTGATCGTAGATCAATTTACTGGTAGAATAATGCTAGATCGAAGATGGAGTAATGGTTTACATGAAGCTATTGAAGCTAAAGAAAATATAGATATAAAAGATGGGGTTAAAACATTAGCCTCAATAACTTATCAGCATTTTTTTTTACTTTACCCAAAAATTTCTGGCATGACTGGAACAGCAAAAACTGCTGCAATTGAATTTGAAAAAATATACAATTTAAAAGTTATCGTAATACCAGTAAATAAAGAAATAAAAAGAAAAGATTTTCCCGATTTAATATATATCAATAATGCCTATAAATGGATTGCAATTATTAAAAAAATTAAAACACTTTATCAAACAGGTCAACCTGTTCTTATTGGTACTGTTAATATTGAAAAATCGATGTTATTATCGCAATATCTAAATTTTTTAGGAATAAAACATCGTTTATTAAATGCAAAACCTGAAAATGTTAAATTTGAATCAGAAATTATAGCACAAGCAGGAAGAAAAAATGCTGTAACAGTAGCAACAAATATGTCTGGTAGAGGAACAGATATTTTACTAGGTGGAAATCCTAATTTTCAAATTTTTCAACAGATCAAAATTTTTTTAAATCAAATAAAACTTTTCTTTTTTTTTAAAAAATTAAAATTGACTTTAAAAAAAAAAATTATGAAAAAAAAGTCAAAAATTTTAAGTTTTTTAATTTTTGTTATTGCTAAAAAAATTGAAATTGAAAAATTATTTAGAAAAATTCTTTATTTTTATAAAAGAAATAAAATTGATATATATAACTTATTTTATGTCTCTAATAGTTTGAAATTTTATAAAATCGAAATAATCGAAAATATTATTCAAAATTTAAATAAAAATACTAAAAAAAATTTTTTAAATCCTTTAGAATTATATTTAATAAATTTAACCGAATATTTTTTTGAAAAAAATCAAAAAAATTTTTCAGTTGAAAAAGATTTTGTTAAAAATTTAAATGGTTTATATGTGATTGGTACTGAAAGACAAGAGTCAAAACGAATAGATAATCAGCTTCGAGGAAGAGCAGGCAGACAAGGTGACCCTGGTATCTCTCAAATTTATAGCTCCTTAGATGATGATAGTTTTAGAAGGTTTGGAACTAATACTTTATTTCTGAAAAAAAAATTTGAAGATTTAAAGATAGAGATGAATGAAGGGATAAGTGATTCTCTTCTTGATGATCTATTTGATAGTACTCAGACAAAAATTGAAAATTTCAATACTGAATCCAGAAAAAATTTATTCGACTATGAACAAATTATAAATTTACATAGAATATATATATACAACGAAAGAAAAGATATTATAAATTCAAAAAATTTAAAAAATGAAATACTACTTTATGGTGAAGATTTATTATTAGAATATATTCAATTTTTAAATCATTTGACTACAAAAAAAACTGTTATTAATAAAAGAAAATTTTATCAAATTTTTAAAGAAATTGAATGCTTTTTAAATTTAAAAATATTTGATTTAAATTATAAAAAACAAGAGATTTTTGATTTTCAAAAATTAGAAAATATTTTATACAATAATTTATGGATAACATACACATTTAAAAATCAGGTATTAAATTTAAACAATTCTAATAGTATTATCTCACTCGAAAAAAATATAATTCTTTATCTGATAGATAAATTTTGGATAGAACATTTAAAGAATTGTAATGCAATAAAAGAAACAATATCATGGAGAAGTTATGCTCAATTTGATCCTTTAGTGGAATATCAAAAAGAAAGTTTAAGATTATTCATTGTATTAATAAAAGATATAAGATATAATTCGATATTTGAGATTTTGCAATATGAACTTTAATAAAAAAAATGGTTAAAAATTTTTCTACTGGTACAAAACGTAAATCAATAAAAGTTTCAGGATTTCGTGCACGAATGAAGAGTCATGTGGGTAAAAAGATAATTAAAAATAGACGAAAAAAAGGTAGAAAAAAATTAACAATTTAAAAAAAATTGATATTTTTTAAACAAAAATTAATTTTAATGTTTTTATGTCAATTAAATTCAATAAAAAATTAGAATTATTGTATCGCGCTAAGTATCCCATTATTTATATAAAAAGTTTTGAAGAAGAAAGAGTTGAATATACCCTTTTAAAATCAAATTCAAAAAAAATTTATATTTGGGATTTTATTGAGGGTTTTAAGACTTCAAATTCCATTAATCGAACAGTTTCAAAAACACCGTTACAAGCTTTGGATTTTATTCAAGATTGTCGTAATGAAGAACCAACAATTTTTTTACTTAAAGATTTTAATAAATTTTTATCTGATATCGTTATTGAACGAAAATTAAAGAATTTAGTACAAAAAATTCGTACAGAAAAAAAAATAATTATAATCCTATCAAATGAAACTCTTTCTAATAATAGATTTTGTAATATAATTAAATCTATTGAATTTTTATTACCGAGCGAAAGAGAAATTGAATTAGAATTAGTTGAACTGGGAAAAAAAGTTAAAAAAACTTTTACAAATTTTTTTCTACAACTTCTGGCAAAATCTTTAAAAGGTTTATCAATTCAACAAATTAGGCAAATTTTATCAAAATCATTATTGTCGGATGGAATAATTAATAAAAAAAAATTAGATTTAATTTTGAAAGAAAAATGTGAAATTATAAATAATAGCCAAATTTTAGAATTTCAAACTCCAAATGAAAAGTTTGAAAGTATTGGTGGTTTAGATAATTTAAAAAAATGGTTAAATCTTAGAAAAAACTGTTTTAACAATAAAGCTAAACTTTATGGACTTTCTAATCCTCGTGGACTCTTATTGACGGGTATACAAGGTACTGGAAAATCAATGACAGCGAAAGCAATTGCAAATGAATGGAATTTACCTCTTTTAAAATTGGATATGGGCAAAATTTTTGCTGGTATCGTGGGGGAATCTGAAAACCGTATAAGAGAAATGATCCTTTTATCTGAATCATTATCACCATGTATTGTTTGGTTAGATGAAATTGATAAAATCTTTAATAATCAATCGAATAATTTTGATAGTGGTACTACAAATCGTGTTTTTGCGACTTTTTTAAATTGGCTTTCAGAAAAAAATAGCAAAGTATTTATCGTAGCAACCGCAAATGATTTATCAGTATTACCATTGGAATTTATTCGTAAAGGAAGATTTGATGAAATTTTTTTTTTAGGTTTACCTACTTTGAATGAGCGAAAAACTATTTTTGAGGTAATTTTGAATAAAAAACGACCAAAAAAAAAATATTTAATAGATAATTTAGCGATCAAAACATTTGGTTTTTCAGGAGCAGAAATTGAACAAACAATAGTTAATGCAATGATTAATGCCTTTGAAGAAAAAAGAGAATTTAATGAAAATGATATTTTAGAACAAATTGATAAAATTATACCTCTTTACAAACTTAATCCAAAAATAATAGATCAAATGCAAAATCTTGTTTTTTCTGGTAAAATAAGAGCTGCAAGTGAATTGGAAAAAAAAATTTAAGATGATAAATATTTAAGGGATGAAATTAAAAATTTTAAAAAATTTTGCTCAACTTAATACCGCAATAATTTTATTATTAATTATATTTGGGTTTAGTATTATTGGAACCATAATTGAGCAAAATGAGCAAAAAGAATATTATATAAATTTATATTCGCAAATTTATTTATTTAAAAATATTCCATTTTCAAATTTGATATTATTTACAGGTATAGATCATATCTATCAAACTTGGTGGTTTTTAGGGCTACTGTTATTATTTGGGTTTTGTTTAATGTCTTGCACTTTTACCCAACAATTACCCTATCTTAAATATGTTAAACAATTACTATTTAAATTTTATATAACAGATCTAAAAAAACAAGAACATTTTATAATATATAATTCGATCTATTTTTTTAAGTCTTTATTAAAATTAAAAAAAAAAAAGTATATCGTAAATCAACAAAAAAAATATACTTATTTATATCGTGGGATTTTAGGTCGATTTGCCCCTATTATTGTTCATTTATCTATTCTATTTATATTACTAGGAAATTTAATTGCAGCTTTAGGAAATATTAATTCCCAAGAATTAATTGCAAAAGGAGAAATTTTTCAAGTTCAAAATATTATATCAAAAGGTATTTTTTCGAATTTAGCTAATAATACGTTTCGCGTTAATAATTTTTGGATTAATTATGAAGAAAAAAAAGTAAAACAATTCTATTCAGATTTATCCATATTAGATGAAAAAGGTTATGAAATCAAAAGAAAAACAATTTCTGTAAATAATCCGCTTAAATATAAAGAATTAACAATCTATCAAACTGACTGGAAAATAAATGCAATTAGAATAAATAATGAAGATAAAGTTTATGAATTTCCATTATTAGAATATGAAAATTTAAAAAATACTTGGGTAACTTGGTTACCTAAAAATTCCCAAGATGGTTTTATTTTAATTGTCAATAATTTAAACGGTGATTATCTAGTATATGAAAAACAAAAATTTGTTGGTTATATTAATTTTAATGAAGAATTTATTTTTTCGAATAAATTAGTATTTACTGAACTAGTTACGCAAACTGGATTACAAATTAAGTCTGATATTAGTATTTTTCTAATTTATTTTGGTTTTTTCTTTTTAATGATCAGTAGTTTAATAAGTTATTTTTCATTTAACCAATTTTGGCTTTTAAAACAAAAAAATTATATTATATTAAGTGCAAATACAAATCGGGATAAACTTGATTTAAAATTACAATTTTTAACACTAATTTTACCATACAATACTCGAAAAAAAATAACTTAAAAAATGTTTTAGATATTAAACTTAAGTATTGAGTTTAATCTAAACGATGTTTAGATTAAACTATAAATTGTTTGGGGTATCGCCAAGCGGTAAGGCAACGGACTTTGACTCCGTTATTCGAAGGTTCAAATCCTTCTACCCCAGTATTTATATCCTTGACATAAAATGTATTTATATTTATCTAATGAGAGGGCGAATGACGGGACTTGAACCCGCGAATAATGGAATCACAACCCATTGCCTTAACCACTTGGCAACACTCGCCACTAAAAACATATTACCAATATTATTTAAATAAAATAAAACTTTACGTAAAGGGCTCAATAGGAATTGAACCTATATTAAAAACTTAGAAGGTTTTTGTCTTATCCATTAGACCATGAGCCCAACTCCTATTAATATAATTTTAAATGTCTAAAAAAACAAGTGTTTTATATAAATTTAGCTTATCTATAATGTTATTAGATAAGTAGACAAAATAAAAAATTAAATTAAAATTTATCAGTCTGTTTCTAACTAAATTTTATCAATTATTAAAAAAAGATATAAAACTATATAAATTTTATAAAAAAACGAAAGGAAGTACTTTCATGTCAATATTATTAGGTTATAAAATCGGTATGACTCAAATTTTTACAGAAAATGGAGACATAAAACCGGTTACAATTATAAAAGCTGGGCCTTGTCCTGTTACTCAAATCAAAACGCTTAACATTGATGGTTATAATTCAGTTCAAATTGGATTCCAAGAAATACAACCAAATCAAATAACTAAACCAGAACTAGGGCATTTAAAAAAAACAAATTCGTCTATTTTGAAATATCTCAAAGAATATAGAGTTAAAGATCATATATTCAAAATAGGGGAAAACTTAAATGTAAATATGTTTAAATTAGGTGATTTTGTAAATATTACCGGAAATTCTATAGGTAAAGGATTTTCAGGAAATCAAAAACGAAATAATTTTAAACGTGGACCAATGACACATGGTTCAAAAAACCATAGGGCACCTGGTTCAATTGGTCAAAGTACTACACCCGGTCGAGTTTTTCCAGGTAAAAGAATGGCAGGTAGATTAGGTGGAACAAAAACTACAATTTCAAATTTGCAAATTTTGAATATAATCTTTGAAGATAATTTATTAATAGTTAATGGTTCAGTACCCGGTAAGCCTGGTAATCTTTTAACAATCCAATCAAAAAAAAATTAAAAAATGGTTATTAGAAAACTTAAATGTTCAAAATTCGAATTAAATGAAACAGTCCTAAATAATGAAAATGAAATCGATATAAATGTTTCTGATAAAGGAAAATATTTAATTCATCGTGTCGTTAAAACATTATTAAAAAATAAAAGTCAAAAAACAAGTTGTACAAAAACGAGATCTGAAATAACAGCAACTGGAGCAAAACCATGGAAACAAAAAGGAACAGGTCGTGCTCGAGCAGGTGCAACTAGTTCACCTATTTGGAGAGGGGGAGGAGTAACTTTTGGGCCTAGACCTCGAAAAATTTATTTAAAAATTAATAAAAAAGAAAAAAAATTAGCTTTACAAACTCTTCTTTATAATAATAACAATAAGATGACAATTGTAAAAGACTTTTCTCTGGAAGATTTTAAGACTAAGAGTTTTTTAAAAAAATTTAATTTTATTGATCAAAACGAAAAAATTTTGATAATTTTTTCTAAACCAAATAAAAATTTTTTATTATCGACACAAAATTTAAAAAATGTTGTTTCAACTCAAATAAATAATTTAAATTTAATTGATATTTTAAAGGCTAAACAAATTTTTATAGAAGAACAAGCGTTTTTAATATTAGGAGAAAATAGTAATGAGAAACATTAAAACAAAAATTCAAACAGAATTTGTTGATTACTTTAGTCTTATAAAATACCCATTAATAAGTGATAAAACAACAATCCTTTTAGCATCAAATAAATATACGTTTATAGTAGAAAAAAAAGCTAATAAAAATCAAATAAAAAGAATTGTTGAATATTTATTTAATGTAAAAATTTTGAATATTAATACTTTAATTCTTCCAAGAAAAACGCGTAAAATTGGTCGCTTTATCGGCTATAAGTCTCAATATAAAAAAGCGATAATAACTCTTAAACCAGGGGATAAAATTAATTTATTTTCTAACTAATCTCAAATATTTTTATATAATCTTATGAATATTCGTATATTTAAACCAAAAACACCTGGGACAAGAAATCGAGGTGTTTCGGTTTTTAGTGATATTACAAAAAATAAATCCGAAAAAAGCTTAACTTATTACCTTCATCGTTTAAAAGGAAGAAATAATCAAGGACATATAACTATTCGTCATCGAGGTGGTGGTCATAAAAAACTTTATAGAAAAATTGATTTTAAAAGAAATAAATATGATACGATTGGACGAGTTATTGCAATTGAATATGATCCTAATCGAAATGTACGAATTGCATTAATTAATTATGAAGATGGTGAAAAGCGTTATATTCTTCACCCACAAAATTTAAAAATTAATGACTTAATAAGCTCCGGAATAAAAAGTGAAATTAAAATTGGTAACAGTTTGGCATTAGAGGACATTCCATTAGGCCTTAATGTTCATAATATTGAATTAAAACCAAAACATGGGGGCCAAATTGCTCGATCAGCCGGTGAAAGTGCAAAATTACTGGCAAAGGAAGGTAAATATGTAATTTTACGTTTACCATCAAAAGAAATACGTCTAATAAAAAAAGAATGCTATGCAACAATTGGTATTTTAGGTAATGCAGATCAAAATAAAATTGTTTGTGGAAAAGCTGGAAGAAAAAGATGGCAAGGCATTCGTCCAACAGTAAGAGGAATTGTTATGAATGCTTGTGATCACCCGCATGGTGGGGGTGAAGGTCGTTCTCCAATCGGAAGAAAACGACCGGTAACACCATGGGGTAAACCAGCTTCTGGCGTTAAAACTCGTAAGAAAAAAAAATTAACAAATATTTTTATTTTAAGAAGGAGAAAATAAATATATGGTTCGATCAATTTATAAAGGTCCTTTTGTTGCATATGATCTTTTAGAGAAAATTAATAAAATGAATGAAAGTGGAAAAAAAACCGTTTTAAAAACATGGTCACGTTCTTCCACAATTATACCAACAATGGTTGGACATACAATTGCAGTTTATAATGGAAAAGTTCACATTCCAGTTTTTATAAGTGAACAAATTGTTGGTCATAAATTAGGTGAATTTTCTCCAACTAGAACATTTCGTTCTCATATAAAAAACGATAAAAAAGTAAAACGTTAAAATAGTTTTTAGTAATTTTATGACGGAAAATATAGAAAAAAAAGATTACGCTCGTGCAATTAGTAAATATTCTCGTATATCGCCAAAAAAAGTAGCACGTGTATTAAATCAGATTCGAGGAAAAACATATTTAGAAGCTTTATTTTTTCTCGAATTTATGCCTTATAAAGCCTGTGGCTTAATCTGGAAAGTATTAATATCTGCAGTTGCAAACGCTGAACATAATTTAAATTTAAATAAAAAAAGTTTAATTGTTAGCGAAGCGTATGCAAATCAAGGACCTATTCTTAGAAGAATGCAACCTCGTGCACAAGGACGAGCATATGCAATTAGAAAACCAACATGTCATATCTATATCGTAGTAAAAGAAAATATTCAAAATCAAACAAAAACTTAAATTTTGGGTCAAAAAGTTCATCCGTTAGGATTCCGTTTAGTTACAACGCAAAAACCTAAATCTATTTGGTATAGCAATTTTGCAACTTATTCACAATTTATCGAAGAAGACTTAAAAATTCGTACTTTTATTGAACAAACTAGTAAAAAATGTGGAATTTCTGAAATTATAATCAAACGAAATGGTGAAAAAAAAGGAATTGAGATTGTAATAAATACAGCTAAACCAGGATTTTTTGTTGGTCAAAAAGGAGAAAAATTAATTATTTTTTACGAAAATTTAAAAAAAAAGCTATCATTAGATCAAGCAATCTTTATTAAAATAAACAAAGTAAAATATCCTTATGCAATTGCAGAATTAGTTGGGGATTTAATAGTAGAATTATTAGAAAAACGTATTCCATTTAAAAAAGCTGTTAAAAAAGCAATAGATAAAACTAATAAAACAAGCATATTGGGTATTAAAATTCAAATCGCTGGAAGATTAAATGGTGCCGAAATGGCCAGAACAGAATGGACTAGAGAAGGTCGAGTACCATTACAGACATTACGTGCAGATATTGATTATGCCGAAAAAAGAGCTAATACAATCTATGGTGTATTAGGTATTAAAATTTGGTTATTTAAAGGGGAAATTATTTAAAACATAAAAAACATGCTTAGTCCAAAACGTACAAAATATCGTAAACAGCATCGTGGAAGATTAACAGGTAGAGCTTATAGAAATAATACTATTACGTTTGGTGAGTTTGCATTGCAATCACAAGAACCTGGTTGGATTAGTGCTCGACAAATCGAAGCAACAAGAAGAACTATAACAAGAAGTATAAAAAGAGGTGGAAAATTATGGATAAAAATTTTTCCAGATAAACCAATAACAGCAAGAGCTGCTGAATCAAGAATGGGGGCAGGTAAAGGTGCTGTGGAATATTGGGTTGCAGTTGTTAAACCAGGTAATATTTTATTTGAATTAGCTGATATTTCTTTAGACGCCGCAAAAACGGCATTAGATTTAGCATCTTATAAATTGCCGTTAAAAACAAAATTTATTGTAAAAAATAAGGATTCTTAAAATGAATTTTCCAGAAGTTGAAAAAATAAATGATATAACTAATTTAATAAGTGAAATAAAAAACTTACAAAAAAAGCTTATTGAATTAAAAATTCGGAAAGGAACTAAACAAAAATTTAAGTCAAATGATTCAAAAATTATTTTAAACGAGTTAGCAAAAATTTCTCGTATCAAAATAAAAATAAAAATTTCTGAAATATAATATGACTATAAAAGAAAAAATAGGTGTTGTAGTAAGTACAAAAATGAATAAAACGATTGTTATTCAAGTGAATGATTTTGTTCTTCATAAAACTTATGAAAAAATTTTAACTAAAACAAAGCGATTTTTAGCACACGATGAATACAATGAATGTAGTATTGGTGATGTTGTACTGATCAAAGGTGTAAGACCACTCAGTAAAAGAAAGCATTGGAAATTGATACAAATATTGAATAAAAACAAAAATTTTTAAGCTTATTCTATGATTCAACCTCAAACATTTTTAAGCATAGCTGACAATACAGGCGCAAAAAAAATTATGTGTATTCGAGTATTGGGGAATAATAAAACATATGGTTATGTTGGTGATATTATTATAGGTGTTGTTAAAGATGCTATTCCTAATATGCCAATTAAAAAATCGGACGTTATTCGTGCAGTTATTGTCAGAACAAAAAGCAAATTAAAACGTAAAGATGGTATGAACATTTGTTTTGATGATAATGCTGCGGTAATAATAAATAAAGAAAATAACCCACGAGGAACAAGAATTTTTGGGCCAATTGCACGTGAAATTCGAGATAAAAATTTTGTAAAAATTGTCTCTTTAGCTACAGAAGTATTATAAAAATTTCTAATGAAAAAAATTAAAATTGGTGACACTGTCAAAATTATTTTAGGTCGTGATAAAGGTAAAATTGGAAAAATTGAAAAAGTTTATCATCAACAAAAAAAAATAGTTATAAAAAATATAAATATTAAAATAAAACATAATAAAAAAAAACAAAAAGATCAAAAAGGGACAATAACAAAAATCAATTGCCCATTAAGCATTTCTAATGTTCTTTTATGTACAACAAATGGCGTTGCAAGTCGAGTAGGTTTTATATTCGAAAATGGAAAAAAAATTAGAATTCTTAAAAAAACACAGGAAAAAATTTAATAGAAATGAAAAAATTTAAATCTCTTTACTTAGAAAAAATTAATCCAGATTTAATGAAAAATTTTGGCCTTAAAAATTTACATCAAACCCCAAAATTATTAAAAATTACGATAAATCGGGGTTTAGGTATTAAAGCTCAAAATACTAAAATACTAAAATCGAGTGTTAATGAAATAAGATTAATTAGTGGTCAAGCACCAAATGTAACAAAATCAAAAAAAGCAATTGCAGGATTTAAAATTCGCGATGATATGGAACTAGGGATAAAAATTACATTACGAGGTAAAAAAATGTATTCATTTTTAGACAAATTAATCAACTTAGCTCTACCACGAATTCGTGATTTTAGAGGCTTAGATCCTAAGAAATTTGATAAAAATGGTAATTATAATTTCGGAATAAATGACCAATTAATATTTCCAGAAATTGAATATGAAAGTGTTGATCAAACAATGGGTTTCGATATTAATTTTGTTACATCAGCGAAAAATTCAATGCAAGGTATAGCCTTATTAAAAGGATTAGGTATTCCATTTCATAATTAAAATAAAAAATTTTTATCAATGACAAAAGATATAATTTCACAAACTTTGACTAAAATTAGAAATGCGATTAATGCGAAGCATGATCTTGTTGAAATCAACTTTACTCAGTTAACTAAAAATATTGTTATAATATTAAAAAAAGAAGGTTTTATTAATAATTTTGAAATAATGAAAGATTCTATTATTGTAACCTTAAAATATTATGGCAAAGAAAAAACTCCTGTTATTAATTTAATAGAAAGGGTAAGTAAACCAGGTTTAAAAGTATACCTAAATAAAAAACATATACCTAAAATGGTTGGGAGTTTTGGTATTTCCATAATTTCAACCTCTAAAGGCCTACTAACTGGTGAAGAAGCAAGAATGCTTAATGTAGGTGGCGAAATAGTTTGTAAAATTTATTAAAAATAAGAAATAAATAAATTATGTCAAGAATTGGAAAATTACCAATTAAACTTCCTGATAATGTCAAAATTCAATTAATTTCTAATGAAATAATAGTTGAAGGAAAAAATGGTAAATTAACACAACAAATTCCATTTGGTCTTAAAATTGAAAAAATTGATGAAAAAACATTTCAAGTTGTTAAGATAGATGAAACACCTTCAACTGCTGAAAAATATGGTTTAATACGTTCTCTAATCGAAAATATGGTAATAGGCGTATCAAAAAAATTTGAAAAAAAACTCCAAATTATAGGGGTTGGTTATAAAGCCCAAATTTTAGATCAACGTTTAATTTTAAATATTGGTTATACGCATCCTATAACTTTTATTATTCCAGATGATATAACTATTAATATTGAAAATAGTGTAAATTTAACAATTTTAGGTATTAATAAAGAAAAAGTGGGTTTAATGGCATCGAAAATAAGAATGACTCGACCACCAGAACCCTATAAAGGAAAAGGAATTCGTTATCTTAATGAAATTATTTTAACCAAAGTTGGAAAATCAGGTAAAAAATAGATATCTATAATATTAAAATTAAATATGCTACAAAATAATCGCACAGAACCCTCAAAAAAAAAGAAACTTAGTGAAAAAAAAAAATTTGTTGAAAAAGTTGCCCAAATAACACGAGTAACAAAAGTGTGTAAAGGTGGTAAAAAAATGAGTTTTAAAGCTGTTGTTATTGTAGGTAATAAAATAAATAAAGTTGGTGTTGGTATAGGTAAAGCAGATGATATTATAAACGCTATTTCTAAAGCAATTAGTAATGCGAAAAAAAAAATGATAAAAGTCTCTTTAACAAATAATTATAGCATTCCACATTTAACAATAGGAAAATATGGTGCTTCTTGCGCATTAATAAAACCAGCAAAATTAGGAACTGGTGTTATTGCAGGTAGTTCGATTAGAACAATTCTTGAATTATCAGGAGTTAAAAATATTTTAGCTAAACAATTAGGAACGACGAATATTTTAAATAATGCAAGAGCAACAATTTTAGCGTTAAAAAATTTAAAAACAGCTAAAACAGTTGCTTTGCTACGTAATAAAATAATTGAAAAAATTTAATTGTTTAAATGAAAAAAGAAGCGGTTAGCAATGTTATTAAAGAAAAATTATTAACTACTATACTAATAATTTTTGTCTTAAAATTAGGCTCATATATTCCTATTTTAAAACTAGATCAACCTTATCTTTCAAATTTATTAGTTTTAAATCCAATAATACAAAATTTTATAACAAGTAAAACTTTAACCTTAAGTATTTTTAGCTTAGGAATAATTCCAAATATTAACGCTTCAATTTTAATTCAATTTTTAATAAATTTAGTCCCATCGCTAAAAAGATTACAAAAAGAAGAAGGTGAAAATGGAAAAAAAAAAATTAAACAATATACTCGATTATTAACGTTAATTTTTTCATTATTACAAAGTTTTTCAATAGCTTTTGCGTTGCGAAAAGATATTTTTAGTTGGAATTATTATTTTTGTTTTCGATTTGTTTTAATCTTAACAACTGGTTCCATGATTGTTATGTGGCTAAGTGAAATAATTACTGCAAAAGGAATTGGAAATGGATCTACAACAATTATTGCAATGAATATTGTTTCTTCACTTTCAAATCTTATAATCTCATTATTAAAAACAGGAACAAACCCTTTTTATTTATTTTTTACTCTTAGTATATTGATTATCGGAACAATTTATAGTCAACAAACTTTTAAAAAATTTTCAATAATTACTGCAAAACAATTATATCAACCAAATATTAATTCGAATGTAAATTATCTAGGAATTAAAATAAATCAAGGTGGGGTAATGACAATCATTTTTTCAACAACCATTTTAACATTTTTTACATTTATTGCAAATGGTTTTGTAGAATCGATAAAATTTAGTCTAAATTCAAATTTTGTTAGTATAATTTATACTTTAGCTAATTTTTGTTTAATAATTTTTTCTAATTTAATATACACTAATTTTTTTTTAAATCCTCGAGAGATTTCAGAGAATCTTAATAGATTAGGTGTTGCAATACCAGGTGTTCGACCTGGTTTAGAAACAACATCTTATCTGCGAAAAAAATTTAAAAGAATCTCAATTATAGGTGGTATTTTAACTGGGCTTTTAGTAATTGTTCCAAAATTAACACAATTGCCGCTAATCGGTTTAAGTTCTATTATAATTTTAATAACATCCATTATAGAAGTAACACGTGATATAAAGAAAATAACAATCAAAATATAAAATTTATTTTTATGAAAGTTCGCTCATCTGTAAAAAAAATATGTCCTAATTGTACGATTATTCGAAGAAAAGGAATTGTTAGAATAATTTGTAAAAATCCTAAACATAAACAAAAACAAGGTTAATATTAAAAAGAGTTTTATTACTATTATTATGGTTCGTATAGCTGGAATAGATTTACCTAAAACAAAAAGAGTAGAATACGCTTTAACAAAAATTTATGGAATTGGCTTAACAAGTTCAAAAGTTATATTAACAAAAGCAAATGTTAATTTCGAAACTAATATAAATAGTTTAACAGATGAAAACGTTAGTAAAATAAGAGAGATAATTGAAAATGAATATCTTGTTGAAAGTGATTTAAAAAGAAAAATTAGTCTTAATATAAAACATTTATCCGAAATAAATTGTTTTCGAGGAAAAAGACATAGAATGAAATTACCTGTACGTGGTCAAAGAACAAGAACAAATGCCAGAACACGTAAAGGTTCAAAAAAAACGGTTGCTGCAAAAAAAAAATAAATTCTAGTAAAAATTCATATTTATGTTAGCAAAAATAAAATCGCTTCCTACTAAAAAACCTAAAATAAAAATCCTAACAGGAATTGTTCATATAAATACTACATATAATAATACGATAGTAACTCTAACTGATCATCAGGGTAATGTTATTTCATGGTCATCAGCTGGTAGTAATGGTTTTAAAGGTTCACGAAAAGCAACAGCATTTGCTGCTCAAATAGCATCCGAAAAACTAACTTCTAATGTTATAAATTTTGGCTTGAAAAAAGTTGAAATATTTGTAAAAGGTATTGGACCGGGTCGAGAGAGTGCTATAAGAGCTGTAAAAAAAATGGGAGTAAAAGTAATAAAAATTAAAGATATCACACCATTGCCACATAATGGTTGTCGACCACCAAAAAAACGTAGACTTTAAAATTTTATGAGTAGACTAAAAATTAAATATGTTAAATCGCAAGTTGAAGAATCAGGTAATATCAAAGGACGATTTTTAATATATAATTTATCGAATAGTCAATCTATAACTATAGGTAATGCGTTAAGACGCATACTGTTATCCGATATTAAATCTACTGCAATAACAAAAATAAAAATTCCTGCGATATCACATGAATTTTCATCAATACCAGGAATTCGAGAAGATATTCTAGAAATAATTTTAAATATCAAACAGATTAAATTAAAAACGAATGAAAATAAAAAAATTTTTGGTAAAATTAAGGTAAATGGACCAGGAATCATAACTGCAAATTTATTAAATTTTAATACAAAAGTTGAAATTTTGAATCCAAACCAATATATTGCAACAATTTCAAAAAAAATAGATTTTGAAATTGATGTTATTGCAGAAGAGGGAATAGGGTATAAGCATAATGAACAAAAAAAGCATGATAATAATAATTCGTTTTTAGATATCGATGCGATTTTTATGCCTGTTTTAGAAGTAAATTATAAACCTAATTCTATTCAATTAAGTCCAAATGAACAAATAGAATGCTTAGAAATTGAAATTACTACAAATGGAACACTAACACCCGAAGAAGCGTTAGTCCAAGCATCTCAAAAGTTAATAAGTTGGTTTAAAGATTTGACTGAATATAATCCTACACCAAAAATAAAAACAAAAATTAATATTAAAAAAAAAACATTAAATAAAGAAGAGGAAATAATACTACTTGAAGAGTTAGGCTTATCAGCTCGAGCTTATAATTGTCTAAAACGTTCTGGAATAACCTCAATAAATCAATTAAAAGACTATTCAGAAGAAGAAATAAAAAATATTAAAAATTTTGGAAAAAAATCAATTAATGATGTAATTTTTGCTATGAAAAAAAAATTTAATATTACATTAAAAAAACATAAATAATAAAAATGATTAAAACATATATACCAAATAAATACGATAATTTTATTGAAAAAAAATGGTTTGTAATTGATGCTAATAACCAAAAATTAGGTCGTCTAGCTACAAAAATTTCTCAACTACTTTTAGGCAAAGAAGAATCTATCTATACACCCTTTTTTAAAGCAAATTCAAGAGTCATTGTTATAAATGCAGAAAAAATTTTTGTAACAGGAAAAAAAGAATATCAAAAAATCTATTATAATCATTCTGGAACACCTGGCGGAATGAAGACAAAAAAATTATTTGAAGTAAGAAAACAAAAACCAGAACAAATAGTTCACCAAGCTGTAAAAAATATGTTACCGAAAAATACACTTGGTAGACAAATTCGACAACATTTAAAAATTTATAAAGGTGATCAACACCCTCATCAATCACAAAACCCTGAATTACTAAAAATCATAAAAACTTAAAAATCGTAAATTTAATGACTGAGAACATATACGGAATTGGAAAACGAAAAGAAGCTATAGCTAAAGTAACTTTAAAAGATGGTGAAGGTAAAATTCGAATAAATGAAAGAATTGCAACACTTTATTTTCAAAATAATTTAACTTATCTTGAAAATATAAAATCTCCTTTAGATATAGCAGGTATAAATAATAATTATGATATATTTATAAAAGCAAATGGAGGTGGATTAATGGCTCAGTCAGATGCAATAAAACTAGCTATTTCTCGTGCAATTCTAAAAATTGATCTAAAAAATCGAAAGCCATTAAAAACAAAAAATTTATTAACACGTGATTCTCGTAGAGTAGAAAGAAAAAAATATGGATTAAAAAAAGCTCGTAAAGCTTCTCAATTCTCTAAACGATAAAAAAAAAATGCCAAAAAAAAATATACATCCCGAATGGTTTGAAGAAACAAAAGTTTATTGTGATGGGCAATTAATTATGGTTACAAGTTCAACAAAACAAAAACTAAACGTAGATATATGGTCAGGAAATCATCCTTTTTATACTGGGTTAATAAAAATAGTAGATACAGAAGGAAGAATCGAACGCTTTAGAAAAAAATACTCTGAAAAAATGAAATAAGATTAAAAAATGCCAACAATACAACAATTAATTCGTTCACCCAGAAAATCTGATATTATAAAGAAAAAAACACCTGCATTAAATCAATGTCCACAACGTAGAGGTGTATGTATACGTGTATATACAACAACACCAAAAAAACCAAATTCGGCATTGAGGAAAGTAGCCCGAGTTCGCTTAACAACAGGATTTGAAGTAACAGCTTATATACCAGGTGTAGGACATAATTTACAAGAACATTCAGTTGTTCTTTTAAGAGGCGGGAGAGTAAAAGATTTGCCCGGTGTACGTTACCATATAATAAGAGGAGCATTAGATAGTACTGGTGTAAAAAATCGAATTCAAGGACGTTCAAAATATGGAGTTAAAAAAAGTAAAAAAAAATAAAAAATATTTAAATTAGTATGTCAAGACGATCTATTATAAAAAAAAATTATATAGAGCCCGATTCACTTTATAACAGTTATCTTGTGAGTCTTTTAATTGTTCGTGTTTTAAAACAAGGAAAAAAAAGATTAGCTAGTTCAATTATTTATGAAGCGTTTGAATTAATAAAACAAAAAACTGGAAATTCACCAATGCCGATTTTTGAAACCGCTATAAAAAAAACGACACCAAAAATTGCAATTAAAGCTAAACGAATAGGGGGATCAAATTATCAAGTTCCTTTAGATGTAAGTAGATATAGAGGAACAACGTTAGCTTTAAGATGGCTAATTAAATCAGCGAAAGAAAGATCAGGAAAATCAATATCATTTAAATTAGCTAATGAAATAATTGATGCTTCGAAAGGTATTGGAAATACAATAAGAAAACGTGAAGAAACACATAAAATGGCAGAAGCTAATAAAGCCTTTGCTCATTTTAAAACAAAATAAAAAATTATAATTGCCAAAAGTAAAACTTTAAAAATAAATATAATAAAATATTATGGCTCGTGAAAAATTTGAACGAAATAAACCACACGTAAATATAGGAACAATTGGACATGTTGATCATGGAAAAACAACATTAACCGCAGCAATAACGGCTGTTTTATCGACATTAGGAAATGCAATATTAAAAAATTATGCAGATATTGATGCCGCACCAGAAGAAAAAGCACGCGGTATTACGATTAATACGGCTCATGTTGAGTATGAAACAGAAAATCGTCATTATGCACACGTAGACTGTCCAGGTCACGCAGATTATGTAAAAAATATGATTACTGGTGCAGCTCAAATGGATGGAGCAATTTTAGTTGTTTCAGCAGCGGATGGACCAATGCCTCAAACACGTGAACATATTTTACTTGCAAAACAAGTAGGTGTTCCAAATATTGTTGTCTTTTTAAATAAAGAAGACATGGTTGACGATTTAGAATTAATCGAATTAGTTGAATTAGAAGTAAGAGAATTATTAAGTAAATATGATTTTCCAGGTGATGAAATACCAATCGTTCCGGGATCAGCATTAAAAGCATTAGATGCTGTTCTTGCAAAACCAGATATTGAAAAAGGCTCAAATAAATGGGTAGATAAAATTTTTGCTTTAATGGCAGAAGTAGATCGTTATATCCCAACACCAGAAAGAGATGTTGAAAAATCATTTTTAATGGCAGTTGAAGATGTATTTTCAATTACAGGAAGAGGGACTGTTACTACAGGGAGAATTGAACGTGGAATGGTAAGTGTTGGTGATACTATTGAAATTGTTGGGTTAAAAAATACACAAGTTACAACAGTAACAGGTGTTGAAATGTTTCAAAAAACACTGGATAGTGGAATGGCAGGTGACAATGTGGGAATATTATTACGTGGGGTTCAAAAAACTGATATCGAACGTGGAATGGTATTAGCCAAACCAGGGACACTATTACCTCATACAATATTTGAAGGTGAAGTTTATGTTTTAACTAAAGAAGAAGGTGGACGACATACACCATTTTTTGCCGGATATCGTCCTCAATTTTATGTAAGAACAACTGATGTTACAGGAAATATTAAAGCTTTTACAGCAGATAATGGGGAACTTGTTGAAATGGTAATGCCAGGTGATAGAATAAAAATGACAGCGGAGTTAATTTGTCCAATTGCAATCGAAGCTGGAATGAGATTTGCAATTCGTGAAGGTGGAAGAACAATTGGTGCTGGTGTTGTTTCAAAAATATTAAAATAAAAAATTAATATAACGGTGAATAAAAAAAAATTACGTATAAAACTAGAATCTTTTAACAAAAAATTGCTAAATATTTCTGCAAAAAGAGTAATAGAAAAAATAAACGAAGAAAATTTAGATATTATTGGACCAATTGCTCTCCCAACAAAAAAAAGAATTTATTGTGTCTTAACATCACCACATGTTAATAAGGATGCAAGAGAGCATTTTGAAATAAAAACCTATAAGCGAATTTTAGATATTTATTATAATGCTGAGGAGACAGATCCAAAAAATAAATTGATAAAAATTATTTTACCATCTGGTGTAAAAGCAAAAATTAAATAAAAAAATTAAAAATTATTTAATTTTTTTTTATTTATAATATATTTCACAGTTCCAAAACTATAAGTAAGAAAGTTTTATTATTTGTTAAAAATTTTAGGAGACCTTAATGGGATTACCATGGTATCGAGTTCATACAGTAGTATTAAATGACCCAGGTAGATTAATTGCCATTCATTTAATGCATACATCTCTTGTTGCAGGATGGGCAGGATCAATGGCACTTTATGAGATAACAATTTTTGATCCGACAGATCCTATTCTTAATCCAATGTGGCGCCAAGGTATGTATGTAATGCCTTTTATGACAAGATTAGGAGTAACAGATTCATGGAAAGGATGGAGTATAACAGGTGAAAGTGTTGTAAATCCTGGAATTTGGAGTTATGAAGGTGTCGGATTAGCACACATTGTTCTATCAGGGCTTTGTTTTTTAGCAGCTATTTGGCATTGGGTATTTTGGGATTTAGAAATTTTTAGAAATCCTCAAAACGATGAACCTTCATTAGATTTACCAAAAATATTTGGTATTCATTTAATCTTAGCTGGAATCCTTTGTCTTGGATTTGGAACATTTCATGTAACAGGTATATTTGGACCAGGAATTTGGGTTTCTGATGCATATGGTATGACTGGAAAAGTACAACCTGTAGCACCAATCTGGAATGAAGCAGGCTTTAACCCATTCAATGCGAATGGTATCGCAACTCATCATATTGCGGCTGGAACGCTTGGTATAGGTGCAGGTATTTTTCATTTAACCGTTAGACCACCTGAGCGTTTATATAAACTTTTAAATATGGGTAATATTGAAACCGTATTATCAAGTAGTATTGCAGCTGTATTTTGGGCCGCATTTATTACATCAGCTACAATGTGGTATGGTAATGCAACAACTCCAATTGAATTGTTTGGACCAACACGTTACCAATGGGATAGTGGTTATTTCCAACAAGAAATTGAACGTAGAATTGCTACTTCAACAAGTACTGGTTTAACAAAACATGAAGCTTGGCAAAAAATTGAAGATAAACTTGCTTTTTACGATTATATTGGAAATAACCCAGCAAAAGGAGGTTTATTCCGTGCTGGAGCAATGAATAAAGGTGATGGAATTGCAGAATCATGGTTAGGACATGCTGTCTTCTATGATCGTGAAGGAAGAGAATTATTAGTACGAAGAATGCCTGCCTTTTTTGAAACTTTCCCTGTAGTTTTAGTGGATAAAGAAGGTACAGTTCGCGCGGATATACCATTTAGACGTGCAGAATCAAAATACAGTATCGAACAAGTTGGTGTAAATGTAGAATTTTTCGGTGGTAAATTAGATGGACAATCATTTAATGATGCAGCCGTTGTGAAAAAATTTGCTAGAAAATCGCAATTAGGAGAAGTATTCGAATTTGATAGAGCAACTTTAGAATCAGATGGTGTATTCAGAACTAGTCCACGTGGATGGTATACATATGCTCACGTAAATTTCGCTTTATTATTCTTCTTCGGACATCTATGGCATGGTGCTAGAACATTATTTAGAGATGTATTTACAGGTATTGGTGCTGAAGTAACAGAACAAGTGGAATTTGGTGTGTTTACAAAATTAGGTGATAAGAGTACACGTCGACAAGGAACAATCTAGATAAAAATCGAAATCAAAATATATGGAAGCGTTAGTTTACACTTTTTTATTAATTGGAACATTAGTAGTTTTATTTTTTGCAGTTTTCTTTAGAGAAGCCCCTAAAATTCTAAAAAAATAGAAATTTGAGCAACTCTAAGGGTATATAGCTAATCGTCGTGTTCTTCAAAAGGGTCCACTAATTGTTCGCTTAGTGGGCCGAATGCAGTAAAAAAAGAGTATAAAATGATACCAAGAAAAAAAGATGATAAGAAAAGCACGAGTAAAAAAGTTATTTTCATAAATTAAAAAAAAAATAGCTAAAACTTTAAATTTCAAATTATAACAAAAATTTTAAAATAAACATAACGAAATAAAATTTCAATAAACTCTTTATGGTTTTACAAACAAAGTTAGGAAAATTACTCCGTCAATTAAACATGGAATACGGTAAAGTAAATGAAGGATGGGGAACAACTGGAATTATGCTAAATGTTATGTTTAGCTTTGCAATTTTTTTATTAATTATTCTTCAAATTTATAATAGTTCATTAGTAATAAACGATTTAGACGTTACTTGGACTAATTAAATTTTCTTAGTGATCAAAAACTGATCACTAAGAAAATTAAAAACTTAAAGCTAAAAAACCATAAGTATGCAAACCTTGGCCTAAAAAATTTGTTCCCAAATAACAAACCCAAATAACTAAAAAACCTAATGAACTAAAAAATAAAGAATTTTCTCGAAACCAACCTTGAGTTAATCGAGCATGTATAAAAATAGCATATATAATCCATGTAATTAAAGCCCAAGTTTCCTTAGGATCCCAACTCCAATAAGCACCCCAAGCATCATTTGCCCACACTGCACCTGAAATAATTCCAATAGTTAAAAGTGGAAATCCAAAACTAATAATTTGATAACTTAAATTATTTAAATTTGAAAGTAATTGATTGTTCGATAATTTTGAAAAAAAATTCGGATTAATATTTTTTTGAAACTTAAAACCTAAAGCTAAAATAGACAATAAAGATCCAAATAATAATATCGAGTAACTAAACAACATCATACTTACATGCATCATTAACCAATTTGAACGTAAAGAAGGTGCTAAAGATGTAAAAGCTTGTAATGATTTAGGCAAAACTAAGGTCGCAAATGAAATAATTAAAAAAGAAATAGGAATTAGTATCAAACCAACAAATTTTAAATTCGTTCTTAATTCAAGTAAAATTAAAATAGAAAGCAAACACCAAGCTAAAAATAAAAGTGATTCATAAAGATTAGTTAAAGGAAAATAACCTAGACTAATCCATCGAAAAAGTAGAAAAGTGAAAAGAAAAAAATTCGAAACGATATTTCCAATCCAACAAAGATTATCTAAAAATAAAGATTTATTATATTTAAATATAATAAAATATGAAATAAAAATTTCAAATAAAAAAATTACAATTCCTCGAACTAGAGTTATTGATGGTAAAAACTGTATCATATCTAAATTATTTAAATTTTTTATGAATTAAAAACCTTATATGATTTCGTAGTTCCTTCTTCAAAAACAAAACTACTGTCACCTCCACTTATAATAGAGTTGGCTAACGAAAATGCTTTTTTAGCAGCTTTATTTGCTTTACGAACCCAAGTAGCTGCTCTTGAATTTTTTTTTGAATGCGATTGTCTTTTTTTTGGTACGGCCATAAAAATAATAATAATAATGGTACAAAAATATTATATATCAAAGAATAGAATTAACATTATTGAAGTCAAAAAGAGAAAAAATAAAAAAATAGAGCATTGAACTAGTTTCCCAAAAGGCTGCCCTTTTAGTATCATCGTCGCTAAAATGTTTCACGAATGAGTTCGGTATGGATCAATGTGGTTCCATAATGCTAAGAACACTCTATTAAAAATTGAAAAATTATAAAAAATTCAAGTCCTCGGTCTATTAGTATATCTCAGCTTAATATATTACTATACTTATACCTGATACCTATCAAACGACTAATCTTGTCGTGACCTTACTCCTAAAGGATGAGAGTACTAATCTTGAGGACGGCTTCCCACTTAGATGCTTTCAGCGGTTATCCAAACCAGACGTAGCTACCCAGCGTTTACTATTGGCATAATAACTGGCATACCAGCGGTCTGTCCTTTCCGGTCCTCTCGTACTAGGAAAGGGCCCTCTCAATACTCTAACGCCTACACCGGATATGGACCGAACTGTCTCACGACGTTCTGAACCCAGCTCGCGTACCGCTTTCATGGGCGAACAGCCCAACCCTTGGGACGTACTACCGCCCCAGGATGCGATGAGCCGACATCGAGGTGCCAAACCTCCCCGTCGATGTGAACTCTTGGGGGAGATCAGCCTGTTATCCCTAGAGTAACTTTTATCCGTTGAGTGACGGCCTTTCCACCCAGAACCGTCAGATCACTAAGACCGACTTTCGTCTCTGTTTGACTTGTAAGTCTCACAGTCAAGCTTCCATATGCCTTTACGCTCAACAATCGATTTCTGACCGATTTGAGGAAACCTTTGTACGCCTCCGTTACTTTTTAGGAGGCGACCGCCCCAGTCAAACTGCCTACCAGAAACTGTCTCTCAACCAGATGATGGAAAAAGATTAGAATTTTAGCTATATAAGAGTGGTATCTCACTAATGGCTCCAGTTTTCCCGCAAGAATACCTTCAAAAGCCTCCCACCTATGCTGCGCAAATAAAGCCCAAAGTCAATTTCAAGTTACAGTAAAGCTTCATAGGGTCTTTCTGTCCAGGTGCAGGTAGTCCGCATCTTCACAGACATGTTAATTTCGCCGAGCCTCTCTCTGAGACAGCGTTCAAATCGTTACGCCTTTCGTGCGGGTCGGAACTTACCCGACAAGGAATTTCGCTACCTTAGGACCGTTATAGTTACGGCCGCCGTTCACCGGGGCTTCAGTTATCAGCTGTAAACTAACTTCTTTAACCTTCCGGCACTGGGCAGGCGTCAGCTTCCATACTTCGTTTTACAACTTTGCGGAAACCTGTGTTTTTGTTAAACAGTCGCTTGAACCTGATTATTGCAACCTAAAAAAGGTACCCTTTCTCCCAAAGTTACAGGGTTATTTTGCCGAGTTCCTTAGAGAGAGTTATCTCGCGCCCCTTAGTATACTCTACTTACCCACCTGTGTCAGTTTATAGTACAGGTATTTTTTACTTACGGCAGTGCAAACTTTTCTTGGAAGTATAACATTTGTTACTTTTATGCCGTAGCATATTGTATTCGCGTCTCAGCTCAAAATATTTTCTCTATTTCTCAACACTTTGAACACTTAAACCGGTAACCATTATCCGGCTAACATAGCTTTCTTCGTCCTTTGTTGCCAAATAAAAAAAGTACAGGAATATTAACCTGTTATCCATCAATTACGCCTTTCGGCCTCGTCTTAGGACCTGACTTACCCTTCGCGGACGAACCTTCCGAAGGAAACCTTAGGTTTTCGGGGTATTGGATTCTTACCAATATTTTCGCTACTTATGCCGACATTCTCACTTCTGTCTCGTCCACATTTGTTTTCACTAATGCTTCAACCTAAAACAGAACGCTCTCCTACCGATATTAAAATAAATATCTCACAGCTTCGGCAAATTACTTAAGTCCCATTCATTTTCGGCGCAAGCTTACTCGACCAGTGAGCTATTACGCACTCTTTAAAGGGTTGCTGCTTCTAAGCAAACCTCCTGGTTGTCTATGCACTCTCACCTCCTTTATCACTTAGAAATTATTTAGGGGCCTTAGCTGGTGATCTGGGCTGTTTCCCTTTTGACAATGAAGCTTATCCCCCATAGTCTTACTAGTTAATTATTCACTTAGTATTCTTAGTTTGACTCGACTTGGTACCGTTTTAACAGCCCGTACCGAAACAGTGCTTTACCCCTAAGTTATAACATTAACCGCTGCGCCAAAACACATTTCGGAGAGAACCAGCTAGCTCCGGATTCGATTGGCATTTCACCCCTAACCACAACTCATCCGCTGATTTTTCAACATCAGTCGGTTCGAACCTCCATAAAGAATTACCTTAACTTCATTCTGGCCATGGTTAGATCATCCGGGTTCGGGTCTATAAGAAGTGACAACGCTCTATTCAAACTCGCTTTCGCTAGGGCTTCTATATTTTCTATATTAACCAAGCCACTTCTTATAACTCGTCGGCTCATTCTTCAACAGGTACGCAGTCAGACGATAAATCGTCCTTCTACTACTTGTAAGCTCATGGATTCATGTTCTATTTCACTCCCCTCCCGGGGTTCTTTTCACCTTTCCCTCGCGGTACTGTTTCACTATCGGTCATTTAAGAATATTTAGCCTTACGAGGTGGTCCTCGTTGATTCACAAGGAATTTCACGTGCTCCAAGCTACTCGGGAAACAGTAAAATAATTATAGTTTTCAACTACAAGACTTTCACTTTTTATAGTATAGCATTCCAGCTATTTCGTTTAACTATTTGCTATTTGTATGGCAACTGTCCCACAACACCAAAATTTTGGTTTAGGCTGTTTCCTGTTCGCTCGCCACTACTAGGGAAATCGTTTTTACTTTCTTTTCCATCAGATACTAAGATGTTTCAATTCTCTGAGTTCGCTCTAACTTATTTATATATTCAATAAGTAGTATAAAAAGTTTCCTTATTCGGAAACCTCCGGATCAATGCTTGTTTCCAGCTCCCCGAAGTCTATCGCGGGTAACCACGTCCTTCATCGCTTTTAAATGCCAAGGTATCCACCAAAAGCCCTTAAATTCTTGAATTAAACAAAAATTATAATTTTTCAAATATTGTGGAGATAAGGGGATTCGAACCCCTGACATTTGCCGTGCAAGGGCAACACTCTACCAACTGAGTTATATCCCCCTTTGGGCCATTCTGGATTTGAACCAGAGACCTCACCCTTATCAGGGGTGTGCTCTAACCAACTGAGCTAATAGCCCTTTTACAATTATTTATAATCAAATAGAGATATGAAAATTTAAAATACCAACCTTCTAAAAATTTAAAGGAGATAATCTAGACCCACCTTCCAGTAGGACTACCTTGTTACGACTTCACCCCAGTCACTAATTCTACCTTTGTTATTTTCCCTCCAATTTAATGGTTAGAAAAATAGTTTTAGGTATAACCAGCTCCCATGGTGTGACGGGCGGTGTGTACAAGGCCCGGGAACGGATTCACCGCTGTATAGCTGACCAGCGATTACTAGCGATTCCAACTTCATGAAGGCGAGTTTCAGCCTTCAATCTGAACTTAGAATAAGTTTATAGATTTGCTTACTTTTGCAAGCTTGCTTCTCATTGTCAAATTCATTGTAGTACGTGTGTAGCCCAGGGCATAAGGGGCATGCTGACTTGACGTCATCCTCTCCTTCCTCCAGCTTATAACTGGCAGTCTTTTTAGAAAAGTAACTAAAAACAAGGGTTGCGCTCGTTGCGGGACTTAACCCAACATCTCACGACACGAGCTGACGACAGCCATGCACCACCGGTGTGCATATTCCAATAAAGGCACTTCTCTTTTTCAAGAAAATTTATGCCATGTCAAACCCTGGTAAGGTTCTTCGCGTTGCATCAAATTAAACCACATACTCCACCGCTTGTGCGGGCCCCCGTCAATTCCTTTGAGTTTCACTCTTGCGAGCATACTTCCCAGGCGGGATACTTAACGCGTTAGCTTTAATACCGCACGGGTTGATACGTGCGACATTTAGTATCCATAATTTACAGCTAGGACTACTGGGGTATCTAATCCCATTTGCTACCCTAGCTTTCGTTTTTTAGTGTCAGTTAAGTTCCAGTAAAATGCCTTCGCCATCGGTGTTCGTTCCAATATCTACACATTTCACCGCTCCACTGGAAATTCCTTTTACCTCTACCATACTCAAGTAAGACAGTTTTGATTGCAAGCTTGAAGTTAAGCCTCAAAATTTAACAACCAACTTATTTTACAACCTACAAACGCTTTACGCCCAGTAATTCCGGATAACACTTGCATCCTCTGTCTTACCGCGGCTGCTGGCACAGAGTTAGCCGATGCTTATTCTTCAAGTACACGTCAGAACTTCCTCCTTGAAAAAAGAGGTTTACAACCCTCAGGCCTTCATCCCTCACGCGGTATTGCTCTGTCAGGCTTTCGCCCATTGCAGAAAATTCCCCACTGCTGCCTCCCGTAGGAGTCTGGACCGTATCTCAGTTCCAGTGTGGCTGATCGTCCTCTCAGACCAGCTACTGATCATCGCCTTGGTAGGCCATTACCCTACCAACTAGCTAATCAGACGCGAGCTTTTCTTTAGGCGAATATTATTCTTTTTATATAGGGCATTAGCAATCATTTCTAAAAGTTATTCCCTTCCTAAAGGCAAATTCTCACGCGTTACTCACCCGTCCGCCACTAAAATTTAAAAAATTCTCGTTCGACTTGCATGTGTAAAGCATACCGCCAGCGTTCATCCTGAGCCAGGATCAAACTCTCAAAAAATTTCCAGAATGTATTAATTATAGTATTTATTAAAAACTATAATTTGAAAAATCTACTCCAACGAAATATACTATACAAAATGATATAAAAAAATGTCAATAAATTTAATTTTAGCATTCAAATAAAAATAAAAAAAAATAGCTTAAAAGTTAAATAAAAACATATTAATTTTTAAATAAAAAAATTAAATATTTTCTAAATTTTATTAAATTAATAACAATAATAATAAAAAAAGAAAAATTTAAATTATAAATAAAAAAAAAAATAGTTTATAATTCTTAATGAATTTTAAATAAAAAAAGAAAAATTAATGAAAGAAGTAAATGGACCAACTTTTCCTTTTAGTGCAATTATAGGACAAGATGAGATGAAATTATCATTGATGTTAAATGTAATTGACCCAAAAATTGGTGGAGTAATGATTATGGGGGATCGAGGAACAGGTAAATCTACTACAATTAGAGCAATTGCAGAACTATTACCAAAAATTACAATTTTAAAGGACGATCCTTTTAATACTAATCCTGATGATATCAAAAATGAAATAGTTGCCGAAACAGAAGAAATTAAAACACCTATGGTTGATCTTCCCCTTGGTGCAACGGAAGATAGAGTTTGTGGTACAATAGATCTTGAAAAAGCATTAACAGACGGTGTTAAAGCATTTGAACCTGGTTTATTAGCAAAAGCAAATCGAGGGATTCTATATGTTGATGAAGTAAATTTACTTGATGATCATTTAGTTGATATTTTATTAGATTCAGCTGCATCAGGTTGGAATACTGTGGAAAGAGAGGGGATATCAATAAAACATCCAGCGCGTTTTATATTAATTGGATCAGGGAATCCTGAAGAAGGTGAATTAAGACCACAATTACTAGATAGATTTGGAATGCATGCAGAAATTAGAACGGTTAAAGATCCAATTTTAAGAGTTCAAATCGTAGAAGAAAGAACTTCTTTTGATATTAACCCTGAAAAATGGTTAGAAAAATATGAAACAGAACAAGAAGAAGTAAAAAATAAAATAATTACGGCTAGAGCAAAATTATCAAGTGTAGAAATACCATATGAATTGAAGCTTAAAATTTCTCAAATCTGTAGTGCACTTAATGTAGATGGATTAAGGGGGGATATTGTTGTAAATCGTGCGGCTAAAGCATACGCGGCTTATAAAGGAACTTTAAAAGTAGATACAAAAGATATTGAAGAAATTATCGTTTTATGCTTAAGACATCGTTTACGCAAAGATCCTTTAGAAACAATTGGATCAAGTGACAAAATAAAAGAATTATTTAAAAAAATTTTTATTGATAATATATAAATTTTATTAATAAAATCTATATATTATTTAGAATTAAGACATTTCTTTAAGTAATAAAGCTAATTTTTGTTTTAAACTCTCAGAAGCTTGACTGATTTTACCAGCTAATTCAACTTCTTGAGCAGTTTCATTACTGTTCAAAAGTAGATTTAGCTCATCTGAACATTTCATTGTTTCGTCTAATAAAGTAGAAATTGCATCATTATTTTTTTTGTCCTGATTATTTTTAAGTTTTTCAACAGCATCTTTAACTTCAGCAATTAAAAATTCAGCATCTTTTTTTGCATCAATAAATAAAACTTTTTCTTTATCTTGTTTTGCAAATTTTTCAGCTTCAATAATTAGACGATTAACTTCATCTTCAGACAAACGCGCAGAATCTTGAATTGTTATTGACTGTTCTTTATTCGTAACTTTATCTCGTGCCGTAACAAAAAGAATACCATTAACATCAATGTCAAAAGTTACCTCAATTTTTGACTCTGTTCTAGGCCCAGGTGGAATACCATCTAGAATAAACTGACCTAAACTTTTATTATCAGCGACAAATTCACGTTCACCTTGTAAAACATTAATTTTAACAGTTGTTTGGTTATCTTCAGCAGTTGAAAAATAAAGTGATTTTTTCGCAGGAATCGTTGAATTACGTGTTATAATTCGAGTCATAACACCACCATATGTTTCAACACCAAGAGATAAAGGAATAACATCTAATAATAAGATATTGTTTATCTTACCAGCTACTATCCCACCTTGAATTGCAGCTCCAATTGCTACAACCTCATCAGGATTTACACTTTGATTAGGAGTTTTGCCACTTAAAGTAGTAATAAGATCTTGAACTTTAGGAATACGTGTTGATCCACCAACAAGAACAACTTCATTTAAATCAGAAAAACTTAAATTTGCATCTTTTAGTGCAAGTTCTACTGGTATTCGACAGCGAGTAAAAAGATCTTCAGAAATTTGTTCAAAAGTTGAACGTGTTAATTTGTAATCAAAGTGAATCGGTCCAGAACTATTGGAGAATAAAAATGGTAAATTAATAGTAGTTTCTTTTAATGTTGATAACTCAATCTTTGCGTTTTCAGCAGCTTCGATTAATCTTTGCAGAGCTTGATTCTCATTTTTTAAAGATACAGAATAAGTATTTTTAACTTGCTCAAGTAAAAATTCTACAATTTGTTTATCAAAATTATCACCACCTAATTGCATATCACCAGAAGTTGCTAAAACTTCAAAGATTCCATCACCTACATCTAAAATAGAAACATCAAATGTACCACCACCTAAATCAAAAACTAATATATGCTGAGTTTGCTTTTTATCTAAACCATAAGCTAAAGCAGCTGCAGTTGGCTCATTTATTATTCGAACAACATCTAAACCAGCAATTTTACCTGCGTCTTTTGTTGCTTGACGTTGTGTATCATTAAAATAAGCAGGAACAGTTACAATTGCTTTATCAACAGGTACACCTAAATATTTTTTTGCATCATCAGCAAGTTGGCGTAAAACTTGAGCAGAAATTTCTTCCGGAGTAAAAACTTTATTTAAATTATCGCATTGAATTTTAAAGCTATCTTTTTCTTCAATTAATGTATACGATACTTCTTTTAAGGAAGAGTTTATTTCTGTAGGATTTGTACCAATAAAACGCTTAACCGAATAATAAGTATTCTTTGGATTTAAAATTGCTTGTCGTTTAGCAACCTGACCCACTAATAAAGAACCTTTTTTTGTATAAGATACAACAGAAGGTGTAGTTCTAAAACCTGCTGAATTCGGAATAACAATAGGTTGTGTACCTTCTAAGATAGCGACAACAGAATTTGTTGTTCCTAAATCAATTCCTAAAATTCTTTCCATAGTATATAATTATAAAAAATAAATAATTATCATTATTATCGAATAATTATTTATTTTTTTATGAGGTATTTATATATGAGCCAATTTGTGCTGCTTTAAAAATAAAAACCTTCAATAAATAAATCTATAATTAAAAACATAAAGATTAATTAATAAGTAAAAGAGTCTGGAGGGACTTGAACCCCCGACCACCTGGTTCGTAGCCAGGTGCTCTATTCCACTGAGCTACAAACTCTAAGCAAAGAACAACGAGTGTAATTTACATTAAAAAATAAAAGAAAGTCAATAATTAATATTAAATAATATCAAAAATTTATTAATAAATTATAATTGAAGCATATTTAAAATAAAATTATATTAAGATGTCACGTTATTTAAAAGCAAAACTACGTATTGTTAGAAGATTAGGTGCTTTACCAGCATTAACAAAAAAAACAACAAATCGTAAATATACTCCAGGACAACATGGCCAAAATAAAGCAAATAAAAGAACTTCTATTTCTGAGTATGCTGTTCGCTTACAAGAAAAACAAAAATTACGTTTTAATTATGGAATTTCAGAAAAACAATTATATAATTACGTAAAAAGAGCAAAAAGCTTAAAGGGTGCGACTGGAACATATTTACTTCAATTACTTGAAATGCGAATAGATAATATTATTTACAGATTAGGGTTTGCACCAACTATAGCAAGTGCAAGACAAATAGTTGCACATGGACATATAAAACTAAATAATAAAAAAGTTACTATACCTAGTTTTCAATGTAAACCAAATGATAAACTAATAATTGGATCAAAAACAAAATCATCAATAATAATAAAAAAAAATTTAGAAAATTTTACAGAACTTCCAAAACATTTAGAATTTGATAAAACAAATATTATCGGAAAAATAAAAACAAATCCAAGACGTGAAGATATAGACTTAAAAATCAATGAATTATTAGTTGTAGAATATTATTCACGAAAATAATTGATAGTATAATAATATTAAGTGTGTTAGAAACTATTTATAAAAAAAATAATTGAAAGGAAATACAAAAATCTTTCGAAATTAAAATAAAAAATTTATCAAAAATATGGGATATTATATAAAATTAATGTTCCAAAATAAAAAAACAAAATTTGAACACACTTAAAATTAATACTTTTATAAGGAATTTTCTTAATGTCTGAAACAGGGTCAGTATCAGAACGTACACGAATTAAAGGTGAACGTTACGAATCTGGAGTACTTCCATACGCAAAAATGGGCTACTGGGATCCAGCATATACTATTAAACAAACAGATGTGCTTGCCCTATTCCGTATAACACCACAACCCGGCGTAGACCCAATTGAAGCAGCAGCAGCAGTAGCTGGTGAGTCATCAACAGCAACATGGACAGTAGTTTGGACGGATTTATTAACAGCTTGTGATATTTACCGTGCAAAAGCATACCGTGTAGAATCTGTACCAAGCACGTCAGATCAATTCTTCGGTTTTATCGCTTACGAATGTGATTTATTCGAAGAAGGTTCACTTGCTAACATCACAGCTTCTATTATCGGAAACGTATTTGGTTTCAAAGCTGTAAAAGCACTTCGTCTTGAAGATATGCGTATTCCATATGCTTATTTAAAAACATTCCAAGGTCCTGCAACTGGAGTTGTTGTAGAACGTGAAAGATTAAATAACTTTGGTAGACCTTTACTAGGAGCAACAGTAAAACCAAAATTAGGTCTTTCTGGTAGAAATTATGGTCGTGTTGTATTCGAAGGTTTAAAAGGAGGATTAGACTTCTTAAAAGATGACGAAAACATTAACTCACAACCATTCATGCGTTGGCGTGAAAGATTCCTATACGTTCAAGAAGGGATTACTAGAGCATCAGCTGCAACTGGTGAAGTAAAAGGTTCTTATATGAACGTTACAGGTGGTACAATGGAAGATGTGTATGAGAGAGCAGAATATGCTAAAGAACTTGGTACAGTAATCATCATGATTGACTTAGTAATGGGTTATACAGCAATTCAATCTATCGCACTTTGGTCACGTAAAAATGACATGATTCTTCACCTTCACAGAGCAGGTAACTCAGCTTATGCTCGTCAAAAAAATCATGGTATTAACTTCCGTGTAATTTGCAAATGGATGCGTATGGCTGGTGTGGATCATATCCACGCAGGTACTGTTGTTGGTAAACTAGAAGGTGATCCATTAATGGTAAAAGGTTTCTATAATACATTATTAGATGTTAAAACAGAAATTAACCTTCCTCAAGGTCTATTCTTCCAACAAGATTGGGCATCTTTAAGAAAATGTATGCCAGTAGCTTCAGGGGGAATCCACTGTGGACAAATGCATATGCTTGTAAACTACCTTGGTGATGATGTTGTACTACAATTTGGTGGGGGAACAATTGGTCACCCAGATGGAATCCAAGCTGGTGCAACAGCAAACCGTGTAGCTCTAGAATCTATGATTATGGCGCGTAACGAAGGTCGTGATTACTTAACAGAAGGACCACAAATTCTTCGTGATGCAGCAAAAAGATGTGGACCTCTACAAACAGCTCTAGATTTATGGAAAGATATCGCTTTTAATTACAGTTCAACAGATACATCTGACTTTGAAAAAACTGAAACTAAAAACGTATAGAAGATTTTGATATAAAGTATTAATTTTAAAAAGGAGTTTAATAAAGTGAGACTAACACAAGGAGCATTTTCATATTTACCTGATTTAACTGACGCACAAATTAAAAAACAAGTTGAATACGCAATTAAAAAAGGTTGGGCTGTTAATATTGAATGGACAGATGATCCACACCCAAGAAATGTTTATTGGGAACTTTGGGGTTTACCACTATTCAACATTAAAGATTCAGCAGCAATCTTATTCGAAATTGACGAATGTAGAAAAGCAAATACAACAGGTTATATTAAGATAAATGCATTTGACGCAGCAAAAGGTTGCGAAAGTTGCGTACTTTCTTTTATTATTCAACGACCTCAAGAAGAAGCTGGATTCTATATCCAACGTACAGAAGTTGAAGGACGTTTCCAACGTTATACTATTCAATCTTACGAAGTACAATCTACTCCAGAAGGTTCTCGTTATTCTTAATTTGAAGAATAATTAATTAAAGATCATATTATTAAATATATTATATTTAATAATTAACCTATAAGTAAGCTGTTTAGCTTACTTATTACATCTACTATGTTTAATCCACTTAATAAATGTTATAAAAAAGCACTAGAGTTTAAAGATTCAACTATATTAAAATTAAAAATAGTATTTTTAATTTTAATATGTTATAATTAGTTTGGTTTAAAGAAAAAGATGCTTTAAGAATATTATTTTTTGCTATCTTATAAATGATAAAATTTTATTAAAATTTTAATTCTTTTTTTTTAAACGTTTAAAAAACTTTTAAATTTTAAAATAATCTCAAAATGGATAAAAAACCAGATTATACTTTACTTAGTGTTGTGAACTGGGCTATTAAAGAAACAAAATATACACTTTTGTCTAAAACTATTGAAGCTGAACATTTATTTTTAGGACTTGTAAATCTTTCATACGGTGCTACTCATATTGTTTTAGCTCAAAAACGATTAAATTATGATGTTGTTAAAGAGTCCCTAAAATACTTATGGTTAAAAGATCATAAAGAAAATAGTGATATAAATACTATTCCTAATTTTAAAAATCCAATGTTTGGGGAAAGTGGGAAAATTGTAATCTTAGATGCAAAACAACAATCAAAAATATTTATAAGTAGTTCTGCTAATCCAGATCATCTTATGCTAGCGATAATAGAAAATTGCCTTAAAAATGATAAAAGTATTTTATCAAAATATTTTAAAATAATTGATTTAGATTTAATTAATGTAAAACGAAATATAATTAGTTTAATGTGTAAAAAAGCTGATTATATTGACGATTTATTAAATAGAACTGAAGAAGAATGCCAATTTATAAACTATTATGATTCGTCCGACGATGAAGATGATTTACAGAATGAAAAAGAAAATTTTTATTCGTCAATTGAAGAGAATGATTCATCTTTAGAACAATACTACGATTATGAGGATGGAAATGAAAATATTGAAGCGGATATACCAAGTGCAAAAAATAACTATTCAACAAATAATTATTTAAAAAATAAACAAAAAAAAGATCAGGAAGCCGAAGAAAATTATATCAAATTTAGCTACTTAAGAGATGAAGATGATTACTATACAAAAGATTATTTAGATAGTCCTGAAAGTATTCCCGAAGAAGAAAAACAAGAAGACTCATATGAAGATATTTCAGGCAATAAGGAGGATAAGTTTTTTATTGGCAAAGAAAATAATTCTCTCGATGAAGAAGCAGATGAATATTCTGAAGTTGATGCAGCCTACTATGCAGAATTTTATTATTTAAAACCAGATATCAATGATTTAGATATTGAAACTGATGAAGCTTTAATTGATAATTATTTAAAAAAAGATGATCTTGGCTTTTTTAACGATAAAAATATTGACTTAATTGAAGAGTATATAAAAAATGAAGAAAATAATGATATTAATCTAAAAGATAGTTATATCATTAAAAATTTGTATGAAAATGAAAATAGATCTTCCGTTTTTGAAGAAGATTATTTGCAAAATCCATTTGATTCACAAATAGACGATCATAATTTTAAAAGTGATGATTTACCGTTACAATCGGAAGATTTTTTACATAATTTAACATTAGAAAATAAAACAAACCCTTTTGAACCGGTAATTGGAAGAGATTTAGAAGTAGATGCAATAACTAGAAATCTTTTAAAAAAAAAAAAAGCCAATATTTTACTTTTAGGTGAGCCTGGTGTCGGGAAAACCGCCGTTGTCAAACATTTTGTTAAATATATTGGTGAAGATATGATAATCCCATCACTTCGAAAAAAACAAATTTTTTCACTAGATGTTGGACTTCTTGTTTCAGGAACACAATACCGAGGAGACTTTGAAGAAAGAATTCAAAATCTAATAACAGATTTAGAAGAAAATAAAACAATGATCCTATTTATTGATGAATTTCATACAATATTATCAGCTGGGGGTGGTGAAGAAGGATCATTAAATGCAGGTAATATGCTTAAGCCAGCTCTTGCACGATCTAATTTTGAATGTATTGCCGCAACAACATTTTTTGAATACAAAAAAATAGCTCAAAAAGATCCAGCATTAGTACGTCGTTTCAAAAATTTGGAAATTTCAGAACCAACGACGGAAGTAACATTATTAATACTTGATAATATTAGACCAAAATATGAGTTACATTATGGAGTTAAAATTTTAGATGATACACTGTATGCATGTGTAAAATTAAGTATCGATTATGTTCCAGATCGTTTTTTACCCGATAAAGCAATTGATTTATTAGATGAAACATGTTCTTATGTAAAACACACTAAGCCTCGAAAACTAGAAAATATTGGTGAACGTTATCCTCAATTAATTAGTTTAGAAAGAGAAAGAGGAAACATAGCGTTAATTAATGAAGATTTTGAACAACTAGCAAATTCGTATACTCATGAATTAGAAGTGAGACAATTAGTTACTAACTTTTATGAAAAAGAATTCGAATTAGAGTGGGATATTGAAAATGATTGGATTTATGTTACAGATGAAGATGTTCAAATGGTGGTTTCTTCTTGGACAGGAATTCCTACAAAAGTACTTTCAGAAAATGAAAAAACTCAAGAATTAGATATTGAAGAACGCTTTAAAGCAAGAGTAGTTGGACAAACTTTAGCCATTCAAGTTTTAGCAAATGCTGCTAAACGTGCTCGTGTAGGATTAACTAATCCAAACCGTCCAATAGCAAGTTTTCTTTTTGCCGGACCAACTGGAGTTGGAAAAACGGAATTGGCCAAGTCTTTAGCAGAAATTTTTTATGGTTCAGAAAGCTCAATGCTACGTTTAGATATGTCAGAATATATGCAACGATTTAATGTATCAAGGCTTTTAGGTTCTCCTCCAGGTTATATCGGATTTGAATCAGGGGGAATTTTAACCGAAAAAATCCGTCAAAAACCATACACACTTGTTCTTTTTGATGAAATTGAAAAAGCTGATGGTGAAATTTTTAATATTTTATTACAAATTTTAGATGATGCTAGATTAAGTGATTCAAAAGGTAGAGCAATTAGTTTTAAAAATACAATTATAATTTTAACAACTAATATAGGGGCAAAACAAATCTTAGAAATTGAAAAAGAATTTCAAGAAAAAGGATTTGTTTCACTTAATGACGGGATTAATGATTCGTTTTTTGATGATTCAAGTACAGCAACTGCAAATTTTTCCTCAAAATATAAAAAAATGAGTCGAGTTGTTAAAGAACAACTCCGATTAAAATTTAAACCAGAATTTTTAAATCGTATTGATGAAATAATTGTATTTGAACAGTTAACAGAAAATGATATTGATGAAATAACAAAACTTTTAGTAGATCAGCTTAGAAAACGAATAAGAGAAAACTCTAAAATATTTTTAATAATTGATTCAAATGTTGTCGACTACATAGCAAAAGAAGGTTTTGATCCGATTTTTGGTGCAAGACCAGTTAGACGAGCATTAAATAAAATAATAGAGAATCCGTTATCATCTTTTATTCTATCATCACCATTAATAAAACCTGGTGCAGAAATAATTGCTACATTAGATACTTCAAATAATTGCTCGTTTACAGTAATTGGTGAAAAAAAGGTTGATGATAGATTTTCTGAAATTAAAAAAAAATATAAGGAAAAAGAAAAAGAAAAACCTCAACGTTTTAGTGAGTCTAATAAAATTTCTGATAATCCAGAAATTGAAGAAAAGAAAAAAAAATTACGTAGTCTTCTAGAAGAATTTGGTAAATTATATGAAATAATAAGAAACCCTAATGAAAAAACTGAAAATAAGAAAAATGATAAGCCAAAAAGAAAAAAAAAACGTTATAAAAATGGAAATGATTATAATTCTTTTTACTAAAAAATTTAATATTTTATTATAAATAAACTAATATGTTTAAAAATTTTGATGATGAATGTATTGAAGTTTTTTCAAAAGCACAAAAAAGAGCAAAAAATCTTAATTTAGAATATCTGTCAGTAATACATCTTTTTTTAGCTTTATTTGAAGTACAATCAGGTATTGCATATGAAACACTTGTTTATTTTACACTTGATCGTCAATTTAAGAAAATTGCCCGAAATTTTGAAAAAGTAATTGATCAGAAAGCTTATAAGACATTTATGCCCCAACGATTTGAATTTTCAATTAAAACGAAACAAATAATTGAAAATGCACAAAAAAATTTCCTTTCTGATGTAGAAAAATTTGAGATTGATCAAAAAGAAAAGATTGAATCTTCTGAACTAAAGCGACCAACCGTAATTAATACAGGTTATTTGTTATCAAGTATTTTAGATGATAAATATAGCGTTCCGAATACTATTTTGCTTTTACATGGTCTTTCCGCTTTAGCTTTAAAATCAAAAATCATTTCTTTATCAGAGGCATCAAATAAAAAAATAGAAAAAGAAGAAGAGCAGGAAGATTTAGAAAATAAACAATTTAATATTGAGGAAAATGAAGAAGACTCTCCAATTCAAAAATATACAACAAATTTAAGCAATCTTTCTTATTTAGGTAAAATTGATCCAATTTTTGGACGCGAAAAAGAAATGAATGCTTTAATTCAAGTAATACAAAAAAAAAAAAAAAAAAAAATAATGCGATTTTAACTGGTGAGCCTGGAACAGGAAAAACAGCAATTGTAGAAAAATTTGTCAATTACATTACAGAATTAAAAGCAAAAAAAGTTACTACTTTAGAAAATAACTTAGTAAGTAAAGAAATTATTTCTTTAACAATGGTCGACATTGTATCAGGAACAAAATATAGAGGTGAATTTGAAGAAAGACTTATTGATTTATTAGATGAAATAATTTATTTTGAAAAATATATTGTTTTTATTGATGAAATTCATACGCTTATAGGAGCAGGTTCAGGAGATGGTGCAACAGATGCTGCAAACATAATGAAACCAATCTTATTGGATTCAAATTTTCAATGTATTGGTGCAACAACAAATCTAGAATATAAAAACTGTTTAGAAAAAGATGTGGCTTTGCTTCGTCGTTTTCAACGAATAAATATTGATCCACCGAATAGTGAAGAAACTATAATGATTTTAGATGGAATTCGAGAAACATTTGAAAATCATCATAAATTAAAAATCACAAATAAGGCATTACTAGCATGCGTCGAATTAAGTGATCGTTTTATAAATGATAGATTTTTACCTGATAAAGCAATTGATTTATTAGATGAATCATGTGCTTATTTAAATGTTATTGCTTCTAAAATACCATCACAATTTATCAAAATATCTGAAAAAGTACAATCTTATAGATATCAAAAGCAAGTTCATTTAGCAAGAAATAGATATAAAGAAGCTAAAATAGCTTCTAAATTTGAAAATCAAGCTACAGATATACTAGAAATAAAAAAAGCTTTATTTAAAACTGTTTATAAAAAAAATCCGGAATTTAAAAATTTAACTTTAACAGAAAATCATATAAATACCGTCTTGGCTTATTCAACAAAAATACCAATTGATGAAATCTCAACTTCCGAGAAAAATCGTTTGATTAATGCGGAAAAAATTATGAACAATAAGGTTATTGGGCAACCAATTGCTATTTCAGCAATAGCAAATGCATTACGCCGATCAAGCACTGGGTTGAAAAATCCAAATCGACCTATAGCAAGCTTTCTTTTTGCAGGACCAACTGGTGTAGGAAAAACTGAATTAGCTAAAGTTGTTTCATCTTTATTTTTTGGTTCAGAAGAATCATTTATTAGATTAGATATGTCCGAATATATGGAAAGTTTTAATGTTTCAAAAATATTAGGATCTCCACCAGGTTATGCGGGATATGAAGAAGGTGGATTTTTAACGGAAAAAATTAAAAAACGCCCATACTCATTAATTTTATTTGATGAAATCGAAAAAGCTAATCTCGATATCTTTAATATTTTACTGCAAATCTTAGATGATGGTCGTTTAACAGATGCAAAAGGAACTCTTCTTGATTTTAAAAATACGATAATAATTCTTACATCAAATATTGGTGCAGAAGATATAATAAAAATTCAACAAGAATATGCTGAGCGTGAAAAATTAACATCATTAAAAAGTCAACAAAAATTACTGCAAAAAGAAAAACGAAAACAGATGACAGATAGTTTAAAAAAATCTCTTCAAGAAAAATTTAAACCAGAATTTCTAAATCGTCTAGATGATATAATTGTTTTTGAACAATTATCACGTCAAAATATTATTAAAATTGCGGACCGTATGATTAATGATTTTATTCTTCGCATAAAAGAAAGTTGCCTCATTACTCTAAACGTGGAGCCTTCAGTCTATCAAAAAATTAGCAAAGAAGGATTTAATCCAATTTATGGGGCAAGGCCGCTTAGACGTGCAATCAGAAATATTTTAGAAGATCCCTTAGCAAATTATCTTTTGACTGAAAATGATAATATAGAAATAATGAAACTAAAGAAATTAAATTTAATACCAATTAAAAATATAAATGTCTTTCTTGATGAAAAGGATAAAACAATTTTCGTTAAAAATAAAAAAATCTATAATAGTGAATCGCAAATGTCAAAAATTAGAAGAGAGACAGCATTAAATAATTTACAAACTAAAGATGAAGACTATATAAACCAATTTCGAGGAAAGGATGATCTCTATTATTTAATGTTTGGTTTAGAAAAAGATACAGAATAGTGAAAAATAGTCTTATTTTTTTTTCTTTTTTAATATTTTTTTTCTTTTAAAGTATTTTGTGTTACAATTCTTTTGTGTAATTTAAAAATTAAAATAAATATTTTTATCATATGACTGATAGTTTAAACGGATTTTTTATTAGTATTTTAGCTGGTCTTTTAGTGATTGGCGTGATTGCAGGGGCGCTAAGCTGGGTAAGTTCAAAAGATAAAATTGTTCGTACTTAAATTTTTGGATTTTTTGTTTTTCAATTAAATATTATATATCGTTTAATTATTTTACGATGTTGTTAATAAATTAAAATAAGTTATGATAAACATAATATTTAGTTTGAATATTCTAATAGCAATTCTTTTTTTAATTGGAATATTAGGTCTTTTTTTTCTTCGAGTTATAAAATCTGAAGTGAGTCGAGAGATTGATATTCCTTTAGTATCAATGGGTTTATTGTACTGTCTAATATTGATTCTTCACGGATGGCGTTTAGACCCAATTCTCACATTTTCACAATTTTTAATTTTAATTATTTTTTTATATTTTAGTTGGGAAAATATTCGTTTTCGTGGAGTAATTGAATCTATGGAAAAAAAAATAAAAAAATATGAAGATTATTTAAGCGACAATAGTTAAAAATATTTAAAATGGGCAATAATGGATTTGAACCATTGACGTTCTGCTTGTAAGGCAGACACTCTACCACTGAGTTAATTACCCTATGCTTATCATAGTAATTTCAATTTTAAAAAAAACAATTTTTTAAAATTGAAAAAAACTAAGCTTTTATAACATTTAAAGCTAAAAATACAATAACTAAAGGGCCTGCTGATAAAATAACGGTAATTGATAATATTTGACTAATTACGTGCATATTAACCATAGATTTCTCCTATACAAAATAATAAATACGAAACATATTATAATTATGTGATATTTTTCTAGAAAAATAATATTAAAATTATTATTCTGAAAAAACTATTAAGATAAATGTAATAAATAAAAGGGTTACTAACTCAATGGTAGAGTACTCGGCTTTTAACCGATAAGCTCTGGGTTCAAATCCCAGGTAACCCATTTAATTTTTATTAAAATTTTTAGACATGAAATAAATGTTATTCAAGATTAGAAATTTTTATAAAATATAAACAAATATTAGCTTATAGCTGTTTTAAACGTGCAGACTTTCCATAAAGTTTTCGTAAATAATATAATTTTGAACGTCTTATTTTTGACGATTGTTCAATCTTAATAAAATCAATTTTTGGGGAATGAATTAGAAAACTTCTTTCAATTCCAATTCCTTCCATAACTTTACGAACAATAATAGTTTGATTTATAGTAGTATTTTGTTTCGAAATAATTGTTCCTTGGTAAGCCTGCGTTCTTATTTTGCCACCCTCTTCAATTTTAACACCTAATTTTACTTTATCACCAATTTTCAAGATGGGTAAGTTTGTTCGTAGATACGAAGTTTCAATTTTTTTAATTATTTCAGCATTTTTTAATTTGCTAATTTTGTTCATTTTTGTTGTTAATAAATAATGTCTTAATCATAGATTATTTATTAATAAAAATAAATTATTAATTTTTATTTTTTACGGTTGGGGGGACTTGAACCCCCACAAAAAAATTTACCAGATCCTAAATCTGGCGCGTCTACCAATTCCACCACAACCGTTACATTATTGTACAATAATTATTAAAAATTAAATATTTGACCAATTTTTTATTTAATAATATTATCTCTTAAAATATTAGTAAATAAATTAATAGGCTTTGTAGCTCAGTGGTTAGAGCAAGGGACTCATAAGCCCGAGGTCGCAGGTTCAACTCCCGTCAGAGCCAAAATAAAATAAAGAAGCAGTAGCTATAGTATGAGCCTAATATATATTAATGGGGGTAGAGGGAGTTGAACCCTCACAACTAAAAAAGTCAACGGATTTTAAGTCCGTCGTGTCTACCATTCCACCACACCCCCGTATTAAATTGAAAACTTAGGCGACACCCAGATTTGAACTGGGGGATAAAGGATTTGCAATCCATCGCCTTACCACTTGGCTATATCGCCTAATTTTTATTTTAAAAAATTACAGTGAGTATATTACATCAATTATAATTTTTTAAAGTAAATATTTAAATATTTAGCAATAAAAACGATAAGAAGTTACCTCCAAAGGCACCAAAAATAAAACCAGCAACAAATTTATTATAATCTTTTTCAGATATTGAAATTCCAGTTTGATTTTTATTAGTAAATAAAACAATTCCATATAACTTTAATGCTAACCCTAAAATTAGAATTAAAGCAAAAGCAGATAGACAAGAAGACAAGTTTATTATTTGGCTTGTTCGAACTGGACCTAAAGTTGCAAATGGCCCTATTAGAAAATAACCATGAGCCATACCTATTTCAATACCTTTTAATCTAGAGCTGATATTGTTACGGTAAATAGGTAGTTTACCAATTAAAATTTCAATTAAAGAAGATTGATTAATTAATGTATTTAAATTTCCTGCAAAAGTATTTTCTGGATTTACTTTGACTAAGTTTGCCATATAAGAGTAATTAGTATAAAATTTTTAACTTTGATAAAAAATTTGAAAAATTAGTAGTTTTATTTTTTTAGAATTTCTAATAAATTTTTTCTTTCGTACTGTAGGTAAGCAGATACAAATAATCCAGCTAGTGAAATAATCATCATCCCTATTACAATACCGAATAATAGTGGTTCAATCATAATTTAAATTATTCCTTTTTTAATAAGTAATTTAGAAATATTATATACGGAAGTTTTTTAAAAACAATAATAAAAGAAAAAAAACTTTAATTTTTAGTTTATATTATAAAACCGAATTAAGTAATTTTTAATTAAATGAGAATTTAAAATTAAAAAAATTTTTACTAAAATTTAATAAAAAGGCTATTAACGGGACTGACGGGGTTCGAACCCGCAACTTCCGCCGTGACAGGGCGGTGCTCTAACCAATTGAACTACAGTCCCTTAACGCTATATATAATAAACATTATTAAAAAGTTGTCAATAGGAGAGAAAGGGATTCGAACCCTCGTTATTAAAATTTAATAAAATAGATTAGCAATCTATCGCTTTAAACCACTCAGCCATCTCTCCAACAAAAATTTTAATCAAATTTTAATATAATATTTTTAAAATGTACAAATATAATTAGATAGTGACATTAAAGTCAAATTTATGTTTAAAAATTTTTTTAATTATGACAACTCTTTTTGTTTCAAAATTACCAGAAATGTTTACCCTTTTTAGCTCTATTGTAGATGTTTTACCTTCAATACCATTTTTTTTCTTGCTTTTAGCTGTCATTTGGCAAGCATCAATCGGTTTTAGATAAGGTATACATTTAAAAATGAAACCAGGTTTCAGTGCAAAATAATTAAAAATTTTAATTTAATTTTATTCTATTATGTCAGGTGGTTCTACAGGCGAACGTCCTTTTTCCGATATTATTACAAGTGTTAGATACTGGATTGTTCACAGCATAACAATCCCTTCATTATTTGTTTCTGGATTTCTTTTCGTTGCAACTGGTTTAGCTTATGATGTATTTGGTACTCCACGCCCAGATGAATATTTTACACAAGATCGTCAACAAATTCCAATTGTTAATAACCGATTTACTGTAAAAGAAGAGTTAGGTAGTTTAACAAAAGGTTTATAATTATATATATATTGAGAATATGATTAAAGATACAAATCAGCCCGTTGCTTATCCAATTTTTACTTTTCGTTGGCTAACAATACATGCGTTAGCAGTTCCAACTGTTTTTTTCTTAGGTTCGATTACTTCAATGCAATTTATTCAAAGATAGGAGTTTAAATAATATTATGACAGGACCTAATCCATATAGACAACCTGTAGAACTAAATCGTACGTCTTTATTCTGGGGTTTACTTCTTATATTTGTTTTAGCAGTTTTATTTTCAAGCTATTTCTTTAATTAATTTATTTTGGGAGAATTTTTTTATGGCTGGTACTGGTAGAATTCCTTTATGGATCATTGTTCTTGTTGGTGGTTTAGCAGTTATTGCTATGTTGGCTATTTTTATTTATGGTTCTTACTCAGGATTAGGTTCTTCAGTTTAGACTAATAATTAGGAGAGAAAGGGATTCGAACCCTTGGAATCTATAAAATTCTTCTGATTTCAAATCAGACGCAATCGACCAACTCTGCCATCTCTCCGGAATCAATTTTCATAAATATAATACAAATTATTATATTTTTTGTATATATATAATAATTTAGACTTTGTAATAATAAATCTTATTACAAAGTCTAAAGTTTATAAATTTGTATAGTTTGTTGAATTAACGGCTTTTCTTTCTGGTTGTACTTTTTCAGGTAAAAAACCATCTTTTGGGTGTAAATAATGAATTTCTCCATTTGAGAAAATTCGATATATTTTATAATTTGTTATTTTTAATGTTTTAAGTTGACTTGCTAATGCAATAGATTGTTCTTTACGAGCAAAATAAATTAAATTTTCCCCTGTTCGCATTATTGCAGAACCACCTGTTGGCATTTCAAAAATTTGATCTTTTGTTGATTGCCAAGTAATAGCATATTTCTCATCTTTTCCACGTGTATTTAAATAACCTCCAGTATTACCACCAAAAAAAGGAAATTTTATATTTAAATTAACCATATTTTTTAAAAATTTTATAAATAATGACCAACCAACTTTTTCAATATACAAATTTTAATAACTCAGATTATATTCTAGCATTTTTAAATTGTTTTTTCAATAATTTTAGCTTTAATAAGTAAATTTTTTACGGTTTGAGTTGGTTGTACACCATATTTTAAGTTATCTATTATATTTTTAACATCAAATTTTGTTTCTTTCGTTATTGGATTATAATAGCCTAAATCAAAAATTTCTTTACCATCTCGTTTAGTAGTAGAACGCATTACTACTATCTTATAAGTTGGCTGTTTTTTTTTACCAAAACGTTTAAGTCTCATTTTTAGCATATTTCATTTTAAAGTTTATTAATTTATGAAAAGATCTTAATTAATTAATAAATATAATACAAGTCTTTAAAAAAAAACAAAATTGCTATTTTTTAAAAAATTTAAATTTATTTTAATTAAAATTTGTTATAATAAAATAGTATATAAATGATAACAAAAAGAAAAAACTATGACTGACGAAGAAATTATGAGCCGTATTAAAAAATCAGTTCTTGAGCAATTAGATATTGATGAAAGTAAAATTGTTCCATCAGCTTCATTTATCAATGATTTAAATGCTGATTCTTTAGATTTGCTAGAATTAGCATTTCTTTTTGAGAAAGAGTTTAAAATAAGTATGCAAGATATTGATTTACAAAAAGTAACGAGTATACAAGCTCTTTTAGATTATGTTAAATCTAAACTTAATTCTGCTACAGCTTAATTTAAGCTTTACACTTTTAAAAAACTAACTAAGATAATATAGAGACGGGATGTAGCGCAGTTTGGTAGCGTATCTGCTTTGGGAGCAGAATGTCACAGGTTCAAATCCTGTCATCCCGAAAGTCTATATTTTTGGCCCCCATCGTCTAGTGGCCTAGGACGCTTCCCTTTCACGGAGGTAACAGGGATTCGAATTCCCTTGGGGGTATATTTAATTTAAAACACTTTTTTAAATTTTTAAATCTATAATAATTAATGAAAACTTGTAGTGAAATATATTTATATTTAGAAGTATGAGTGTTTCTTATTTTTAATCTTCGATAGATTTTATGACTATTAGCTCAGAAGAACTTGAATCTAAAAAAATCAGGGTTCTGATAGATCGTAATTTTACTGAAACATCTTTTGAGAAATGGGCTAAGCCAGGACATTTTTCTAGGACGTTAGCCAAAGGTCCAAAAACAACAACTTGGATTTGGAATCTTCATGCTGATGCACATGATTTTGATAATCAAGTTAGTTCTCTAGAAGATGTTTCTAGAAAAATTTTTAGTGCCCACTTTGGTCAACTATCAATTATATTTTTATGGATTAGTGGAATGTATTTCCACGGAGCATATTTTTCTAATTATTCATCTTGGTTAGCTAATCCACTTTTAGTTAAACCTAGTGCACAATTAGTTTGGCCTATTATTGGACAAGAAATTTTAAATGCAGATTTAGGATATAATTTCCAAGGTTTACAGATCACATCAGGGTTTTTTCAACTTTGGCGTTCACAAGGTATAACTAGTGAAGTTGAATTATATTGGACAGCTCTTGGAGGTCTATTTATGTCAGCCTTAATGATGTTTGCCGGTTGGTTTCATTACCATAAAGCTGCTCCAAAATTAGAATGGTTCCAAAATGTTGAATCAATGCTGAATCATCATTTATCTGGTTTATTAGGTCTTGGTTGTTTAGCATGGTCTGGTCACCAAATTCATATCGCTATACCAATCAATAAATTACTTGATTCTGGAATTGGGGTTGAAGAAATACCATTACCACATGAATTTTTACTTAATAAAGCATTAATTACACAAATTTATCCTAGTTTTAATTCAGGATTAACTCCTTTCTTCTCATTTGATTGGAAAACTTATAAAGATTTTTTAACATTTAATGGTGGTCTAAACCCAGTTACAGGAAGCTTATGGTTAACAGATGTAGCGCATCATCATTTAGCTTTAGCAGTAGTTTTCATTTTTGCCGGTCATATGTATCGAACAAATTGGGGAATTGGTCATAATTTAAAAACAATTTTAGATAACCATAGAGGACCTTTTACAGGTGAAGGACATTTTGGTTTATATGAAGTTTTAACAACTTCATGGCATGCACAACTGGCAATAAACTTAGCCATGATGGGATCATTAAGTATTATTGTAGCGCATCATATGTATGCAATGCCACCATACCCATATCTTGCAATAGATTATCCTGCTCAAATTTCTTTATTTACACATCATATGTGGATTGGAGGATTCTGTGTTGTTGGTGCTGCAGCACATGCTGCCATTTTCATGGTTCGTGATTATAATCCATTTGCAAATTATAATAATTTATTAGATCGAGTAATTCGTCATCGTGATGCTATTATTTCACATTTAAATTGGGTTTGTATTTTTTTAGGAATGCACAGCTTTGGTTTATATATTCATAATGATACAATGAGAGCATTAGGTCGTTCTCAAGATATGTTTTCAGATAAAGCAATTCAAATACAACCTATCTTTGCACAATGGATTCAAAATATCCATTCAACAGCTATTACAACAACGGCACCAAATTTAAATAATTTAACAAGTTTTGTCTTTGGAGGAAATTTTGTAGCACTAGGTAATAAAATAGCTATAATGCCGATTTCTTTAGGTACTGCAGATTTTATGGTTCACCATATTCATGCGTTTACAATACATGTTACAGTTTTAATTTTATTAAAAGGAACTCTTTATGCACGTAGTTCTAAATTAATTCCTGATAAAGCAAATTTAGGATTCCGTTTTCCATGTGATGGGCCAGGACGTGGTGGTACATGTCAGTCTTCATCGTGGGATCATATTTTCTTAGGTCTATTTTGGATGTATAATTCAATTTCAGTTGTAATCTTCCACTTTAGTTGGAAAATGCAATCAGATGTTTGGGGTACAGTAACACCAGCAGGAGTTGTAAATCATATTACAGGTGGTAATTTTGCACAAAGTGCAATTACAATTAATGGATGGTTAAGAGACTTTTTATGGTCACAAGCTTCACAAGTTATTCAATCATATGGTTCAGCATTGTCTGCTTATGGTTTAATTTTCTTAGGTGCACATTTTATATGGGCTTTTAGTTTAATGTTTTTATTTAGTGGTCGTGGATATTGGCAAGAGTTAATTGAATCTATTGTTTGGGCTCATAATAAAATAAAAGTAGCTCCAACTATACAACCTAGAGCTTTAAGTATTACGCAAGGAAGAGCTGTAGGTCTTGCTCATTATCTTTTAGGTGGTATTGGAACAACATGGTCATTCTTTTTAGCACGTATTATTTCCGTAGGTTAATTTTTAAAAAATTTATATTACTTATTTTAGTTTTATATTGATATATGGCAACTAAATTTCCAAAATTTAGTCAGGCGTTAGCACAAGATCCTGCCACAAGACGTATTTGGTATGGTATCGCGACAGCTCATGACTTAGAAATGCACGATGAAATGACATTGGATAGTCTTTATCAAAAAATATTTGCTTCTCACTTTGGTCATTTAGCTATAATTTTTTTATGGACTTCAGGTAATCTTTTCCATATAGCGTGGCAAGGAAATTTTGAACAATGGATTTTAAATCCGTTAAAAGTGAAACCAATTGCACACGCAATATGGGATCCACACTTTGGTCAATCTGCATTAAAAGCTTTTACTAGAGCAGGGGTTAATTATCCTGTAAATATATCATATTCAGGACTTTATAACTGGTGGTATACAATTGGTATGAGAACAAATAATGATTTATATTTTGCTTCATTAAGCTTATTATTTTTATCATTAATTTTATTATTTGCTGGCTGGTTGCATTTACAACCTAAATTTAAACCAAATTTATATTGGTTTAAAAACAATGAGTCACGTTTAAATCATCATATAATAGGTTTATTTGGTGTAAGTTCTTTAGCATGGGCAGGTCATTTAGTTCACGTTGCTATACCTGAATCACGTGGTATTGATATTAATTGGAGCAATTTTTTAATTACTCCACCACACCCAGAAGGTTTAAGACCATTATTTGATTTAAATTTTTCAGCTTATGCTTCAAATCCTGATACAAATCAGCATATTTTTGGTCAAGCTGCTGGCTCAGGAACATCAATTTTAACATTTATTGGTGGTTTTAATTCGCAAACTGAGTCATTATGGTTAAGTGATATTGCTCATCATCATCTAGCAATTGCTGTAGTTTTTATTGTAGGTGGACATGTTTATAAAACTAATTTTGGAATTGGTTCGTCATTAAAAAATATCTTAAATTCACATCGACCACCAGAATCATTTTTTAATGCAGGTCATAGATCAATTGTTATGGAACATGATAATTCATTACATTTACAACTTTCTGCCGCTTTAGCAGGATTAGGTGTAATTACATCATTAGTGGCACAACATATGTATGCTTTACCAGCATATGTTTATATAGCAAAAGATTTTACAACACAAGCTGCTTTATATACACACCACCAATACATAGCTGGATTCTTAATGGTGGGAGCATTTGCACACGGCGCAATCTTTTTAGTAAGAGATTATTCACCAGAAGCATATTCTGATAATGTAATAAAACGAATTCTTAATCATAAAGAAGCAATAATTTCTCATTTAAGTTGGGTTTGCTTATTTTTAGGTTTTCATACATTAGGCTTATATGTTCATAATGATACGGTTGTTGCTTTCGGTCAACCAGAAAAACAAATTTTAATTGAACCAGTCTTTGCACAATTTATTCAATCTGCTTCAGGGAAAATGGTGTATGGTTTTAATACTCTACTTTCATCATCATCAAGTATTTCTGAAATTAATGGGAATAAAGTTTGGTTAGAAGGTTGGTCAGAGTCAATTAATAGTACAAAAAATTCATTATTCCTTATTATTGGTCCTGGTGATTTTTTAATTCATCATGCAATTGCTTTAGGTTTACATACAACAACACTAATTCTTGTTAAAGGTGCGTTAGATGCTCGTGGTTCAAAATTAATGCCAGATAAAATTAATTTTGGTTATAGCTTCCCATGTGATGGACCAGGACGTGGTGGTACATGTGATATTTCTGCTTGGGATGCATTTTATCTTGCAATGTTCTGGATGTTAAATACAATAGGTTGGGTAACTTTCTATTGGCATTGGAAACATTTAACAATTTGGGGTGGTAATCCTGCTCAATTTAACGAGTCATCAAGCTACATCATGGGTTGGTTAAGAGATTATTTATGGCTAAACTCATCTACATTAATTAACGGTTACAACCCATTTGGTATGAATTCTCAAGCTGTTTGGGCATGGATGTTCTTATTTGGCCATTTAGTTTGGGCTACTGGTTTTATGTTCCTAATTTCTTGGCGTGGATACTGGCAAGAGTTAATTGAAACATTAGTTTGGGCACATGAACGAACTCCACTTGCAAATTTAATTAATTGGACAGATAAACCTATTGCATTATCTATTGTTCAAGCCAGATTAGTTGGATTAGTTCATTTTACAGTTGGTTATATTTTAACATATGCAGCCTTTTTAATTGCATCAACTTCCGGAAAATTCGCTTAAAAAAATGGTACTAAACTTTTATAGTAAAATAAATGTTTAGTGCTGTTTTTTATTAAATATTTTTAAATATACAATATATATACTCAAATAGATTAAAATATTTTTATGGTTATAAAACGTGGATCAGAGGTTAAGATAATAAAAAAAGAATCTTATTGGGATGGAGAGTATGGTAAAGTAACGTCAATTGATGAAACAGCAATGTATTCTTTATTAATAAGATTTGAAAAAGTAAACTATAGCGGTTTAAATACTGCTAACTTTAGTTTAAAAGAAGTTATTGAGAAAGAGTAAAAATTAGTAACTAAAAAAAATCTTCATTTCGAATAAAAGCAGAAAGGGAATCGAACCCTTATTTTTAGAATCGGAATCTAAAACTTTATCCGTTAAGTTATCTGCCTAAATTTTATTTTAAAGTTAAAAAATTTAAATAAATTTTTTAGAAGAAAAATTCTTATTATCTAAAAAATAATTAGAGCTTTACTTTAATCTAGAAATATTATTATATATTTCTAGATTAAAAAAGGGTCGATGCCCGAGTGGTTAAAGGGAGTGGATTGTAAATCCATTGGTGTTACCTACGTTGGTTCAAATCCAACTCGGCCTAATTTATTATTGTTCTCGTGTTTTTAATAATGTAATCAATTTAAATTAATTTTTATATGAATAATTTAGTTGCAATTCGAGAAGAATATGAAAAAACTCAGGTAGAACAAATTTTAACGAATCTTGAAAAAGAATTAGTTGGTTTAATATCTGTAAAAAAAAGAATACGTGAAATAACTGCACTATTAATGATCGATAAGTTAAGAAAAAATTTAGGTTTAAGTTCTGTAAACCCAAGTTTACATATGTCGTTTACAGGTAATCCTGGAACAGGTAAAACAACAGTTGCACTTAATATTGCAAAAATTTTATATAAACTTGGTTATATAAAAAAATCGAAAATTTTAACAGTTACACGTGATGATTTAGTTGGTCAATACATTGGTCATACCGCACCAAAAACCAAAGAAGTTTTAAAAAAAGCAATGGGAGGCGTTTTATTTATTGATGAGGCTTATTATTTATATAAACCTGATAATGAAAGAGATTACGGTGGTGAAGCAATTGAAATCTTGTTGCAAGTCATGGAAAATCAACGAACAGAATTAGTTGTTATTCTAGCAGGTTATAAAGATAAAATGGATATTTTTTATAAATCAAATCCAGGCTTATCTTCAAGAATTTCTAACCATATAGAATTTCCTGATTATAGCGTTCCGGAACTAATTAAGATTGCTCGTATTATGTTATCAGAATTACAATATGAAATAACGCAGGATGGTGAAAAAGTTCTAGCACAAGATATTGAAAAAGAAATTTTATTGCCATCTTTTGCAAATGCCAGAACAATAAAAAATATTATTGAGCGAGCTCGTATGCAACAAGCAAAACGCTTATTTAAAATGAAATCAACAACTGAACTTAATAAAAGAGACTTAATACGATTAGAATCAATAGATATTCTTCAATAATATATTTCTAATTTTTCTTTTTCTAAATAAATTGAAATACAAAAGATTAATTTTAAACTATAATATATAGCAATCAAAAGCTTTATTAAAAAAAACTTTAATGCTAAAATTATAGTATTAACAAAATCATAAAAAATGGCAAAGCAAAGTATTATTCAAAGAGAAAAAAAGAAACATAAATTAGTAAACAAATATTTTCAAAAACGAATCGAATTAAAATTAAAATTAAAAAAAGTTAATTCATTAGAAGAAATTTTTTTAATTCAAAAAGATCTACAAAATTTACCACGAAATAGTTTACCAATAAGAATTAAAAATCGTTGTTGGAAAACAGGACGTAGTAGAGGTGTATATAGAGATTTTGGTTTATCAAGACATGTTATTCGTGAACTTGCAAATAAATCTTATTTGCCTGGAATTGTAAAAGCTAGTTGGTAATAAAAAACAATCGATAATTTAATAACATTATGAGTCTAATAACGTCTTATTTTTTAACTTTAGCTTTATTATTTACTCTTGCATCAGGAATATTTTTAATTTATAAAACATTAAAAATAATTTAAAAAAATAAGATATTTTGTTTACAAAATATCTTACGTTATATTTTTAATTAAATTTTTTATTATATAATGCTTGAATTTTCAATAATAGAAAAAAATGGAAAAATCCTATTCTGCAAAGATAATTTAAAAGGTAGTAAAACACTGATAAATTATTTTTATTCATTAATTCTTATACTTTTAGGGATAATATTTTTTAATACCGGATTATCATTATATTTTTCAAAAGAAATCTTTTTTAAGGGAATAAATGATTTTTCTTACATTCCGCAGGGTATATTATTAGTTTTTTATGGTTCCTTTTTTTTTTTTTTTAGGAATATTTATTTTAATTCTTATTACCTTAAATATTGGTTCTGGAACTAATATAATTGACTGTAAAAGTAAAGTTATTAGGATAACACGTCAAACGTTTCCACGTATAACAAAAAATTTGACTTTAAAAACAAATAATTTTTATTTTGTATATCCTTTTTCAGAAATTTTTAATCTAGAATTAATAATTGAAAATAACAAAACATTAAAAAAAGGTCTTTATTTAAAATTAAAAGATGGTAGAATGATACCGTTAAATTTATTTTCTGATGAATTATCAAACTACAATCTTATTGAAAAAAAATCAAAATTATTAGCAAAAATTTTAAAACTTGATTTAAAAATTGAAAATTTTTAAAAAATAATATTTCATATAATCATGTGATATGATCATTATGAAATAAGAATTTAATTATGCGGGCATAGTTTAGTGGTAAAACCCAAACCTTCCAAGCTTGTGATAGGAGTTCGATTCTCCTTGCCCGCTCATTTTTTTTTTTTATTAACAGCGGGTGTAGCTCAGTGGTAGAGTGCGACCTTGCCAAGGTCGATGTCGCGCGTTCGAATCGCGTCACCCGCTTAAATAGTTAAACAATAAATAATTGAAATTAAAAATGAGGATTAGTTGAAATTTTTTATTGCACCTAGCTGGATTTGAACCAGCATAACACAGATTATGAGTCTGCTGCCTAACCACTCGGCCATAGGTGCAATGATTATTCTATTATAACTATATTTTTTATATAATTAATTTTAATTTTTCCAAAATAAATTTATTATAAACTAAACTATTATTGAATAGTACAGATGCAAGTGCAGATGTAAGTATATTACATCATTAATTTTTTCTTTTTTATAAACAATATAATGACAATTGCAATTGGGCAAAATAAAGAAAAAGAATCGTTTGATTTAATTGACGATTGGTTAAAACGTGATCGTTTTGTGTTCGTTGGTTGGTCTGGTCTTTTACTTTTCCCAACAGCTTATTTAGCTGTGGGTGGTTGGTTTACAGGAACAACATTTGTAAGTTCATGGTATACACATGGATTAGCAAGCTCATATTTAGAAGGATGTAATTTTCTAACAGCAGCTGTATCGACACCTGCAAATTCAATGGGTCATTCTTTAATCTTACTTTGGGGACCTGAAGCACAAGGTAACTTTACTCGTTGGTGTCAAATAGGTGGTCTTTGGGCTTTCATCGCATTACATGGTGGATTTGGCCTAATTGGTTTTTGTTTACGCCAATTTGAAATTGCACGTTTAGTTGGGATCAGACCATACAACGCGATTGCTTTTTCAGGACCAATTTCTATTTTTGTATCCGTATTCTTAATTTATCCTTTAGGTCAAGCTAGTTGGTTCTTCGCACCAAGTTTTGGTGTGGCAGCTATTTTTAGATTCTTATTATTTTTACAAGGATTTCATAACTGGACACTGAATCCATTCCATATGATGGGGGTTGCAGGTATTTTAGGTGGTGCTTTACTTTGTGCAATACACGGAGCAACAGTTGAAAACACGTTATTTGAAGATGGTGATGCTGCCAATACGTTCCGAGCATTTACACCAACACAATCTGAAGAAACATATTCAATGGTAACTGCAAACCGTTTTTGGTCACAAATCTTTGGTGTTGCATTTTCAAATAAAAGATGGCTTCACTTCTTTATGCTTTTCGTACCTGTAACTGGTCTATGGACAAGTGCAATTGGAATAATTGGATTAGCTTTAAATTTAAGAGCATATGATTTTATTTCACAAGAGTTAAGAGCAGCAGAAGATCCAGAATTTGAAACATTTTATACAAAAAATATTCTTTTAAACGAAGGTATTCGTGCTTGGATGGCTGCCCAAGATCAGCCACATGAAAATTTTGTATTCCCAGAGGAGGTTTTACCACGTGGAAACGCTCTATAATAATTTAGGAGGTCGAGACATAGAATCTACAGGTTTTGCTTGGTGGTCAGGAAACGCCCGCTTGATTAATGTTTCTGGAAAACTTTTAGGTGCTCATTTAGCACATGCAGGAATAATGGTTTTTTGGTGTGGTGCAATGACATTATTTGAAGTTTCACATTACATACCTGAAAAACCATTATATGAACAAGGTTACATTTTATTACAGCATCTAGCTACTTTAGGTTGGGGTGTTGGTCCAGGTGGTGAAATTATTGATACTTATCCATATTTTATTATTGGCGCACTTCATTTAGTATCTTCAGCATTCCTAGCTTTTGGTGGATTATTCCATTCATTAATAGGACCCGATACATTAGAAGAATCATTCCCATTTTTTGGCTATGATTGGCGTGATAAAAATAAAATGACTACAATTTTAGGGATTCATTTAATATTTTTAGGTCTTGGTTCGTTAGCATTAGCATTAAAGGCAACTTATTTTGGTGTTTATGACACATGGGCGCCAGGGGGAGGAGATGTAAGGCTTATAACAAATCCAACATTAAATATTTTAATTATTTTTGGATATGTTTTACGTTCACCTTTTGGTGGGGACGGTTCAATCGTTGGAATCAATAATATGGAAGATCTTATCGGTGGACATATTATTCTTGGTATATTATGTATATGCGGTGGTATTTGGCATATCTTAACAAAACCTACTTCATGGGTTCGTAGAGCCTTTGTTTGGTCTGGTGAAGCTTATTTATCTTATAGCCTTGGCGCTCTGTCAGTTATGGGTTACTTTGCTGCTTCTTATGCTTGGTATAATAATACAGCTTATCCTAGTGAATTTTATGGTCCTACAGGACCTGAAGCTTCTCAATCTCAAGCATTTACATTTTTAATCAGAGATCAACGTTTAGGTGCTAATGTTGCATCAGCTCAAGGTCCAACTGGTTTAGGAAAATATTTAATGCGTTCACCATCAGGCGAAATTATTTTTGGTGGTGAAACAATGCGTTTTTGGGATTTAAGAGCTCCATGGGTAGAACCTTTACGTGGACCTAATGGTTTAGATATCAATAAAATTCGTAATGATATTCAACCTTGGCAAGAACGTAGAGCAGCTGAATATATGACTCATGCTCCTTTAGGATCTTTAAATTCAGTAGGTGGGGTGGCAACTGAGATTAACTCGTTTAATTATGTATCACCTCGTTCATGGTTAACATGTTCTCATTGGTTCTTTGCATTCTTCTTACTTGTAGGACATTGGTGGCATGCTGGTCGTTCTCGTGCTGCAGCCGCAAGTTTTGAAAAAGGAATAAATCGTGAATCAGAACCGGTATTATCAATGCGCCCTATTGATTAGATAAAATAATTAAATTTTAATTATTTTAATTAAATATAACATTATAACATTATAACTTATGTTATAATGTTATATAATAAAATAAAAAAAGGAATAAACAGGGCATCATGTTTAATTCATATAATCCAGCATACTCACATATCATCTTTATTGCAAAACAAGGTCTTTTTTATTTACAACTTTATGGTAATGTTATAGAAGTTATTTTAGGATGTCTAAAAATTTACGAGTTAATGATTGATATAAGGATCTTATTAAGTTGGTTTTTAAACATTAACCCATATTTTCCTCCAGTTCAAACGCTTTGGGAATCCACAGATTTTATTATGAAGTTTGGACGATTGACTTACAAAAAATTTTTTTTTATTGATTTAACAGCTACAATAAATCTCTCAATTTTTAAAATGATTATGGGTATATTACAAAATCAGATTAATTATGTAGCTATAATAGAACAATTCACTATTGGAAATCAATTAGATAATTTCGGTTAAAAAAATTATTCTTTTAAAAAAAAAGTAATAGTTTAAATATAAATTAATTAAAAAAAATTAATTTATATTTTAATAAAACCAAATTCCTCCATAAAACTATTGATTAAAATAAAAAAATTGATATATTTGTTTTCACATGCCTGAATAGCTCAGATGGTAGAGCAGTAGACTGAAGATCTTCGTGTCACCAGTTCGATTCTGGTTTTAGGCAAAAATTTAAAAATTAATAATGTACTTCCTAGATTATAATTTCTTTGAAATTTAATTAATCATCTAATAAACAAATATTTTATAAATTAATAGTGAAACGTATTTTTCTATATTTATTCTTCATTTTTACTACTATTTTTAGTTTCCCCAATGTTTCGCTTGCAAATACAACCTTTTTGACAGAATGTGATAAGTCACCTGCATTTGCAAAACGTTTAAATTCTAGCGTAAAAAAATTACAAAACCAGTTATCGAAATATGATGATAATACGCCAACAGCATCTGCTATAAAAGAACAAATTGCACAAACAAATAAGCGATTTGATAATTATGCAAAATCGAATTTAATGTGTGGAGCTGATGGATTACCACATCTTTTAGTTGCTCAAGAAATTCTACTTCCTACTGTTCTGTTTTTCTATATTACAGGATGGATAGGTTGGTCTGGTCGTAAGTATCTTCAAACTGTTGCCACAGATAAAAATTCCACTGAAAAAGAAATTATAATTGATGTTCCGTTAGCATTAAATATAATGCTATCAGGTTATTTTTGGCCTTTAAGTCTTTGGGGTGAATTTACAAGTGGTAAGTTTGTTTCAAAATAAAAATTTTTTTATTAACTTTATTTTTTACATTTTTTAAATTATCAAAATGAGTAATCTTAAACCTGCTAAAAATCTCTCTCTTTTTTTATTTACATTTTTCTTTGTAAATACTGCATTTGCTATCGATTTAGATGAATCAACACGTACGGTAAAACTTGATGAATCTAACAATATAACTTTAACAACAGAACAAGTAAAACGTGGTAAACGTTTATTTAATGCTTCATGTTCATCTTGTCATACAGGTGGTATTACAAAAACAAATCCAAATGTAGGACTTGACCCTGAATCACTTTCTCTTGCTTCTCCTAATCGAGATAGTATCAAAAGTTTAGTCGATTATATGAAAAATCCAACAACTTATGATGGTTTAACTTCAATTGCGGATCTTCATCCAAGTGTTGCGAGTGCTGATATATTCCCTAAAATGCGTTCACTTTCTGAGCAAGATTTATTTGCTATCGCAGGCCATATTCTTGTGCAACCTAATATTGTTTCTGAAAAATGGGGTGGTGGTAAAATTTATTATTAACTAGCTTTAAATATTGTTTTAATAACCTTTATGAATAACTTAAAAATCTATTTATCAACAGCACCTGTTCTATTAACATTATGGATGTCATTTACGGCTGGTATTTTAATTGAATTAAATCGATTTTTTCCTGATTCGTTAACATTTTAATTTTATAACCTAGGTTATATTAAAAATCTATTTATTTTTAATATAATCTTGGTTAGCAAACATTATATTTTTTTTATTTGGTATTTCCATAAAACTCATTTTGCAAATAAATTATTTGTAAGAAATGATCGCAACTCTAATTCAAGCACAAAAAGAAACTGAACTACAAGCTAACCTTTGGGAACGTTTTTGCTCATGGGTAACATCAACAGAAAACCGTCTTTATGTAGGTTGGTTTGGTGTAATAATGATTCCTTGCTTACTAACTGCAGTTTCTTGCTACATTATCGCTTTTGTTGCTGCTCCTCCAGTAGATATCGATGGTATTCGTGAACCAGTTGCTGGTTCATTAATGTATGGTAATAACATTATTTCTGGTGCAGTAATTCCATCTTCTAACGCAATTGGTGTACACTTCTACCCTATCTGGGAAGCTGCTTCTGTTGATGAATGGTTATATAACGGTGGACCTTACCAACTAGTTGTATTACATTTTATTATTGGTGTTTGCTGCTGGATGGGACGTGAGTGGGAATTATCTTACCGTTTAGGTATGCGCCCTTGGATTTTCGTTGCCTTTTCTGCACCTGTAGCAGCAGCATCTGCTGTTTTCATCGTATACCCAATCGGACAAGGATCTTTCTCTGATGGTATGCCATTAGGTATTTCTGGAACATTTAACTTTATGTTAGTATTCCAAGCAGAACATAACATTCTTATGCACCCATTCCATATGGCTGGTGTTGCTGGAGTTTTTGGTGGTTCTCTATTCTCTGCTATGCATGGTTCTCTTGTAACATCTTCATTAATTAGAGAAACAACAGAATTCGAATCATCAAACAATGGTTACAAATTTGGTCAAGAAGAAGAAACATACAACATTGTTGCTGCACATGGTTACTTTGGACGTTTAATCTTCCAATACGCTTCATTCAACAACTCTCGTTCTTTACATTTCTTCCTTGCAGCTTGGCCAGTAGTTGGTATTTGGTTAACTGCTTTAGGTATTTCTACAATGGCATTTAACTTAAACGGTTTCAACTTCAACCAATCAGTAGTAGATTCACAAGGACGTGTAATTAATACTTGGGCTGATATTATTAACCGTGCTGACTTAGGTATGGAAGTAATGCATGAACGTAACGCTCATAACTTCCCTCTTGATTTAGCTTCAAACGAAATTTTAGCAATTTCTTTTGATCTTTAATTTTTTTTAATCGATTTTTTGATTTAAAATTAAATTAACCTTTCTTAACCTATAGATTTTAATCTATAAGTTAAATTTGTATTTTAATCTCTTATAATAAAACCTTATTTTGAATCCACATTTGCTTTATCCTAGTCCTTTAGCCTATAAAGACATAGATTTACTAAACCCCCCAAAAACTTTTGAACTCATACAGTTATATTTTATATCATAAGTCTTACCTTCATTTCCATCATTACCCGAAATATAAATAATATAATGAGAATCATTCATTCTATCTGGTGAAGAATAATATCATCTTGATCATAGTGCCAAACCTAAACAAGATTATTCGAGTCTGGAGTTTGAATAAAGCCAGCAGACTTATTTATTCTTTCTGAGTAATAATAAGAGACTAAAATACATTTACAAAGCTTCTCAGAACCAACTGAAGTAACCTGACTGATAATAAATTTTCCTCATTCATTAGTTTTTATAGCCTCAATTTTTAAACCAAAATAAGGTAAAATTTTAATAAAACCATGATAGCTCATATCAGCACTATAATAGTTAAATTAAAAATAAACTTTTCTTTTCCTATTAGTAATGGTGATTTTCTTAGTCTTTGGATATAAACTGATTTTAAATTAAATAAGAGGACAATGAATGCTATGTATAGCAATTATCGAGCGTATCGAACAAAGTAGTTAACGAAATACTTTCAGTGATTCACTTAGTGTAGATAAGTTGGCAAATTTTAAAATTTTAGAACTATCTAAACTCAATAACGAGATTCCGCACACTAGTAGTACTCATGTAAAATATAGGGTCTCTTGCCCCATATGAAGCTTTACCATCACGATTTATAGTATTTGTAGATAGACCTTATTTATAGCAAAATGGTAAAAAATGACTAACAACCGAAGGGGCAACAGATTCAATAAATTATGTTATATTCTTTTCCATAGTTTTTATCTATATTTTTCGTAGTAGATTTTTAATAACCCACTTGCACCTATAAACTCGTTATACGTTTTTCGAGATCAATGATCAGTAAATAGCGCTCTTACTTCAAAAATTTATCAGGCCGAATAAATTCGATTACAGGTTCTAATACTTTAGGATTATTAAAATTAATTATGCTAGCTACTATTGTTATGAGATTGTATTTATCTTGTTTTGTAGGAGTTATACTAATAAAAATATTAAATTGATTCTAAATCACTTATTTTACGAACAATTGAAATTGGTTTTAAAGGTTTATTATGTTTATTAAATAATCGTGGAAGTAAACATAGTAGTAATCTATTATTTTTTCAAAAATATGGGTTATTATTTTTTCTAAATCTAATTTGAGTTTAAGGTTGATATCCTAAATAATACAAGATAAAATTTAATAACTTAGAGGCATTTCTCCTATTTTACGATCCAAAAATTAAGAAAGGTTTTTCTTTTTTTATACTATCTACTTTATATGTTCTTAAATTTTAATAATTCTAAATTTTTTTAATTTTTACAATTATTAAAATTTAGAATTTTTTTATTTTAAATTTCTGCAATTACGCATTCTGTTGTTAATATCATACTAGCAATTGAAGTTGCATTTTGTATTGCCGATCGGCTAACTTTAGCTGGATCAATTATTCCCAATTGAAACATATCACCAAATTTATCATTTCCAGCATCATAACCGATATTAAATTTAGATAGAGAGATTTTCTCAATTATTAATGAACTATTCTTACCTGCATTCTCAGCAATACGTGAAAGAGGAGTAAGAATCGCTTTAGCTAATATTAAACCACCAATTAATTCATCTTCACGTAAATTCATTTTACTCCAAATTTTTAAAGATTCAGCTAAATGTGTAAACATTGCACCACCCCCCGGAACGATTCCTTCCTCAATTGCAGCTTTTGTAGCATTTATCGAATCTTCTAAGCGTAATTTTTTATCTTTCATTTCTGTCTCAGTAATTGCTCCAATTTTTATTATTGCAACTCCACCAGAAAGTTTTGCAATTCTATTTGTTAATTTTTCTTTTTCATAAATATCATCAACCAGTTTTATTTGCTTACGTAAATTTTCACAATGTTTACCTACAATTTGATTATTTCCTTCATTACTTATAATTGTTGTTGTTTCTTTTGTTACAATTATACGTCTTGCTTGTCCTAATTGATTTATTGTAATTGTATCTAGCATTAAACCTGTTTCATCAGAGATGACTTGGCCTTGAGTTAGGATTGCAATATCTTCTAAAAAATCTTTTTTTTTTTGACCGAATCCTGGTGCTCGAACTCCAACTACACTTACAATATTTCGCAATTTGTTAAAAATTAAAGTAGTTAAAGCTTCTCTTTCAATATCAGAAGCAATTATTAACAATGGACGTTTTGTTTTTACAATTTGCTCTAATATTGGAATTAAATCTTGCTTTACAAGCGTTATTTTTTTGTCTGTTATTAAAATATAAGGATTTTCTAAAATTGCTTCCATTCTATCAAAATCAGTGATAAAATAAGCCGATAAAAATCCTTTTTCAAATTTCATACCTTCTGAAATTTCAACTTCAGTACGGATAGAATTACTTTCTTCCAATGAAATTACTCCATCTTTTCCTACTTGATTAATCGCTTTGGAAATTATATATCCTATTTCCGGATCATTACCTGCTGAAATTGTTGCTACTTGAAAAATTGCGTTTAAGCTTTTTACAGGTTTAGAATATTCATCAATTTGCCAAATAAGAAATTTTAAGGCTTTTTCTAATCCTATTTTTAAAGAAATTGCATTTGAACCCGCAATTATATTTTTCATTCCCTCTTTAACAATTGCATGTGCTAAGATCGTTGCTGTTGTTGTTCCGTCTCCAGCTACATCATTAGTTTTGGATGCTGCTTGGCGAATTAAAGCTACTCCAGTGTTTTGGACATTATCTAAGAGTTCAATTTCTCGTGCAATTGAAACACCATCATTTATTATTTGAGGAGAACCATACTTTTTATCTAATACCACGTTACGTCCTTTAGGGCCCAGTGTTACAGCCACTGCTTCAACCATAATTGACATTCCATTAAATAATAAGCTACGCGCTACATTTTTGAAAAAAATTTCTTTATTAGTCATTAAATTTATTGGATTCAATCAATTTTGGAGTAAAATACTAAAATTAGTGAAAATTATCTAGCAACTTAATTTTATATTTCTATAAACCAATCATTAGTTCTTTATTTAATAAAAAATTAAATATATCGGTTATTTCGAATTTAATTTTTTAAAATAAACTTTTTAGTTTTAAAAATGTATTTGGATTAATAATTGCAATTTCAGATAATATTTTTCTATTAAGCTGAATTTTTTGTTTTTTTAAACTCGATATAAAAGTTGAATATTTCATATCCAACTTTTGTCTAATTGTGGCATTTAAACGAACAATCCATAATTTTCTAAATTCACGTTTTCTTTTTTTACGATCTTGATATGAATATTTTAAAGCTTTCATTACCTGCTCATTAGCTATTTTAAAAATCTTTGAGTGACTTCCCATATAACCTTTTGCTAAAAATAGTATCTTTTTTCTATGTTTTCGTGCTACATTTCCACGTTTTACTCTAACCATTTTTTATAATTTGATTATTTTTAATTTGGTAATAAATAATTAATAGCTTGCATATCACATTTTTTTACTAAACCTGTTCGGCGTAAGTTTCGTTTTCGTGCAGAGGACTTTTTTTCTAATATGTGACCTCGAAAAGCTTTTGCTCTAAGTATTTTTCCAGTTTTAGTTTTTTTATATCGTTTTGCAGCTGAACTATTTGTTTTTATTTTGTTTTTCATTTTATTTTTGATTATTAAATTTATTATAACATTTTTTTTATTTTTTCGTCCATAATTTTCAAGATTTTTTTTAAGACATTTTTTGAAATTTGAATTAGAATAGTGGATGTATCATATATTCTAATTTTAAAATGAATTTATTAACTTTTGGTTGGGTAGCGTTAATGACAACTTTTACCTTTTCCATTTCACTTGTTATTTGGGGTCGAAATGGTTTTTAATTTTTTATTTAGCCAACTCTAAATCAAGAATATTCAGATCTTCTTCTTGATTTATAAATATTTTTTTTTTTTCCTATGGGTAATACTTGTTGTAAAACACCTTAAGTTAATTAATAACATGATGATAATGAAACCTACGTATCATCAAATAATTAAAAACACTTATAAAAAAATTATGCTAATTAAAGTGAAAATTAAGAAAATGAATTAAAAGATGAAAAAAAAGATGAGAA
>Ga0208621_1000008_pt1 | contig 83894 bp, 91 predicted proteins | sample CryBogCBH26May08_FD_184617 | JGI IMG/M metagenome (GOLD analysis project Ga0208621, IMG submission 184617) | Freshwater microbial communities from Crystal Bog, Wisconsin, USA - CBH26May08 (SPAdes) (version 2) | ecosystem: Environmental > Aquatic > Freshwater > Lake | place: Crystal Bog... | reverse complement strand
TCGTAAAACTGATTTACTTTTTTGTTAGTTTTTTGATTTAGTTTTCCTTTTTGGAAAAAACTGATTTACTTTTTTGTTAGTTTTTTGATTTACTTTTCCTTTTTAGGAAAATCTGATTTACTTTTTTGTTAGTTTTTTGATTTAGTTTTCCTTTTTAGGAAAAACTGATTTACTTTTTTGTTAGTTTTTTGATTTAGTTTTCCTTTTTAGGAAAAACTGATTTACATTTTTGCTAGTTTTTTGATTTACTTTTCCACTTTTCACAAAACTGATTCAAAAAACTAACAAAAAAGTAAATCAAAAAATCAACGACTTAAAGAAATAAAAAGTAAATATATTAAATGGAATCTTTCTCTCTAACTTGCTCTAGTAAAAAGGTGTGGAGGTTTTATAATGATCATCCTAATCTAGATTTTGAGTCTATGAATGATATATTTATTGACATCATGAATAATCTTTTTCAAGATATGAACTCTTCTCTCAGCACCAATTTAGCTACACAACTATTAAATAATATTCAAGGACTGCAAAACCAAATGTCTACTATGACTGAACATGTTAATAAACTTCAAGGGGAAACTATTTCTACAATTGGTGGTAAGCTCAGCGACTTTAAGAGAGAGTATCTGGAGGACGTAAAACTCATTCTCTCTAGTAATAATGCTGATAGAATCGCGCCTATGATCAAAGAATGCAATGCTATCTTACTTGATAAGACGCATATTATGATAAACGATATTATACCCAAAAATAACGAGGCGTTGAATAAACAAATACAAGAATCTGTAAAGAGCTATCATGATGCAATTGCTGAGGACACTGACAAGTTCCTTAAAAATACAATCAGTAAAAAATCGTTGGAGGAGTTTTTTTCTACTATGGAAACGAGACTATCCGGATCCATCTCCCAATCTCAACAAATAGTAAATTCTATAATCACATCCTCTGAACAAAGGTTGGATACAAGAATCACAGAGATCAAAACCTCTACCGAAAAAAATATTGCCGATATCAAAGATATGTCTTCTTCAAGTCAGGTTGCCAATACGTCTTTACAAAATAATGTTGGCGAATTGCTCAAGAAGATGGAAATATCTTCCGTGAAGGGGAAATGTTCGGAGAATATATTATTCAATATCCTTGAATCGCTGTACCCCAGCTCTCAAATTAGTATCGTCGGTGATCAGAAAGAAACAGGTGATATTATTCTTACCCGCAAAAACAAACCTACCATTTTGATTGAAAATAAGAATTGGGGCAGAAATGTTATTCAAGAAGAGGTGAAGAAATTTATTCGCGACATTGAAATTCAAAAATGTTGTGGATTATTTCTCTCCCAAAATAATGGAATCGCAAATAAAGAAAATTTTGAAATAAATATTCACGAAGGAAATGTTTTACTTTATGTCCATGAAGTCAACAACAATGCAGAAAAGATAAAAATCGCGATTGACGTTATTGATAACTTCAAAGTTAAACTTGACGAAATCGTTTTGTCTAATGGAGATGAATTTTCAATAGATAAGGAAACTCTTGATGACATTAATAAAGAGTTTCAGAACTTTGCTTTACAAAAAAATTCTCAAATTAAAAATATAAAGGACTTCTCTCAAAAGTTGATCAAGCAAATTGAAGATTCACAATTTCCTGCCTTGGAAAATTATCTTTCTACAAAATATGCATTCTCTTCCAGCAAATATGTTTGTGAGTTTTGTCAATATATAGCAAAAAATCAATCTGCAATGTCTGCACATAAAAGAGGGTGCAAGCAGAAATCTATCTCTGATGGTACGGATTTGAATAGTATCACATCTACTGAATTAGAAATCGTATTACCGGTAGACACGCTTACACCTCCAAAAAATACAAAGAAGACTAAAAAGTAGTATCATAGTACTGGATAAAATAATAGTCAAATATTTTATGTTCACATAAAATAGTATGATGATTAGTTTATTATGTGGTGAATTTGTATTCAATACATCTCTCACACATTGGAATAATATTCGCGAATCAATATCAAAAGCAACAAATGAATTTATTATTGATTATAATAAGCATCTATTGGATATTGATGAAAATGAAGAGGTAAAAGATGACATATACCACAAATCTATCAACAAAAAATTAATCCTCGCATCTATCAATGGCTTTATTACAGATATTCGTGGTGCAGTATTGACCACACATCCCAAGTTTACAGCTGATACTCTACATATTAGCCTGCTAAAAATATACATGTACTATTTGGACTTATTGACGGTACTTGGTGTGGCGGGTGTTTATGCTTTGGTTAACAAAAGCGATAGTGATGGGTATTATAGTGTTGGCAACTCATGCGATATTGTTACGACAATCCGGTCAGTTTTACCTTTTATTGATAATAAATTTATGAGAGAATCTGCGACTAATATTGCAGAAATATTTCAAGCGAGTGTTGATAATAATATGGTAATAGTCATCACATCTATTGATAATATACCCTCTAAAATTGGATCGGTTTCATTTACAAACCGCTTTCATAAAAAAGGATCACTATCATACATTTTTTTCAATAAAAAATCTCCGCGTAAATATATAAATGCCGTCAAAAACGAGGAAGAATATGAGATCAGTGATGATCCACAAGACCTGTTGTGAGGTAACCATGCATGGATTGCATGAATGGTACGAACATAAGTTTGAGAAACTCGGTTGGATGATTTTGGCTAAGAGTCACGGACATACTGAAAAGGTGAGAGAATATAAACATTCATTACAAATGCTCAAAAAGGCGATTGAACACAAAATGACTCACATTCACGAAATGGATCGCAAACAAGATTTGATGATAATGCACAGCAATGTGATGATTCTTATCGCCCATGCAAATAAAGACCTATAAATATTTATTGGATTATCCCATAAATATTTAGCATAAATCTCATACCTAATATGATTACAAATAGTACAATTCTAATTACAGAAATACAAATACAAAATACAAGAATCGGATTTTTTGGATCAATGTTTGAGAGAAGCGATCAGCTTGCGCATCTCTCCAATCTCATCCGTTTGACCTTGTACAATATTCTTTGCTAGTCTCGCTACCTTGTAATTACTCGTCTTTCTCAAAATCTCTTTACTTGTGAAAAGAGCCATAGAATGATGCTCTATCATCTCGTCCAAGTATTGAATATCACCTATGTAGACTTGATTACGATACAGCCATATAAAAATGAACAATAACATGCACAGAGGCACGTAATATTTCATACTAACTCTTCCCATGCCCATGTATACATCATGCATGGCGACTTCTACCACACCCATAGAGAGACCCATAATAGAGGATACATAGAATTTTCCCAGACTATTGGTTATATTCTCCACTTTATTCGTCATTAGAACACTCATCAAAGTATATTGAATAAAAAATGACGCAACGACCATAAATATAATCGCATATTGCATTCTCATAATCGTCTATATATTATATCGTCAGATTTTCTTCTTTTTTTGAAGGATCCGCAAAGTAATATGTGTAAATTACAATAGTAATCAATTTATTACTGATTATATTTACAGGAATAATGCAGCTAATCTATTTAGAATAAAGTAAAATATTTGCACATATTATTTTGAATGTAAATAATATGAGTGGTATTTTATATATTACCAATGTGTCTGTAAATGAATTTTATGCAAGCAACCCCGATATTTCCATAGAAGATGTCAATTTGTGGATAGTGCGTTTATTTGAAAAATGTATGAATAAAAATAAAAATATTAATAATGAAAAAATCTTTTCAGAAGAATCAAACGAAATCGCCAAGATAATCACAACAAGTAAATTGCATTCATATATCAAAAAAGGTGAATCGGGTGAAAACCAGATGGAGCTTATTTTAAACAAGCTTGATGAAACCGCACAAATAATTAATGGTACTACCAAAAAAATTTGCGGAGATTTCAATATTATTCGCATTGGAAAACCTATTATTTTTATTGAAAACAAGGAAGGAATTTGCAATATTGGTATAGAATTAGTTGAAAAATTCATTCAAGATTCCAAAGATAATGGTTATTCTGGAATACTTGTATCACAGCACAGCGGCATTATAAATAAGCAGGATTTTTACATTGATATTTTTAACGGGAACATATTGGTATATATACACAATGCTGATTATGACTTTGTAAAGATTAAAACAGCTGTTAATATTATTGACAAATTACACGCGAAACTTCAGGATTTTAATATGAGTCCAGATAAAAATGTTATAAGTCAAGATGTGTTGGATGAAATAAACAAAGAATTTCAACTGTTTATTGAAAAAAAGAATTCTATTGTGAGTTTTATCAAGGATTCTCAAAAAAAACTATTATCGCAAATAGAAGATGTGCAATTTATACATCTAGATAAATATTTATCTATCAAGTACACATCTATTCAACCCAAAGAGACATATAAATGTACATTATGTAACTTTTATACTGCCAATTCATTGAAAGCCCTTGCCGCACATAAACGCGGCTGCAAAAAAAAACATATTATTACTGGCGCTGTATAATCAGAGTCAGAATTGTTTTACACCTTTCTTGAAAAGATGTAAAATTAACTCTTTCGTGTCTGAAGTAACAAAATATGGTTACTTAACCACTCAAAACTAACCTAGGCGGGAATACTTCATCGTTCATCGTATTTTTCTCTCTCTATGCTAGTTTATAAATAGAAGCAGTTGCTACTATCTGTGGCATTGCTGAACCTGAACCGGATTGTCCGTCCAAGGTAACTGAAAAAACATAAGAAGTATGGTTTTTGAATTCAATGTATGCGGCAGTTCCGATGGGAGAATCACTTGTTGGGTAAAATAATATATCAGCAGCTGAAACATAAACAATTACACTGCAAGAGTTTTGCGAGGAACCGGTTGGAGAGCCAACAATAGAGTCTGTTATAACATTTCCATTTAAAAATGCAGCAAACTGGCACGGCTCTTGATGATAAATATTGTAATAAATCTTGTAATATCCGGATTCCCAGAACAATGCTTTAGATGAAGGTGCAACTAATGTGCAAGCCCCGTATTGTATTGCGACTGAATCAAATATTACTGGATCTTCTGCCAAAAGAGTCTGTACAGTAAGGCTTGCAACATTAATAAAGACAGGTGAAAAAGGAGCTCCCGCTGGACCAGTAATACCAGTAAACCCGGTAACACCAGTGGCTCCAAAATTGCCAGTGAAACCTGTAGGTCCCATATCGCCGGTCCAACCAGTAGCACCCATATCACCAGTAGGTCCAGTGGGTCCAATATCACCAGTGTAGCCAGTGTAGCCAGTAGCACCCATATCACCGGTCCAACCAGTGTAGCCAGTTGCGCCCATATCGCCTGTGGGTCCAGTGGGTCCAGTATCACCAGTATGGCCAGTAGCACCCATATCACCGGTCCAACCAGTAGCACCCATATCACCAGTAGGTCCAGTGGGTCCAATATCACCAGTGTAGCCAGTAGCTCCCATATCACCTGTGTATCCAGTAGCACCCATATCACCTGTAGGTCCTGTAGGTCCAGTATCGCCAGTCGGGCCAGTAGGTCCAGTATCGCCAGTCGGTCCAGTGGGTCCAGTAGGTCCAGTTTGTCCCGTGGGTCCGGTTGGTCCATGATGACCGATTGGACCGCGGCATCCTTGTGGTCCACATTTTCCATCCTTACCGTCCTTTCCGTCCTTACCATCCTTTCCGTCCTTACCATCCTTACCATCCTTACCATCCTTGCAGCAATTATTGCAACCATTATCACAATCACAATCCCAATCGCTATCACTACTATCGCTATCACTATCGTGATGATGTCCCGTATGCCCAGTTAGCCCAGTACGCCCAAGGTCGCCAGATTGATACACAATCTTCGTTTTGCCCATTTTTATAATAATAGCTGATACTTATTTTTTTACCAAAATTTTAATTATTTTCCTAAATATTTGTTACGATGTATCATAACATTTATAATTGTATTTACAAAATGCTGTATTACCACAAAAAACGCATTTATATTTTTTGTGGTAATACAGTATTTTACGTGTTCTACAATTTCATATGAATTATGATATCACTACAGATGTATCTGTGATAACCGATATTTTATATATTTTCATTATTGTGTCAACATCGGACTTGTAACGACTGTTGATAGTGGAATAGATAATGGTTAATAAGTCAAATATTTTTTTACAGTCCGAAACACTATAATAACCATCGCAATCTGATTTGTTAAGAAAAATAAATATTCCGTCCAAATTTAAGTTCTCAAAAAAAACGCTATAATTGTCGTAAACATTTAAAAATGATAAAAGTACGTCATTTTTTTTCATACTATCCATTTCATTTATAAAATTCAACATGATATTAGTTTGATCGTTGGTTGAGACAATGCTATTCAAATATTCAAAAAAACAAAACATAATATGATGTCTAACTGTATTCCAATACATATACGTTGATGAATATACTATTTCACCACAAGACATATAATAACCCATTCTAATACTTCTTCACGTGTATATATGTAAATATATTTTTTGTATGCTAAATAATACGATTTTCCTCCTTTTGAATAATGACTTCCTTGGCCACATTATGAATGATTTTATTCATAAACTTTTCATCCTCCTCTTTGTTTTCACCTCCCATGCTTGCACTGACAATTTTAATGTATCTTGTATTATTTTTATCATTCCAGTTTTTGCAATTAGGGTGCGCTTTCACCCAATCGGCTGTTTGGTCAATGTTTTTATTTGCAATGGTTCCAATCATCTTACGAAGCTTTTCTTTGGATTCATTCTCCTTCTCCCATCCATCGGGATTCTTCAAAAAGATAGTTTCTCTCTTCAAGTCGCTGCAATGGATGGGGCGTTTGTAAATATCTAGTTCTTTGAGTCCGCGAATAACAATCTGAGAGATCCCTTCAATGTAACCTTTATCACAAGTCGTATCCAAGTCGGATATTTTCAATTGGAGAGAATTCACAAAGTCGGTTATATTCATAGCATCTTTGCATTTTTCATTCAAAAAGAAGTTTATGTTGAACTTGTTATGGCTGTTGGTATTATTGTTTTGGCTGTTGGTTTGGCTATTGGTTTGGATATTAGTAGTATTTTGAGTAATATTTGTTTTAGTGGATAGTTCTATGATGGTGTCATTTTGTTTTATAATAGTTTTATTTTGTTCCAATAATAAATTTTGAAGTTCTTTCGTATGTTCAATCATAAAGGTTTGAAATTCTTGTGTAGATCTTGCTGCATTTATGATGGTTGTAATATTATTAGATGGATCTGATATTATACACTTTTTCGTATGCTTAAAAAAACTGCTGCGATGTTTATAAATATTGTTGCACTTTTGGCATGTATATTGGGTTACCTCGGTGGTCCCTCGGACCGAGGAATTATGTGCGATTGATTTTAAATGACGTGTCCAATTATATTTTTCAGACGTAGAATAGTGACAATTTTCACACATAAATTTATTAATTTTGGTAGATCCCTCGTTTTTTGTTGCCACTTTTTGCCACGAAGTAGCCATATTTGAATATGATGCAATTTTAGAATTGCTAATTAATGATTCTGTACAGTAGATATCGTCAGATGGTGGATTGTCTTTTTTGGGTCCCTCGTTTTTTGTTGCCATGTGTTGCCTATATTTTCAACAGAAAAAGATTGCTAAAGATAATCCGAATTCATTTTCAAAATTATTATCGTAACAAACAAATTATCAAAAACACGAATTTATACCATTATGCTCTCAACTGAAAAATCACCTTTTTCCGTTTTCCCAAACTTTATTGACCTATCCAAAAATGGACAAATAAATGTCCAAAAACGATTTCCCCAAAATACTTTTGGGAAAAAAAAGTAGAGTGGATTATATAATAAATTGGCTTTTGAACTTAAAGAGCGTGGTTTTTATTCTTTTTGAATAACGACTTCCTTGGCCACATTATGGATGATTTTATTCATAAACTTTTCATCTTCCTCCTTGTTTTCGCCTCCCATGCTTGCACTAACAACTCTTATGTATCTTGTATTATTTTTATCATTCCAGTTTTTGCAACTGGGATGCGCTTTCACCCAATCGTCGGTTTGATCAATGTTTTTATTCGCAATGGTTCCAATCATTTTCCGAAGCTTCTCTTTGGATTCATTCTCCTTCTCCCATCCATCGGGATTCTTCAAAAAGATAGTTTCTCTCTTCAAGTCACTACAATGAATGGGACGTTTGTAAATATCTAGTTCTTTGAGTCCACGAATAACAATCTGAGAGATTCCTTCAATGTAACCTTTATCACAAGTCGTGTCCAAGTCAGATATTTTCAATTGGAGAGAATTCACAAAATCGGTTATATTCATAGCATCTTTGCATTTTTCATTCAAAAAGAAGTTTATGTTGAACTTGTTATGGCTGTTGGTATTATTGTTTTGGCTATTAGCTTGGATGATATTTGTTTTAGTGGATAGTTCTTGAATGATATTATCTTTCTCAGCTAGTTGTTCAATCATTTTTTTATTTTGTTCTATTATATAATTTTTGTATTCGTTATTTTGTTCCATCAAAAAATACTGAAATTCTTGTGTATTTTTAACCACATCTATAATGATCGCAGAATTATTGGATGGATCAGTTTGTACACATCCGCCCTTTCGGTGGTGCCATAATCCACTGCGATCCTTATATTTTTTATGACAATTGTTACACATTATGCTATCAGTTTCCCCCTTTTCAACACCGTTGAACGAAAGGGGGTTTCCGTTGAAAGTGTGCTTCCGTGTGTTAAGATGTCTTAACCAAGCATAATTCTTACTCGTTGTAAATGCGCATTTTTCACAGTTAAATTTACATTTTATATTTAGCCCTTTTTCTGTTGAAAACGTTGAAAAGGAGCTCATACATTTTCAACAGAAAAAAGGGCTAAAGATAATCCGAATTCATTTCCGAAAAATTATTATCGTAACAAACAAATTATTAATCTTTCATATTTAGACCATTATGCTCTCAACTGAAAAATCACCTTTTTCCGTTTTCCCAAACTTCCTTGCCCTATCCAAAAATGGACAAATAAATGTCCAAAAACGATTTCCCCAAAATACTTTTGGGAAAAAAAAGTAGAGTGGATTATATAATAAATTGACTTTTGAACTTAAAGAGCGCCCCCCAAATATATATATTATTTTGAACTTAAAAAGCGGACCCCCCCGATTATTCAAAAAAATTGAAACCTATATAATCAATCTTTCATCAATCATATACCCAAACATTATATTAAATATGGAATCTATTACTATTCACACTCCCTCTCCTATTACTTACCAGCCGTCAACTTATTATGAGTCTAACAAGGACAAGGTCCGCGAGAGATATTTGAATAATATAGACAAAAATAGGGCTTATCAGATTGAATATAATCTGATAAATCATGAAAAATATCTGGACTATCAAAAAAACTATTATGAAATAAGAAAGGAGGAGATTCTCCGCACAAAAAAAGAGAAAATTATCTGCGAATGCGGAAAATGTGTCAGCGTCGGACACATGACAACCCACAAGAAAACCAATATCCATTTGAAATTATTAGCCAAAAGAAACATATAAATCTACTTATTCTTGCGTGTCTTATTCTTAGTGCTTTTTTTTTTGTCAAAAGACCCGCGAATAAACTGCTCAATCGCTGGCGCCTGATCACAGATCATATCAGAGACCTTTTGAAAATAAGATCGGAATTTCTTGCGCATCTTGGGCAAGTCATCTATGCAAATCCAACGAATCTCATCCTTTTCAAAGATCTTGCTTTTTTTGATCAGACTGGCATCCAGTTTTCTCTCTATAAAGGCATGGTTATTATTGTAATAGACCGGCAACATTGCATCATATTCCATCGGAAAGATATGCATTCGGTATGGCTTGTGCCCCACGCTATCCCACTCTATATTGTATGTGCCGTGCTTTTTCAATAGCTTCAAAATATCCTTGGGCATTCCTAAAAAACCAGTCAATTCTTCGGTACCTTCTCGAGAAGCCGTTTGCAAGAAAGACTCGCCGCTGTCCGTTCCTCCGCCAATATCGCTCCAGCCCGGCGTATCCGCATACTTATTTTCCTTTCCAAACAAGAAATAGAGTTTATTGTTATGAATTGTGGTTGGTAATATTCCTGCGCCCATATATAACAAAGAGAGAAAAACAAGACCCTATATTCTCTCCTGTAGTGCCTATTTATTAGTGCACAATTTTCAGCTCAAAGAAACGACCAATAATATGAAAAGACACAATGCTCATCTTATTTGATGTAGATGGCACTTTAACGCCTCCCCAATTGCAGATATGTGACGATATGATCACATGCTTCTATTTGATGAAGGTGAAAGGATACATATTCATCCGGCATTCTGCCTCCTGAATATGCTCGTCGCTCTCCGTCGCTTCGCGTCTCCTGCTCCTCACAAATTCAAAATCCTCGCTAAACCGATCTTTTCCACACTTCAAAAAAGTTATTATAGCAGGGTCCCCATCCTCCACATTCTGTGTAATCTACATAAAATTTATTTTGTTTCAATATGTTATCAATATATTGCTTTTTAGATATATCCCAATAATCATTTTCCATAATAATTAAGTTGATATTATGCAATATTTCAGGCATATCCATTAAAATATTATAAAATGCGCCTTCACAATCTAACACTAATGTATCAAAATCAATATTATATTTTGAGTTTAATTCATCCAACGTAATAGTATTTACCCATGTGTATCCATCTAATAAAGTATCGCTATCTATAGTGTCCCATCCTCTTTGAATTAATTTTCTTTTTGATAATGCAGAACTCTCAATAGTAAAGCTCATATTATTCAACTCTCTATTTTCACGTAATTGGTCAGCTATATTTGGATCGCATTCTAAAGTTACAAAATTGCTATTATTCTCTAAAATACTGCCAATAATTAATGTATTTCTTCCAATATTACCTCCAATTTCCAGTACTTTTTCATTTCCAGTTAAATATCTAACAACCATTTTTTGTTCAGGTAATTCTTCATTAAAATTTCCATACTTGATCTGTAATTTTGAATGTATACCTGCTATCTTATCATTTATTTGAGCATTTACTTCATCACTATTTATTACAGTTATTGTATTCTCCACAATATTAATTTTTATAGTTAATTTATCATTATATTCAGATACAATATTTTCTTCATCTGTTATGAATATTTTTTTTAAAGTCCCAAAAATAGGATCTGTAAATATATTTCCTCTATTAATATCTCCAGAAGGTATTAAAATCATATTATTATTATTTAATATGGTATAACAAATTTCAGTAACGTCAATTTTAGTACTATCTATTCCATACTCTATTTTCATAATAATATAATATAATATTATTATTTAATAAACCTACCGCATTTCAAAGATAAGAATTTAAAATTGAAATGATTTAGAGATAATTACAATTATAATTATTCAATATGACACTCGCAACGATTGTATCAATATCTTATGAAAATGACAAACAGGATTTGCTGTTTCAGTTTATAATAGATGGCCCATGGAGAGAACACTATACTCTTGTGGTACCGCATTTCAAAAAAATTGACAATAAATATATGCTGTTAAATAGGTTGAAGGGGCTAAATATACACTTGAAAAATAAAGCTGAATTTTTCAAGAAATGTGGGGAGATTTATTTATAAAAAAGTTTTGTGAGGAGCAGGAGTCGCGAAGCGACGGAGAGCGACGAGCATATTCAGGAGGCAGAATGCCGGATGACTATGCCTGTATAAGCAAAATCCTTAATTTTCAACCTGCATTGATTCAAAAAACTCATGGAATTGTCCGTTACAAACTGGCAAGACAGCATGACTCTTTTTTGATTTGCACACAGCTTGGATGCTCTGTGATATAAATAGTTCCCCTCAAAACAGATGGCTTTATTTGTCATGTCCAAGCTAATTAAATCGTTATATTTATTCTTGAACTGAAATTTGGTGCAGGTTACGTCATTTGTTATCGGTATCAATACGGTAAAAAAACGTCCGTTATAATAATTATAATCGTAGTGCCAGTTGATCCAATCGTTTTCCTTTTCATAGATCAATAAAGCGCACGATGTCGGCAAATTCAAGTCTGTCGGATATAATTTTAACCCTATTTGTGTTGAAACTATATGACAGAGCTCGTTCCTATAAAAAGATATCAAGCTGGGCGACACCTTTGCTATGTTTTGTGTAGATATTGTGACACCATCTTTATTTGGCAATGCGCAATTCAAAATGGTTTCTGGATACATCTTGATTGACACCCTTTTTTGGATTTCTTTCATAGTCAACATTTGGCTGATATCGGTCATCAGCTTGTCATACAAACGAACCTCAAATTGCTTGTATAGACAAAAGTTGTCGCCACAAATATACTCCTTATCTATCTGACATGACCCAGAATGATATCCATAAACAATAATACAAATCAAAATAATCAATATAATCCATGTCCATTTCCAATAGCCCTGTTTTTTCATTGAAGAAGAAGGTACTCTTATATAAGCACCCATAAAATAATGGCCTATCCGGATGCATTTTCATCCGCCCTTCTTTTTACCTTTCCTTGAAGATGACCAATTGCATATTGATACACAAGATATCCGATGATTGAACCGACCAAAGCACCTACGAGTGTCTGCAATAGAGTATGATGCTTAAATTTTATCCTCTGATACATGGAAACGAGAGAAACAATCAAATATAAACCGGTTATCTTCTCATCCTTTAACGCAAGCATAATAAATACTGTTGAATACAGCGTTGTTTGCAAATGACCGGATGGCATACCATAGTGGTCAAATCCGACCGTTTTTCGGTACAATTTCTCTAATTGGAAGAGATGAACTTCATCAGTTGGACGCGGCTGCATAAAAACCCCTTTCAATACATAGTTTACAAGCGCATTCACTGCAAATCCAATTGTATAAATGGTTATAAATGATCGTTTATTGCGCAACAAAATAATAGAACTGACCAATAATATTTCTGGTCCGTAAAATCCAATATAATCTATGATCTGATCAAACATATATTATACTATTATAAATTTCGTGGAGAATCGGTAAATAATTCAACCTAATACTGATACAAGCTTTCTGCGATTAATGTGATCGCCCAATCTGCGCCATTCAAATTCAGAAGACTGCCCTTGTCATTGAATAAACGCAACCGCATGCGATCAATATTGACCGGACCGAAATAAGTCCGTTTGCTGTCTTGCAATGGACCACTAAAATCCACATATAGCTCTCCCGTTCCCGTCCCCTGCTTGATCGGAATAATGGCGAATACATCTGTAGTTGTGGGTGCTTTCAATCGCGTCTCCAAAGTATTGACATTGTTTTTCAATATTTCATTGATCGTGTAAAGCTGTGGTTGGGTAAGCACACGCGGAGAGCTCTGCACCAATTGCTGAACTGGACCAAATATATCTGGTACACACTGATATGGCAAATCGGGTGAGTAATAGTTTGGCATTTTCACAACTTGTGACATTTCAGTAATCGTCACTAACCCATTGTTCAAGTGATTCTGGTTATAATCATCCAAGGATAAAATTAAATAGCGGGGACCATTCAGATCCAAAACAGCTGGAGGCACAATTGCCCCGCTTGTTATAGGACTAATGGCTGTGCGAAATCCCATCATCCATCCAAGTGTTTGATTAATACATCCAAGCGATTGAGGTACACATGTATCATTGCACTGCAACCCGCCTAAAAAATCAAACAAGGTTAACACTGTAGTAATCGGATTGATAGTGAATGTCGTCGTGCCTTCGGAGCCGACCGGCGGTGTATAAACGCCGCCATTAAGAATAAACGTTAATTTAGCGTTATTCACGCTGTATGAAGCAGGAACAACTGCAAAAACGAAACCGGCTTGAGTAAACCCTGCATTCAAAGCGATAACAAACTCTGCCGGTGAATAGTTGCCTGGGGTGATTGATATCGCGATATTATTATTTCCATCTGTTATCCAAAAGCAGGTATTGCCGTAAACCGAGTCAATGACATAATATGTCATTGGTATTTGGACAGACCACAAACGGAGAGACAGCACATCTTTTAACTGATCGGATAAGTCCAAAGTATAATCAGTATTTCCGTTTCCAAAAGATGCCTGACGGTAGAAGCTGTCCAAAACAACCTGTCTCTGTACGGTATTCTTCAAGGTAGGATTCAGCTTTCCGTCTTGAACCACATCCACATTATACGTATTATTGACACCTAGCTGCTCTTGGTTCATGGGAACATGCGCATTATTGTATACATCCACTTTTTGGTCGCGATCTGTGATTTTCTCTCTTTGCACCTTGTTATCCTGAGGCAAAGACTGAATATTATCTAACCAATTTCTTGTTTGATCAGACACAAGAGGATACTCTAGATCATTACTTCCCGACTCTTCAATTTGGCGAGAATAATTCAGCAAGGCATTTTGCATATCCTGAAAAAAAGTGGACATATTCTTGTTATTTTCTGCATTGTATTTTTTTATATATACATTTGTCCTTTCTTTGATCAGGTCTGTATCGTTGACATCGTCTAAATCTAGAATGATCAAAAGCTCAGGCAGCGTGTAGTTTTTTATATTCAAATCCATTGACTCCATATTGTGTTTATGTTCTATGCAGATAATTCTTTAGGTTTTTTAGCAAAATGCCTTGTAAATTCTGTTTTGATCTCTTGTTGTATATCTATCTCTCCTCGCAATAATTTATGAGGGACTGATGTTAACCCCGACCCTCTTTTTGAATGTGTTTTCCCTTTGAAAAGAATCTTCTCTATTTCTTGAACAAGGTCCAATGAAAGCTCTTCACGCGTCATCCTGTATTTGCCAACATATATAAAGCGATTGTAATTTCCTGTACCGTACACTTTGTAATATTTTTCAGTTACATGCATATTTCGTATGAGTCCAATACCCATAATTTTGTTTAGAGAATTATTCATCTCCACAACAAATACCAATGAATCAATATTTATTTTTGCAGATAATGGCTGCGGGGCTCCATAAATACAACCCGAAAATTCATATTTTGCGCGATATAATTCATTTTCATTCCATGTATTCGCATTGAATCTAGTTGACACAAGTGGAAATATCATTCGGCTCTGTAGTCTATTTTGTATCTATCCGTCTATTTCTATCTATTTCAATTTTATAGGGAAACCACGATTCATCAGTAAATACAAATGTTTTTTTTGGGATATTTTCTCTCTATAATATAGTCATGCAAATCAGTTTGGTAAATAAAAGTCTAATAGAACAATCAGAAAATGAATACATCGTAAGTCTTGCTCGGGACATGGCAAAAAATAGTTATCGCCCGGGCTTTCACTATAAAAAACGTATTCTAACAATCATCGCGTGTCATGCGAATAGCGCAATCAAATTTAAGACAATCATGAAGAATATGCGTTACTTGAACTTTGTAAACAATGATATTATAATAGTAAGTAGTGCTGGCGAAAGTCACAGCGGGCAGTTGAGAGAAGCTCTTCAAAATAAGGTGAAACTGTTTGTTGAAATCTCCAATAACTCTCATTTGGACATTGGAAAGTGGTGTCACGTGCTTACTATATTTGATTATAAACCATATGATTTTGTTGTTTTTACAAACGATTCGTTTGTCATCATGTCTCCGATAAACCATTTTTTCAACAAAATGATTAAAACAAATGTAGACCTGTATGGATACAATGACAGCACTCAAATAAAATATCATTATCAGTCTTATTTATTTGGACTTAAAACGAGCGCGGTGCCTTTATTACAGAATTTATATCAAAGTAAAATACCTTTGCTTACGAATTATATGGCTGTTGTTGAAAACATTGAGCTCACCTTAACGAGTGTTTTCCGATCCAAGGATTGCTTCTTGAAAATCGGCAATATTGGTAGTCACAAGGGTAAAAACATATTTTTCAATAGCGATCCGCTTTATTTGAAACTAATTCAAACGCGATTGCTTCCTATTGTTAAATTAAAGCGAGTCCCATAAGAAAATATAAACAAAACGATTTAAAAAAATAGGCTACTGTTTTGTATAGATAGATGAGAATCCTAACAGCATTGCTTTTTCTAGTGGCAGTCGTGAGTGGAAGAAACACATGTCAGATAGAGGAGGCGCCTAATGGATGTGTGTCATTCAGTGTGAGTGCGGGCACCGGTTGTGCTTGGATGTGCAGTTACTGTGCGAATACACTAGGAACCAACAACTATTACTTCACAGATAATGTCTGCACATATCAGACAGGCGGATGTGTCGGCAATCCGATTGCTGGTAATACGTATACTTGCTGTTCGGCGTAGATGCGCATGAAAAAAAAGGGGAGGGGAAGAGGGAGCAAATATATACATTGCATAAATACAATGTCTATATTTTATTTGACACATTTCTAGGCACAATCGGCATCCACCATCTCTTGTACCAATTCATCAAATGAATAAGAAGGCACCCAACCGAGCTGTGTTCTCGCCTTGGTACTATCACCCAAAAGTTCCTCTACCTCTGCAGGTCTGAAATACTTTTCAGAAACGGCTACTAACTCCCGCCCTGTGTTGACATCATATCCCACCTCATTCACTCCCTCACCTTTCCATTGAATATTGAAACCCTTCAATGCAAAGGACTTCTCCACGAACTCGCGCACACTGCGATACTCATTTGTAGAAAGCACATAATCATCTGCTTGTTCTTGCTGCAAAATGAGCCACATTCCTTGAACGTAGTCCTTGGCGTGACCCCAATCTCGCAGCGAGTTAATGTTTCCTAGAACAAGCTTATCCTGTTTTCCGCGCAATATATTGCCGAGCGCGATAGTAATCTTGCGCGTCACGAAATTGTGTGTCCTGCGAGGGGATTCGTGATTGAATAAAATACCAGAGCACGCATACATACCATATGACTCGCGGTAATTCTTAGTAATCCAATAGCCATAAAGCTTGGCTACACCATACGGTGAGCGGGGATAAAATGGAGTAGTCTCCTTTTGAGGCACCTCCATAACCTTTCCGTAAAGCTCCGAGGTGGACGCCTGATAGAATCGGACTTTTTCTAAAGGAATGCCACAATTGCGAATAGACTCCAGCATGCGCAATGTACCTGCTGCATCTACACTGCAAGTGTAATCAGGGATCTCAAAAGACACCTTAACATGACTCATCGCAGCCAAGTTATAGACCTCTAATCTCTCCAAATCGGGATAAGTATTCTTGATTTCCACAAATACATTCAAGAGAGCCGTTGCATCCGTCAAATCACCATAGCGCAATGTCAATTGGGGAAAAATGTGCTCAATTCGCTGGGTATTGATGCTAGATGCGCGACGAATAATGCCCCACACAACATACCCCTTTTCCAATAAAAGTTCCGACAAATAAGACCCGTCTTGTCCAGTAATGCCAGTTATTAGTGCTACCTTCATATCTATATATAGTAATTATAGCATGTATTTAAACCCATTTATAGCTTTTTTCTAAAAACATTGCAAATATAATCCTGCATTCTAGTATATCTGTCGTTATCTAGGATCGCCATTAAATTAGACCAAGGCGTACAAGACTGCAATGCGTCTAGTCCCTGTTCACAGAACATATTCAAGAGACTTGGATTGAATCCAGAAACCATAGAGACATTCTTCTGTGTAGAAGAGCTCGGAAATCCATTCGTTGATCGCAAATTCCAGAATAGAATATGCGGTGGTTTATATGCAATTCCATTTGCGCGAATTCCAGCTGCTGCATATTTCTTTTCCATAATCTCGTAGACCGATCCAATATTGTGACCTCCACATTGATTCATCTGCATATCAGAAAGTATGACAAGCATCATATTCTCTACTACATCAGCGGCTAACTGGTTTTCCACAATGGACTCCAATATCATATCCAATGCTGAATAAAAATTGGTATCCATTCCCCAAGGCGCATCACATATAGTATCTACCATATCAATGAAATTGGTCGCCCCTTCCAAATTTACCCATGTTGGATCCGCACTAAATGTCATTACTCGCTTTCCCAGCAAAGAGTTCTCTGCAATACGGCATCCCAGGGCAATTGCAGCATTCATCGCATTATCGGCGGTCATTGATGAAGAGACATCTACCATTGCGATCATTGCACCTAGCGCCTTGTTGTTTGAACCATTGTCCCTCCATTGAGAATTCAGCATATCCTCCTCCACCTGCAAGGAAGGAGACGGCTTCTTACGTTGTCTAAGAAGAGCCATCGCCTGCTTGGTGAAATTTTCCATACCTATTCTGGCTCCCTTGACCTCCTTTTCACCCACAATGGCTTTGGCAACATGCTCCATAAAATGAGCCCTGCACTCCATACGGTCATGCTCATCAGACTTCAACTCACCATCGGAATTGACATTCAAAAAAGCCTTCTTTTGCTTTGTAAGCGTGATGCTCGTTACCCGATCAAAATCAATATCGGACCATTTTTTACTACACTGTTTAATTTGCGTTGTGTCAATAATCTTGTTCAGCTCAGCACACAATTTACGATAATCCATCTTTGCTTTCTTAATTGCGCGTATTTTTGCTTCTGGCTTGTTTGATGTGTGTAAGTAGTGCGAATTATATTGACACGCCAGCTCCTTGAACATCCAGCCAAATTTACCTGAATTTTCACGCGGAACCCACTTGGCCGCTAATGACTTATTGGAAGACTCTGGAAAATGATCAATCAAGATCTGACGATTCATCAAGGAAATCGCATGCATAATCATCGGATGATTCTGATCTTTCGTGTATTGTTTGCAATAATTACAAAAATATTTTATATCTTTCCATGAACCATAAGGATGATCATCATTGATATATTTATTCGTAGCCGCATCCATCTGCGGACAGACACAAGCCTCCAAGGCATACTTGGCGCATTCAGGAAAATAGTCGTACCATGCCAAAATCATCATATATGTTAGAGAATATTCGCCCTTTCCTGCTATAACATCGCGGGTATGACCAATCATCTTGTATAAGGTGATTAGAAACTCCTCTTTTTCTGCTGTTCTAGGAGGGCTAGAAATGGAACTAAGGATTTCACGTATTTTTGTGTCTAAAAGTTTCAATTGACCCGCATCTTCGGTTCGCGTCAATTGAAAACTAAATTGTAGAATACCCTCGCGGGTGCTGCTATGGGACCATCCATATTCTTGATGCCCATTTTCTCCGATTTGCATGACAATTTTATTATCTAGTGCGGAAATGAGTGCTGCCATCGTATTACTATACATAATTTTCTTTTTTTATATTTAAGCTGTTTTTATAATACAGATCTATAATTCCGGATTGTTCTCTTTGCCCCAGCATTATGAGAATGAATATGAATGCGCTTTGTTTTATTATGAGAATTATCGTCTTTACGGTAAAAAAATATGAAGATTTCATTCAAGTCTTGAAACATGGTAATCGTTGGATTCCACACGATTCCGTCAAAGTTTTTTACAGAAGATAAAAAATCAGATGAATAGTCTCTCTTTTGAATGAATCGTTTTATGTCTGGCGGACCGATGTCAATATTATATTTGAGTATAGAGAGAATAGTATAATTCGTTGTATTGTATCTTTTAAGTATTCTAATAATATCTTCCTTGGAAATGAAATTAGGCCGCGTCAGCGAGACATTTTCACATTTTATCTTTTCAATTTCATTTTCGGAATTTATGAAAACATATCGGATCTTTACTTGAGATATGTCGCTCTGATAATAACATTGATATATTTTATCTATTTTGTCAAAATCAGCGATCCATTCCGAATCCAATATTTCTTCTTCTTCTTCTTCTTCTTCTTGCATAGAACTATACATTACCCATATTATACAATAGATATTTTAACGATTCTGTTCCGAATCGCCCATCCCGACTATTAACGATAATATTCATTCTCATATTCATCATCCGTGTCGTACAGATTCTCATTATCATTCTCATTTTCATTCTCATCTTCATCTTCATCTTCATAGAAACTGTCTGGTAATTTATAATTCTTTTCGTACTCGTCAATTCCATATAACTCTATAAAATCAGCCGCATTCTTTTCCCACCGGTCAAACATATTTTGCATAACATTCCAATTATGTTGATATATTTGATCCTCATCATTTAATTCATATCCCGTTTTGTTATTGATATAATTCATGCGAGACTTGTTAAATACATCACGTGTTATATAAACCCAACCCTTTTTATATTGCGGCTCCTTCATTGGAGCCTTTATTGATAAATCCACGGAATTCTTCTTGAAATCAAGGACCGGTTGTTCGTTGACTTTGACATCAACCGCCTTAACCCGATTTGTATTCAGCTCTGGATATTCCGCGCTCTTGAAGACATAGGATGACTTTCTGAACATTTCTTTTAATGTATATATGATATGCTATACAATATATTGTTCAAGAATGTTTATATTGTTTGCAGTAACAATATAAAGAAAAGTATTCAATAAATATGTGTATGTCCTATAAATGACATAGACCCAAATATCTCTTACCAGCAATATTTTTACCGTTCATCTTCTTACCACCAATCGTAGGACAACAAAAAAAACAAATTTTACAGGAGATAGCAAATAGTAAATAGTAAATAATAGTACATATATACACTCACCCCATTATATGTCATTAATATCAATCTCGGTTTCATCATCACCCAGCGCAATTGTTGTGCGTTTTGATACGCATAGGTTTAATTCCTTTTCCATGATGTTTGAATACTCTTCTTGTATTGAATCTGAGAATAAAACAGACTCGCTTACGGCTTCAGCTGAAGCTCCATGAGTGTTTTCTGCAGAATTAAATATTGACCAATCAACGTCTACGACTTGTGTTTTTAGACGTTCTTTATCTGAATCAGCGTAAACCTCCAAGAGATCACAAACCGGTTTCTCTTTAGATTCGGACTGCCAATCGCGGTCCCCTACTAGAATCCAAGTGCCAGGTCTAATTAAATTGTCGCGGCGTTTTCCACCGCGAAACTTACCGCGAATTGTGCAAGATCGCTCTAGTTTATCTATTCCAGTGACATTGCACAATATTCCGCCCATCATTTTTGTTACAACTGCATATATTTCGCCATCTTCCTTAGCATGACGCAATCGCGCCGATCCCTGTCGTGCGCCTACGTCCTTGCGCGCTTGTCCCTTGTGCTTATTTCCACCAAAAGTATTCTTTACCATGTTTGTTTGTTGAGGTGATTTCAATAGGTAATATATTATTGAAATCAATTTTTTTATATAAAGTCACAGCATAATATTCTGATGTGATGCTGGTTCACAATGCAACAAAAATTATATCCATTATTATATGGATCTAGATTTAAACATTGAAAATTATGCGACTAGTGAGGTGGAAGCGCTTTTTGGCTTGATGTATCCATATACGTTAAATGACATTTTACAAAAAGAAACACACATGATTGAAGTAATTGCAAAAGATAAAACGTATAGCGTGCAACACAAAACGAATTTTGTCGCATTTATGAAAAAGGCAAAAGGAAAGCTGATTTCTAGATTGCAGAGAGAAATAGAGAGGCAGATGGTGAATGATGTGGAAGAAGATGTAGACGAGCTCCTGATACCGTCAGATATCGGAAAAGTAGTCAACCAAACTACAGCGGTGCAAATCGGGGGCAATTCTTTTGTGCTGAACCAAGAGACAAACACATTAAATGACATGACCAACCCAAATAAATACTTGAACCCAATTGAGACCTTTCCCACGAATATTGCTCGGAGTAATCTCAATAATTTGAAACGAAAAACGGTTGTGCAAACGGTCATTCTTAACTCTTTGTTCCGAGAAGACTACAAGAATACAATTTCTAGCGACTTTCTTTTGATCCTGCCATATCAATTCAAGAATGTGCTATCCATTCGTCTCTCTTCAATCCAGCTGCCTAATGTGCTATACTGTTTTTCTACAGCTAAACTCAACAACATCATGTTTATTGAAGAGAATGGCGATGATCCAGGTGCAAGAGGTACCGTGTTATTGCCTGATGGTAATTATACGTTATCTGGATTAGCATTCGCTTTACAGCACGCCATTAATGAGCAATTGCAAATATGCCCTCCGCGATTTATAGTGACTGCGCAAGAGCATACACAAAAAATCACCATTTCTAATCTGCAGCACACATTTTCTATGAATTTTTTCAAAGATGTGGAATCCATTGATTTCAATAGCACAATGGGATGGATCTTAGGGTTTCGCAATATTGAGTATAATTATTCTGGCGTCTACACAGGGGAGGCGATTTACAATAGTGTGGCGTCCGATTATATTTTTTTTGTATTGAATGACTTCAACAATTCACAATCTCAGAATATTTTGGCGATGTACTCCAAGAGCTATATCGGGAACAATATATTGGCGATGATCCCGCTTACTAGCAACAGTTTCCATATTTGTTTTGACAATGGATCGGATTTTATTGAAAAAAAACGAGACTACTTTGGTCCCGTCAATTTACAGCGGCTCAAAATAGAACTGCGCAACCAATATGGCGAACTGCTGGACTTGAACCAGATGGACTTTTCCTTCTCTCTTGAGGTGGAACTTGGTTATGATTGGTAGAGGAGTATTGGCCTCCTCCTCCCCGCGATTATTATAGATCATCCAAATATGCTTGATCTGGACAATAGAGCCCCTGCCCTTTGTATGTTTTATAAAAGTCCGACCACGTTTTTTCCGTCTTGATCGGCGGAATATTTCGTTCTTGTATAGTCTGAGATTGTTCATCTGGGCTATAGCCATACTTGTCGTAAAAGGACTCTTCCTCTTCAGCATCTTCAAATGCAATTATCTTCAATTCCTTATTTACTGTACCATTATATGCTTCAATACGCTCTAGCCATATTGGGCTCTCTGACGCATAGAATAGCCAATTGCACCGATAATTTTCCATAATATCGCATCCGCGTTTTTTCTTGAACATGTGCAAAAATCCATACATATCTGCGGAATACTTGACTGCTATAGGCAGGACAGTTCTTGGCGATCCGCTAGTCTCAATATTAGCATACATGATGATATCCTCCGGTTCAGTAATAACATACAGACTCTTACCTAGACCTCCGATGCACCCCTTTTTATTCAACTGTGTATATGTCTGCATAATACGTGTTAGTAATCCAATCTTCGGATTTATACAAGGAATATCCCATTTCTTGATCGGCTTTGCAAAATAAGAGTTTGCGGCATTTGCAATGACTGTCAGAACATCAATGTCGTTTGTTTCCATAATATAGCTCGCAATAGCTTCATAATTTTGCGACATGAAGCTGTTTTCTAGACTAGGCATTTCATCAGGTTCCATCTGAAAGTTACACGCCACTTCTCTCAATAAGAATACATCCGTATTGAATTTGCGAATGATCAAGTTATTAATAATCAGCGCGATAAGAATGTGGACAGGGTAATTCTTCGTGTCCTTTTGTTTTGCCTTGAAATAGGCTTCAAAGCTGGGATTTAATGTGGCATAGAATTCAAAGTAAATACGCCATAGAATATGGAATACGTAATCGGTGAATCCGCTATAGTGTAGCTCATATGCCCAAAACAAGGCTTGGTCCTTATCCTTGTGGAAAAGACTAGCTAACAGGGCGACATCTGCTTCGTCCTTTAAATATAGATATCGCGTAAAGACTGGTGAAGTTTGCATTTTAGAAAGATTGATGGTTTATTGTCTATATTATTTGAAAGAGCGATCAATTTTTTTATAAAAATCTCAAGATACTATATAGAATGGCAGAGAAATGGTTTGAGTTTGTCAAGCGCATCAAGAAAGAGGGAAATTATGCTTCCTTGAGTGAGGCTATGAAAGCCGCCAGCAAACGAAAATCGGAGTGGAAGAAGGGTCCTTCATCCGGTGCATCTGCACCATCCCCTGAAAAGAAGACAAAGAAGGCGCGTAAATCACGCAAATCCAGAAAATCCAGAAAGTCTAGAAAGCACTAGATCCGCCGACGGGCGTTTTTCTGGGTCAATATTCATGGATTGACGCAGAATTTCAATAAAAGACGACCAAATTTCGTCTATATCGTCTCCATCTTGGTGTTCCTCTGCAATCTCCAAATATAACATACTTAGGGCATAATTATCCCAAGTATATCTATATTTCCACAAAGCGTCCAAAATCTGCTCTTTTGGTTTGTTTACATAATTAAAAAGAAAATCGGGACATTCCATTTGCACATCTTCGAGAAAATTATGAAATATAGTTTCAATATTGAATTTAGAGAGAGATGCATTGACACCCGAATCCTTTTCCAAAAATGAGATGATATGCATTTCTATAGGAAAATGGGAGAGATTATACATATTTCTCTCATATTCATCCGGCATTCTGCCTCCTGAATATGCTCGTCGCTCTCCGCCGCGAAGCGACTCCTGCTCCTCACAAAAATCAAAAAGAACAGGTTGATTTTCTTTGTTGAAACCGATTTTTCCGTAATTTCCATGGAAAATTTCGTGGCTATGGAGGAGCTTGAATCCTTTGATCAAGTGTATATATGAGCTCCAGATGCGATATTTTCTCTCTTTATTGCTGCAATTTCGGAAATAATCGTAGAATGGTTTCAATTCCTCGGAATAGATTACTGCGTATTTATCCGAGGACTGAATGAGACTATATTTCAAAATTGGAGAGAAAAAACAAGAATAATTGGGGATTTTCTTGATTTTATCGCAAATGACAATTTCTTGCTCGTTATACAATTTGATTTGTTTTTTTAGCGAGGAAGAGGAGGAGAAGGAGAAGGAGCCAGATGATGCACCCCCCTTTGATTTGATAGAAGAAGCGCAATTTGGAAAATACACTGGATTCATACGTATACCTATTTTTCAAGAAATATCTATGTGTTTTTTTGAAAAAGTGTAAAATATCTGTTTTTATAGGTTTTTTTGATTTTATCTTGAATTTCCACGGGATCCATAATCCCTTGCTTGTGTAAATCTGATACAAAATCATTATGTATATCATTATATATTCCGATATAGTCAATAAATGCATTGGAAGGCTTTAAACCGTCTGCAAATTCGCGCATTTTGGATGCGATGTGCCTGTCCATGGTGTCTAGCAAAGATTTATCTACACTCACATAGGATCGGCGCGCCGCTGGTTCCTTTTTATTAGTGCTCTTTTTTCGGAAATAATATCGCCCGCTTTTGAACATTTTCTCCAGAACATTGCCGGTATAGTCCAACTCACCTAGACGCTGACATTCCGCTTCTACTATTTCACTGTTTTCTTCCAACCATATTGACCACGCATCTTTGTAGGATCGTCGGTCGTCATATTGATGAATTTTTGAAAACTTGTACAACTCCGCTACAAAGTCATCGGAGAACTTGTAGCGGAATATCGGTTTTGTTGATGCCATATTTTTGCTTGTTATGCTTTTGTCCGTAAATAATATAAGTAATTAAATCAATTAATTATATTTCAATTTTATTCCATTCCACCTTTGGGAAAGGTGGAGCCAAACCCGATAAAGAATAGAACGGAACTAGGATCCGTTTTTTGGGAGGGGGTAATTATACTCGTCGTCCTATTGATTCGCAACTCTAAATCCTAGCAACATCATAGTCCTGAGGTTACTCATTAACCCTTTCATGTCTGAAACACTACTCTCTTCCAAAAAACGGATCTTAATTCCGTTCCATTCTTTATCGGGTTTGGCTCCACCTTTCCCAAAGGTGGAATGGAATAAAATTGAATTAAAGAATCCCATCATGTTCATTATAACAAACAAAATGGACGCACAATCACAAACTACTCTCCAAAAAGAATATTTAGATCAGATGCAAGAACATGAGAAACAAGCCTATTTGATTGCAAAAGATCATCTTGGAACATCCTTCAATCTAATTAGGAGCAATGGCTATATTGAATGGATCAAGAAGAGAGAAAAATCAAATAGGCCGTAGTTTGCGCGTAGTATTATGAAATTGGCTGATTGATTTATGTGTGCGATCAATAATGTCATGTGTCTTGTTTCTTATTTGAAATTGATTGATTGACTTGTGTGTCCTTTCTGCCAAGGATTTTCTAGTAGCACTAACAGAGCCGCCCAATTTTACCGGAGGTGGAAGAGCGGACTCTTCCGCTTTTTTTTTAATTTCTTCTGCCATAGCTATTTTATTTTGAGCGGCTTGTTTTACAACATCCAACTTCTCTTTCACGTCCATAATTGTATTTTTTATTTCTGTAATGTTTGTTATCACATTTCTTGCTGCAGCGACTGCTGTATCAACCGCAGCGACTGCTGAACCTATATTTCCCGCGGCAGGTAATGCAAATAATGCCTTTTCTCCTACATTCAATGATTTTATGGATGCATCTTTTGCAAGATTGCCCACAACAGTGCCTAGTTTATCTATGACAATAGTTTTTATTTCCTTTGGAAAACATCGCGTCTCTCTAGCAATAATTTTTTTTGTTATTCCTTTTAAAAGTCCTGATATTGTTACCGCCAATCTTTCTTTTATTTGATCAACAAACCCATCTACCTTTGGATGCTGTTTACTATAACCGCCGTTCATATATAACGAGGAGTCGGATTCGCCTTGCAATGGGAAGCGACGAGGCAGAATGCCGGATGATTCTGTATTTTTATTTTTTCTCGTTTTGTTTCTTTTTCTATTTATTTTCATACTACAATAGAAGGAGACAAGATTTTTGGTTGCTGCATCTTTTTAAAATCGGCAAATGTCATTTTCAGTCGCTTATCCACAAGTGTCTTATCCACCTTTTTTAATGCCATAAAATTGGAAAATCGTCCGTCGCATGTATAGCGATTTGCATTTTCCTTTAAAATAATATTGGTACTGTCCATTGAGCTTTTATTCGTAGCGGGTTTCGTTGAGGATGACTTGGAAGAGTCGTTATTATAGCTCTTCAACTTCGCAAATACCGACTTCTTTTCTGATGTCGGTGCTGGTGCAGATGCAGATGCAGATGCATGAGCAAAGCCGGTTTTCTCTCGTTCCTCTTTTTCCAAATCTTTCTTTTCGGTGGCTAATCTCAGCTCTTCGCTCATATCTACAAATAAACTCTTGCAATTATATGTAATGACGTATTTTCTCCCGATTGTTTCCAAAAAACGATAAGGAATTACACTGTCACTATAGTAGACAAAGGATTCCCTCTTGTGATCATAAAACATGATTACATTTCCGAGGGGTGTAAATTCCATAATAATGGAATTTTTCAAGAGCTCTAATCGCGTCTCAGCTATCTCTCCACAATCAGAAAGTGCTTTCATCTCATCTATATATTTCTTTTCAAAAGGGATATCTGCTTTTTCAGTAATAGGTGTAGAGTCGGTTTCAGATTCGGATTCATTATTTACTACATTTTTGCAAAAAAGGAAAAACCAATATAAAAGAACAAATAAAATCCCATTTGCAATAAAAAACATTATATACAATGGTTCTGTGTCTACGTTTAAATATTTATTTTTTGAATATTATATGGTAGCTGCTCTAAGCGCAAACAATTCGGCAATTTCCTTGCTCAAATCGGGCACTTTGATCAGCTCGTATGTCTGGTCCTCGCAGTCCGGGTGAAGTCGTACAAGGAAAAGCGATGTGACCTTTTTCTCGTATTTTGCCTCTAAGATCGCCTTGTATGTATTGAGTTGTAGCGAATAATGCCAGAAGTTTGCATCTGGCATGTGGCTGATGCATGCCGTCTTGGCATATTTGTTAAACGTATTTACACGAGTGATATCTTTGCTGCGTTTCCAGTCATAAATCGCCAATGTGCCGTCGGGATTCTCATACACCATATCTATTGAGCCCGAGAGCTTGAGATCATCGTGATAGATCAGCCACTCTGTGCGATAAGGCTTCATATCAAGGTGGTCTTGAACAAAGCGGAGGAAATATGTCCATTCTGGGGCGGCCGGCGACCCCTCTTTAAGCCCTTCGGTCCATTTATTATATAAATCGCGGTGGGTGTACTGTGGCGGGAGCACAGGGTCATTCATAAAACACTCAATCTGATAATGCATGGCAGTACCAGCGCCACTTACAGCCGCGCCATTATCAGACCACTGCTTTTTGATCTGTTCGGCGGTCATGCCCCAATACTTGTTCTCGGGGTTCCAATTCTTACCTTTCATCATTTGTTTGATTACAAGGTCTGCATTGAAATAGGGGAAATGACTGTGATTCCATGTTGTTACAGAAGTATACTTACTGTTGGGATCGGTGCTGATAGTATATTTGTGACCGAGCTCTTGAAAAGAGATGTTTTGGTCGCGAGGATGGGCATTGTGTGCAGAGAGAATTGGGAGGAGAGACATTTTGAATTCGGCGTTTGGTTCGGCGTTTGTTTGATATGTAAATAAGCTATTTATATATCAATTTTTTTGTACTCTTTCATTTATATTCATCCGGCATTCTTTGCTTCGCCGATCCTGAATATGCTCGTCGCTCTCCGTCGCTTCGCGTCTTCTTCTCCTCACAATTCTAGATATGATGCGGGGGGAGGGGGGAGGGGGGAGGGAATGATTTTGTGTTATAAAATATTGTTATTATGCAATCTTTTTTTTAGATCTTGAATTTCCTTCACTAATAATGCAATGAGTCCTATATAATTTACCGATTGCATTTCTGTACCGTCTTTCTCTCCAGTCACTAGAAATGGGTATTCTTGTTGTAGTTCGTGCGCCAAAAATCCAAATTGTTGTTCTTTTGTTGAAATCATATTGTATATAATTGGATTTAACCTATCCACTGTTGTAGAATCGCTTATTGGAAGAATATTCTCCTTCAATCTGTAATCTGAACTACTATTTACATTTGCTGCATATAAGTTCCCTGTTATATGAACTTGTCCGGAGACATCCAATACATAGGGTGTCACCACATTGAATTTCCCAATAGCAACCGTCTGTGCATCAAAGATATGATTATTGCTCATGTCCAAATCATTTGCAAAGACCGTTCTAGATAATGGATATAAACCCACTTGTTCTGTAACTGATAATTTGGCTTCGTTAGAATATTGATGGTGAACTATATTGCTGGTTGCAGCACGATCCATTCCTCCATATCTTCTAAAACTGCTCATATACTATACTTTTTAAAAAAGTATGAAAAAAGAGTTATTTGATCTTGATCAAGTAACTCTCTCCCCTTTCTGATGTGTCTTTATTTTCACAAAACATGAATTAATGATTACCTTTACCTTTTCAATAAAACCGACCATTTAGAAACTTCTTCAGAGAATGTATACAAATGGGATATAATGTTGAGATATCCTTTTCAATTCTGAATCACGGTAACGTCACAGAATTGAAAGGGAATATCACAGAACTCGCTCTGGATTATAATTGTAATCATTATTATTACATTTATGAGATGGAGGGAGGTACTAAGTTCCCAAGAAATCACTGCATCATCGTCGTAAATTTTGATGATGAAGAGATTTTTAATTGTGCCAAATTTATAAAACAAATTCGGCGTCTACATGATATCCATTTAGAATGCATCTATGAAGATAGTTTGCAGTGTAAACTTATTTATGCTTCCAAGTTTTATTTGAAAAATGTTGATAAGCATAATGTGATATTATATAACAAATTCAAGAGAGAACGAAGTCACTCTGAGAATGAGGCGACAATATTGAATGAGGTTGATAGTGGTAGAAATAAACCGCGATCGGGGTCTTTGACTTGATTTATCCAAGCGAAAACGTTATTTATTCAAATGAATTCGCATTGTTTTTGGTCTGGGGGTGATTCTTCTACTTTGACGGCTGCTTCTGCTGCTGCTTCGTCGTCTACTGCTACTGCGTCGTCTGCTTCGCCGTGTTCGTTTCCGGCTCGGCATAACAATAACCATTGGTTGTTGAACAGCTGTCTTGCTCATTGGTGTCATTTTATAGATTTTTCGGTCAACCAAAAAATCATTTTGTAATCTGTCTTCCAACGGAATATCTACTGCTGGAATATTTAGCATGTTAGCTAAATCATCATTATCCAAACTCAAATTGTAATGTGTATTTTTTCCATTATTCTGCACATCTACATCAATATCTGCAATATTACCGTCATAATCCATATCCCAGCCAACTTTACTTATGCTTCTCTTGAAATTATTTTGCATATATGTTTTTGCGACCCCTTCAGTATGAAGATACGTTTCTGGATTCATTATTATATTAGACAAATATAATAATGGCAGGATTAGATGACTTCAACGACTATAACTACGAATATGACGAGGATATGGGAGAATCGTTACAACAAGAGCCAATTCCTCCGCAACCTACAACTAGAACCTCTTTTGTTCATTTAGTGCAAAAAAAATTGAATCCTCCAAATTTAGCGTTTCAAACACAAACCAAAAAAACCAAACAAATTGATTACGACGATATTTTGGCATCTATGAATTTGTGTGTGAAAAATGGAAAATTACATACACGGAATAAAACCGGGTCGGAATCACCCGAACCATCCGACCAAGCCTCGTCGGAACAACCAATTCAGACCAATCTAGATCCTGCTGTAGTTTTGGAGAGACGCAAACAAATTTATCGGCGTGCAGTGTGGTTGAATTATGTTCAAAAGGAAGCGCAAAGAAAGCGTGTTAAGGAAGTGAAAACCAAAAAACTGGCGTTTATCAATACGAATATTGGATTTTCTGAAGGTGATAATTCCAATGTGAACAAAATATTCAACTTTATGAACAGATAAGATAAATGTTGGTATAGGTTATAGGTTATTCTCTCGTTTCTTGGCATAATCATCAAAAGTATTTTGTCTCTTGATTATGCTCGTCGCCATCACAAACTTTAGAATTTGTAATATTGTAATATATATTTTTAACAAAGTGAAAATATATATAAAATTTTAACTAAAGAATACATATGGAGACACCTAGGCCGACACCAAAACGAAAAACAATGAAAAAACGACCTAGAAGGAAACTTATTTTAATGCCGAGCTCTGGAAGCAGTTCAGATATTATTCCAACTTTGGAAGAAGAAACTGATATAAAAGTATATGTACCTGAAATACTAGCAATGCCTGAACTTGAACTTGAACTTGAACCTGAGCTCAAACCCGAGCCCGAACCCAAACCCAAACCCGTGCCTCCTTTCAATAATGCTTTTATTGAGATTCTAGAGACACTCTCAGACATTTTGATGAAACAAGGTGAACCCTTTCGCGCAAGGGCATACCAAAAAGCAGAAGAAACCATTATGGGTTTGACAACGGATATCATGAGTCCAGAGCAATTGAAAGGGTTACCTGGTATAGGAAGCACTATTATGAAAAAACTGAATGAATTTGTGGAAACTGGAACGCTTCGTGTGTTGGAACGGGAGAAGAACAATCCGATAAATATGCTTGCTGATATTTATGGCGTAGGTCCTAAGAAAGCCAAGGAATTGGTGGAAAAGGGAATCACAACCATTGCACAATTGAGAGAAAGGCAGAATGAGCTTTTGAATGAAACCCAAAAGATTGGTCTCAAATATTATGAAGATATTTTGGTCCGCATACCTAGAAGTGAAATAGACGAATATGCTGCTCTTTTTTCTAGTACATTTTCAAGTGTTAGTAATGGACTAGGAAACTTGGAAATCGTCGGAAGTTACCGGCGCGGAGCGCAAACCAGTGGCGATATTGACGTCATTATTACAGCGGAAAATCCGCAAGTATTCACTGCATTTTTAGACAAGCTGATTTCACAAGGAATAATCATACATGTTCTCTCTCGCGGTCCAACCAAGTGTCTTGTGATTGCCAAGCTGCATCCAGATTCTGTCGCACGACGCATAGATTTTCTTTACACAAGCCACGAGGAATATCCATTTGCAGTGTTGTATTTTACAGGGAGCAAGATATTCAACACGGTAATGCGCAACAAGGCTTTGCGCAAGGGTTTCACCATGAATGAACACGGTCTCTATTTGTTAGAAGGAAAGAAAAAGATGGGCAAGGTTCCGCATATATTCAAGGACGAGAGAAGTATCTTTGATTTCTTGGGTTTACAATACAAGAATCCTCAGGAAAGAATAGACGGGAGAGCTGTGATTGAGGTATCTGAGCCAATTTCTATCCCTCTAGAAGAGGCCGAGCCTTTTGCCTTGAAATCTGAAGCCACAAAGATTACAGCTCCTTTGAAGAAAAAACCCAAATTGGTGATCGTGGAGGAGTATAGCCCTATAACACCTGTAGTTGCTGAAGCTACCAGTCCCAAGGCGAAAACTGTGAAAAAGAAAATCGCGAAAAAACGGATAACAACAATAAAAAATATAAAACTCCCTTCAGAGAAGGACCAAATAAAATCCGATTTGGACATTATCAGCGACTTCAAGAGAGAAGGTATTACTGTCTTGGAGGCTCTCTCCGAAAAGCGATTGACAGAGATCTTGACGACAGCCAATGTAGCCTATCGCAACTTAGAACCTGTAATGACTGACAGCCAGTTTGACATTATCCAAGACTATTTAGAAGCGAAATATCCTGCAAACGTAGCTCTCAAGCAAATCGGGGCTCCCATCTTGATTGAGAAGAACAAGGTCGCGCTACCATATTTTATGGGGTCCATGAATAAAATCAAGCCTGATACCGGTGCATTGAGCGCATGGATGGCAAAGTATTCTGGCCCGTATGTTCTCTCGTGCAAGTTAGATGGAGTCAGTGGTCTCTATACAACAGAGGGTCCCGAACCCAAGCTGTATACGCGCGGCGACGGCACTGTCGGACAAGATATCTCCTATTTTATCCCCTATTTGAGATTGCCCAAAGATAAAGGGATCGTCATCCGCGGCGAGTTTATCATGCCAAAATCTATTTTCGCCGCAAAATACAAAGACGCGTTTGCAAATCCCCGCAATCTAATTTCAGGTATTGTGAATCGTTTAACAATTGATGAGAAAGCGAGCGATATGCATTTTGTAGCATATGAGGTGATAAAACCAGAGCTAAGGCCGTCCAAGCAGATGGAATTTTTAGAAGGGCTTGATGTGGAGACTGTCTTGCACAGGATTGAACCGACTGTGACGAATGATCTTCTCTCAGAGCTTCTTGTAGATTGGCGCAAAAATTATCCATATGAAATTGATGGGGTTATTTGCACCGACGACAAGTTAGCTCAGCGAAAATCAGGCAATCCAGAAAACGCCTTTGCTTTTAAAATGGTTCTCTCAGATCAGGTAGCAGAGGCGACGGTCGTAGACGTACTTTGGACTCCCAGCAAAGATGGCTACTTGAAGCCTAGAGTGCGAATTGAACCCATTCACTTGGGCGGCGTGGTCATTGAGTATGCCACCGGTTTCAACGGTCAGTTCATTCAGCAAAATAAGATCGGTATTGGCGCAATAATACAGTTAGTCCGAAGCGGTGACGTGATTCCGCATATTCGCGGCGTCACACTGGCTGCAGATACGCCCAAAATGCCTGATATTCCTTATAAATGGAACGACACACATGTAGATATTATGCTTGAAAATGCCGGATTAGATGAGACGGTTAGAGAGAAAAATATCACTGGATTTTTCCGTGGAATCGGGGTAGACGGTTTAAGCACAGGCAATGTAGCGCGTATTGTAGAGGCGGGTTTTGATAGTGTGCCGAAGATTATTCATATGACCAAGGAGGATTTCTTGAAGGTGGATGGGTTCAAGGATAAACTGGCGACCAAGATATATACCGGAATACGGGAAAAATTGGAGGCCGCCTCTCTCGTAACACTTATGGCTGAAAGCAATATTTTCGGAAGAGGAATCGGTGAGAGGAAAATAGAGCCGATCATGGAAGCGTATCCTGCAGTATTGACAGATACTGTAAGCGTTGGAGAAAAGGTGGCTGCACTCAAAAAGATCAAGGGTATGGCGCAAAAAACGGCATTGGCGTTTGTGGAGAAGATCCCTGTCTTTTTGGCATTTTTGAACGAATGTGGCCTCGGTAGCAAACTTTCCGAGTCTGCGATTGCACCGGCTATCTCCACGTTTGATACAACACATCCACTGTTTAACAAGAGTATTGTTATGACCGGATTTCGTGATGAATCGTTGAAAGAGAAGCTGAAAACAGTTGGTGCGAAATTGGGATCAAGCGTCAGCAAAAATACATTTGCCTTGATTGTGAAAGACAAAGAGACGGGTACGGAGACAGGCAAAGCGGAAGAAGCGCTACTCTTGGGCGTTCCTATTTTAGGCTTGAACGAGTTCGTTGCAAAGTATTTTTAACTATTTCGTGCCTGAAGTTATTCATCCGGCATTCTGCCTCCTGAATCTTTTCGTTCCGACCGTCGCTCTCCGTCGCTTCGTGTCTCCTGCTCCTCACAAAACCAAATATGGCTATTTAGTCATATTTATCCGGCACTCTGCCTCCTGAATATACAAAAAATTGAAATATAATTTACTTGTATTTTTTAATCAAAACGAATCATAAAATAGAATATTATTCAGAATGCTCTATCCGAATTATTTGTGTTCCACTCACCGTCTTCCGTTGTTTCGGGAGTCATATGCATCATTGTACAAAAATAAAAAGGTGTCCTTTGCAGTTCGCGATTCTATTATATATATTGAAAACCGCAGTGATTTAGTTGGATTGGATTTACACTGGAATCCGCGATGTTATAAAATGTTTGGTCAAGATTATAAACGCGATTATAAAAGGTTCATGATAGATTTTTATAAAAAAGAAGAGATCATAGCGAATGAAAACACAGGTTGGAACTCTATTTACTTACTTAAACGATTAAGTACAGATGCACTTGTGCAGCTAATGTACCAAGACACAACAATATATAATAACGAATCAATATAAATATAATATATTATATACTTTTATATTATAGATAGAATGCTAGCGCAATTATTATTTACGATTGCTTTTTTTGTTGCGGGTGCTGCTGCCGCTGCTGGTGAGAGCACAATTATGAATAGAGGTACAGGCACAGATGAGTGGTCTGCATTTAACGGCTTTCTAGCGAAATTCAACAAGAAATATACAACTTTAGAAGAGTTTGAATCTCGTTTTCAGGTGTTTCGCGTAAATTTGCGTGCTATTATGGAGCATAACAACGATAGAGACCAGAATTACACATTGGGTGTCAACCAATTCACTGATTTAACTGCGTCCGAGTTTCGCCGTGCATATGTGGGAGGTTATGTCAAGCTTCTTGGAGCTCAATCTGCATGCGAGTCTTTATCCAGTTTACCCAAGTCTAATGCTCCCGATTCTATTGACTGGCGTACCAAGAACGCAGTGACACCTGTAAAGAATCAAGAACAATGCGGCTCTTGTTGGAGTTTTTCGGCGACGGGTGCAATGGAAGGAGCATGGGCAATTTCCACGGGCTCTTTGGTGAGTCTTTCTGAGCAACAGCTTGTAGACTGCTCCAAGAAATATGGAAACCTCGGCTGCAATGGCGGATTTATGGACAATGCCTTTGCTTATGCGATGGCAAACGACATGTGTACGGAGGCGTCCTATCCTTATACTGCAACTGGCGGCGGTTCATGCAAGCAGACTAGCTGCGTTAAGGTGATGGCTGTTGACAGCTGCATGGATGTTGCACCGAAAAATCAGGCTTTGCTGAAGCAAGTAGTCGCGACTGGACCCGTTTCCATTGCGATTGAGGCTGATACCGCTGTTTTCCAGTCTTATTCTAGTGGCGTGATTACGAGTTCTAAGTGCGGTACATCATTGGATCATGGAGTTTTGATTGTGGGATATGGAACCGAAAATGATATTGATTATTGGCTGGTAAAAAATTCATGGGGAGTTGAGTGGGGATTAGATGGATATGTGAAAATCCAGCGCAGTGATAGTGCAAATGATGCTGGCATTTGTGGAATAGCAATGGAGCCATCTTTTCCTGTTGTCTAAAAAAATATTTTATAAAAATATATTATATACACTATACGAATGGCAAAATTTGGAAAAAAGACATTATTTTTTGCAGCAATTATTTTCTTTTTGTTCTGGGTTTTCTTTATGCGTTTCGGCAGTAATAAGGAAGGTATGGACACAAAAATACATAAAGGTAACAGCGTGAAGGCAAATTTCAGTTCCGCAGATTCATGTCCCGCTACCGACCAAAATACATGTGTAAGTCAAGGATGCAATTGGACAGGTAACTCTTGTGTAGCAGCCACAGCTATACCTATGCCTTTTTAGCGAGGATGCTGATTGCGCTCCCCGACTAATTTTTCAATCTATCTTGCATCACCAGTCTTACTTTGCTCAAAGTACATTCATGATTAAATTCAATATCCATCAATTTAATCATTGTTTTATTATACAAAATACTTAATTGATCATTGCTGTTCAATCTATCCAAATTCTTCGCACGCCAGTTGCAGAGCTCGCGAAGAACCTTTTGATGAATCTTGTTCAAGAATTGCACCCAATCTTGTTTAGTGAGTTCTCTCCACGGATTCGGCAATTCATTGCGAAAATATCCGTAAAATATATTTTTTGCATGAAATAACGGGAACGTTTGGGAGTCTATTGAATCCTGAAATATTTGGCTTAGGGTAGGTATCATTTTAAACTCCATCAAATATTGTATGTGTTTCTCTCGGACATCTATTAGGGCATCTGCCTTTTCAAATGTGGAATCAGGAGTTATATTCGCTTGCAGCCAGTCCAATATGTTTGTTTTGGTTATGGTAGGCGCATAGCGGAGCTGTTCTTCCACCTTTTTTTCTAAAAGGGCGTTTTTATAGGCTAAATCTTGCACGATTCTTACCAATTCTGCATAAGTAGGAAGATTTGTTGTTTCCTCACTCTCTACCTGTTGAGATCTTTTTGACTTACTAAGAAACTCACATAAAAGCTGGTGTTTTATGAGAGATGATTTGTTGGTATAAGATTTATCACAATGAGGACAAGAATTCATGATTATTTCGTCTATCTTTGATAAAAGTAGAGCCAAAATAAACTTATTCAATTTTTTCTATATTTGAGAAATAATAGATATCTATAATATAAGCAGACCATGGTCAATTGTGTTAATTTCAATGTTTGCCGAACAGGACGATGTGACGCAAATTTAAGTGGCAATACGCCTTTTGCGCGATACCAAAGACAAAAGATCATACAAAATACAGTTCGCGTTCCGTCTTCCTTGTATACAATGAATGTTGGTGCTCTCTCTGCATATCAGCGACCAAGGCTGATTTACAACGGAGTAAACTGGAATCAAATGAGCGACCGAGCAGAGCCGCATGTTCAGCAACCGACAGCTACCGGCGCCACGTATCATTCAAGCAGCACCCACAGAACAATTACACGCCTGCGACCTGGAGCTCTTTCCCCTGGGGGAGTCGGTGTTGATATTAAACACAACTCTTATGCCAGATATTTAGCTAGATTGAAAGGACGCGGACCTTTGAAGCAGCAAGCGGTACCTGATTTATTCGCTTTGCCAGAGCTTCCATTCAATTTAGCATACCCAATTTATGGCGGAAAGGTGATGAAAACTGGAATTGTGGCTGGATGCGATTGTTATGGTAATGGGAATGAAGAGCTTTTGTATGTGGATGCGTTACCCACTGAGGTGAATGATGCGCTGTATGTCACTTGCTCGGAAGAGCAATGCGAAGTTCCGTGCTTGTGTCCACCTGCTTTAGATAGACAAGTGAATCAATATTATGGCTATTCAATGAGTCCTAGTTTTATACAACAATGTGCATATAATGCTTCCCAAAATGGAATTGTTTATGTTCTATAATACCTCTTGTTCATTTTTATTTATCTACGTTAACTCTTTCATTTTAGATAAATAAAAATATTGGCTTCTATTATAGTATGCCTCCAAAAATTTCTATGCGTATGCAAGTTTATTCTAATAATGGACAGTTTCAACAGCAACGATATCCAAATTATTTTCAGGGTCAACAGCAACAGCAACAGCAACAGCAACAGCAACAGCAACCACAATACTCACAATATATGACTATGAGCGGTGGAAATATGGGAATGATAGGCCGAATTCGTAATGCTGTAGCGGGATGCACGTCTTGTGGTAAATAAAACCCGATCTTTGTCATATTCATCAGGCATCCTGTCTCCAGATTTAGTGAGGGCTGCGGAAAAATAATTTTAGATATACTATATATTAAATGCCTGTCTATTCAGCATCTTCCAATCGCACAAACAAGGCAACGAATTACATTACTATGTTTGATACCGTAGCTCTGCCCTACAATAAAATATACAATAATTGCAGTAATACGTTGTGTTATACCTATAGCAAAAATTTTATTTATAAGCCCCATTCGGCTTATGGAATTGTCGGAACAACTGCATCGTCTTATTTAGCAAGAAGAAAGAGATTATAAGAGAGAAAGAAATAGTAATCAGGCGCGAAAGAATTAATGATTAAATGTGTAATGAGGAGCCGGATAAATATTACTCTATTCATCCGGCATTCTGCCTCCTGAATATGCTCGTCGCTCTCCGTCGCTTCGCGACTCCTGCTCCTCACAAAAACATTTTATTAAGTTTGTTATAACTATCTGGTGTGTGGTATTTACATATTCTATGCGTATCTCCATTTGTAGCATTGCTACTGCAACCAATTGATCTAGTACAAACTTCTAAACAATCATTCATTTTTTTTACCCATTTTATACATTTCTCATTTATAACTTTGTTATCATCTGTTTTTAGATATAAAGTCTCATTATTGTCCATTATAATTATAATAATATAAATATTATTAACCCTTTCATACCTGAAAGGGAATTTTTGAGTGACTAAGTAACCATATTTGGTTACTTCAGGCACGAAAGAGTTAAAGTTTTTATATTATTTTTGTCCATTTCAAATATTCAAGAGTATAAATCGTTTCAATAAAAAAAGTTAGTTAAGAATACAAAATATTAATTTACTGGCTGCTACTACTACTACTACTACTACTACTACTACTTACACTTCCATTTGTGAAATTAGATTGACCATGGCTTTGTTATTTTCCCGCTCATTGATCAATTGCTGGATTTGTTGTTGCTGGCGATGTATTAGCTGTTCAATCAGCTGGGCATAATCCGCAGATACAAGCTCCGTATTTGGATCCTCAACAGAAGGTGGCGAATTATCCACATTGACTATAATCTTGCGCTCATGATTTGACGGATGCTTTTTGGTCTTATTCTCCAAAACAATCCAATACCATGGATCATCGTAGACAATGCGAGCCGGTTTGTCCTTACTCAAAACACGTTCCTGAAAACGTTGAACTGTGGGGGTGTCAAACCACTCAGCAAAGTGAACATACACCGAGTTGTATCCTTGATTATTTACAATATCTACACGATTGATAATACCAATATCAAGCGACTCAAATACATTTTTTATACGATTGTTGCTGATGTTAGTAAACACGCGGGGAATGTATAGGCTCATTTGTTGATTCATTTTTGAATTATATAAAACGCAATTAATGCATACAAAGAAGAGGATGAAAACTATTTCAATTTTTTATGTTGTTGTTGGGCCTGTCTCTATCGCTATAAAAAATTGAAATAGTTTTCATCCTCTTCTTTGTATGCATTATCATTGTTATTGTTATTGTTATTGTTTTTGAAAATATGCAGAGTCTATATATTCCCAAGATTTCGGTTACTATTAGTGAGGAAGATATCAAGAGGATCTTTGATACCTGCTCTATTGGTGACGTAAGTCGCGTGGATTTCTTGCTTCCGCGTGTTGAGTCTCCTTACACGCGAGCATGCTTTGTACATCTAGATTTTACCACTCATTGCTGGTCACGCGAATCAAGTATGATATATGGTAATATTTGCAGGGGCGACTCATATAAGTTTCAATTGCCACAGGAATGGGGTCGCGGATATTGGTGGCTCCTGCCGAACAAGAATCCCATCCCTGAAACGACGATTAATATGCATCAAATGGTGGAAAATATGCGATTGCTGGAGGAACGATTTGTAGAAAAGGTCGCTAGATTGGAGCAGGAGGTGGCGAGCTTGAAATGCCGCGTTAAGTATTTGGAAGATCCTGAATGGATGGAGAATGACGGAGAACTTCTTCATGATCTTAGCAGTCAGATGGCTCAGCAGCGCACTATGGAGGATCTTTCAACCGATGAAGAAGATGCGCTCAATACCGGATTCACTGAATATGAATACGAAAATTCATATTCATACAGCGGCGAAGAAAAAGATGGTGAATATAACTATGAAATCGCAGCTGATTTCGTTTAACTCCTTCGTGCCTGAAGTAGCCAATAAAAATTAGATATTAACTAATTTAGCCTTGTAATTTAATCTAACTAACTCAAGACCCTTTTTTTACTTTTTATACTGAAGGCGATGAGGAGGAAACTTGATTTTGAGAACCAGCATAGTACTCTTTAACCTTTTTATTTATCAGAATTTTTTGATAATTAAACGCAGACAAGAACAAACCATCTAGCGATTTAACACGTGATAAAGCAACATATGTTTGCCCACAAGCGAATATATTGTTACCCACGTCTATTTCTGCCAGTTCCAATGTCGCTCCCTGCGCTTTATGAATAGTGAGCGCCCACGCCAAAATGATCGGAATTTGTGCGATTCCAATACTCGGTATGGATTCACTTACCCATATATGATAAGACATTGCAATCTCCACCGGAATTCCATAAAATTTCACAACAGGCAATCCTTGCTCATTGAATCGTGTTATAATACCTTGACTGCCATTGCATAAAGAGTATCCTGTTCCTGTTTCCATATTTACAATACACATTACTTGGGCACCAACCTTAAGTCGGACTCGCGATTCCGTAGGCAAGCTCTTCTCCAAATAAGAATATTCATATTCTATTTCATTTGCGGAAAATGATCGTTTTTTGCTTGTAGCAACCGTGGTGCGTTTCATAATGAAAACCTCTTCTTGTGGAAGAAGAGTATTCATTTCTATGTTGTTAATGGAATCCACGCTGTGTTTCTTTGGATAAAGTTTGGTAGGACGGATTTCAGTTCCCTCTGGCAGTTTTTTCCCCACATGTTTCAATAAAATCTCATAGGAGCTGCGCTTCAGCTTGCCTTCGCGCAGCTGATTCAATATATTTGCATATATTTCATCTTTTTGTCGGAAAATCTTGACGAGTTTCACCTGATTGCTCTGAGGAAATACAACGTTCCATTCTGGACTTTCAAAACAAAATTGTGAGGTTTCGGGCTCGTCATTATTGCCCACGGGTGGGAGTTGAAAGAAGTCGCCTGAAAATATCACCTGAATTCCTCCGAAAGCGGTATTTATTTCATTTCGCGCTTTTTTGCCAATTTCATTCAGCATATTGAATAATTTATACGACATCATGCTGACCTCATCTATAATTAAAATATCGGCGGTAGTCCAATTCTTCATCTTATATTTATTCTCAGTGATTTTTTTAACATTCTCCTCTATAGAACCTGAAGCTTGTCCAATGCCCGCCCAAGAATGAATTGTTTTCGCATTGCATTGTAGCAACACGGCAGCACACCCAGTTAGCGCACAAACATGAATACGTTTCCTTTTTTGTAGCGCATCCTTGTATATTTCCCGAATAATAGCTGATTTTCCTGATCCACCTGGACCTGTGATAAATATATTCTCTCCGCGCATATATTTATCTAATACATCTTGTTGATCTTTTGAAAATTCCATTGGTCTAGTTTGTTTGTCTAGTTAGTAACCGGAATATATGTTTAATATCATTTTTTAATTGTTAACTCTTTTGTGCCTGAAGTAACCACTCAAAAATTCCCTTTCAGATATGAAAGGGTTAACCACTCAATATTCATCTGGCATTCTTTGCTTCGCCGATCCTGAATATGCTCGTCGCTCTCCGTCGCCTTGTGAGACCGGCTCCTCACGAATCTCTATAATCATCGGAATTCTTTGTTTTGCGAATCCAGATTATACAACGACATACAAAGCATCCCCCCAACCATGCTCAGTCATGCTAGTAAAAACCCTTTTAAAATTATATTGTAATAAAAAATTATCAATCTCATTAATTAATCCACAATTTTCATATAATTCTTTTTCATTTACCTCAAGATAAATTGCTTTTGCATATTGAATACTTTTAGTAGCACCCTTTAATGCCATAAGTTCTGCGCCTTGAATATCAAAATTCCAAAAATTAAATTTAGCGGGATCAATATTATTTCTTTCAAAAAAGGTATCAATTGTAAGACTTTTTTGATGTATTTTATCTACATATATAATGTGAGGATGCTCTTGTGAATGGGTTCCAAAATTCAAGACGCTTGAAGATTGAAAATTGTTTGCTATATTGAAAGTAGTATCTTCATCGTCTTTATCTGTTATTACAGCATTGTATACATTTTGTATACCTCTATTTTTTGCTTCAATTACTTTTGAATTTATAGCATCTATCCATACAATATCTTCATTAAATATTCCTAATTGATTATAAAATGATAATTCTTCACACTCGTGAGCTCCTATATGAAATGCACCAGTAATATTTATATTACTTAATACTAGAATATTATTGACATCTTGAATATCAATTAACATATATATATGGTTTATATAAATGTTAATATTTATAAAAATAACATATTTTACGCAATAAAACATATAAAAGTTGACAAATGGAACGGAAAGAATCCGTCTTTTTTAAAAAAATGGATAATATATAGATGGCAAATTTTGATTTAAACTTGAATAACTATAGCAAGAATGAACTTGAAGGAATGTTTAGTTTGTCGCCAAATTATAATCCAGATGATGTTAGCTCAAATCATTCACAATTAACAAGCAATATTATCTCCAATTCAAATATAGATTCTGCAACAAAAACAAAGACTATAGAGTTTTTAACAAATGCAAAAAAAAGTTTATTAGAGGGTATCGCAAATATGAGAACAACTGAACCAGCGTATGCATCTGTGTCGGCTCCAACCAATCAACCAACTACAATCGCAGAAGTGAATAATTCCGATCTTATTCTAAGTGTAGCAACTATTAAAGATACTGTACCAAAACCACCCAATCCAGAATATATGCAAACTCATCCAAGCAATTATTTTATCAAAACGGTGAATCCTGTTATACAAAGAAACAGGACTATCAATCTCAATATTGATTCCCGTTTCCGAGAAAATTATTATGTATCTGAGCCCAGTAATTTTCATGTAACGCTTCCAGTGAAGCTACACTCCGTTGTCAATGTAGCATTAGCAACGATTGAATTTCCGAATACGGCTTTTTATATTATAGCAAAATCACTTGGAAATTACTTTTTTTGGTTGAGAGCTGGGTCAGAGGCTGCCGGAGATCTAGAACAAACTGTAGTAACACTACCAGATGGTAATTATATAGCTACGGATGCGCTTTCATTAATAAATACGTATTTGCAAAGTCTTACCTCCACTACTTATCTTCAATACATTTTTTTTGCAATCAATGAAAATGCTACTAATACAAGTGGAAGCAGTCAAATGGTCGTTGCTGTTAATTCAAGTTATCCTTACACAACACCATTCAATTTTATTATTGATTTGCAGTCTGACATAAATGGTAACCCGGATTTTTATACACCGCTGCCTTTAAAGTTAGGATGGTTATGCGGATTTCGCAATGGCATATATACAAATAATTCTTCTTACTTGTCTGAAGGAATTCTCGCTTTAGCTGGTGCGCGTTATCTCTGGCTCGTAATAGATGACTATAATAATGCTAATAATGTTTTTTATGGAGCATTTACAGATTCACTCTTGAACAAAAATATATTGGCGCGTATATCAGTGCAGAGCAGTCGCAGCGATGCTATTACACAAAGTAATATTGCAACAATAACTCCTACTCGTGAATATTATGGTCCTGTAGATATTGAAAAAATGCAAGTACAGCTTTTGGATGAATACGGACGCATAGTTAATTTGAACAATATGGATTATAGCTTTTGTTTGACATATACAACTGGGACAGACAATTATGGTACAGTTGTATAGAGCAGCATTTATGTATCGGATTATTTTATAATCAGCAAGAAGGGAATATATCATCTGATGTATTGGACGGATTTGTAAAGCCGCCTATATTTGTGTTCAATATCATATAATTTGTAAATTTCTGTATTCCGCAAGGAGTATCTCCTGTTAAATTATTGCTTGGGTCAATCGTATAATAAGCAAAAATAGGAACTAATGCAGGATTTATTTTTGACGGAACTCCAGGGTTCGCATTTGCAGATAAAACAATGATATCTTGCAAATATAGCTCAGTAATCAAGTTCACTTCCAGTTCGGTTTTATCAAAAGGTAGCACATTACATCCGGTTTTACAGTTTGCGCTTGTAATCTTGCGAATCGCCAACAATTCGCTTTGACTATAAGCTGACGCTTTTTTTTTACGATTGCAGTTGCAGTAAATTGCATTGGTGCGTTTATTTGCTATAATGTCTGTCCCAGATAACTTTTTTGAATAGTTTCCATATGTGGGCTTTGCTGGATATATTGTATACGCGCGAGACATATATAATATATAAACGTTAAAAATCTATAGGAGAATAATTACAGTACAAGAAACTATTAGTGTTGTGAACCCAAATAGTATATATGCACGCGAATACTCTTGTTTTTTTTCGTGGTCGGCTTTTTCCTCTTCTTCTTCTTCTTCTATTTTTTCTTCAATACGTTTCAAAAAAGGCGTGTATCTTTTAAAGGTAGAACAATATTTCGGTATTTGTATTTTCTTATTAATATTATTATCCTCTAAATCTACAAAGTATCCCCACCATTCAGAATCATCAAGCAGTCTGCTTCCATCATTTTGCAGATCATACTCTTCTGATTGAACCATCATTATTTTTAACTAATATAATATGCCTAATATATATTTAATTTGTTTATTTCAATTTTTCCAATTACATATGGCTATTTTAACATACGTTTTGCCTTTGCAGAAATTTTTCTCTTATGATATTGACGAGCGCGTACGTAAGCAGCATATACGCCCTTTTTACTTACTTTGCATGTGTTCTTTTTGCAAATAGGAAATGTTTTATTCGGGCCTAAAAAACATTTTTTTCCGCATTTACGCAGCATTACTGTTTTTTGGTGAAACCCGGGCTTCTCCTTTTTCCATCCTCTCCAAGGAACTCTTTTACGGGTTGTCATATATATATAATATTCAATATTATATATATTTTCAATGAATATTATTAATAGCCCTTATTCTATTGACATAAATTCGTTAATTTATAGTGAAAATACTGATCTGCAAAGCAATAATAAAGAACTGCTTGTGAAAGATGATAAGAGATTAGAAGATATATTTTATAACGGATCATATAATTCCAAGGACGGAGATGGTGACGGAGATGGTGATAATGACGATGATGATGATGATGATGATGATGCGGACGGTCCGCCCCCCATACAAGGCCCACCCGTAGAATCTCCGGAAAAATCTCGTATGAGAACCTCATTCTACGCATTTAAAAAAAAACTGAAAAATGAAGATATTAGCGGCGATTGTTATTTTGCGGAGAGTGGCAGTGATTTAGACGATTCTGTATCTGAAAATACAAGTAGTAATATTCAGCTAAATGTAGAATCCTTGAATGCTAATACGCACACGCACAACTATATGCATCCACATCCGCATCCACATCCAGTTCACTATAAAAAACTAAATTATTTTGACGTGGAGAAGAGTATCAATAAATATTATTTTGATGTTAATCACAAACATAGTTCTGCCTTGGATATATTGGCTAGCTATTTAAAGGGACAAAAAATCATCTATATGGAGGCTAAATATTACTCGGAGAATGAGTTGAACAAGCTGATGATGCCTGCTATTTTCCTTTCTAGCGCAGCTACCGTCTTGGCAACGGTGGTGAGCGATTTTCATTGGGGGGCTTATTTTATATCAGGAATAAATGCAATTATAGGGTTTTTATTGGCCCTAGTCAATTATTTCAAGTTGGATGCTGCAGCCGAAGCCCACAAAATATCCGCGCATCAATATGATAAACTACAATCTACTGTGGAATTTACTAGCGGATATGTGCTATTATTTCACGGAGTGGCAGACAACTCTGACGATAGCAAGAGTAAAGTTGTTTGTGAAATCAAGGAAAATATACAAAAGAAGATTGATGAAGATAAATTGGAATTGGAGAAAACAATGAAATCAAAACTGGGAGATGTGGAGAAAAAGATTGGAGAGATCAAAGAGACGAATCAATTTTTGATTCCAAGGGCTATTCGCTTGCAATATCCAATCATTTACAATACGAATATTTTTGCCATAATCAAGAAAATTGAAGATCGCCAAAAAAAGACAATTACTATTTTGAAGAATGTGAAGAATGAAATACGCTATATTAATTCCATGAGGGACCGATCCCAACTTGGGATGGATAATCCGCAAAATATGCGACTCGTTTATTTGTTCAATCTGAAAAAGGATCTGGTAAAGGGAATTTTGGTCCTGAAATCGTCTTTTTCTGTAATTGATCAAATGTTTCAACAAGAAATGACGAACCACGAGATTATCAAGAAAAATTGGCTTCGCATGTTGTTTTTCCCATATTCAGAAATAAATGTCAAGAATCCATTGCAAATAAATGCTTTTGTGGAGGAGCTGATGGATCCATTTAAATCCGCAAATATTTAGTTGTAGTGGGGGAGGGCGGGGGCTGGGGTGGGGGAGGGGCGGGGCTGTATATATATATATATATGTCTGCGCATATGCGGTGATTATGTGACGTTTTTTTCCGATCATCATCTAACAAGAATCATGGTCAATACTTTTGTGAGAGATAATCGCGTCTATATTGTCTGGCAAGAAGAGGAGTGTAGAGCGATAGAATCTAGAGCTAGAGCCGCCTTTTTCAAAGCAGTCGCTGCATCTTCTCTCTTTGCTGGAATAACCGTTAGCGATGATTTCAAAACAATCTCCTTTTTTGGTAATAAAATATGCATGTTGAGAGAACACTCGGCGAGCGACGTTTATAACCGAGGAATTCTAATAGCAAAATATCTGGGACAACAGCTTTTCCATTTAGAAAAAAAGGGGTATATATTTCCATGGGTTTCTGCCGATGATATTTTGGTGATTGACGATTCGCAATTTCTCTTTTTGGGTTTGGGAAATTTGATGTGTCTCGAGAAAGGCAAAGGGGGGAGTAGAGGTAAAGTGATAACATTCACCGAACCATTTTCTCTCAAATCTCACTTTTTGTCGCCTGAAATTAGGGCATTAACTTTATTACCATCCTCTGTAGATCATCGCGCAGTGTATTATAGTTTAGGAATCTTAATTCGCGACTCTCTCGGAGCCGGTATTTCTTTGGATAATATTTTGGAAACAAAGCTTTATTGGTTTCTTTTACGATGTCTTGATACCGAACCAGAGAGACGATTTCTATTATTCGTCTAGAATAATACTTTTCTCAAAGGTATATAATAAGGATGTCCATTGTTGCTTTCAAAAAAAAATCTGTTATTCGGTTTGGTGCCAATGTTAGTGGAAAACCGCCCGGCGGCTATTGGTTACCTCAAGGCCCTTTTGGAAAAAGCACTCGCGGTTTGCAATTAGCTATTCAAAGTTATGGGCCTGTGGGATTTTCTCTCAATGGAGGAACACGTAATGTTGGATACATTGGAAAATCTATGAGAATGTCCAAACAGGGAACACCTTTTCGCGGTGTGAATCCGATGGGTTCCGGTGGATGTTGTGGTAGATATGCGACACCTCTTCCAGTTTATAACGTGAATGAAGTCATCGTCCTAGCGGATCAATACAAGTATATTAAACCTACTGTTTTGACCACCTATGGCATGTTAGAGAAAAAATATAGATACTTGAACAATGGTCAGTATCCAAATTACTGGGTCAAACCAATATATACTGGAAATCAAGTAGATAGTAGTTCTCAAGGGGTTTACCTACAGTCATTGTCTGCTGCAAATGTTTGTGTTACTGATGTGAATGCAAGTGAAAAATATGTTGATAATATTAAGAAGTGCAGCCCTACTTTGTGCCAAACATCCACTGCCCGGTTCAAATATAATGATATGGCTAGCAATGGACCATACACGAAATTTACTAAGATACCTCAAGATTCAAGCGCATATACACTGCAAATTCAGCGCAGATGCGCGAATCCTCCGCCAGAGTTGCGTCCTTATCCTCCTGCAGTTAATGGCAACGGGTCGCCTTGTGTGAGCGGGGGACAATATGCTCCGGTGATTGGAGTTGATGGGGGTGTGGGTGTGCCGATTGATTGATTTTCTTAGGTAGTTGATTGACTTATAATGTCCAATAGATTCTCCGTGTATTTGATAACATTGTGGTGCCTATAAATCTGTTGAAATAGTTCTTTGCAATTCTTGATCATCTCCTCGCACTTTTCAGGATTTTGCTCACACCAGTGAAATCTCTCTTGAATATCGGCGAAATCATCGGCTACCGGAATATAATGAATCCAAGGATGGTAATCTGCATAGAACCACTGCGCCCAATTACTATCCGTCTTGAAAATCACTGAGCCAGAGTTCAACTTCCATGCAGTGGCATCCCATGTGCTCGCATTGCCGTCAATATCCAAGACATATTTGTACTTTATCATATCATGGCGATCAATACTAGATGGCGCATGTATATTGTCTTTGGGAACTTGATCGCTTTGGAAATAGACACGCTGAGGAACATCAATATCGCGGCGCTTTGTAAAATTGTATTTGTTTCCTCGCGGATTGCAGGCAAATACGATTTGTGGAATTTTCTGTTTGAAAGGCAGACCGCGGTGGATGGAATGATACAAGTTGTAACGATTCAAGCAAAAATAATATCGGTCGGGTACGGCAATCGTGTATGCAGTATCAGGATGAATAGATTGTGCCAAAATATATTTGTTTTTGTGCAAGAGAGGATAAACATTCGGTTCATCTTCATTTACGTGCACAATTACTTTGTTCCTGTATTCATCGGGTTCGGGAATTTTGGGGATGTTTCGTTGGGAAGGATAGTAACCCTCCATGTAGCCATCATGAGCGCAAAGAAGACAATAGAAATTATCGGGACATCTATTTGGAGTCTTGTTGTAAGCTACGGAAATAATATGATTGAGAGTTAGGTCAATTTCATATGTCCATGGATAATCTCCATATCCATCATGGTGCTTATAGGCTGCTCCATCTTTGATACCAATTGCGAAAATACTAGAGGGGAGGGTTTTTATGTCTGTTTGAAAAAGATCATTGAACTCGTGGAGAGAAATGTAGCGAATATAATGATTTTGAAGTGGGTTATAGCTTGGATACCAGCGCTCATTTATGGGGTTGTTGGTGTTGTTGGATATAGATGCGGAGAATGCATCAGGCAACTGAATTGTGACAATTTTCAAATTAGATTCTTCTTGTGGACCGATGCATATTTTTACGGTATTGCCGCAATCATCATTCAAAAATACATGGAGATTCTCTGACCAACCTTCATTCGGATTAAGTGTGTCAAGACGCTTGACGTGAATGTCACACGTCTTCTGGTCAGTAAACTCTGCAAGAACCTGAAAATCCTTAGATCCCTCGTAATCCACAAAATCTATCTCAATATTCTGCATAATATATATAATATAGTTATATTGCACTTTTTTATGTGGATAAAACTTGATTATATTTTATTTTGCAGTATTAAGGAATGAATATACCACCAGTTGCGTTTTTTACTGGTCTTGTACTCGCCGGAGGTCTTGGATTTCTTGCATTTACTCGGGATGGAAAAGAAGAGAAAGCAGAAAAGGGCGGAAAAGGAGGAAAAGGGGGAAAAGGGGGAAAAGCGGAGAAACTTGTAAAAGGTAAGGAGAGTGAAAAGAGCGATCTGTGGGGATGGACTGGATTTGGTGGAGGAGAAGAGGAGAAAAAAAACAAGAAAAATAATTCAGAGGAGGACTCGGACTCTGGATCGGATTCTGGATCGGACTCTGGATCGGACTCTGGATCGGATTCTGGATCGGATTCGGAAGAGGTAAAATCTGTTCCGGTAAAACAAACTCCTAATAAGCGCGGATCTGGTAATGGTAATGGTAAATCCAAGAAGCAGCGTGGAGGGTTTGGCCAAGTACAAGGACACACAAGAAAGGCGCGAAAATGGTAAAAAGATTTGTAATAAATAATAAATAACATAAAGCCTTCATCAGTATGGTATTTATTATACAATGAGACCGATCAAGTATGCATCTTATATGACTTTGGATATTTTTATTGATTCTGAGGATGCAGCTTTGAAGAAGAAGTATGAAGATGCTGTACTTGCGCATAATGGAAAACTTTTGATAGGCGAATATATGGATGCTGGGTTTGACTTGTATGCTCCTGATGAGATTGCATGTGTCGGAGGTAGCGTGAACAAGATTGATTTTCGTATAAAGTGTGCAGCAAAAATGGAGGTTGCCACCGAGAAGTTTTATAATACTGGTTTTTATATGTATCCGAGATCTAGTCTATCCAAGACGCCATTGCGCTTGGCAAACTCTGTAGGAATTATTGATTCTGGATATCGTGGTAATCTGATTGGTATGTTTGATTGCAATGACAGCGCCGGATATAATGTTGTGCGTTATGATCGGCTAGCGCAGATTTGTGCGCCCAGTTTGGCACCTATTTATGTTAATTTGGTAAATAGTGTTTCCGAACTTGGTTTAACTGAGAGAGGAGATGGAGGGTTTGGTTCCACTGGAAGATAGATAGATAGACAAAAATATATAATATTATATTGTATAATATTATATTGTATTATGAGGGATAGAACTGTACAAAAAAGAATGAATTCTATGGTCGGGATATTAACAATACTTGTTATTTTATGGGGTATGTTTTATGTTGTCCCTGAAATTTTCGCGTCACTTTTCATGACATTTATTGGAAATTTGATATTATTATTTACGGTTATTGTTATCGGATTTAAAGATATATTTATGGCAGTATGCGTTGCTGTTATTTTTGCATTTTTATTCAAGTTTACGAATTACATAAGGGTCATGCAAAAAGCTCACCGCTAGGTAAAATAAAGTATAGGTTTATTATAGTAGCATATATATGTCCTATAATAAACAGTTGAAGAATAGATTTCTATTTATTATTATTGCAGCTTATGTTTTATTATTTATTGTATTTTACAAGTACAATAAAGCATATAAATTTGTATTTGATTCTCCAGCCGGACCATTCTTGATGGTTCTATTTATCGGTTTGGCTTTTTATTTCAATATAAATTTAGGGGTATTTGTCGGGTTTTCTCTCGGTCTTTTGTTTTTACTTTCAAAAACATTCAAGGAGGGAATGGCATTTGAAAGAGTTTCTATGATGGATCCAAATGTGGATAATAACTTGGGATTTTCTGGTGTTGGAACACGCCTTGAAGGTAGACATATTGTGAGGAATAAAGAACAACAAATCGCATTTGGGGATGGTAATGGAGCGGTGGAATATTATGATATTGGCGGAAGTGGTAGTGGTAGTGGTAATGGTAGTGGTAATGCATGGGACCCGAAGATTATCACCGATTTCTTGCAATACCAACATGTTCATAATCCACGATTCGTCTTTGACATTAATATCATTCAAAAACAGGCAACACAGAAAGAGGCTGAAACGTTGTTGAATACTGGTATGTGGCCTTGGAGTGAGAGAGTGAAAGAAATATATACGGATGCAATCTCAAGAATGGTTATATCTAAAAAGGGCTCATTGAAATCAATGAATCAAGATAGAACTATGTATAATCAGACAGCTATTTTGAATATGATTGCGTGGAATGAAAATGAGGGGAAATTTTTGATGCATGGCGCCTATGTGGAGAATCCGAGTCGCGTTAGTGATCTGTATAGTGGTCGTGGAACATACGGTGTAGATAGTGGGTTAGTTGATGCTGATCAAGATATACTTCGCTGCAATAGTGAAGGCAAACTGAAAAGAATACATAATTTAGGAAATGATGGAATTACTGGTGTACACAAGAAACAGATTTCGGATGCGGACTATAATGAATTGCCGGCATTGGTTAATGGGTTTACATTTATACGCGGTGCATGCAATCCTTGTTCAGCTATGAAATTTCCGCCTGACTACAACTGCCCGTTTTCTTTGGATGGAGGCAAACATGTATCGCCTGTATGGGAACAATTGTGGGGATTGGAGCCGTCTCCAATTCAAAAAATGCCTGATGGTTTTCCTTATTGGATGAATTGAGAGAATAATTATTGTTTCTATCTATTCTATCTATCTATTCTATCTATCTATTCTATCTATAAAATTGAAATAATTTTATTCTTCTTTAAGAAAGCATAAAGCATAAAATACTCAAAAACATTCGGCATTCTTTGTCCAGATTCTTCCCGTTCTATCCGTCGTTTTCCGTTGCTAAGCAGCTCCGAGTCCTCATAACAATGGCATCAGAAGATAAAAATAAAAAAAATGTTTCAATCTCAGATTTCCGCATTGGATTTTCTGAAAATTTTGAAAAATGTGTGCGCGGATTTCATTTGATTAATTCTGATCCAATCAAAGAAAGTAATTGGGAGACGATCAATTCTATGATCTTTCAAGCGAGTGGATGTGAAGTCACCGATCAAGCGCACGGTGGTCACGCTTCAGGGAGTGATATCAGCTGTGCTCTTGGAAATATATCCAATAAATCAGCCAAATTTGATGATACGGTCTCTGATAACGGTCTCGGATTCAGTATAAGTTCTTATCGGCTTACCAAGGTTTGCGATGCAGCCAAGACAGGCGATATTGCGAATATTATTTCTGAAATAAATAAACGTAAGAATTTTCAATATTATTCTGTCATTGTTCGTCGTGAGAAAGATAGCATAGGAGAAATAGACTATTCTTGGTATCTCATTCCATCAGATCATCCAACTGTTATGCCTCAGACATATAATTGGAAGCCTATGATTGGAAAACAAGGAAAAAATAAAGGAGAGCAAACTGGTTGGGAGACAGATAGTTTGGAGTGTGGAGCAAAAATGAAAATAGTTTTCAGTATGTCGTCTCAATTATGGATGACACTTGGTAATGTATCTGTTGATGCTATGCAGGAGTTTTGTGTGGCGCGAACTGTTGTTTCCAACAAAAGTACCTACAACTACTTGCAGCTGGCGGATCTGATGAATAAATTGGTATAGTTATAGTATACTTGATTTTGTTTTGTTTTGTAAAATAAAAATAGTTTTTTTTACAAAAGAATTACTTTTTTTGTTTTCTTGATTTTCTTGATTTTCTTGATTTTCTTGATTTTCTTGATTTTCTTGATTTTCTTGATCTCTTTCTGCCTCCCTTTTTTGAATTTAAAGGCATTTCACTCGCCAACTCCTCCTTGTTTATAGCCGCTTTATATTGTATTTCAGTATCTCCCTCAAATGGCTTGGGATTGATATATGTATCATCCTCGTAGGAATCTTTATCGTTGCCAGTTAGACGCATTGTTTTTCTATTGGACATATAATATATTGTTACAATAAAAAACAATAATATATTATAGAAAAGTCCCGTTTCCGTTTCATTCATCGCTCTTCGTCACTAAATTGATGCGGCGCGCTAAAATTTCGGATTGTGTCCATAACAATTGGGCTCGCATACGCAGAATTCGTTTGTGCACGCATTAAATCCGGTCTGTCAGAATGTGCGTCAATAAATTCATCCGTATCTATAACACATTGTGTTTGTTGCCTACCTTGAGAGCTGCATCGGGCTGCAATATACATCAACTGATTTATAGTGCCTAATTTTCGGTATGTCATTTCCATATCTGCAATAAGATTCAAAATGAAGGCATCATCTTTCATGTTTGTGTCGGTGTTGTCTTTAAGGTATTGTTCCATGACTTCTTTGTGATTGTTAATTTTTCTCTTAATCTCTTTCATATCATCATCATCATCATCATCATCATGATCATGATCTAGAGCCACTCTTGTCAGAAGTTCTCCATTATTTTGTAATTCCGGTTCTTCGTTATTTTCGGAATCAGGATCCTCTTTGTATAAACTCAAAACATTCTGACTTCGCCCGAATCCCATCCTATTTGTATTTGTCCTTGTGCGCCTCTTTGAATTTGGTTTAATCTGTTTAGCCTGATATAACAGATCTTGAGTGCGAAGACGGAATATATCCTTGGTAAGATCCGTAGTGTTAATTACCCAAGTAAGATCATCAATCAACTCCGGCATCAAATCTATCTCCTCGGTATATGGAATTCCTGTGACTGCACTTTTCCCTCCTAAAGTAATAATTACTTCGTACGGCGTTGTACTCTTAATATGCATTGACCTATTTTCTTCTGCGCTCAATGATCCCAAAGAGAGGACATTCGTCCATTCGTTTGTTTTCCAATCGTAAATAAATCCGTTTTTTACTGTAATTACGACATTATCCAAGAGTTGATATAACCACTTGGCGAAAATTTCACCATATACTTCTGCAGAATGCTCCAAATCACTGACTAACCAATTGGATGTATTCATACCACTTTGCCCTAGAGTTTGCATCAATGAAGCATTATTCTTCGTTCCAAATGCGATTGCGGCAAAATGGGTTTCGGGAGGAAGAATGTCTGCAAGTATATATGGGTCCGTTTCACCAGAGGTGATGTCTCCATCCGTCATAAGTAATGCATATTTTTGTTCTGTACAATCTTTAATATTTTCGGATAAATCATTCAGAGCCAACTGAATATCCGTGCTGCCTTGGGGGCGCATCTGTTTTATTGCCTCAATTAAATTGTCTGCATTGTCTTTCGTTACTTTTGTCAGATCAAATATGTTATGTATATTATTGTCAAATCCGCGAAGCTGTAAAGATATATTCAGCTCTGGATGATCTGCAATGTAGTGAATAATATTTGTCCAAATATGAATGATGTGTTGTATTTTTGTCCGTCTGTCTTTGCACATATCGCTCATGGATCCCGATACATCGCTGTGAGCATATATGTGTTTTTTGGAGAAGGATATATTTACTGGAAATGCATCCATTTTCAAACTAAATTTTAGATATTTTTCATCATTAAGCGGTGGCTCCAATCCTTTCGGATAGGGCGCTGTATGCATTGATAATTGGATAGATTGCATTTTTACTTTATTTGATTTGATTTGACTTGACCTGACTTGACCTGACTTGACTGGAATTAGGGTGATAATTTTAATAATAAAATATATTTTATATCAATTTTTTATTGAAGGGTACCTAGATCATCAATACGTTGTTCAATATATCTGGAAGCAAGATCTTCAGAATTAAATAATGATCTATATTGGTATGTTTTGCTTTTCAGTGGCATAGATACAGATATGGATGATTCACTATTGAAAATAATTCTTATAAATGATGTTTCATCTGTTGGTCTAGTATAGACTAACTGGTTTGGCTCTTCCTTGGTCAAAATCCAATTGTACTTTTTCGTAATCTGATCCAAGGTATTCTTCATGATTTATGGTGTATGTTTGCTTACTATATTATAGTAATGTACCTTTATATCTTTTTTTTGGGCTTTTATGTATTCAAGTTAGAAACTTTAACTCTTTCGTGCCTGAAATGGTTAACCCTTTCATGCCTGAAGTAACCAAATATGGTTATTTAGCCACTCAGGATTCCCTTTCCAAGCAGGAAATGATTAATAAATTAACAAAATAAATACTTAAAATAACTATTATATAATATTTCATAATGGATTCTGAACAACCGGATGATTCTACTACTACTACTACTACTACTACTCCCACGCCACCTCGTTTAGTTGATGTTGATATCACCGACGAGATTACTGCATTGAACGTTTTGGTTAGTTTTTTGGGATTGGCACAAAAACGCGGCGTATTTACAATTGATGAGGCTGCAAAGATTTGGGAGTGTGTGAAGAAGTTTCAGCGTAAACAGTAATATGTATTTATTAAAGTGATTTAAACAGATTCTTATTATTTACAATGGGGAGGGAGAATATAATACGCATTCTTGTCCGAGTGGTTTAAGGAGCCAGACTTAAGACCTGGTGTCGTAAGGCGCGTGGGTTCGAACCCCACAGAATGCAAAAATATATATGTTCTTATTTTTTCCCTCCATATTCATCCTCACAGCTATGTTATTAACAGATTTCATATTTTTATTGAAAATGCTGTTAATAATTCTCATTAAAATAAAGCAAGGATGATGCAATATGTTTTGCGCGTGTTTTGATACTTATTTGTGTCGCATAAGGCAAATTTTTTAACTCTTCTTTCGTGCCTGAAGTAACCAAATATGGTTACTTGGCCACCCAAAAATTCCCTTTCAGGGATGAAAGGATTTAGTGAGGAACCGGAGTTGCGGAGCAACGGAGAGTGACGAACAGAATCAGGAGGCGGGATGCCGGATGATTCAACAGAGAATGGAATTCGCATTTATTAGATTATTCCATTAACAGCATCCAAAAAAAATAATTTGTTTTTTGGAGAATATCCGGAAACACAAATAAAACAATACAAATAAAGGCTTTAGTAAGGGGGAACCTGAACCGGAACCGAACTCGCAAAGAGATGAGTATAATAATGGTGGTCTTATAATCTAGTGGTCAGGATTCTTGACTTTGAATCAAGCCGCCTGGGTTCGAATCCCAGTAAGACCTTGTATTTTTCGCTGCCCTCAATAAACCCGGTTAGCTCAGATTGGTAGAGCGCCAGCCTTTTAAGCTGGTGGTCGTGGGTTCAAGCCCCACATTGGGTGAGATTTTGCTCTGATAGCTCAGATTGGTAGAGCGAAGGACTGTTAATCCTTAGGTCGCAGGTTCGAGTCCTGTTCAGAGCGCAGCTAAAAAAATATAAATATATATACTAATATTTATATTTTATAGACAATATGTTCGTCGCTTCGCATCTCCGGCTCCTCACAAAAACTAATCTAATATTCAATGCGTGTTGGGAAGGTGTATATATCTGGATTTAATTCAAAAACGCCTATCTCATACATATTTTTAATCGGATAAGCGAGTCCATTGATGTATAATGTTCCCTTGTGAAATTCGTGGTTTGCTGTAAAACTATCAAATACTTTTGTAAAATGGGCATAGGTGTTTGGAAGTGTTGGGAATTCAAGATAACTCATTATTATGGTATCGGTATTGGTATCGGTATCTTCATTATCGGAATGCATATCATATTTTATAGTGGGGATAATCGTCTGTCCAATCAGACAAATCTCCTCCTCTGTGATCTTATGCATTTTTGTGTTTATATGACTTTGTAGTTTGTCGGTGATTTGTTTATATTTTGTGCTGTATTTATTTATCTTGATTACCTCTTTGTTATTGTACATTGTTTGACGCCATAGAATGGTTTTATCCATACTCGCCATATAGTCTAGAATGATATTCACCAAGACTTCTGGTAGATTTTTGAATTTGAGATCCATTATCCACCCTTATCCACCTTTGGGAAAGGTGGAGCCAAAACCGATAGGGGGGTATGAGATAGGGGATGAGATAGGGGTATGAGATAGGCGTATGAGATAGGCGTATGAGATAGGGGTATGAGATAGGCGTATGAGATAGGCGTATGAGATAGGGGTATGAGATAGGGGTATGAGAAGTCGGAGTTGCGAACAGTTTTTTGATATGGTATGTCTGTGTGTATGTGTGTGTGTGCATGCGACCTGATGATTCTAATTAAGAAAACTTTTTATCTGGAAACCAAAATAAAATGCTCTTCAATTTTTCAAGGATTGTGGTCCATGTTAGAGCCTTTATGAAAGGCGAATAAAAAATTGAAATGCTTTTTCAATAATTCTTACTACGCATTATAGTTTATTCAAGGGTTTCAAATTTATTATTATTATTATTATTGTTGTTATTATTGCTCTTGTTGTTGCGGTTGCTGCTGTTATTGCTGTTGTTGTTTCCAACAATAGAAATAATGTCGTGCTGCCCAGTTCAAACATTCGGCGAATGCTCCATCTGCATGGACATCATTGATTTGACTAATATTGCAGTTACTGAATGCGGACATATGTTTCATTCCAAGTGCATCTTCAAGAATTTGGATCATCGTACAGAATGTCCTATGTGTCGTGCTGACTTGGTAGAGCGACCTGAGGAATCTGATAACGAATCTAATGATGGAGATTGGTCATCTGATGATGATGATGATGATGATGATGAAAGCGATGGTGAAAACGAGAATGGCGAAGAGGGCAGCGAGGAAGCAGGAGTCACTCTTGAACAACTAGAGCGAAAACTGGTACAATTAGGTTACACCATGACAGATGTGTTGTTTATGATGTTGGTGGTACGTGTAGGTAATATTAAAAATAAAGAGCGTTATACAGAGATGTTTCAAGATAAATTCACGGATTCAATTGACGGTATTATGGATGGAACAATTGCTGTGGATTATCGTGATTCGCGCACATATGCTCAAGTGCTTATGGAGCGTGCTATGTAGTTTGTTCGTCACTCTCCGTTGCTTCGCAACTCCGGCTCCTCACTAGTTTTGTAGATAAATAGCTAGAATTTTGATTTTGTAAAAGTATTTTATAAATAAAATATTTTTTATTTTTTGTTGGTTTTGTTTGTTTTTTGTTTGTTTTATTTTCTTGTAAAAAGCCTACCTGGGACTTGAACCCAGAACCTCCCGATTAGAAGTCGGGTGCGCTATCCAATTACGCCAGTAGGCCTTAGAATATAAATATACCGATGTTTTTTTATACTTTTTTAAAACTATATTATATTATAAATGAATATCTTTATCAAGGTATGCGGGATTTTCTCTCTACTTGTTCTTTCTTTGAGTCCTTTTGTATTGGGAGATACCGAATGTCCGGTTGTTGTTGCTGGTGGTGGTAGTGGAGATCGGCGCACAAATAAAGATGTTTTGCGAATCGTACAATATAATGCCGAATGGCTATTTATTGACTATTATGCCGCTTCAGACTGCCCTGGGGACGGCTGCTCATGGGCAAATCAAACCTCTGCGGAAATGCACATGAAAACTGTGGCGTCTTTGATTGCGGAGCTTGATCCAGATATTCTCAATATTTGTGAAGTAGAAGGATGTGATGAACTTGTTATGTTGACGGATATGCTTGTTGGATCTGCGACCTATATTCCTTACTTGAAAAAAGGAACAGATTCTAGCACTGGACAAAATGTCGGGATGTTGACCAAGATTGATCCGTTGATTTCTCTCTATCGCACTGAAGAGAGAGCGAATTATCCGATTGAGGGGTCATTGTGTGGATATTCGGGGGCTGCTGGAACGTCTGGAGTTAGCAAACACTATATTACTGAATTTACTCTGGATGCGGGTGAAACGATGATTGCATTTATTGCGGCACATTTGCTGGCATTTCCGACGGATTCTGTGCGTTGTGCAGAGAGAGAAGCACAAGCGATGGTCTTGCAGAGCGTGATATCTGGATATATTGAGCGCGGATATGAAATCATTTTCTTGGGAGATTTGAATGATTTTGACGGTGTTGTTTTGGATGCAAAAAAAGACATACCCACATCAAAAGTCTTGGATATCTTGAAAGGAAATTGGGGGAACAAGGGTACTGAATATCAGCTGTATAGTGTGGCAGAGACAATTCCTCAAGAGGAAAGATATAGTGATTGGTATGATGAAAACTCGGACTGTGTTGCAGTTGTACCTGCGGAGTTTTCTATGATTGATCATATCTTGGTTAGTGAAGCGTTGAGAGAAAGAGTGGTAGATAGTTATATTTATCACGGGTACAAGGAATATTGTGGTACATATAATTCTGATCATTTTCCTATTGTTATAGAAATAGTCTAGGATTTGGAATCGCAAAACAACGAGCATATTCTGGAGACAGAATGCCGAATGAATATAATATAATATAGTTTTTTTACAAGTATATTATATGAAGTTTCTCTCCTTTTTGATTATAACAAATATCATTGTCAAGGTTGTTTTTATTGGATGCACCATTTTTGCCATGATTTTGAAACATGAAAAAAAAGAAGATAGTAAAATGTATGAGAATGTTGTTTATTACAAAGAATTTTCCGAGTTCCTATTTGTGGTATTAATGGCGGTTATGCTTATTGTGTTATTTAATCCTATGCGTAAAAAAATGATTGTCATTGGAGAGGAAGAGCGTATTTTCTTGTTTATATTTGGTTGTGTTTTATTAACTACTGCTGATTGGGGACTCTTCTTTAAGCCTATTAGTTTAAAGAGCTTGGTTTCCGATTTTCTAAATCACAAGGAGTAGAAATGGTTATGGTTATGGTTATGGTTATGGTTATGGTTATGGTTATGGTTATAGGCGAAACGTTTTTGTACTTGTATTTGTAATTGTGACTTGTCCCAATATATCGGTCAATGTTATATTTTTGAGTTGTGTATAAATTATTTCGCAATTTTTTTCAGATGTTCTTGTGCTTGCTTTGCAAATACAAGCGCATCGTTTCAGTACTTGTTTAGGTATTTTATTTATGGGGGTTTGCTCGGGATTTTTCAAGATCACGTGACCTGACGGCGATTTTGATATATGAAACCAAATATCGTCTGGGTCTGATTCGCGCAATATTTCATCGTTACCTTGTCTATTCTTTCCTGCGATGATCGTATATTGCAGGAATGTATATGTTTGAATGTTGGAGCTGGTCATTGTGATTTGTGATTGTGATTGTGGTTGTAATAAGTTGCTTATATTTCAATTTTATTTCGTGCGAACTGTATAAAAAATTGAAATGGATTATCAAGAATTAATAAAGAGTACACTGTAACCAGCTCCAAAACGATTTCAATTCTATAATGTCCTGCATCAAGAAACAGACAACTTCTTCTGCTGCGCGCAAGCCTTATTGCAAGGTTTGTCATGACGCAGGTAAGACGGAACAAGATTATACAAATCATTTCGTCCGTTCCAAGGATGGGGCGACTGTAACTTGTCCAACGTTGCTTGCGCAGTGTTGCAAAAAATGCAACAAGAAAGGTCACACTGCGTCTTACTGCAAGGCTGTTCCATATGTATATAAAAAACCGGTTGAGAAGAAGCAGGAAGAAGAGAAGAAGACCAATATACAATCTCTGAACCGATTTGCTGTGGCGTTTGATAGCGATGACGAGGATGAAGATGAAAATAATGATTTCCCTGCGTTGTGCGCTAACGCTACTTCTGTTTCAACTCACGAAACATATTCATCCGGTATCCTTGGTTCCTCACAATATCAGACAATGTCTTATAGTGCTGCTGCCGCTGGCGCGCTTGCTGTACACCAAGCGCAAAAATTCGCATTGGTTACGCCAATGGTGACGATTACGCGAAAATATCCTATCGGGACTTCTTGGGCGGACATGGATGATAGTGATAGTGATTGTGATAATGATTGTGATGTTAATTGCAACAGTGATTGTGATAGCGATTCTGATATTTGACTCATTCGTGCCTGAAACAACCAAATATGGTTGTCAAAAATTTCCTTTCAGACATGAAAGGATAATAGGTAAAATTGTAGGTAGTAGTTAGTAGTAGTAACAGTGAGAGAAGAAAAAATTGTAATTTATCTAAAAAAAATTGATCTTCTTTTTTCATTACTATATGAATTCATAGTTTATTTTCAATTAATATTTAATTTTTAAAAAATGTCGTCGTCGTCGTCGTCGTCGTCATCGCTGTCTCGGTTCAAGAAAATGTTGGATGTTTCAAGGATGGATCACAAATTGTATCAATACGAGGGTGTAGAATGGTGTATAAAGAATGAGAGAAGCGGATTGGGAGGCGGTATTGTAGCGGATGAGATGGGTCTTGGAAAAACAGTAACTATGATTGGAACATTTTTAGAGAATTTCCTGCAACGAACATTGATTATTCTGCCTGTCGCATTGGTAGACCAGTGGGTTTCGCAGTTGTACAAAATTACTGGTCATCGCGCGGTAGTTTATCACGGTGCGAAAAAAGATATTGTCGCGGTTGCAAAAGCGCCTATTGTCGTGACGACATATGGAATGATTACAGTAAATCGTAAACTAATAGTGCCCAATGCGTTGCACAAGATTCGTTGGAATCGTTTGGTGTTTGACGAGGCGCATCATTTGCGCAATTCTAGGACTGGTAGACATATTGGAGCGGGTCTCTTACAAGCGGATGTGCGTTGGTTTGTTACTGGAACACCTGTGCAAAATAGGTTGAGAGATATGTATTCCATATGTTCTCTCTATTCTAATATAGTGAAGGATCCAAATGATGTGCCGATCTTGAGACGAACAAAAAAGAGCGCTGGGATTTTGATTCCTGATGTTGTTTCCAAATATGTAAATGTCTCCTGGAAGGATTCAAGAGAGAAGGAATTTGCCGAAGAGGTGCATTCAGCGTTATCATTCAGTGAGGTGTCTATGGATAAATTTCGTGCTGTGGCGCAAGGTATGAGCAATGAAGAACGGGAGAGTACGCGCAATTTGATGATGTTCTGCTTTGCGAAGCAGCTTTGTACATTGCCGCTATTGTTGAGTCCCAAGTTGAGAAAATTGATGGCGGATGGTATTATTGGCGATGATCATATTTATATAGGTGCCTTGAATGAATCAAGTAAATTGGATGAGGTTGTATTGACTATCTTAGACCGTAAGGGGAATGGGAATGGCAAGTTGATATTTTGTCAATTTCGTTTGGAGATGGATAAGATTGCAGAGAGACTAAGGGCTGAAGGGATGGTTGTTGGGATCATGGATGGTAGAACAAAGATTAAGGATCGTAAAGATATTTGTTTATCGGGCAAATATGATGTGGTGATTTTGCAAATACAGACTGGTTGTGAGGGATTAAATCTGCAGGATCATTTTAGCGAGGTGTATTTTGCTTCGCCGCATTGGAATCCTGCTGTAGAGGACCAGGCGATCGCAAGGTGTCATCGGTTTGGACAGACGAAGCCTGTCTTTGTATATCGCTTTGCTATGAAAGGATTTGAGGTGAAAGAATCAGATAGATTAGGATTATCATTAGATGAATATGTATCGGCAATTCAAGATAAGAAGAGAGAAATAATGATAGTATAGTGAGGGAGCGACGGGAGTATATTCAAGAGGCAGAATGCCGTATGAACAAATAGCATTAGGTAAGTAGATAGATAGATTTGATTGGTTTGTAAAATTATTTTTTATTTTTTATGGTTTATAAAAAAGCATAAAAAGCACTTAAAGAAAAATCTAGTTAGATTAGTGGGGAGGAGAGATAAATTAGGCGTCTTTGATGTAATGGTAACATAGGCGACTTCCAATCACCATCTCGGGGTTCGATTCCCCGAAGACGCACTGCTCCCTCCTTATTTTCGCGTTTTTGATGTAGTGGTAACATGTTTGATTACCAATCAAAGCCCCGGGGTTCGATTCCCCGAAAACGCATATTCATACTTGATCAAGTATAAATATGTTATATCTGCACTCCGCAACCGAGCTCCTGGCACCCCATCTTCCGGTAAATAGCCGTAAATTTATTATTATTAATCGCCTGCCGTTAATATCGGTAATATACGGGTAAATTAAGTGTAATTGTCTGTACCCGAGAAATGAGTGACGAATTGATATATGAGTGACAATGTGGATGTGTATAATCCCGCCGCAACTTCAACTTCAACTTCAACTTCAACTTCAACTTCAACTTCAACTTCAACTTCAACTTCAACTTCAACTTCAACTTCAACTTCAAACAAATGTTGGCACATATTCATCCTGCATTCTGCCTCCTGAATATGCTCGTCGCTCTCCGTCGCTTCGCGACTCCTGCTCCTCACAACAATCCGATTGCCTGTGTAGGGTACAATAGCCTTTGTTCATCCATTCACCCACCTTTTCTCTCAACACAAGAAATAAAAAAGGTGTTCTCTATAAAAAAATTAGTGGGATGGCATAGAGTTCTATGAGAATACCTTATAAAGAAATGAGTGATGAATTGAGAAATGAGTGAGGAATTAATATATGAGTAGCATTAAAAAAGGTTAGTTAATATGATTACAAATTATCTATCTACATATTCATCCTGCATTCTGCCTCCTGAATATGCTCGTCGCTCTCTCCGTCGCTTCGCGTCTCCTGCTCCTCACAAAACTAGCTAATTTACGCTTCGTCTTCATCCTCGTCGTCCTCCTCCTCAACGAAGTCTACACGTTGATCCTTTTCATTCCAGTTACCGATCTGTTCATGCGAATCAGGGTCGTATATGGCACCGTTCTTGTCGCGCAAATAGGAGACTCCATTATGTTGGAATACTTTCACGCCAATAGGTGTTTCCTCGTCGGGCTCTTCATCTGATTCTGATTCTGATTCAAGCTCTTCGGTATGAACCGGCGGAGGAGTTGGGACGACAGGTTCTTGTTTCTTAACGTCTTTTGGAGCGGGTTTAGCGGCAGCTTTGGCGGCAGCTGCTTGAGCCTTGGCCTCAAGCTTGGCGGCATCTGCTTGCGCCTTAGCCTGAAGTTTGGCAGCATTCGCTTGAGCCTTGGCCTCAAGTTTGGCGGCAGCTGCTTGAGCTTTGGCCTCCACTTTGGTAGCAACCTTGGCAGCTTCAACCTCGCCGTTATTTACTGGAACTGGCGCAATTAATTCGGCTGGACTTTGCTGAACAAGATTGGCGAACATGTCTTCTTCTGGGTTGCTGTTGCTACCCTCTTCTTGAACTGTTTTCTTGCTATTTTTGGGTCTTCCGCGAGAGACTTTCTGTTCGGGTGTTTCAAAGTGAATCGGGTCAATCGGATTGCTTGCGCCGGCCATTGCCATTTCCTGTGTCAATCCGAGTTTCTTCATCACTACTGAATAGGCCACTGGTTTGCGTCCTTTCGGGTCTTTGAAATCTGCTCCTAATGTGATGCGATCGCATACTGTTCCCAGATCTGGCTTTCCATTTGCGTTCTTTTCGCATTGCTTTTTGCATGTTTTGCAGTAACCATCTGATGAATCTTTTGCGTTTACGCATTGGGTATATAGTCCGTGGTTTACTTTTAGTCCACCGCATTTGCTATTATCTACATATGTGGCATTAAATGGTTCTGGTACTGCTTCCTTTGACTTTTTCAAAACTTTCGCCGCCTTACCTACACCCACCGCCTTACCTACACCCACCACACTATCTACACCCACTACCCTATCTACACCCACTACCCTATCTACACACACTACCCTATCTACACACACACTACTATCTAACCACAAATCATCACACAAACGTAACCTATCCATCGCTTCTACTACGTCAAAACCATACTCTTCTCCCAACCTTTTCACCAATAACTCGCACATACCATACACTAATGACCTTAAACTCATATTACTTATTTTACTCTATACTTTACACTTTTTACTATATACTATTTCAATTTTTTTTTCTTGTCAGGGAACCTAGGTTCCCCGAACCCCTCCTGATAAAAAATTGAAATCTTTTTCAATTTACACAAGTGATGTATAATATCGCTCGGGCTCTATTTTAAAATGTCAGAATCTATTGAAAACATATCTTTATATATTCAAAATATTCCATATTATATGGACCATAAATTTATTCGTAATCTTCTAGAGGATTTACAATATGGCGCAGTTTCCCAGATTTTCATTAACGATCATAAAAGATTCATCAATAAAAAAAATAATCATACTTCTATTACAAATCATAGATCGGCGTCTGTTTACTTTCATAATTGGTATGATTCTTCATACAATGATATTCGTAGATCAATTCTATTTGGTCCATTGGGAAAAATGAAAATTCAATATGAAAATTCAAGAACAATTGAAGTATGTATAAATAAGTTTCCTTTGAATAAAAGAGAACTTATGACTGCTGCGAAGATATTTCGCCATACGCAAAAAGAAACCGATATTTCTGACAACGAGGTTGATGACGAGTAAAAATAGCATAGCATAGATTTGATTTTGTAATTTTATCTTTTTTATTTCAAAATTTTATCTAAATAAAAATCAGCGTGTTTGGAAATATAACCCATTGGCATAAGTGCAGCATCATCCGTGCGAGGAGCTTCCTTTACCTGTTTTATTGTTAATGTATTTGTAATTTGCGTCTTTTTATCACATTCAATCGTCGTATTTTCCTTTTTCCATCCAGAATAAATATCAAGCACTCTTGAAACAATAGGACTTCGTTCAATATCTTTTACATCTAACTCAATAAGTTTAATTCCCAATAGTGATGATTTATTTTTATCAGAGCTAGTATTTTTTTCTTGGAGAGAAGCATAAAATTGTGGCTTATAAACACGAAACTTTTCAATGAAATCAAATAATCCACTATTCATTCCTTTATCAGACTGTCTCAAATCACCAGTAACAACCATTCTACTACCACTTCCTATACGAGTTGTCAACATGATCATCTGATTTGGTGTACTATTTTGCATTTCATCGGCAATAATAAAACTTTTTTTGAATGTTCTCCCTCGCATATAAGCTAAAGGAGAAATCTCAATAACGCCCGACTGCACCATGGAATCTATCTCTCTTTGAGAGAAATTCTCTAAAAATATATCAAAAATGGGACGAACCCACGGATCCATCTTTTTGTTAATATTCCCCGGTAAGAATCCCAAATCTTCTTCCACAGGAACTATCGGTCGGGTTATAACAATCTTTTCTATAGATCCAGCCTGTAATTCTTGAATAGCTTGTGTACACGCAAATAATGTTTTTCCAGTTCCAGCCGGACCAACAACAAAAAGCAATTTATTATCAATATTTTTCAATGAGGAAACATAATTTTGTTGATTCTCTGACTTTGGAGTATATTTTGGAACTAACATATTATCCCTTTTCATATGGATGGTGCGCCGCAAAATTCCATTACATCCGGTATTCAATAATAAAACACTCACACATTTAAAAAAACTCATCATAAATCTATATAAAATAAGTTATTTAACTATTAATATACATTAATATATATTGCACATTTTACACCCTCGCACATTTAAAACGGCACAAAATATGAGTGTTATTTTCTAAATTTATTATATGAAACATAAGGGAATTGATTATAAAACTTCAGCAGTTCAATATTATTTGAATAATAATGAAAGTATGGATAAAGTTTGTAAAATTTTTAATTGTAAGAAAACTACTCTAAAGGTATGGGTTCATAATTACCAAAACAATAAAAATCTTACTCGTCGTAATAGAAAACCAATATCATATAAAGTCAAAAAAGAACAAGTTAAAACTGCGTTAAGTATGATAGATAAAAATGAACAACTTACTATGGACGAATTATTATTTGAAATGAAAAATAAATACAAAGATTTTGATATTACAAGACAACATTTAGGTAGAGTTGTTCGTGCTAATAATAGAACCAGAAAAAGAACAAGACACCAACATTTTCCAAAAGAAAGATACAAGAAACCTACAAATAAAGAAAATGAAATGAATGATTTTTATAAAGAAGTTAGTAAATATACAATTGATAAAATAATATGTTTAGATGAAACTTCAGTTGGTTCGCATTTGAAACCAGCATATAGTAGATGTTATATTGGTAAGCGTTGTGTAATAAAAACAAATAATAATTTTGTATTTCGCAGTTTTACATTATTAGTAGCAATCAATAATAAAAAATGTGTTGGAAAAATATTTTATGAAAAAGGAGGAACTACCCAAGAAAGAATGGTTGAGTTTTTAGAAACACAAATATTTCCCAAATACAAAGACCATCTTATAATTTTAGATAATGCTAAAAGTCATAATAACCAAATGGTAAAAGACGCAATTACAAAAAGCGGTAATAAATATTTATTTTCCATTCCATATACACCTATGACGAATTCACCAATAGAAAATTATTTTAACCAAATAAAAACCTACATAAAAAAGAAAAGAAATGTATATAGTTTTGAAGAATTAGCAAAAAATGTGGATACATCAATAGAACAAGTAAAACCAGAAAATTATAAAAATTATTTTGAATATGCTTATGGAACAACTAAAAAAACAGAATATGCAAGAAAACCATCAACACAAAAACATAAACTAAAACTATATAAAGATGTATAAAATTGAATAAAAAATTGAATTGTTTTTATTCAATAATAAATATACTACAATACTTAAACTACAACGATGAACGAAATTGAACCCACAATAGATATTGATAAACAACAAATAATAACACTATTTAATAATAATGTTAAAGGGCGTGAAATATGTTTAGAAGGACAAAATATAAATCACGATGGAAAAGAAGGTCATTGGTTAGAAACAAAAATGGGTATAAAACATAACGCAAAAAACGAACCTGATATTAATGGATATGAAATGAAAAAGTCTTCAAATAAAATTACACTTGGAGATTTTAGTGCAAGTGAATATGCGTTTTCAAAAAAAAGGGATAGCATAAATAAGATTAATAATTGGACGGATGAAGAGAAAATTGATAGAACTAATTTTATTAGGACATTTGGAAATCCAAATCCAATTAAAAATAACAGATGTTCTTGGTCTGGAAGTTGTGTTCCAATATATGGTAGTTGGAATTCCAACGGACAAATGCTATCAATAACCGAAAATAATGACATAGTTGCATATTATTCATTTTCAAAAGATACACGAAGTATAAAAAACGATTTTCCTACATTCTTACAAAATGATAATATTGTAATTGCTTTATGGAAATCATCAAAAATGAAACCACATATTGATAACAAATTTAATAAAAAAGGGTTCTTTATGTGTAAAAAAATAAGCAATAAATATGAAAAAATTTGTTTTGGAAAATCATTTAATTTTGAGTATTTTATTGAATGTATCAAAAATAAAAAGGTTATATTTGATAGTGGAATGTATGATGGAAATAGTCGTAATTATTCACAATTTAGAGGATCGTGTTTTTGGAACGAATTAATCACCGAAGAGTATTAATTATATACTTACCAAGATGATAGGCAAATCTACAAGCAACTGCGTTTCCTATCTGCATAATAATATCTTTATTTGAACCATCTATTATATAATTATCAGGAAAACTTTGTATTCGTTTTAGTTCCGTTATAGTTAATCTTCTAATTTCGGTTTCGTTATATCTAACTAAAGCATCATAACCATCTTTCCAATATCTCGCAGGAATAGTATATGAAGGTTTTTCAAAGTCTAACATTTGTGCTCCAAAACCAAACCCCTTTTCTTTATTTACTCCCTTTTTATTTGCTATTCCTGCTAATGCTTTTTCACTTAAATAATATTTTTTATCTATATCATTTCTTGGTATTAAAATATTTTTAACAGGTATTCTGTCTTTTACTGATGGTATAATTGGTTCAGGTTCTTTTGGTATAATATTTAAATCTTTTCTAATTCCTATAATTATAGTGCGTCTTCTATTTTGTGGAACTTCAAAATCACTTGCGTATAACTTATTAATTATACAATTATAGTTTCTATTCAATTGTTCCATTATAATATCAATTACCTTTTCACCATTTGATGTTTTTTTTGAAAGCATACCAATTACATTTTCCATAATAAACGCTTTGGGTTTAAAATAATCAAGATATTTAACATATTCCATAAATAAAGCATTTCTTGGGTCGTTTTTATCTCTTTTTCCAGCAATACTGAATGATTGACACGGCGGTCCTCCAACCAAAATATCTATGTTTTTATTTTCTTTATTGTATAATTCGTTAAATTTTTCAGGAGGCAACTTTGTTAAATCTTCACAATATGCTTTATGTTCAAAATTTTTATTATAACTTTCAACTGCTTTATCCCAAATGTCTATTCCTGCAATTATATTTAATCCTGCGTCGGTTAAACCTTTTGACATTCCTCCACACCCACAAAATAAGTCAATTACATTTAATGTTTCGGTTATAGGTTCAATAAGAGATGGTGAGAGTTCATTAATAACATCTTCGCTTATTAAAATATTCTTATATTCTTCAGTATTACTTGTTTTATTTTTGGAGTTAATCAGTTCTATTAATTGTGGTTTATTTTTTGAACTACACTTTGTAATACCCAATTCTTTACACTTCTCTAATAAGTCAATTTTACTCATTTTTAAAATATCCATTTGTTCTGTTATGTTTATTGTAATATTACTTTCAGTATTATTTAGTTTCAATTTTATATTCAATTCAATCAATTTTTCATCTACTGCTTTATCTATTAACGCCTTGATTTTGTCTGTTTGAATTTCGCAAGGGTTTTTACGACTAATGTGTTTGTCGTAGTGTGATTTTTGAGAAAAGGATTTAGCACATTTTTCGCAACTATATTTACCCATTTTAGTTATATAGTATATAAATATTTTATTTCTATATTGTTTTAACTAAAAATACCCAAAAGTGTTTTTCCTAAATAATACCGATTAATAAAATTCTATTTATTTGAATAAAAATTATGTAATAAATAGAATAAATGTAGTTGTATTTTGTGCCGTTTTAAATGTGCGAGGGTGTATATGTTTTGAATTATATTTATATTTCTAAAAAATATAAAAATGAGCGTTTTAACCATTTGATGCCTGAAAGGGAATTTTGAGTGACTAAGTAACTATACTTGGTTACTTCAGACACGAAAGAATTAAATTAGACAAAGGTGTAAAATATCAATAAACACCAAAATAATAAAAGTATATTTAATATATAATACTATGGCTGATATCGTATTAGATGATGATACTATGAAATATTATTTATTAAATGGAATTATTCATGATTATTTGCATGATGTAAGTCCATACACGACTTTAGGAAAAAAACGAATTGAAGACTCTATAATAAGTCTACGAGCCAGCAGCACTAGCGGCACTCCGTTATTTCCGGTTTCTACTGGCGGGGGTGGAAAGGTGGATGATTCGCGATCATCCGATTCATTTACTCAGTCGCGAGGCGATTCAAGTTCATCACGAAATTTATATGATGAGTTCGGCGATTCATCTATGGAACAAGAAGAACAACAAGAAGATTTGATAAATGATATTATTCAGACTGTTATTATAGGTGTATATGGGTATATACAATTAGATGTAATTTCTTATAACTTATCAAATAATAATATATACCAAGAAATTTCAGACGATATAACAATTGCTTTTGATCATTATAAAACAGATCTATATGCATTATTTATTTCCGAACCGAGTGCGGATATTATCTATGAATATGCGATTGTAAAAGAACTTGAACGTTATATTGATGCATGCCCAATTAACAACAGACTCGGCGAATTTGCATCAGACACAGCAGTAGAAACGCTAAGAAATTTTATTGTAAATGATCTTAGCGATTTAAATATTAGTCAGATCACAAAAGAAAACTTGGATATAAAAACATCTTCCTCTACCCCCACATCAAGAAGTGTTTTTAATAGAATTGGCGGACAGATTCAAAAGGGAGGAGAAGATGAGTCATTGGATTTTTGCGAAGTTTTATCCAAATTAATTGACGAAACTTCAGAATTGGGGGAACGCATGTACAATGAGATAGATACAATATACACAGCAGAGACACAAATGACAATCTATTTTGGAGACTTACCTTTTTTTCAGGATGCTTCTTTACCATATCAAGAAAAAATCCGCGCAATATTATCATCTGTAAAAATGCCAACAGTAGCCGATTTTTCTTCAACGAGAAGAGTTCCAAGAATTCAAGACTACGCAAAAAGAATTTTAAATCAAACATTATCCATTTATTTTGAGAAAAACTGTAAAAAGGCGATCCGACAGAAAAAGAATGACGAGGTGATAACATTGAAGGCTTTGGCAGATGAGGCGAGGCAGAAAAAAATTCTAGAAAAGGCATTAGAAAGAAGTGGAGAAGGAATAGACGAGAATGATATGCAAAGCATGTGGAAAGTCGGTGTTATATATGCAAAGACAGGACTTTTATCGCTCGGTTTGTGCAACGAAAACGGAGAATTCGTCAATGAATTATACACGGATAAAGCATACGATGATTCTGCACGCAAATTATTAAAAATGGAGGCACAAATAATAAGAACCGTATGGGGAAGTCATAGTTTTCCCATATACAATGTAGGAAAGGGCAATATTGATGATCAACTTGAAAGGTGCGTTTATGATATTTTTAAAGGCAATCCATACATACTTTCAAATGAGAGTAGTATAAAAGTCAATCAAGAAAAGTTATCCAGTTTTCGTAGTAGTATTGGTACTAAACCGGCATTTATTGACAATGCATTGAACGCAGATTATCCCCATTTTTTTAATTCGTGGCCAAAAACACTGTGTAATATACCTACATTTTTAGATGGTTGGGGAGCATCCGGCTGTAGCACTTCAAGCAAAGACGGTATTACTAGTAATGGAAGCACTGCATCTGAGGTTGGATCATTCAGTTACACAATACATAATAACAATATTACTGAATTCTACAATGCTCAGTTTAATTACATTCCTACTGACGGTAGTGTGGCGATAGGACTACAGACAACAATGCCTGTTAACGGTACAATGTATACTATAAACATGACAACAAATATCACCAACAAAAAGCTAATGTCTGCTGGATATGTATTAAAACTGCAAATAACGTATATAACACAAGTATTAATGAGATATATTGATTTGATCAATAGTCAAGGTATATCCGACGCTAAAAATTTGGATTTATGGGAATGGTTCAGAACAGATTCCACTGAAAATCCAATGTTACGGTTTATGCAATTAGGTGGAGCAAAAAGTCTGGCGGATGTAAATATAGAATTATCTGCGCTCATGCCGCAGGTTGATTATTACAATAATTCTGAACCATTATCATATAATATGGGTAATAATCCACCCATATTAACAAATGATAGACCATTGCTCCAAGGCGGAACAGATAGACCATCTGGTATTGGGCGTGCTGTAGTATTATCGCTTCTTGCAGAAAATTCAATTAACCAGAAAGCAATGGTTGGATATTCATCCAGCAGTAAGAAATTCCTCTACACATTGCCTCCATACTTGCGAGAGAGCAATAAAAAGAGGCCTAGGGATGAAGAAGAATCACTAACCAGAAAAAAAGGTGGTTTCCATTCGCGAAAAAGGCGTTTGTCCAGGAGAATGAGGGCTACCATTAGACACAAAAGAACGGTTAAAAGACAAACCCTAAGAAAACGAGTAAACAAACGAAAAAAGAATACAAGAAGACGATAATTTATTATTTACATAGTATAATGAAAACAATAAAAATAAAATCAAAAAGGTCAATTAAAAAGATATATATTATTGATTATGCAAATATCATGCATATTTTGAATGAAAAATATAAAAATATAGATAAGACGATTTCTCTCTTTGGATCTTTTGTGATATCTCATTTGAAAAAAGGTTCACTAGTTTATATAGTCTCCAAAACAGTAGTAATAGATGGTCGCAAAGTAGACATTCAAGCTGTATTCAAGGAGAGAAAAATACCTGGTTCCCTCCATAAGAATCTTATCATATATAATCTCGTTTATTCTAACAAGATATCATCAAGCATGGATGATCTTCTTGGATGGTCCATTTGTTTGATCCAATTTATGACACTTGTAAAATTCAAAAAAGACCCCAAGAAATATTTGGTGATGTTGACGAATGACCGACAATTTCCCAACAAAAATCTCTTAGGTTTTACCGAGGAAGAGAGAAGTCATAATGTCCAAATAGATAAGGATCTTTCTATAACTACTCTGGATTTGACTTCTCTCCAACCAATACCAAGTCCGGTAGAAAACCAAATTAAAACATTTCTCGCGCACATGGTAAATACCGAATCTACCGATACAAAGAATTTAGAATGCAACCTTTCTCTATTGGTGCAATCCATGATGGGTATGACTCCTGATTATACAAACGATCCAATAAAAACCACTACCGCCGATTTTACATTGCGCAGAATACCCACATTTTCTTATAATTTTATAATCTTCTGTCTTATGTTTAGTCATCTATATTATTTTGAGAAAAATATAAAAAATAATTAGGGGTGCGGTTTTACACCTTTGGACATTTAAAACGCCGATTTTTATAGGTATTCTTTCGGTTTTCTCTTTCTCGTTTTATTACAACTTGTATATTTCACATCACGATTTTTATAAGAACCATTTATTATGTTATACATATACTCTTTTGGTATATGCGTAATTACCTTCTGTATATTTCTTTTCAAATCTGTATAGGTTATTCCTTCTTCTTTTTGTAATCTTGATTTCAACATACTGAAGAAATTCTCTATAGCGTTTGAAAAATGTTGATAAGGAACTGAATATAATAACTTATTATGCTTATCCACTAATTCTTTTATTTTTAGGTTTCTATGAACTGGTGCGTTATCTAATACAATTAATTTATTTTTGTATTTTTCTGTTATAAATTTCTGTAAAAAATCTAATAACCTATCACTTGTTATTCCTGATTTTTCATAGAGTTCATAACCTTCTACGCCATTTACAGAAATAGCAAATATTCCTGTATATCTTTTGAATACTTCTTGGGATTGGGTTTTTATTACACATCTCTTCCCTATGGTATTATAACAATGATGTCTTTTTTGTAAAGAGTTAATACTACTTTCATCAATACAAATAATATCTTCTATTTTATGCTTCCTAACTTCCTGATAAAATTCCTTTAATTTTTCATTAATATCAATATCCTTTCCATATCGTTTATTAGGTTCATGTCTTATTCTTGTAATTTTCAAAGTAATATTATTGTCTCTAACAACTCTACCAAGATGCCTTCTTGTAATATTCAAATTAGGAAAAGACAATTTTAGTTTTACTTGCAAATCTTCCATAGTAATGGTTTTATTTTTCTTTATTTCATTCAATAAAAACTTAACATGTTCTTTATGAACTTTATATGCTTTCGGTTTTCTGTTGTATCGTTCCACATTTCCAGTTTCTTGATACTTGTCAACCCAACGCATTAAACTTCTTGGCTTGCAATTAAATATTTTACATACCTCTTCCTGTGATTTGTCCTCAATCAAATAATATTCAACTGCAGTCAATTTATAATCTTCACTTTTATGGTTAGTCATATACAATATATAATTACAGAATTATAATTTTAGTATAAATAATTGTAGTATAAAAACTATTGTTATTATAATATATGATATATTTAATTTTGTATGTTTTCTTATATTGTAATGCGGATGATATTTTGAATAAATTATACTTATCCAATTATTCTACAATATTAAATAACGAACTAATACAAAATAATAGTAAATTTTATTACTCTATAATAAACCTAAATTTATTTGTGCTATCTATTTATTCTATTTATCTTATCAACAAAGTTCTGTTTTATAAATCAAAAAATATGACTACAATCGCATTGGCATTGGTTTATATAAAATATATATTAAACTCTATTTTGAGTTACAATATGACTTTATATCAACACGAGTTTAGTAGAATTGTTATGTGGTTATTTGCAACGCCATTAATGCTTAAACTGTATTGCGATATCAATAGTATTAAATTGCGAGATATAAATATTCAATGTCATATTATTCCTGTAGCAGTAAACATATTTATTTATCCGTATAGGAATACAACAATTTATTTTTATTTTACCGGTTGTTCATGGGCATTACTACTATTTTTTATGAAAACTTTTTATGAAAAACGTAATCTAATGTTTACGAATATTTATTTGATTATATGGGGCACATTTATGTTGTTAACTATAATTGATATATTTCATTTGACCGACGTATATACTGTCAATTTATATTATTCGTTTGCTGATATGATAAGCAAATTGACGACATGTATAATGATAGATGAATACATTGAGAAAGAAATAATACAATTTAATAATATAGATTTACAATCTGTTCAATTTCTATCTTACATGATAACACACTTAAATAAATATAAAACGGAAATTATTGTTATAACGCCCAAATGCACTGCGTTAGTAGATTCAACAAGAATGGGGTTTTTATTAAAAATACCTGAAGATAAAACCATATTAGAACAAGAATTATTAAATAAAATACTGCCGTTTGGATTTGATAAAGAATATATTTCAAGTGCAAGTGCAAGTGCAAGTGCAAGTGCAAGTGCAAGTGCAAGTGCAAGTGCAAGTGCAAGTGCAAGTGCAAAACAATTTAATATGATATGTGTTCTTTTTACCGATATTGTTAATTATACAGAATTGGCACAAAAATATGATGATGCCATTATTTTTCAATTACTTAACGCTGTTTATATTTCCTTTGATAAAATTATAAAAAAATATTCACATTTACAAAAAATAGAAACGATTGGTGATGCCTATATGGTTGCGGGCGATATTTTTAGAAATACTACAAATCATAATGTTGTTATAAACGAAATACTATCGTTTGCGATAGATATTGTTAAAGAAGTAAAAACAATCAAAACGCCCGATAATATTCCGTTATGTATTCGGGTTGGAATAAATATAGGAAGCGTCACTATTGGAATATTAGGAAATGAATTACCAAGATTATGTGTGGTTGGAAATGCCGTAAATATGGCATCAAGATTACAATCAACCGCAGAAATAGATACAATACAAATTAGCAGTGATGTTTACGAACAATTAGGAACTGTAGAAATTGATAAAAAATATGAACTTACAATAAAAGAAGGTGTTTTCTTGAAGAACATGGGGTCTGTGACAACGTATAATATACCCCCTCATCCTAATTGTTAATCAAGACAATAAACTATCATAACAATTTAAGAACATTTAAAATCGGCGTTTTAAATGTCCAAAGGTGTAAATTGTTTTGGTTTATTCATTCTTATCCTCATCCAAATCTTCTTCCTCCTCCTCATCCAACTCTTCCTCCTCCTCCTCATCCAACTCTTCCTCCTCATCCAAATCTTCTTCCTCCTCATCCAACTCTTCCTTCTCATCCAACTCCTCCTCCTCATCCAACTCCTCCTTCTCATCCAACTCCTCCTCCTCATCCAACTCTTCATCCTGTTCCTCATCCAACTCTTCATCCAACTCTTCATCCAACTCTTCATCCTCTTCCTCATCTCTCATCTCTTCCTCCCACTCATCTTCCTCATCGTCAAACATTATTTCTTCAAATGCTTGCCAAAAGGTATTGCATGTTTTAATATTATTCAATTTATATTCTTCAATTTGAGACGAATTCAATCGTTCAAACATCGCATGCTTTCCATAGATCGCAGTACTTACATTTGTCTCTGTAAAATAGTCGCACAAAATGAATGTTGGTTTGGTTCCAGCAACATCCACTTTATTGTCATTTCCAATTACAAATATAGTAAACATAGCAGCCAGCGCAGCAATAATTGTGTTTGTAAGCGTATTCATTTTTGCTCTTGTTTGTATTGTTGTTATATATGGTAATCATGCAAAAATCAATTCATTTTTTTTAGTGTCAGAAGAATATAATTTACACACCACGTTATCTCTTTGAAAATTTTCAACACGATTATTATAGTATAGTAGAAAAGAGGCATAAATTCATGTCTAGCCTTGATTCAGAAATAAATGACATGAGAAAATCGGAAGAGTTTAAAGGAATTTCTTTTTCTGGATTTAAAAAGGGAGACGTAAAAAAAGAACTACTTAATAGCTTCATAAATAGTAAGATTGAACCCGCTTGCTACTGGAGCGCAGAACTTGTGTGTTCCGGACATTTTAGCGATGTGTGGGAGGTCATTTTGTATTTTTACAGCAAATATATTCATATTGGAAATCCTAAGCTAGCAGTTCTTCTTGATATGCGTCTGCAAACTTTCAAAGAAATTATGAACAACGGTTACCTAGGAATGGAATTGAAGATGCGAAATAATAATAGAATGCGACGTCTTTTTGCGGAAATTGTCTGTATATTGTGCGAAATGGAGAGAAAACATAGTTACGATGAAATTAAAGTTGGCCGCGAAGACTTCTTGCCAGAAAATTTGAGCGAACGGTTAAAGGCACCCAACCGCAACTATGCAATAGATGTTGCTATGCCAGAAGACCCCAAAGAACTGTTTGTTGCAACCAATGAATTCACTTTTCACTTGTCCAAAGACGGACAGAACGCGATTCAATCTTGTTACTGGATAGAGTGGATCATGGAATATGAATCCATTAAAAAAAATAAAAAAGAAAAGTGCTTTTGCGAGAGAAGAGCGATTATTCCGGTAGACACCAAGTTTCAAAAAGATTTGATATGGATCGTTTGGGACGCACTATTGAAAGAAGCCAATACGAGATCTGCGCTCGTAGTAAAAATCGTGAATTCTTTGTTAGGTCTGTTTTGCTTGAGATATACGCCAACCAATTACAGAAAACGCAAATTTATCATGTACTTGGCCATCTCACTTCTAACAGAAAACGTTGTCCTCACTGATGATATGTTGAAAGAAAAGACGAAAGAGGCGATTTCAAACGTGACAAGTAAAATTGACTTTATCTATAAACAAATCAAGCAAAATGAAAAGAGTCCCAATACAGACTACTTGTTTAAAAATATCAAGATCACCAATTTAGAAAAAACTATTGAAAAACTGGAGAAGATGAACGAATTTGGTGAAACTTTTATTCCCAAATTATAAAAACAAGTAATCGTAGACGACAATGAATGAAGATTCAATGAATGTAGAAACTCAACCATTTATTTGTCCAGTTTGTCAAAAAGAACCCGGAAGCCATTCTTTTGTTGAACTTGAATCTGATAGAGAGAATAATACGCGAAATTTTTACACTTGTCCAGCGAATGCAACTAAATATGATGACCATGATGGAATATTGTACCACTACGACAATACTCTTGCTGAAATTGGCGATTCGCCTTGGATTTGGATATTTGATGCAAAAGGATTTACTATGAAACATTTGTTGGAAATTCGTGTAGGCATTGGTCTCGCGAAATTGATAACCAATAAATATTCTCACAATTTGAAAAAAATATATATTATCAATCCAAATAGCAATGTTTTTATTGAATACAATATCATCAAGTTTTTTTTACCCAAAAAGATGCAAGACCTAATTCAAATTGATAAGTAGTTAGTAAGAATTCTTCATTTTTTACATAACAATTATGTAAGAAATCAATCAACACTAAAACCAAAAAAATGTGGTTTCACTATGTTCCGCCCGCTTATGTTTTTCCATATATATTTTTCGCTCTTGTTTTATTCTCACTGTTTGTTCACATATATATTCGCTTGACATATGGTTTCTGGTACCACCAACCAGTATTCCATCTTTATGATCTACAGTATTATTTTTTTCCTTGTGGAATTATTCAACATGATTTGCCAGTAAAAAACCGGTATACAAATTTGAAAGACATTGAAACGTTCACTTTTGACACGGTTATGAAACACAAATATAAATTGGATACTTTTCTTTTTTTGATTCAACAGCACTACATCAAAGAGGAAAGGGTGGAATTTTTTCCTAAAGAAGAAAATATTGTTCCATATTTTACTGGTCACAACGATCCTTGTTTTTTTTCTTTTTATTATGAGGAAGAGCTATTACAAGATCTAAGCAACAAAGGACCGGATAAATCCCTTATTCAAAGTAAAAAAACGATTAGTGTCATGACAACGAGACCAGTAGAAGTGATGATACACAATAAAACCAACTGGAACCGGTTTCCGGCATATTATGTGGACTATTTGTGCGTGGACAAAATGTACCGAAAAAAAGGCACTGCTCCGCAAATTATTCAAACACATCATTATAACCAGCGTCATTCAAACAAAAAGATCCAGGTTAGCTTGTTCAAGAGAGAAGGACAACTTACCGGTATTGTCCCGCTTTGCGTCTATACAACGTATGGATTTTCAATGGACACCTGGTTCAAGTCACCCCTTATGGATCCTGCGTTCAAAACGGTAAAATGCAGCGGACACAATGTCCGTTTTTTATTGGATTTCATGAAGGAAACACGCAAAATGTTTGATGTCTGTATTGGTCCAGAACTGTCCAATGTACTAGAATTGATCAAAACGGACAATCTGTATATTTATGTCTTGATGGATACAGTGAATGATTGTATTTTAGCGGCGTATTTTTTCCGCAAAGTTTGCACTTATGTTGGGAAAAATAAGGAGAAGGGGTATCTTTCTCTCTTTGCTTCTATTTGTAAAACGGAGAAAGGGACATTTTTAGATGGCTTTCATAGCGCGCTGGGCTCTATTCTTCCCAAAACGGACTTTCATTATTTGGCAATAGAGAGACTTTCCCATAATGATGTTATTGCGGACAGCATTAGAGAAAAATACAAGGCGGAGAGCGAGACACCTATGGCTTATTTTTTTTATAATTTTGCATATCATACCTTTAGACCGGAAAAAACGTTCATCTTGTTGTAGTAGGCTAGGCCTTGCTTTATCCTTCTATGTTGCCCGTAATTATTTCTCTGCAAACTGGACAACTGTAAACGGCATATGTTTGTTTAAGATCTATGTTGCAAGTTGAACAAACACATCTGTGACCACATGGAACGAAAGCAACAGAACTAGCGACTTCAATGCAGATAACACAGTCACCGGCATCAAATATTTTGATGGCTGGAGCGGTTGGACCGGGAGCGCGAGGATTTAATAGAAGCTGCTTTTCCTCTTCTCTCAACACGATAATAGTTGATCTTTTTATAGAATAAAACGGTTTTCCATTCTCTTTGACTACAAGTCTAATATCTGTATCAGGGACCTTGTAAAATTTGCCCTGTTGTCTAATGTCTTTGGGAAACATACAGTTATAACCGTTGTTGTAAACATTTGTAAAACGCTCTCCTTTTTCATTGATGAAGCTATGAAATTTGACGCGAAGTTTACTGGCTTCCTTGACGCAGTAAAGAATGATCATATCAAAGAGATATTGTTTTTGTGTATATGTGTAATAGATGTTTTACGCATACTTAAATCAATTTTATTAGGATATTTGTTGATTACCATTTCTATAGTTGGCGCATCTATATAAAAATGAGCATCCGCATCAATCCAAACCAAATAATCATATTGAGGTAAGAATTTCAAAACAAGCGGTATTCTCTCCCAGTGAGGAGTTCTATCTGTATTTGCATAAGTCCTTACGCTGGATTGAATGATATCATATCCGTGTTTTTTACAGTATGCTTTGTTGATTAAGTAGTTTACATCTCCATACTCTTTTATATGTTCGTCATACCACATTGCAATCGCAATTTTTCTTGTGTTTATCATACTTATATTTTGTATAATATTTTATTTATTTATTTATTTATTTATTTTTGAGATAATATCACAACAATCCTAAGTTAAAGTTATTTCCACAGATAGATAAAAGACGAGGTATGAAAGTATTAAGCATTGATGTTGGAATAAAAAATTTGGCGTTTTGTTTGCTTGATGGAGATACAATTAAAAAATGGAACTGCATCAATATAGCAGAACAAGAAGCGAATCTTTGCGGCTTTTTAGAGAAAACCAAATCCTGCAACAAGCCCGCCAAATTTACTAAAAATGGGAAATGTTTTTGCTTGAAACATGCAAAGAAGCAGACTTTCCAGATTCCAACAGCAGAACTTAACCCTGCTTACATTAATAAACAAAAAATTCAAAAGCTTTATGAGTTGGTCTACAAATATAATTTGAAATGTGAAATGCCTTGTAAAAAATGCGATCTAGTTTCTCTCTTGAACGAATATTCTACAAGTCAATGTTTCCAACCAGTTCAAGAAATAAATGCTAGCAAGATTGATTTGATAACAGTTGGCAGAAATATTAAAATAAAATTTGACGAAATATTTGGTTGTGATTTTAATGAAAAAATAGACTGTGTCATTATTGAAAATCAAATTAGCCCTATTGCAAACCGCATGAAAACGGTTCAAGGTATGATTGCTCAGTATTTCATTATGAAAGATACGAATCAACGAATTGAGTTTTTTTCTTCTGCGAACAAGTTGAAACAGTTTAAAGACGAAGATGAAAACAAAGGAAAAAGTGAAACTAGTTACAGTGACCGCAAAAAAATGGGCGTTGCAAAGTGTTTAGAGCTTTTGCAAGAAGATTCTAGTAATTCTCACTTGATTGAGTATTTTAATAGCCACAAGAAGAAGGATGATTTGGCGGATTCTTACTTGCAAGGTTGCGCCTTTATCAAGCGTTAGGGGGAATCAAATAAAGCGTTTTTATTCTTTATATAAAAGGATTACCCTAAAAAGGTGATCTATATAAATATTATGAAACGGTCGTTCCATCCGAAGAATGGAATGACCCATTTTGCCATGCTTTTTCCAAAAGCATATAAAAGTATATTCGTAAGACTTAAAAATAAATGTTCTATTAAGTGTAGTAATAGATAGAAATGGATGACATTATTGATATTTCCAACCTTGATTTAAATGATAAACCTTCCAGAGGCGGTTCCGGTTCCAGTTTACGATCAAGTAATTTTGGCGGAGGTTTAGAGTTATTGATGAATGATAAATTAAAAGAAGGATCTTCAAAATCTTCTAGCGACATAAATCTGGAAGACATTAATAATTTAGAAGATGAATTGAACCAGTTAGCAGATGAAACGATACAAATTGGAGAAACTTCTAGTAGTAGTAGTAACAGTTACAAGGCAAAGTCTGATTTATTTAGTTCAACTGGTAGCGCTAGCAGTAGCGAGAAATTCTCTGTTCGTTTTGATGATTCTACTTCTAATTCTGGTTCTACTGGATTTGGCTCTTCTGAAAAAGAAACCACTTCCACCTGGGATGGATATGGAAAATTCAACAACATTCCTATGAATCCGGATCAAGGAATGGATGGTAGTTCCAAACAACCCCAGATGACCAAGGAAGAGTTGCTACGAGAGAAATTCAAGTACTTGAAAAAGCTAGAAGCTTTAGAGAAAAAGGGAGTGGAGATTTCCAAGAAGTACAACATGGAGTCACCACTTCTTGAGATGCAGGGCGAGTACGAGACCATTATGGAGGAGAAAAATAAACAGAATTCCGTAAAGTTTCAAGGAAATATGATGATGGCTGTTATCAATGGAATTGAGTTTTTGAACGGACGTTTTGATCCTTTTGATATCAAGTTGGATGGGTGGGGTGAACAAATCAATGAGAATATTACGGATTATGATGAGATTTTTGGTGAGTTGTACGAGAAATACAAGTCCAAAGCGTCTATGGCACCGGAGCTTAAACTCATGTTCCAGTTGGGTGGAAGCGCTATGATGGTGCATATGACCAACACGATGTTCAAGTCCTCTATGCCTGGAATGGATGATATCATGCGTCAAAATCCAGACTTGATGCGTCAATTCCAGAGCGCGGCGGTCAATTCCATGGGCCAGAGTAATCCTGGTTTTGCTGGTTTCATGAACGGCTTGATGGATCCTGGATCCATGAACGGACCTCCTCCTCCTATGGCGACCCAGGGGCCTATGGGCCCTCCTCCCACCCGTGATCGCGGTGGCAACAACACTTTTTCTAGCGTGAGGCCCGGACCTGGACCTGGACAAGGACCGGGATCCAGATCCAACTTTTCTAATGCATCTTCGTCAATGAACGATGGAATCAACATTAGAGAGAATTTTGGCGAGACTACAAATTCGGCTAACCAAGAACGTAGTTCTCGTCGCCCAGAAATGAAGGGTCCCAGTGATATTAGTGACATTTTGTCTGGTCTAAAAACAAAAACCATCAATATTCAAGAGGCGGCGCCCCCAGGTAATAGTAGCAATATGGGACCAGAGTCTAATAACAATAGCACGATTAGCTTGAACGATTTGAAGGATTTACAGGGGGGTGGAAATCTTCCTAAGAAGAGCAAGCGCAGACCCAAGTCGGATAAGAATACGGTGAGTTTGGATATTTAATACGAAGGCTACTAT
>Ga0208621_1000007_pt1 | contig 85807 bp, 69 predicted proteins | sample CryBogCBH26May08_FD_184617 | JGI IMG/M metagenome (GOLD analysis project Ga0208621, IMG submission 184617) | Freshwater microbial communities from Crystal Bog, Wisconsin, USA - CBH26May08 (SPAdes) (version 2) | ecosystem: Environmental > Aquatic > Freshwater > Lake | place: Crystal Bog... | reverse complement strand
CAGGCAGTCCACCTTAATCCTGATAAGACCAAAGCTAACCAAAAACCAAACGCAGAGGAGATAACTCGGAACAAAAAAGCCGCTTAAGATTTAACCGTCGAGGCGACAACTACTCTGAAAATTTCCGGTGATGCCGAAGGTGACCAAGGGGATGATCGTGACCGCACTGATGATATGGGCGACATAGAGCGGTATATGAAAATATAGCTCCAGCGCCAATGACATGATGGACGCTTCCAAGGCGAACAGGGTAAAGGTAAAAGAAGCGTAAATTAAAGAAGTGACCGTGGAACCGATATAGCCAAATCCGGCACTGCGGGTTAGCAAATCAATGTCGATGTTGTAGCGGGCCGCATAATAGCTGACCGGAAAGCTGATGACAAATATTATCAAACCAACCGCTAGAATTGCCCAGACGGCATTGGTGAAGCCATAATTGAGCGATAAAAACCCCCCAATGGCTTCCAAGACCAAAAACGAAGTTGAGCCGAATGCCGTATTGGCAACCTGAAATTCACTCCATTTTCTGAAACTCCGCGGGGCGAAGCGCAGCGCGTAATCTTCCAGCGTTTCGTTGGCAACCCATGCATTGTAATCGCGGCGGATTTTAGAAATGTTTTGGTAGATTTTATTGCTGCTCATGTGTTCTGCAAATTACACCGGCAGCAATAACCAGTGAGGGTTAAACAACGGCGGCTATTGTTTCGCGTTTCAGCATTGCTTAGCGAAAGTACGCCAATCCTATCTTAAGTTATTAAGCAAAAACGCATCGCTACGGGCTTATTGTTCCACAAGACAGTGCAAGATATAAATCCAAAACGGCACCGGTCAGCGTCTTTGATGGCCTAACTCCAATATAAGTGGCGTTCCCTGATTATGGATAATGATTTGTTTGCGCGGATTTTCCAAGGGTGGTTTTAAAGATTCGGCACTTTCTGTGGATACCGTCTCCTTTGCAGGGACAGCAGTAACCGATTGGCTTGCAGTTGGCTTGGCAGGTGGGGTGTTCGGCACATTTTTCACTTCAATACTGACATTCGGTAGCCAGCTTGGTTTTGCTTGCGTGGCTGTTTCGGTTAGCTGAGCCGACGGCTGCAAAGCCAAACCCTGCAGCAAATTAAAACATACGGTGCTGATTTCATCACTTAATTTTGCCATCAGGTCGGCAGTGGGTTGACTGCCAGAAAAAAAACGGTTGGCACTGGTAGTGGTGTTGAACCTTGCTTGCTGGGCAGGGGGGGCTACTCGGGACAGTTCACAGCTTATAGGTATCACTTGGGCTTTTTGAAAGCCCCCGCCCCGAGGATCGGAATCACCGCTGCTAAATGAAAAGCCTACCGGCGTGGTATCGGTTTGCACTGTGCCGAGAGTGGCAGACAATTGGTGGGAAGCATTGCCAGAAGTGCGCATTGGAAAATGCCATTGAGCCAGGTTGTCACTGACCCGTTGGCTTAATGCACGGCCGTCAACATACTGGGCAAATGGGCCTAGCTGATGCGTGGTAAGGGTAAACACAATACCGCTGACAGTGGCTTTGTCGATAGCAGCATTTTCTATCAATTCTGCATGGCTATTGCCAACCGTAAAAGCCGTCAGCAACACAAACAACACCTTTTTTAGCACTAACCACCGTGTATTTGCCAAGCAAGTCATGATTAAGTTCTCCTCTTCAGCTGTTGATTGGCAGTCTAAGTCACTATGGGCGTGGTCACTATACGTCAAATGACGGATGAGTTAAATGACGTATTGAGCGGATTGCTTCTGCAACTAATAATCACTACAGCCAAAAAAACTGGCTGCATCCTGTTTAATGCGGGCGTGTTATTTAAATCAAGCTTAGAGGGCTTACTTATGAACAAATCTATCGAGGAACCGACCAGCCGATTAAATAATTGGCGTTTGCCGGGAATGGTTTTGGCCACTTTACTAACGGCTACTTCAGTGGCCCATGCCGGAGCAACTTTCAAGATTGATGACACTAAATGGGTGAGTGTCGGTGCTGGCTTACGTTCCAGTTTTTCAGCAAAAGAAAATGCCGCCCCTAACGGCACGGATTACAGTAACAATTTTAACCTTGACAATATCCGTTTGTACATAAACGGGCAAATCCATAAGTATATTAAAGTTGAGTTCAACACCGATTGCCAAACTTGCGGGAATGGCGGTGAAGTTAGGGTGTTAGATGCAATTGGTAAATTTGAAATCAACCCCTATGCCAACCTTTGGGTCGGCCGCATGTTGGTGCCAGCGGAACGCCGCGAAATGAACGGGCCGTTCTACAGTGCCATTTATAACGTCTTTGCCAACGGCACACCCTTTGAGCCCGCCGATCAGAACCTTACTGTCAAATCAGACGGCACGTCAGCAGGTTCTTATGGCCGTGATGACGGTGCAACCTTCTGGGGTGCGGCAGCCAGTGGACGCTTGCAATATGCGTTCGGGTTTTTTCGTGGCTTACGCTACGGTGCCAATAACAATGGCAATGTCTTGTTTGCCCAACGGGTTGCTTATAACTTCTTGGAAGTTGAAAAAAACCCCGGTTACTACACGTCCGGCACTTACTATGGTACCGGCGGCGATATCCTAACAGTCGGTTTGTCCAATATTTATCAAGAGCAAGGGGTGGGTACGGTAGCCAATCCCGGCAATTTCCGTGGCACTTCAGCGGATGTGTTGTTTGAAAAGGTATTGCCCGGCAATGGCGTAGTCACCTTAAACGGCGAGTACAAAAATTACGGAGTTGATGGCAACAAACTACCTATACCGACAGCCCCAGGGGGGGCTGGTAGCGGCACATTCGGTCTGTTTCAAGGCAACGCCTATGATGTTAGCGCAATGTACCTGTTCCCTCAAAAAATCGGCATTGGCAAAATACAACCCTATGGGCGCTATGTGGACAACATCGGCAATCACGTCAGCCATCAAGATGTCTTTGAAGGTGGTATGAACTATGTTATCGACGGCCACAATGCCCGTGTATCGCTCAGTTACCAACGTTATTTGGCGGCGGAGCTTAACGGTATGACGCTTGGCTTCCAATGGCAAATCTAAACCGCATTATTTAGGAATCACATTATGAAAAACTATTTACAAGCCTGCAAAAAATGGGCGGTCACCGTTGCGGTTTCTGCTTGTATGTTAACCACAGCACACGCTGAAGACACTATCAAAATTGGTGTGTTGCATTCTTTGTCCGGCACGATGGCCATCAGTGAAACGACACTGAAAGACACCATGCTGATGCTAATCGACGAACAAAACAAAAAAGGCGGGTTGTTGGGCAAAAAGCTTGAGGCAGTGGTGGTCGACCCGGCATCAAACTGGCCATTATTCGCAGAAAAAGCGCGTGAATTATTGACTAAAGACAAAGTGGCGGCAATTTTTGGCTGTTGGACATCGGTGTCACGCAAGTCGGTGTTGCCGGTTATTGAAGAGCTGAACGGCATCCTTTTTTACCCTGTGCAATACGAAGGCGAAGAATCGTCTAAAAATGTTTTTTACACCGGTGCAGCGCCTAACCAACAAGCGATTCCTGCTGTTGATTACTTAATGAACGACCTGAAGGTAAAACGTTGGGTGTTGGCGGGTACGGACTATGTGTATCCCCGTACCACCAACAAAATTTTGGAAGCCTACTTAAAATCCAAAGGGGTGACCAAAAAAGACATCATGATTAACTATACCCCTTTCGGTCATTCCGATTGGCAAAGCATTGTCGCCGACATTAAGAAATTTGGTTCTGCAGGCAAAAAGACCGCAGTAGTGTCAACCATCAACGGTGATGCCAATGTGCCCTTCTATAAGGAACTCGGTAACCAAGGCGTATCAGCGGAAAACATCCCTGTCGTGGCATTCTCGGTGGGTGAGGAAGAGTTGTCCGGCATTGACACCAAACCCTTGGTAGGGCATTTGGCGGCATGGAACTATTTCATGAGTGTTGACACCACCAAAAACGCGGCTTTTATCAAGCAATGGCACGATTTTATTAAAAATCCAAAACGCGTGACCAATGATCCGATGGAAGCACATTACATTGGTTTTAATATGTGGGTGAAAGCCGTTGAGAAAGCAGGTAAAACTGATCCTGATGCGGTGCAGAAAGCGCTTATTGGCGTGGAATTTCCTAATTTGACAGGTGGAACCGCAAAAATGTTGCCTAACCACCATATCAGCAAACCCGTGCTGATTGGCGAAATCCAAGATGATGGTCAGTTTGTGACAGTTTGGCAGACCAATAAGCTGGTTGATGGCGATGCTTGGTCTGACTACTTGCCAGAAAGCAAACCTATTATTGCCGATTGGACAGCACCGATCAACTGCGGTAACTACAACACCAAAACCAAAAAGTGTTCGGGTCAAAACTATTGATCTAATCAGTGTACGTCGTTCGTCCCCACGCCAAGGCGTGGGGACTATAAAGTATGGGGTGCGCATTGCGTGCCTTTTTGAAACCATAATACAAAAAGGTATGCAATGCGTACCCTACCGGGAAACACCATGAACAGCTTCGCCCGCCCGTTCCCACTTGCCCATTTTTGCGCTGGGCTGATGCTGCTATTGTCCTTGTCAGTCCAAGCGCAGCCCCCGTCCAGTCAACAATTACAAGATGTTTTGACCCACCTTGGCCAAGGTGCCATGAGCGAACGTGAGCAAGCCATCAAGCAATTGCTTGAACTTAAGCATCCGCGTGGCTTACCAATACTACAAGCATTATTAGCGGGCAAGCTATTAGTCCTTAAAACAGAAAACAAACTGGTCATTGCTGATGGCGATGATCAAAATTATGCGGTTCGTGATGCCATAAGCGATGAACCGAACGGCATTGTAAGTGCAGAGCAAATCAGCAAGATCAACCTGACCAACAAGCTCAGAGGCAATTTGCGCAAAATTATCGGCGAATTGGAATTGAACGCGGATAGTCCGACCATCCGCTTGGCGGCTGTTAAGGCTATGGACAAAGAGGTCGATGAGCGTTTAATAGCACTGTTCGAACAGCGCTTGGCAGTGGAGCAAGATGGCAAAGTCAAACAGGCCATTCAAGATATTTTATTGTTGCAGAAGATCAGTGGCAGCGATAAAAACCAACGCATTCAGGCAATTAATGAGTTGAAAGATCACGATAGCCAAGATGTGCTTAATAAGCTGAAGGCTCTGGCTGAAAAAGATGCCGATGGGCATTACTTGGAAACCGATAGTGATATCAGGAATATTGCCGAGTCTGCCATAGCCAGCATCAACAACCGTTTACGCTTATACAGCTCGATAGAAACCGTGTTTTTCGGATTAAGTCTGGGTGCAGTGCTGGTTTTGTCAGCGATAGGCTTGGCGATAACTTTTGGGGTAATGGGGGTCATCAATATGGCGCACGGCGAGTTGATGATGATCGGTGCTTATACCACCTACGTTATCCAACAGCTAATGCCCAACCAGCTAGGCTTATCCATTTTTCTGGCCATCCCTGCCGCTTTTACCATATCTGCCTTAGTCGGCATTGCCATTGAACGGGGTATCATCCGTTTCCTTTACGGCAGGCCATTGGAAACTTTATTGGCAACTTTTGGGGTTAGCTTATTTTTACAACAGGCTGTACGGTCCATTTTTTCACCCTTGAACCGCAGTGTGGCGACACCCGAATGGATGAGCGGTTCATGGCAAATTAATGATTTTTTGTCACTGACCTGGAATCGCTTCTACATTCTTATTTTTTGCCTGCTGGTGTTTGTCCTGTTAATGCAAATCCTCAAGCGAACCAAACTGGGTTTAGAGGTGCGGGCAGTGGCGCAAAACCGCCGTATGGCCAAGGCTATGGGCATACCCACTGCCCGGGTTGATGCCATGACCTTTGGTTTGGGTTCAGGCATTGCCGGTGTGGCGGGCGTGGCGTTAAGCCAAATTACTAATGTCGGCCCTAATTTAGGTCAGGCGTACATTGTCGATTCCTTTATGGTGGTGGTGTTCGGCGGGGTCGGCAACTTACTGGGCACTTTGGTGGCTGGTTTTTCCTTAGGCATTGCCAACAAGTTTTTGGAGCCGCTAGCAGGGGCGGTGTTGGCAAAAATTCTGGTGCTGGTGTTTATCATATTGTTTATCCAAAAACGTCCGCGTGGCTTGTTTCCGCAAAAAGGCAGGGCGGCTGATGCTTGATTGGCTATGGGCAATCAATGCCATCCCCCTTCGGGACGGTGTGTAAATGATTTTTTATAAGGGCAACACATGAAACTCATAAGCTTGGCAAGCCAAGACAAAACCACTAGCGCACTCCTCGCAGTGTTGTTGTTGGTAAGCCTTTTTATTCCGCTTTGTAATTTGCTGACCGCAGCCGATTCGCCTTTACATTTTTCGGCTTATACAGTCTCCCTTATCGGTAAATATCTTACCTTTGCCTTGCTGGGATTGTCGCTCGATTTAGTATGGGGTTATTGTGGCATTCTGGCTTTAGGGCACGGGGCATTCTTCGCCCTAGGCGGTTATGCAATGGGCATGTACCTGATGCGCCAAATAGGAGCGCGTGGTGTTTACGGCGACCCATTATTGCCTGATTTTATGGTGTTTTTAAACTGGAAGGAGTTGCCGTGGTATTGGTTTGGCTTCAATAACTTTGGCTTTGCCCTGCTGATGGTGGTGTTGGCACCTGGTGTGTTGGCGTTTGTGTTCGGATGGTTGGCGTTTCGTTCCCGTGTGACAGGTGTCTACCTGTCCATTATCACCCAAGCCTTGACTTATGCTTTATTACTGGCTTTTTTCCGCAATGAAATGGGCTTTGGTGGCAATAATGGACTGACGGACTTCAAAGACATCCTAGGCTATAACATACAATCAGAAACTGTCCGCTCGATGCTGCTTTTATTGTCAGGCGGTGCATTAATCATTGCCTTCTTAATATGCCGTTGGATTGTCAGCACCAAGCTAGGCCGGGTTGTAACCGCCATCCGCGACCAAGAATCGCGGGTACGTTTTCTTGGCTATCGCGTGGAAATGTTCAAACTGTGGATATTTGTCTTTGCCGCCATGTTGGCAGGCATAGCTGGCGCATTATATGTGCCACAAGTTGGTATTATTAACCCCAGTGAGTTTTCCCCGCTCAACTCATTAGAAATTGTCATCTGGGTGGCAATGGGCGGGCGCGGTTCATTATACGGTGCTATTGTAGGTGCCGTGCTGGTCAATTACAGCAAAACCCTATTGACAGGGTTGTTGCCAGATGCGTGGTTGTTTATCCTCGGCGGTTTATTTATTGTAGTCACATTACTGCTGCCCGATGGCATTGTTGGTTTGTTGCAACGTAAACTGAAGAGGCAGACAGCATGAACCCAATTTCAGACAATTTATACCTCGGACAGCCCAAAGCCGCTGCAACGGCATTGGTGGTGGACGGTACGGTTGATACCCGCCACGGCCCTATCTTATATATGGAGGATGTCAGCGTTAGCTTCGACGGTTTTAAAGCCCTGAACAACATGTCCTTATATATTGATGAAGGCGAGTTGCGCTGCCTGATTGGCCCCAATGGTGCCGGCAAAACCACCTTAATGGACGTTATCACCGGTAAAACCCGCCCCGATAGCGGTTCCGTCTTTTTTGGACAGACCATAAATTTATTAAAAATGGATGAACCGGCCATTGCCCAGGCAGGTATTTGCCGTAAATTTCAAAAACCCAGTGTTTTTGATGCCTTAACAGTTTTTGAAAATTTGGAGTTGGCATTAAAAGCCAATAAAAGCACTTGGCACAGCTTGTTTTTTCGCTTGACCGCAGAGCAACATGACCGTATTAACGAAGCTTTGCTGACTATTGGTTTAAGTGATTGTAGCCAACAACGGGCAGGTATACTTTCGCACGGGCAAAAGCAATGGCTTGAAATTGGCATGTTACTGATGCAAGAGCCCAAAGTTATGTTGGTTGATGAACCTATAGCCGGGATGACCCATCAAGAGATTGAGAGGACAGCTGAATTGCTGCTGTCCTTGCAAGGCAAACATTCGATTGTCGTGGTAGAGCATGACATGGAATTTGTCCGCTCCATTGCCAGCAAAGTCACCGTCTTGCACGAGGGGGCCGTGCTTACCGAGGGGACTATGGACGAAGTGCAAAACGATCCACGTGTCATACAAGTTTATTTGGGGGGATCATGCTAAAAATTGCAGGATTGGATCAATACTATGGTGCAAGCCATACGCTTTGGGATATTAACTTGGACATTCCCAAAGGCGGTTGCATCTGCTTGATGGGGCGTAACGGTGTGGGCAAAACAACCTTGCTGAAAACAATCATGGGGCTGATTCCTGCCCAAAACGGGGATATTTATTTTAATGGCGAAATGCTGGGTAATGGTAAAGCCGAACAGCGTGCCGCCCTAGGAATCGGTTATGTGCCGCAAGGCAGGGAAATTTTTCCACTGATGAGTGTGGAAGAAAACTTGAAGACAGGGCTACGCGCCGCCGGTAAACAAGGCATTAAAAAAATACCCGATGCGGTTTATGAAACCTTTCCGGTGCTCAAGCAAATGCTCAAACGCAGGGGGGGCGATTTATCGGGGGGGCAACAACAGCAACTGGCAATAGGGCGTGCTTTAGTGCTAAACCCCAAGCTATTGATATTGGACGAACCCACCGAAGGCATACAACCCAATATTGTCAGTGATATTGGGGATGTCATTATTCGCCTGAACCGTTCTCGTGGCACTCCCATACAGCTACCCGAAGCCAATCCAAATGCCTTAGGCGAAATGCATGAAGCCATCCACAAAATTTCTCATGATATGGGCGTAACCGTCTTGCTGGTCGAACAAAAACTGCCGTTCGCACGCAAAGTTGCCGACCATTTTTGTATCATGGATAGAGGTCGTATTGTCACCAGCGGCACTATGGACAAGTTAAGCGAAGGCATGATTAAGCAATACCTGACAGTTTAATGATTGGCTTATTTTTGCCATCCAGTGATACGCTAGAGGGCAAAACATAAAAATTGCTAGGTGTAAAAGTTACCCGGCGTGTACCCTAAGATTGGCACAATCGATTAGCGGCCGTCACATTATTTCTGGCATTACCTTAATAAAGGCAAAGAGGACTACAATGAAAATCATAGCTTCTATTTTAGCAATACTTTTAACGCTTTTACCCGTTGCGGCCTTCGCCCATACTGGCTTGGGCACGGCCCATGATTTTTCTCAGGGTGTTGTGCATCCGCTGATTGGCATTGACCATCTGTTAGTGATGCTCGCTGTGGGTTTATGGGCGGCATTGCGCGGCGGCAAGTCGTTATGGCTATTGCCCATGACGTTTTTAACGGCAATGGTTGCTGGTGCTGCAATGGCTGCATTAGGTATCACCATTACAGCGGCAGAAAGCTGGGTGGCCGGTTCGGTTATGCTGGCGGGTGTGTTGGTAGGGCGTAATGTCCGTACTTCATTGCCTTGGGCAATGGCTTTAGTGGTGCTGTTAGCAATAATCCATGGTTATGTCCATGCCTTGGAGCTGCACCAAGATGCCAATGCCTTGGCTTATGCAGCCGGTTTTCTACTGACCACAGCATTATTGCAAGGATTGGCCATTACTGCGGCGGTGTTCGCGGCAAGCCGATTAAAAATACTGGCAGCGGCATTAGGGGTGATTTGTACCGTGGTGGGGACGGGCTTGCTGCTAGTAGCATGATGGCCATAACCGATAGTTTGGGTAACTGCAAACAACAGCGGCACTCTTTAACAAGGCCAATCATATAGAGATGCCACAACAAACATTGCCCAGCGGCCATCCCGGTACTGATTCGCCACAAGGCTGGCAAGCTGAGTTAGAGCTTGGTTTTGAAAACAAATACGGCAAAACCATACTGGCACAGAGCCGCCACAGTGGGCCGCTGACAGTTCAACGGCCCTTTTATCCCGAAGGGGACGTTTGCCATGTATACATATTACATCCACCGGGCGGTGTGGTGGCGGGAGATCATTTGGCGATAAGCTTACATGCTGCCGCCAATAGCAGCGCGTTAGTAACCACACCAGCGGCCGGAAAATTTTACCGTAGCGACGGTTTGTGGGCATCCCAACAGCTAACCTTAACAGTGGCTGCGGGCGCATCGTTAGAATGGCTGCCACAAGAAACAATTGTTTACCAGGGCGCACAGGTTGTTGCAGAAGTGCGTCTGGAATTGGCAGCGGGTGCGCGGTTTATAGGCTGGGAAATTCTCGCGCTGGGCCGCCCAGCCGCACAAGAAGGCTTTCTTTCCGGCCAAGTGGCTATGAACTGGCAACTGTTCCGTGCTGGTGAACTGTTTTATCGTGAACGCTTACTGATTGATGCACATAGTTTTGCTGCCAACTGGGGTCTGCAGGGTCACTCAACTTGTGGGGTCATGTACCTTTATCCTGCCAATATTGCACAACGGGCAGTTGTGCAAACCCTGATAGGGGACAATGCGGGCTACGCGGTGACATTGCTGGAAGATATATTAATATGTCGTGGTTTGGACAGCCGGGCCGACCAGCTACGGGATTTTTTCCAAACGGTTTGGCGGGTGTTAAGACCTGATATCATAGGGCGTGAGGTTTGTGCGCCGCGTATTTGGTCTACCTGAGGACTGTCAAGGCTAATGGCTTAACACTCGCAACTGAACGGAGAACACCCATGCAATTGAGCGCACATGAAAAAGACAAGCTATTGCTATTTACCGCCGCCTTATTGGCGGAACGGCGTAAAGCAAGGGGCTTAAAACTTAACTACCCCGAAGCGGTGGCTTATATTAGCGCCGCTATCTTAGAAGGGGCCAGAGACGGTCGTACCGTTGCCGAACTGATGGCATTCGGACGCACCTTGTTAAGCCGTGAGGATGTCATGGACGGTATCGGCGAAATGTTACCGGATGTGCAGGTCGAAGCAACTTTTCCTGATGGCACAAAATTGGTTACCGTACATAATCCTATCGTATAGACAGGTGTCAATCAGCCCAAGCTACAAATTTTAAGGAATCTACGCCATGAATCCCGGAGAAATCATCACCGCCGCTGGCGAAATTGAACTGAATGCACATTGCCCCAAACTGACATTGGTGGTTGCCAATAGTGGTGATAGACCTATACAAGTCGGTTCGCATTACCATTTTTATGAGACCAACCCTGCCTTGCAATTTGACCGTGAATTGGCACGTGGTTTTCGCTTGGACATTGCTGCCGGGACAGCGATCCGTTTCGAGCCAGGGCAACAACGGCAAATACAGCTAGTGCCATTTGGTGGCTTAAGGCGGGTCTACGGCTTCCGGCAAGCAGTAATGGGCGCATTGGAGACAACTGTATGAGCAAAATTAGCCGACAAGCCTACGCTGATATGTTTGGCCCTACGGTAGGTGATAAAGTGCGCTTAGGAGACAGCGAATTATTTTTACAAGTGGAAGCCGACCGCACCCTATATGGCGAAGAAGTTAAATTTGGCGGTGGCAAAGTTATCCGTGATGGCATGGGGCAAAGCCAGGCCGATTCAAAAACAGCCGTGGATATGGTCATCACCAACGCGCTGATTGTCGATTACTGGGGCATCATCAAAGCCGATGTGGGCGTAAAAAATGGCCGCATCGCGGCAATAGGCAAGGCAGGCAATCCTGACATCCAAAACGGGGTGGATATTATTATTGGGCCAGGCACCGAAATTATCGCCGGTGAAGGCAATATCTTGACGGCTGGCGGTATTGATGCCCATATCCATTTCATTTGCCCGCAACAAATAGAAGAGGCGCTAAACTCCGGTGTCACCACCATGATAGGCGGGGGCACCGGGCCGGCAACGGGCACCAATGCCACTACCTGCACGCCAGGGCCGTGGCATTTGCAACAAATGCTATTGGCTTTAGATGGCTTACCGATGAATTTTGGCTTGCTGGGCAAGGGCAATGCCAGCCAGCCAGCGGCACTGGAAGAGCAAATCCGCGCCGGGGCAATGGGCTTAAAATTGCATGAAGATTGGGGCACCACTCCTGCGGCAATAGATTGCTGTTTAAGCGTCGCTGAACGTTTTGATGTGCAAGTGGCCATCCACACCGACACCCTTAACGAATCCGGTTTTGTCGAAGACACGATTGCCGCGTTTCAAGGCCGCACCATCCACACCTACCACACCGAAGGGGCGGGCGGTGGCCATGCCCCCGACATTATCAAAGCCTGTGGCTTAGCCAATGTCTTGCCGTCATCCACCAACCCTACCCGTCCTTACACCATCAATACTGTTGACGAGCATTTGGACATGCTTATGGTTTGCCACCATCTTGACCCCAGCATACCTGAAGATATTGCCTTTGCCGAATCACGTATCCGCCGAGAAACTATTGCCGCCGAAGACATTCTGCATGACTTGGGCGCTTTTGCCATGATCTCTTCCGATTCGCAAGCTATGGGGCGGGTTGGCGAAGTAATCATGCGGACATGGCAAACCGCACATAAAATGAAAATCCAACGCGGCGGGCTGCCCGAAGACGGTGTGGAAAACGATAACTTCCGCATCAAACGATATATTGCCAAATACACCATCAACCCCGCTATTAGCCATGGTATTGCCCACGAGGTAGGTTCCATAGAAGTGGGCAAATTGGCCGATCTGGTATTGTGGCATCCGGCATTTTTTGGTGTCAAACCCAGCCTGATCTTAAAAGGTGGCTTGATTGCCGCCGCCGCAATGGGTGATCCTAATGCCTCAATCCCTACCCCGCAACCGGTGCACTACCGACCTATGTTTGCGTCGTTCGGCGCAACGGCTGCAGCCACCTCCATGATGTTTTTGCCACAAGCCGCCATAGCTGGCAATATTCCCCATTTATTGGGTTTACGCAAACAAATTGGCGCGGTTAAAAACACCCGCAACATTGGCAAGAAAGATTTGATCCACAACGCTTACCAGCCGACCATTGAGGTTGATCCGCAAACTTATGCGGTGCGTGCCGATGGGCAGTTGTTAAGTTGTGATCCGATGGCCGTATTACCCTTTACACAGCGCTATTTTTTGTTCTGAGCGGACGTTATTTTCTATAGCCCCCATTTGCACAACCGCATAATTACCTGAAGCCATGCTAAAACTAACCGAACTGGCGCCTGCCAACAGCACTGCCGATGATAGCCTGACCCTACCTTTTGAAGCCCGGCAAAAAAGCCGCTTACCCGCCCATACCGATGGCGGTGTGTCCGTGGGCCTATTTTTGCAGCGCGGGCAATTGCTGCGTTCTGGTGCCGTACTGACCGGCACTGAAAAATTCAAAGTCGTGATAAAAGCCGCGCCAGAAACCGTATCCGTTGTCCGTACCGATGATGCCTTGCTGTTTGCAAGGGTTTGTTATCATCTTGGCAATCGCCACGTCGCCTTACAAATTCTGCCGGGCGAATTGCGTTATCTCAGTGATCATGTCTTAGATCAGATGGTTGCAGGCTTAGGTCTGCAAGTTAGCCATGCCGATTTGCCATTTGAACCGGAAGCGGGCGCATACGGGCAACATGGCCACTGATTTAAGTTTGCTGCGTTTGCTGCAATTGGTCAGCCCAGGCTTGCCCATTGGCATGTACAGCTATTCGCAAGGTTTGGAACGGGCAGTGGATGACCGTTGGGTCAATAGTGCCGATAGTACCCGCGAGTGGATTGGTGGTGTGTTGCAACACAATTTGGTGCGCGTTGATGTGCCGATTTTATTGCGGCTTTATCAGGCATGGCAACATCAAGACCCGGTCGCAGTAACCCGCTGGAGCAAAACACTTATAGCTTATCGGGAAACCAGTGAGTTACGTGCCGAGGATAAGCAAACCGGACAAGCATTGGCAAAATTGCTGGTCAAACTGGACATTCCTGAAGCACACACTTGGCAACGTCACCCCGCCGCCACATTGGCAACCTTGTTTGCTTTGGTCACAGTGCGTTGGGGTATAGCGCCGCGTCAGGCGGCTATAGGCTATCTCTGGGGCTGGTTGGAAAACCAAGTGTTATGTGCCGTAAAATTAGTGCCGCTAGGGCAAGTCGCCGGTCAGCAGTTATTACTATCCTTGGCAGAACAAATACCCTCGCTTGTGGATGCAGCCACTTTAACGGCAGATGACCAGATTGGCGGCAACGCCTTTGCCCTAGCTTTGGCAAGCAGCCGTCATGAGGCGCAATATTCGCGGTTATTCCGCTCTTAATCTCAAAAAGCAATTAGTTACGCTTCATTTAACCAAAACAAGCACGTTTTAAACGTGCTTGACTTACCCCATATAGGAAATCCGTATGAGCGACAAACAAGTATTAAGAGTAGGTATTGGCGGCCCGGTAGGGTCTGGAAAAACCGCATTGGTGGATGCCCTATGTAAACGGATGCGTGCTAACTTTGAAATTGCCGTGGTGACCAATGACATCTATACACGCGAAGACCAGCAATTTTTAATCCGTAGCCAAGCCCTACCCGAAGAGCGTATTCTAGGTGTGGAAACGGGAGGATGCCCCCACACGGCAATTCGTGAAGATGCCTCGATGAACCTTGCCGCAGTTGATGAGCTGTGCGAACGCTATGATAATTTGGATTTTATTATGGTGGAAAGCGGTGGCGACAATCTGAGTGCAACCTTTAGCCCAGAACTTGCAGACCTGACCCTGTACGTGATTGACGTTTCAGCAGGCGATAAAATCCCGCGCAAAGGTGGCCCCGGCATTACCCGCTCGGATTTGTTAATTATTAATAAAATCGACCTTGCCCCTTATGTGGGCGCATCCTTGGAAGTGATGGACAGGGATGCCAAAAAAATGCGCGGCGAACGCCCCTTTTTGTTCACTAACCTTAAAACCGGCGAAGGCTTGCCCGCAGTGGAAGCGTTTATTATTAAATCGGGTATGTTGGCGGCCTAAGCAGGCACAAAAAAGCTGCATACCCAAAAGGTATGCGGCTTTTTGAAACCCCATTTTTTACCTTGCGACCGCTTATGCACTCGACTGATGCCTATCTGGCATCTGTTATGTGATTCTCCAATGGCTGCATTATATCAACGACTTAATTTGATTTAAAAACACCATTCGATATCCGCGTCCAACGGAGCCGGATAAAACGGAACGTAGACTGGAATTGCAAACAAATTATCGGATCATCACCCACCATAAAAATCAAGCCCTTTTCAGCTCATTGACCAACATCGTCGCGCCAATAACCGCCGCTGGAGCGATGATGATGTTGACTACCGGCAGGCTAGACCCCAGCGCAGCCAAACCGCCAAAGCTGAGTGCGCCCCAACGGATGCTTTGCGCCAGTTGTTTTTGTTCGGCAAACAAAATGCCTTCATTTTCCAACGGGTAAGCCAGATATTCCAAAGCCATGCCCCAGGCGCCGAACAGCCCCCAGAGCAACGGAGCCAACACGTTAAGGCCGGGTATCACAGATAACAATACTAGCGGCAATGCCCAGCGGGCAAAATAGGCTGTACGTTTCAGTTCCGCGCCTAGTGCGTACAATAACGGCGGTTCAATGACTGCGACAGATTGCCCGCTCAGCAGCACTTGGGTTTTTAAGGCCAGTTTGCCATAAAAAGGCGCGGCTATCAGATTGGCCAGTAGGGTAAAAGTAAAAAACCCGACCACAAAAAAACTGACGAAAAATAACGGCCACAGCAACCAGTCCAGCCAATGCAGCCAGTCCGGGATAAATTGGGCAATCAGTTGGTTAACATAGTAATAACCCAAGACTAATGCGGCACTGTACAGCACAAAGTTAATCAGCACCGGAATCAGGATAAAAGCCCGCAATTCGGGCTTGTTCAACCAGTGCAGGCCCTTAACAATATACCCTGCTGCCTGCAAAGGGTTATTGGCTTTTTTGTCGAATATCATTGCAAATCTCCCATGCTTTGTTCGGTAGGGTTAAACACCACGCCCCGTTCGGTGACAAGGGCAGAAATCAAGGTGGCGGGGGTCACGTCAAAAACCGGATTCCAAGCACCCACCAGCGAACCGACCTCAAGATAAGGGGCGGGCAGCAATTCATTGGGGTCGCGTTCTTCAATAGCAATTTGCTGGCCATTGGCTATGGACCAATCAATGGTTGATGTTGGCGCCACCACCATAAAATTGACCCCGTGCTGTTTTGCCAACACCGCTAGTGAATAAGTGCCTATTTTATTGGCGGTGTCGCCATTGGCTGCAATGCGGTCAGCACCGACCACCACCCATTCGACCGCACCGCAGCGCATCAGCCAAGCCGCCGCTGAATCGGCAATCAAGGTGGTGGGGATGCCGTCTTGCGCCAATTCCCAAACGGTCAACCGCGCCCCTTGTAACCACGGTCGGGTTTCCCCTGCAAACACTTTTAGTGGGTCACGCCGATAAGCACTGCGGATAACCCCAAGTGCCGTACCCACGCCACCGGTTGCCAAAGCACCGGTATTGCAATGGGTCAGCACACCTTTTGCGCCGCGCAACAAATCCGCCCCCACCTCGCCCATAAGCTGGTTGGCGGTAATGTCATCGGCATGGATTTTCTCGGCACACGCGGCAATTTCTGTTATAGGATTAAGCAGCGGCTGGCTCAGCAAGTTTCTCATCCGCTCTAATGCCCAGAACAAATTGACCGCAGTCGGGCGGGATTGCGCCAACTTATCAATATCATCACTAACGGCTTGCCGCCAGCCTTCTGGATTGGCGGCAACATGCAACCGGGCCGACAAGGCCACGCCATAAGCGGCGGCAATGCCAATGGCAGGAGCTCCGCGCACACGCATGGAGGCAATGGCCTGAAACACGCCCGCCGCATCGTGGTAGTCGTCATAAGCGATAGTGTGCGGCAATTGCCGCTGGTCCAACACTCGTAAGGTGTCGCCTGTCCATTGCAGGGCTTGTACCGCCAATTGCTTGTGCTGAGTCATGAGATGTAAAAGTCCACCATTTAAAAGCTATAATTCTAAAACAAAATCAGGAAATATTGCCGATTCGTAAGAATCCGGCCAACCGCATAGGAAAAATTATGACCCCTGTCGATACCGTCATCCACGCCCGTTGGATTATACCTGTTGAACCGGCATCCGTAACCTTAGAAAACCACGCTTTAGCCATCAAAAACGGTCGGATAGTTGGCCTATTGCCCAGTGCCGATGCGGCGGCCCGTTACCATGCGAGCCATACCGAACACTTGCCCGACCATGCTTTGTTGCCGGGCCTGGTCAATTGCCATACCCATGCCGCCATGAACCTAATGCGCGGCATTGCTGACGATTTGCAGCTGATGGAATGGTTGCAAGGGCATATATGGCCTTTGGAACAACAATGGATGGGCGAAAGCTTTGTTAAAGACGGCACTGACTTGGCGATTGCCGAAATGCTGCGCGGCGGCACCACCTGTTTTAACGACATGTACTTTTTCCCTAATATCACCGCCCAACAAGCGTTACAAAGCGGTATCCGCGCCTGTGTGGGGTTTGTGGTGATTGACTTCCCTAGTGTCTGGGCGGAAAGCAGTGACGATTATTTGCAAAAGGGCTTGGCTTTGTACGATGCCCTGCACGGGCAGCCCTTAATCACCAGCAGCTTCGCGCCCCATGCACCATACACGGTATCCGACGGGCCTTTGCAAAAAATCCGTGGTTACGCCCACGGGCGGCAACTACCCGTCCATATGCACGTCCATGAGACTCTGTTTGAGGTGGAACAGGCCGCGCAACATACCGGTAAACGGCCATTGCAGCGTTTGCACGAACTGGGCTTGTTGTCACCCTCGTTTATCGCAGTGCACATGGTGCATTTGACCGATGCCGAAATTGCCTTGGTGGCACAACAAGGGGCGAATATCGTCCACTGCCCGGAATCTAACCTAAAGCTGGCAAGCGGTTTTTGCCGTGTTGCCGACTGCATTGCTGCGGGCATTAATGTGGCATTAGGCACCGACGGTGCCGCCAGCAACAACGATTTGGATATGTTCGGCGAAATGCGCACCGCCGCCTTGCTGGCCAAGGCCGTTGCAAATGATGCCGGGGCCGTACCCGCCATGACGGCATTGCGTATGGCGACCATTAACGGCGCAAAAGCCTTAGGATTAGATAACGAAATCGGTTCGTTAGAAGTGGGCAAGGCCGCTGATGTGATAGCCATTGACCTATCGGTACTGGAAACCCAGCCGCTGTTTAACCCCGTATCACAAATTGTTTATGCCGCCAGTCGTCAGCAAGTGACTGATGTTTGGGTGGCAGGCCAACAACTCCTAAACAAGCGGCAATTGACCACGCTCGACAGTGAAGCACTAAAAACCCGCACTGCCAACTGGCAACAGCGTTTGTCAGGTGTGCGGTAAGCCAGTGCCAATAGATTTTCTAATCATAGGCCAAGGCTTGGCGGGTAGCCTATTGGCTTGGGAGTTGTTTAGGCGCGGTTGCAAAATAATGCTTGTTGATAACGGGCAAGAAAACGCCTCGCAAGTGGCGGCAGGCCTGATCAATCCAATCACTGGAATGCGCTGGGTAAAATCGGCCGATATTGACTACTTGCTACCGGCGGCTCTTAGTTGTTATGCGGCCTTGGCAGAGCATTTTGGGCAGGTTTTTTATATTGAAAAACCCATGCTAAGAATTTTCCAAACGGCACAAGAGGCGCACTATTGCCAAAAACGCCAGCAAGACCCGGATTACCGCGATTATTGGCAAGCACAGCACAGCACTGACCCAGTGCCAGAACCCTTTGCCGCCCCCTTCGGCACGGTGCAACAAAAACAGACGGGGTATTTAAATACCCAAGCGCTATTGACCTGCCTAAAGGATTTTTTTATTACTAGGGGCTGTTACCGGCAAGCAACCGTTGATTATCAGGCAATCAGCTTGACCCCCGCGCCACATTGGCAAGACTTAAGCCCGCAACGCATCATTTTCTGCGAAGGCTACCACGCACTGCATAATCCTTGGTTTTCTTGGCTACCGTTCCAGCCCGTCAAAGGCGAAATCTTGACCATAAGGTACACCGCCCCATTGCCCGACCTTATCATCAATAAAGGCCATTGGCTATTGCCGACCCTTCCCAACCAATTCCGTTTAGGTGCCACGTTTGATAGGCAAAACCTCAATGCCCAGCCAACTAAGGAGGGCAAACAATTGCTGCTGGCAGCACTGCAAGCCCTGACTGGTGGTGGTTTGGCCTCAGCGACGGTTATCAAGCACCAAGCCAATATCCGCCCCTGTACCTTAGATAAGCAACCGTTAATTGGGTTGCATCCGCAATGGCCCCAGCTGGCAGTATTTAACGGTTTTGGTGCCAAAGGCAGCCTGCAAATCCCTTGGTACAGCCAACGGTTTGCCGATGCCTTGTTACAAGGTGCACCAATGCCTGCAAATATCCGGCGCCATATAAGCTTGGCAGGGTAAAAACGCTGTTATAATAAGCAGATAATTGACAAGCAGAACCCCTGGCACTACGATGTAAGATGGAAGTTTCACAAATTACTGATTCTAATTGTGTTGTTAATCCTATAAACTGTTATTTTCTTAATTTTACCAATGCGTAGAAGAAATTCTTTATTTTCAGCTTGTAAGCAGACGTTTAAATTTTGCAAAACTGCCTAAAGGGAATCTCGGTTATCAGTACCAGTCTCCCAAAACTCACTTATCGGTTTATCGTCAAACCGAGCCAAGGAAAACTCGCTGATATCAATATCGGGATATCGGGTAGTTCCTTTAGTAACCATTTCGGCAATTAATTCACCAAACACTGGGGCGTACTTTAAAGCCTGACCAGCTCCAAGACAATGAAATAAGTTAGCCACTGCATTATCCTTGCCCAGTATAAACTTAAGGTCTGGCGTAATATCAAAAAAAGATTGATAGCCGCCTGCATAAACCGCCTTGCCTAGTTTGGGGAAGCGCTGTTCGAGTTTTTTAAGATAATTCTCCAACTGTTGATGATTAACGCTAAAACTTGACGCGTCGTAAATCACATTGGCCCCATCTGGATTCATCATGGCTTTGCTAAAGGAACGGGCAATAGCTTTGCCCGAGCGGGATCTAGGTTGGTGCATGTGCAAAATACTGCCTCGCCAACGCCGGAAATAAGCCCGGTTGACAAAGTCGGCAATAATCGGTAATGACCCTGGAATCTCTTGGGAGCTGACTAAAAAATTGGCCGCAAAAACAGGTTCAAGTGCCACCGGAATTTGAATGCCAATAGCGGCAAATAAATCAGGGCTCCAGCCACCCATCGCGTTAACCACGTTTTCGCAAACTATCTTTCCCTGATTGGTGAGAAGGGCAATGATATTGCCTTGGTTGTCACGTTCAAAATCAAAGACCTGGCAATGTTCCATGATTTCAACTTGGTTGACCTTGGCGGCATTCTGTAATCCATTCAAAATTTCTGAAGAGTCCAGTTGTAAAACATCTTGCTCATGAAAGTAAATCTCATCAGGATCGACTCTAATGGCGTCATTGCAAAGATCAGTCACCTCTTTTCTGGCAATCAACTGAAAGGGGATGCCTTCGTTTTGCATCGAATTTTTAAGTTGTTGCCATTGATTAGTGCCATTTGTTTTATGGCTATTGGCAATCCAGATTGCTCCTGGTTGCTCAAACGGGATGTCAACTCCCCAAAGCGTGTTTAATGTTTTCCATTCTTGTATCGCATTTTTTGCCATTCTGGCCGCCATCACCGAAGCATTTGCCGACCGAACAATGGCGCTATGCCGTGAACTTAAGCCCGCCCCCAGAACCTGTTTCTCAATAAGCGCAACTTTGTTGGGTTGCCTTCCCAATTTCCGGCTTATTGAAAATGCACAAGCACATCCCAAACATCCGCCGCCAATGATAACCGTGTTGAATGATTTTGCCATGACTAACGCCTCGTGAATGGATTTAGATCATACGAAATAGTAACCAGCCTGGTTTTTAGTAGTCCAATTTTATTATATCTGTCATAACAGGAGTTTATGAGGGGTCAACCCTTGCTGCATTTTTTGACGAACAAAAGCATTTGTTAATAGCATCACCCGCATTGCCAACCATGAAAAAACAAATTACTAATTAGGCACTATCATTATTGATTTTTCGAGGCATACTGCTTTATAACCCAAAATTAAGGAGTTCAATCTTGGCACATTACCTCATTATTGCCGCCAGTAGCGGCATCGGCCAGGCCACTGCTCAACTGTTGCTGTCAAAAGGTCACACGGTCTTCACCACTGCGCGTGATGGTAGCAAAATTTCGCCGGATGCCTTTTTGGATGCAACCGATTTTGACGCTGTCGATAAGGTCTTTTCCCAAGCTGGCGAGCTGGATGGCGTGGTCAATTGCAGCGGTTCATTACTGTTGAAATCCGCGCACCTGACCAGCAAAGAACAGTATCAAAGCGTGATGGACGCTTCTCTGACCACCGCGTTTGCCACTGTGCGTTCAGCTGGAAAACATCTGCACAACGGCGGTTCGGTGGTGTTGATTTCCTCTGCCGCAGCGCTGGCAGGATTCGCCAACCATGAGGCTATCGCGGCGGCTAAAGCGGGCATAATTGGGCTAACTCTTTCCGCTGCCGCCACTTATGCCTCGGCTAATATCCGCGTTAACGCAGTGGCTCCAGGATTAACCGAAACCCCGCTAACCTCGGCGCTCACTAGCAATCAGACTACCCGAAAATTTTCCGAATCCATGCACGCCTTAGGCCGTCTTGGCAAAGCCGAAGACGTGGCGAGGGCGATTGTATTTTTGCTTGATCCGGCGAATGACTGGATTACCGGGCAAGTTTTGGCAGTGGATGGTGGTTTGTCGAAAGTTCGGCCTAAAATGAGGTCATGAATGGCTTCCGTTTGCCTGATTCTTGGCGATCAATTATCAGAATCCTTAACTTCCCTTCAAGGTGTGGATAAAAAAACCGATGTCGTGTTGCTGTGTGAAGTGCAAGAAGAAGCAACCTATGTTAGGCATCACAAAAAAAAGATTGCTTTTTTATTCTCTGCGATGCGCCATTTTGCTGAAGAATTAATGCGGCAAGGTTTTGTCGTGCGCTATGTAAAGCTCGACGATCCTGATAATGCCGGTAGCTTGGCAGGGGAAGTCAGACGAGCGGTCTCTGCCCACCATGCCGATAAAGTGGTGGTTACGGAACCGGGTGAATATCGGCTTTTGCAAGTATTCAAATCCTGGCCTGAGACGCTTGGCATCGCGGTTGATATTTTGCCGGACACGCGTTTTTTATGTGCGATTGATACATTCAAACGCTGGGCACAAGGCAAAAAACAACTAAGGATGGAATTTTTTTATCGCGAAATGCGTAAGCAATATCAGGTGTTAATGGAAACCAACGGCAAGCCGACAGGAGGGAAATGGAATTTTGATAAAGAAAACCGAAAACCACCCTTAAAAGGCATGACGTCGCCAAAACGCATTAGCCATAAAAAATCGGCAATTACCTTAGCCGTTTTAAAACTTGTGCAGGAGCGTTTTCAAGATCATTTTGGTACATTGGAACCCTTCCATTTCGCGGTGACACGCGTGCAAGCGCTGAAAGAACTGCACCATTTTATCGATGAATTACTGCCACGTTTTGGTGATTATCAAGATGCGATGGTCGTCGGAGAAGCGTATTTATACCATTCGTTAATTTCATCGTATCTCAATGCGGGTTTGTTGCTGCCATTGGAGACATGCCTATTAGCTGAGGTGGCCTTCCGCTCCGGCAATGCCCCGCTCAATGCAGTAGAAGGTTTTATTCGCCAAATCCTAGGTTGGCGGGAATATGTGCGCGGCATATACTGGCTGCACATGCCGGAGTACGCGCAACTCAATTTTTTTGAGGCAAAAAAGCCGTTGCCCAATTTTTACTGGACTGCCGAAACTAGCTTATTTTGTCTCGCGGAAGCCGTTCGGCACACCCGCGACCACGCCTATTCCCATCATATCCAACGCTTGATGATTACCGGCAATTTTGCTTTACTGGCTGGCATTAATATCACCGAAATCTGCGAATGGTACTTACTGGTTTACTCGGATGCTTACGAATGGGTCGAATTACCTAATACCCTAGGCATGGCCTTGTTCGCAGACGGCGGCATCATGGCTAGCAAGCCTTACGCGGCGAGCGGAAAATACATCCACAGAATGAGCAACTTTTGCCAACATTGCCAGTACGACCCAATGCAAACCCTCGGTGAAAAGGCTTGTCCGTTTAATGCGTTATATTGGGACTTTCTGGCACGGCATGAAGGCAATCTTCAAAATAACCAACGTTTGGCTTTCATGTATGCCAACTGGCATAAACAAACCCCAGAGCAACAAATGGCTATCCTTGGGCAAGCAGCCTTTAGCTTTGCAAAAATGGACGCAGGAAATTTATAATCACCATCCAAACAAACCACATGGAAAAACCCTCAGCCATATCAATCAAACAACTTAATAAAAGCTATCGGGAGTCAGACCGGCAACATGTCATTTTCAGTGGCTTGGACATGCAGGTCAGCCGTGGTGAGTTCATCGTTTTGTTGGGTCGGAGCGGTTCGGGGAAGTCTACTTTTTTGAATTTAATTAGCGGTATTGATCCGCCCGATAGCGGCAAGATTATCATTAATGGCACCGACATATCGGCACTGTCCGAACAAGACCGCACCCTGTTTCGCCGTCATCATATTGGCATCGTATTCCAGGCTTACAATTTGATTCCCACCTTGACGGTTGCCGAAAATTTGCTGTTGCCTCTGCAATTAATCAAACGTTTGACCCGCAAGGATCGTGATGATGTCGGCGAATTACTGGATAAGTTAAAGTTATCGGGCCGTTTGGACAGCTATCCAGACCGCTTATCTGGTGGTGAACAACAACGGGTGGCGATAGCGCGGGCATTAATTCATGATCCCGATGTAATTCTTGCCGATGAACCAACCGGAAACCTGGATTTGGACACCGCAGGACAGGTATTGGAATTGCTTGATATTCTGGTCAAAAAAGCAGGCAAAACCATGATTATGGCGACGCATAGCCAAGAAGTCATTGGTCAGGCGGATCGGGTGTTTTCGATCAGAAACCAGTCTTTGCAGCGCGAATGAACAGCCTTCTGCAACGCGCCAGCCGCAATTTTTTATGGCAGCATCCTTGGCAACTGGTGCTGGCGATGTTAGGCATTGCCCTTGGTGTGGCGGTTGTCATTGCTATTGATTTAGCAATGGAAAGCTCGCTCAATTCCTTTAATCAAGCCACTAAGGTGTATACCGGAAGCGCAACCCATCGCATTATTGCCAATGATGGGGGTTTGGATGAAAAGCTGTATCGTCAATTAAGGGTAAAGGGGTTTAGCCAATTGTCGCCGCTGGTGACGGGCTATGTAAAACTGGCTCAAGCGGAACAAGAAAGTTTTAAGATAGTTGGCATTGATCCCTTCATTGAAAAGACCTTACAGCCGGGTTGGCAGAGCGGGCAAAATGAAAACTTTTCGCCAGACCTGCTTACCCGCTTAATGGCTGAGCCAAATACTGCGCTGCTCAGTCAAAAAACCGCACAGCGCTTGCATGTGCCGCTTAATGGCCAGTTATCGCTGGTCACCCGTCAAGGCCAGCAGCCATTAACCGTCATCGGTTTTTTGCCAGACACCAATGCCGTTTCAGAACAGGTCTTGGCTAAGCTGATAATTACCGACATTGCCACTGCACAAGAGCTGCTGGGCTTATTTGGCAAGCTGAGTTCTATCGAAATACTACTGGCAAACGATGCTTCCAAAACGGAAGCGGCTATACAGTCGCTATTGCCAGGCAATGCCCTATTGCTTTCTTTAGAGAGCCAAGAGCAATCGCTGCGCGAAATGACCAGGGCCTTTTCCACCAACCTTAAGGCCTTGGGCTTGCTGTCATTGTTGGTAGGCATGTTTTTAATCTACAACACAATGACCTTTTTAGTCATGCAGCGACGGCGTTTAATCGGCAGCCTACGTTTATTGGGCGTAACCCGACAGCAGATTTTTACCTTAATACTCAGCGAAGCGTTTTTCTTGGCACTCATCGGTACGTTAATCGGTATCGCCTTGGGTATAGTGTTGGGACACGGCTTGTTACAGTTGATTTCAGGCACGATTAACGCCATTTATTTTCGGATCGATGCGACGGTTTTAACCGTTACCCCTTTCCAGCTTGGCAAGGGAATGCTGTTAGGCATGAGCGTCACTTTTTTTGCCGTCTTACCGCCCGCCTTTGAAGCGACACGCTTGTCACCGGTCAAAGTGATGGCAAGATCGCAGTTGGAATCGGGCAGCCGCCTCTTAATAAAACGGCTGGGATTCATCAGTGGCATTTTGATAGCCAGCGGTTTGTCGGTGGCCTTTTTCTCTGGCAACAGCATCAATTTCGGCTTAGCCAGCATTTTCCTGATCTTGTTTGGCTTTGGTTTGCTGACCCCGGTACTGACTTTGTGGTTGATGAAATTCATTGAACGCGCATTCGGGCGTTTTCTGGGCGTGTTGGGACGCTTGCCTGTGCGCATGGTTTCCGCAGAAATCAGCCGGACAGGCATCGCCATAGCAGCATTGATGATTGCGGTGTCAGCGACGATCGGGATGGATTTGATGATTGGTAGTTTTCGCCAAACCGTCGCCCAATGGCTGCATTCCAGCTTACCCGCCGATCTTTATGTAGCATTGCCGGGTGACCAAATGACTGCCGAAAAGCCTTCATTAGATAAACAGCTTAAAGAAAAAATTGCCCGGCTTGAAGGCGTAGCGATGGTGAGCACTGCCTTGCAAACCAAGCTTTTTGCCGCTGGTGAACTCACCAAAACAACCGTGTTTGAGCTGGCAGAAAAATCCAAACAAGGCTTTATTTTCAAGCATAATATGGACAATAGCCTCTGGGACAGGCTAGAACACCAGCCAACCGTCATCGTTACCGAGCCTTATGCTTATCACCACGCCATTCGGATAGGCCAAAAAATTGACTTGAAAACCAATCAAGGCGCACTAGGTTTTGAAGTTATCGGCATCAATGCAGATTACAGTGGCGACCAAGGCCATTTGATTATGAGCAGGCAGAATTACCTGCGCTATTGGCCTGATTTGGGTTACACCGGCATTGGCGTTTATGCCCGAGCGGGCGCTGATTTAAAAAATCTGGAAAGCCGGATTAGCCAATTATTGACGGGGCAGCAAGCCGTGAAATCGAATCAGGCCATATATAAAGCTTCTATGCAATTGTTCGAGCAGACTTTTACCATCACCGAAGCCTTACGTTGGCTGTCAGCCGCGATAGCTTTTGTCGGCGTGTTCAGCGCCTTGATGGCCTTACAGTTTGAACGGACTCGCCAGTTAGGCATTTTACGCGCTATTGGCATCACATCCCGCCAACTCAGCGTGCTGATAATCGCTGAAACCGGATTGATGGGCTTGGTGGCCGGGTTATTGGCTATTCCGGTCGGCTTTATCGTCGCTTATGTATTGATTTTTGTGGTTTACCAACGTTCATTCGGCTGGACGATGGCTTTTTATTTCGATTCAGGGGTGCTTTTCCAAGGCATCGTTTTAGCCTGTGTGGCGGCCTTGTTGGCGGGCGTATTGCCAGCCTTAAAAATGGCCCAAACCCACCCCGCAGAAGCCTTGCGTACAGAATGAAAACAAAATTCTTGATTGTTATGCTATTGCTATTGCTGGGCATGGTTTGGCTGCAAATCTTCCCGATTCCATCGGACAGCAGTGCCGTCGGGGATAATCAAAACAACTCAAGCCCTGCAAAAAATAGCGGCTCAATTGGGTCGGTGTTATCCAACGATAGCAAAGGCTTTGCGCGGGCGTATAAGCCACAAGCCTTTTCCTTGCCAAGCGACCACGGCCCACACAATCAATTCCGCTCGGAATGGTGGTATTTCACTGGTAACCTAAAAAATCCACAAGGACGACAATTTGGTTACGAGCTGACCTTCTTTCGTTTTGCCTTGAAGCCTGAATTACCGGAATCAAAGTCGGCTTGGCGCAGCAATCAAATGTACATGGCACATTTGGCCTTAACCGATGTGCAGGCAAACCGCTTTTATGCCGATGAACGCCTAAGCCGCACTGGAAACGACCTGGCGGGGGCTTCTGATAAAAGCTATCAGGTCTGGCTTTATGACTGGTCGGCAAAAACCGAAGGCGAAGTAGACTTTCCCCTGCGCTTGCACGCTAACAGCGACGGCTTTGCTATCGATTTGTTACTGACATCATCCAAAGGCTTTGTCAGGCAAGGCGATCAGGGTTTAAGCCAAAAAAGCCCCGAACCGGGCAATGCCTCCTACTATTATTCCTATCCGCGCTTGGAAACTAAGGGTAATGTCAGTGTTGGCGGTAAACCATATGCTGTCACCGGCATCAGTTGGATGGACAGGGAATGGAGCACCAGTGCTTTGTCCAATGAGCAAAGCGGCTGGGATTGGTTTGCCTTGCAATTATCTGATAATACCGAATTGATGTTTTATCAATTGCGCCGCAAAGATGGCCAGCATGACAGCAATAGCTCCGGTTCATATATACTGGCAGACAACACCAAAATAGCGCTTAAAGATCACGATGCCACCATCACGCCGCTGGATAGCTGGAAAAGTCCACATTCAAAAATAACCTATCCGGCGCGTTGGCGTTTGTCCGTTCCCAGTCAAGCTCTTGAACTTGAAATTGTTCCTTTAATCAACGATCAAGAACTGAATGTCAGTTACCGTTATTGGGAAGGTGCGGTTAAAGTGATCGGCAGCAAACAAAGCAAGCCAATTTCTGGGCAGGGTTATGTGGAGCTGGCGGGTTATAACAAATAAACGTTATAAAAGCTCAAATCAACCGCGTTTTACGGGAATGATGTTAGCATCATCTCCATATAAACCAATGAATTGTACAAGTCACAAAACCTGCTGATAAAATCAAAACTTAGCCAATTCCCACCCCACGCCCGCCAACGCCAAAATATACAACAAAGCCCTGGCCCGGCTACAGCCAACATAAAGCCATTCAGGATGCTGGTTGGCGTGCTGGTCAATGCCCGCCACAATCACCACATCCGCCTCCAAGCCCTTAAAACCTTGGATGGTGCCTATGCGTAAACGCCCAGCTTCTGGCGTTGCCAACTGGCTGGACAAGGCAAACCCGCTTAACCGGTTGGCCCAGACAGACGTGGCATTAGTATGGCGGTACGGGGCCAGCACCACAATCCGCTCCTCCGGTATCTTGTCCTTGCCCAGCAAAGATTTCAGCAAGGTTTCCAGTTGCACTGCCATTTGCCCAAAATCTTGGCTGTACTGGACGGTGGGCGGCAAACCCTCAGCAATACGGAACTCCGCCGGTTGCGGCACTTCGCCCAAGGTGGCGGCAAGTTCGCCAATAGGCCGAGTGTTGCGTAAATTGGTTTCCAGTTGCAATGGAATGGCTGGGAATGGTGGTTTCCATACACTGCCATGATGGAAAATGGTTTGCCCCTTGTCATAAAAACAATACCAAGAAAACTGTGCAGCCTCCAGCGACTCCAATGCCAGCCACCAGGTAGGCAGAAAATCCATTGCCTCATCAACAATAATGCTGTCAAATTTGCGCCCAACCCGCTCGCTGGCGGTCAGCAACAAATCAGGGCATTCCTCATTATAAAAAAAAGCCTGTTGTTGTCGGTCGGTCGGTCGGCACAATAAAGTCCATTCCGGCGGCTTTCACCCACGTTTCGACCAGTTCATGAAAATAGAAAACGCTCGCCTGATGCGTGTTGCTTAAAGATAAAGCCAACAACTGCGCCAAATTTTTATTGAAACAGGTCAGCAAAACAGTCTTGCCTTGGCTGGCGTGTTCTTTGGCCAAGGCAACCGCCAAAGCCGTTTTGCCAGAACCCGCCCCGCCTTCAACCAATAAGCGCGATTGCGAACGTAACAGCCGGAGCGTGTGGACTTGCTCTTGCGTGGCTTGGTGCAGTTGTTCATTGGTGTCATTGAGCGTATGGGTCAAGGGGATGAACAAATGGCAATCAGGCGCCAGAATTTCCTTTAACACCCGTTGCTGCGTTGCAGTCCACGCCACCGCCCTGGGGGCGGCACTGGCCCATAGCTTGGTCAGTGCCGCCTCGGGGTCGTGCAATGCCGAGCTGTCCAATACAAACGCTTTATGGGGTGCATCCGTGCCGGGCAGCGCGCCTAGCCATTGTATCTCAGGAAACCAAACAGCATGGGTTATGGCGAGGATGCTGACCTCGTTCTTGCTTAAGCGTTTTTCTAACTTTTCGGTAATGGCAAAACGGTTGCGCCGCGCTTGGTTGAACGGCGATTGCTTCATCGGCAGCCCAGATGCGTAATACCAAACCCCGTCCCTGACATTCACCGCGCCGGCCTTGATTTCCACAATCAACAACCCGCGCGCCGGATGAAACACCACCACATCCGCCTCGCCAAAACTCTCGCCAACATTTTTATGAACCAGCCGCCATTCCACGGTATGGAAGGTCAACCAAGGCCGCGGCAACTTGGCTAATGCAGAAAACACCTTGTTTTCTGCCCGCTGCCCGGCGGCAAGCGCTTGTTGCTCTGGTGGCATGGGCATGTATCCTTTTACTTTAAAATTTTTATGTTAGGCAAAAGTCAAGCCATAAGAGCGGGCCATACCCGCAATAAACAGGTGGCTTCCACCAAAAATATTTTTAGGTCGCTGGCAAGTATGACATAACCAGTCATAGCACAGGCAACCTTCTTGGCATCAATTCAGGCCATTGTTTGCCTCAGGCGCAATCACATCAACACTGGGAAAATAACTGGCAAACCGCCCTCTGTCACGGGATATGAGCCGGTAACCGGCCACAGCCGCGTGTGCGCCAATAAAAAAGTCCGGCAGCACGTTGCTTTTTTGGCCTTGGCGTTTACGGTACTGAAGAAATGCTTTCCCCGCCAGAAACAGGGCTGCTTTGGGGAGTGGTTGGGATGCAAACCCCAGATGCCCAAATAAGGCTTCCACTGCTTCAATACGGTCAAAACCCACCGAGCATTCCGCATAAATAATGGGATTGATGACAAAAGTATTATCCCGGTCAAGCCTTTCCAGTGTTGATGCGCTCCACTCGAACCAGTCACTTCCGGGATTGGCCAAATCGGTCACCACACAGCTGTCGATCAGGATGATGGCCATGATTCGCCACGGGTCAAAGCCATAATTTCCTCGGTCGTCATGGTCAGTTGGCCCGTCTGGTGCGCAGTCCTGAAGCGGCTGGCTTCATTATTGGCGGACTGTTGCGCCTTGGCGATATACCAACGGCCATTTTCATCCTGTACAAATTCAACTTCACTGTGTGCCGGCAACAAGCCCATGCTTTGCCGGACGTTTTGGGGAATGGTGACTTGACCCTTGCTGGTGATACGCATGATAGTGGCTCCTGAAAAGTAATACCCGAATAGTATTACTTTTGCCAAATTAACACAAGTGCCAGAGCGGTTAATGCCAGAATCCGCTCCGCCTTCAACCTATTGCACCTAAGTTACACAGCGCGTTGGCTGAGCCTTGTTTTTTGCCGGGCCGTCCGGGAACACTGCCCTTCGACTTCGCTCAGGGAACGCACAGCAGTTGTAGGCGCTGGTCATGACCCTATCAACAGCCAACTACAGCAAAAAAAATTTTAAGGCCGCAGCTAAATATGACATAACCTGTCATAGCCTTGTGCTATTGTTAAGCTCTAGCGCAGTAGCCAAGATGGGCGAAGCGCAATCCGGGGCATCGTGGCACGGTTGCCTCGGACTGCGCTACGTATAAGGGCTACCTTGAGGCCTGGCAAGCACAATACACCATGACTTAAGCAGCCAAAGGACGTTATTTGGTATAAAATAAAGCCGTAGGCAATTTAGAAATTACATTTTTTTCAAAGCACTTGCAAACAATTAAACCTTGGAAAACATAATGTCAGCACAGCACAGCACAGCACAGCACAGCACAGCACAGCACAGCACAGCACAGCACAGCACAGCACAGCACAGCACAGCACAGCACAGCACAGCACAGCAAACATTTTTGATGCACTTTCTGAACATGTCAAGCAAATTGAGCAGCATTGGACAACCGTATGCCAAGGCATTTTAGATGCCAGCATTGACTACCCGCACTTGGACGGGGAACACTTTAGCAAACTGAACAACCAGTTCAAAGCCGCCCTGGACCGCATCAACCACGACTTACAAAACCCCACGCTTATTCTGGCCACCACCGGCACTACCAGCAGTGGCAAAAGCACCATCGTCAATTTGTTATGCGGCGCGGACATCATGCCGCGCATGGCGCAAGAAATGAGCGCCGGTGTTGTTAATATCCACCACAGCCCCGATAACAAACGCCAATTGACCATCCATGCCACCGAGGGGGCAAAATGGCAATGTGGCGAATGGTACGACTTGTCTGATGAGCAAATCCGCAGCCAACTGACCAGCGTCATGGACAGCTTTAACAGCAGCAAGGGCATTGACCAACCGGCTGCACCCATCATTGACCTGACCTATCCGCTGGCCTGTTTTAACAACCCGGCATTGTTGTCCCTTTCCTGCCTGCCGAAAACCACCCAATTCAAACTAAGGGATTTGCCGGGCTTACGCAATAAAGGCGACCAAACTAACAAGAAAGAAATGGAAAAGTGCCGCGATGCCTTGTGTCTTGTTGCCTACAACATGGAAGAAACCGATGAAAACCGCCGCATTGATTTAGTCGAAAATATATTAGGGCAAATCAAACAAATGGGTGGTGGTTCGCTGTCACGGATGCTGTTTGTCCTGAACAGGATTGATGTTTTTCTTAAAGACCCAGAGCCCGAACGCCGGCGCAATGAGCATATCAGCAAAGTCACAGCTGAAATCACCCAGATTCTCTACGATGAGCTGCCAGAACACCGCGATGAATTAGCGGGGTTGACCTACAGTAAGTTAAGTTCCTTGCCCGCTTTACATGCCCAACGCATTAAAATGGATGCCGACCGTATCCAGGCGGCGGGCGAATTGGAAGCAAATTTCAAGACATTGATTGACGACGAAGTGCTTGATGACCTACCGCGCAAAATCAGCGCGTGGAAAGATCATGACTTTGAGCGCATCAGTGACGACGTATGGCAAAACAGCTTTGCCGCAGAATTTTTTGCCACCTTAGACCAGCATATTCAAGTTAATTTCCCCACTTTGGTTATCCCTAGCATTGTGCAACGCTTTCAAGATGAGGTGAAGGATGCGATTGGTGAAGCAGCAAGAACCTGTAATGTCCAGTTGAACAATTCGGAAAAGGACTTCGTGCAAATCTGTGAGGAACTATACAGACAAAATTCTGATTTACGGGATTTCCTACAAGATGCAAGAGCCGCATTACAAAAGCCATTTAGTTGTTTGAAGGGATCGGCAGAAAACAGCCACCTTGATTATGGCCAAAGAATGGAAATATTTGTATTCGACTTACTTGATACTGAAATTTATAAATTCGACTTACATGATACTGAAATTTATAAAAACGCATTGACTGAAAACAAACTGGCACCGCTAACACGCTGGCGAGAAGGCTTACAAAGGTCTGCTTCACACGTATTGGAAGGAATGAAAAAATCAGTGCTTGCAGGAAAGCGTGATTTCTCTGGTACAAACCTAGGACAATTCCCCGGACGCCTTCAAGATCAGCTGGCTGCTGCATGTAATGACTACTGCAAGGCAATTAATAAAAACAATGAATCGGATTTTGATGGACAGTTAAACAATTTTTTATACGAACTGAACCGCGTTATTGATGAAGTCATGGCAATCCAGAGTGGATTGGAGAATAACCGCATACATGATGCCATAGAATTGTTAATGACAAAATATTTAGATTATATAAGAAGTGGTATAAAACGCATTGCACCAGACTGGAACTTTATCATTAGTGATTATATGTTGACTACATTAGATAAACCAGAAATAAAACCTGCAAACCTGAGGGGTAAAGTTGAAAACCATACACGTGAAGAGCGGATTTGGTGGACACTGTGGCTTGCCTCAAGGACTATTGAATTTAAAAAGCTCCCCAGTGCATCATCTTTGTTTGATGATGGTGCGAAAGAAATAGATCATCAATTAAATACATTGGCAGTGCCTTTTCATAATATGATTATTAATTACATTGACACTATCAACGTAAAAATAGCTGTTGAACAAGATAAAATATTGGCAGAATTTAGAGAAAAAATAGATAAGGCATTTGAAAATAATCGTGATAGCCATGAAAAAGTTGTGCAACATTGGCAACCGCTAAAAGAAAATGCAGATCAATTGCCAGTACTGCTAGAAAAATTAGTTAATGGATGGTCTGGTATATGAAAGAAGCCCTAGAAAATATTATCCGCACATCTGGTATTATTGACACAATTGAAACTTATGCTGTTGGAAACTTAGAATTAGATGAGTTAGAAAGCAGTAGTAAATTGAAAGAATTTATTAAAGCAGTAAAAGCATCAAATGATATAAAAGATGACATACAATTAATTAAATCATCATCATTGTTAGCAAATAATGATAGATCACTGTTTAGCGACTTAAAAAAGTTGCCTGATCTTCTTGTAAAAAAATCTTGTGAAGGAAAAAATGACATGATAGCAGAATCAAAGGCGATTGTTATTGGCAGTGCATTATTGCTGATTGGTATTGCGGTAGGCGTTTATTATGCCAAAAAGAACGCATCTAACCTACCCAGACAAGGAGAACTGACACGTAATAATCTACCCGCTTACACCCAACATCACTTATTGTTGATTATCCCGACTAGGTGGTTATCTTTTAAGCTAACCGAGCGAGATGTGCTAAATAATGAACAAACCTCAGACTTAATTAGCAATGCCACACGTGCTTATTGTTACAAAGAAAATGATACCCAAGGAATGGAAGTTAATAAAAAGGTTGACTATTCGGGCCAAGAAAATATTGACTATGATTCAGACATCAAGGTTTTTGTCCATCTTAAAGTAACAGCCACATCAGCTATTACCGAAAAAAATATTAAACGATTTAGCATTATAGAAAAAATTTCCCCTGATTCACGCAGCACTGTCATTGAACTTGGAAAACTAGGATCGCCACGTTCCATTTTAGATTTCTTTGAAATTTAACCCGCCGTCAGCCAATAATATGACCATTATGGATTGGAAAACCGCCTCAGCCCGCTACGCCAACCAGCTTAAATCCGCCCTAGCCGTGCGCCGCCATGCCCTAGATTTGGCCAATTTGGCATCGGTGGCCCATTTGGGCATTACCCCAGAACAAAAAGCCACCTTGCAACGCGCAGGCGGGCCGGCGGAAAAGCTGATGCGCCGTTTGCAAAATGGCGAGTTCCGTATTGCCGTGGTCGGTTTGGAAAAGGCCGGCAAAAGCACCTTTGTCAATGCCTGGCTGGGCAGTGATTTGTTGCCCGCCAAAACGGAGCGCTGCACCTTCACCACCACGCAAATTTATTCGGTGCAAGACCCGAACGGGCAACGCTTGGAAACCTTGCCCAAAACCGACGTGCTATATGCAGCTTATCAGGCGGATTTGCTCGCACAAAGCCAAGGGCCCGATAGCAGTGCCGCACAAAAAGCAGGCAATGATTTAGAAGTGATGGATAAGCATCGGGCCACCCTGCAAGAAATCATTGCCGAAGGCAAAAAGATTTATCGTTTTAGCCGCTTGGAAGACATTAAAGACAACTTAAGCCGTTATGTGGCCGATGAGCGTTATGCCCATGCCATGCAGGAAGCGCGGCTGTACACCTCGCAATTGGCGGCGGTGGACGGGGTGGTGTTTTATGATGTGCCGGGGCTGGATTCCGGCTTGACCAAGCATATTGAAGAGTCCAAAGACATGCTGGCGGATTGTGATGCCATTATTTTGGTGCAGCGCCGCGATATTGATTTAAAAGCCCATGAGCAGGATTTGCTCAAGTTTGGCAAAACTGGCGACCCTTATTTGCAGCTTGCCGATAAATTGTTTGTTTTTTGGGGGCAAATTGACTTGCAACCGTCACGGGAGGCCCTGGACAAAAATTGGCAACAGTTATTGGCAAAATGGGCGGCATTTGACATCCCTGAAAACCGGATTGTGCGCGGCTCAGCGGGCGCCCATCTGGTTTTGCAAGGTTTTGACTTGGAGCAAGTGGGTTCTTTACAACAAATCCAACAAAAAATGCAAAGCTTAACGGGCTTAAGCAGCCCTGAGGCATTGGCCCAAGCCACCGGCATTGCCGAGCTGCAACGGCGCATCCAACACTATCTGGACAATGAACGCAGCGGATTATTGAAAAAACGATGTGCTGGCATGACCGATGACATTTTGCAAACGGCAAAAAGTATTTACCAAACCGTTGCCGCCGTGTATCCCGAAGACCCCGAGCAAGCCAAACGGGCTCAAGAAAAAACCAATAATATTGAGTTTCATCAATGGTGGGAAAATTGTTGGCAAAAGATACGCGCCAATGTCAACAACCGTTTTAAGGAAGGCAACGAAGTCTCGGCGCAAAATCGGCAGCTGTTCCGTGTGCGCTATGAAGAGTTGGTCAAAGAAAAAATGAATGCTTTGCCCGCCCGGCAGTTGGAAAAAAGGCAACAGATTTTTGATAGTGTCAGCAACCCCGTTTTTGATGCCGCTAAAGCCAATATTGAGTGGCGCCAAGCCTTGCACAGTGACATCCGCAAAATGATCGAAGAACTGGCGAAAAACTTGGCGGGGGAATTGCAGCAAGAGGCCTTGGATTTGATTGCCGAATTGGAAAAGCAGTTGTGGCATAGCCAAGATGTCAAACCTAAATTGATTGAGGATGACAAGCACTATGTGGCGCTGTTGGAGCATAGCCTGAACACTTTATTTTTACGTTTTGCCCGTCCGGTGGTGGAGCTGTTGATACGCGGCCCGGTCGGCAGCACAACCCGTAAAGAAGCGCAAAACAAAATTGGCGCCGATATTGAAATTATCGACAACTATTACTCAGGCCGCGAACCCGCGTTGGAGTCTTTACGCAAATACACCAATCATGGGCTGAAGCTACTGACCGACACCCAAAAGCGCAAAGATGTGTTGGGTGTTGCCGCGCCAGTGCTGGCGGCTATTGTTACTTCCAATCCATTTGCCACTATGGCCTTTACTGCCGCCACCACACTGGTTGATGAAATGCCAGCGGCCAGCCACCATGACAACCCGGCCATGGACGAACAGGCCATGATTGCAGAGGTGGAAGCGGATATCCGTGTATTGGAACATTATTTGGTGTATGGCATTTTTGAAGCGTCTGGTTTTTCGGCATATTGCCAGCAGGAATTGGACAAGCTGCGTGATTCATTTCTGGATGGTGCTAATAAAGGCTATTGGACTGCGATTGTGGGAGAAGAATGGCGAAAAGGTAATGCCGAATTGCTTAAGGATTTGCCAGCGGCGTTGCGGCTGTTTAATTTTGACACGGAAACCAGCGACCGCTTAAAGCAATTAAGGATAGCACTGGACAACCTTAGCAGCGCGCTTTAAAGCGGTGCTGTTTTTAGGGCAATAGTGGCGGGGCAAGAAAAGTGCGGTTAAAACCGCACCCACGCCCCGTTGCGGGTTAAGCCGATTGTCCGGTAATTATCTTCGCTTGTCCGTTTATTTTTTGTTTGAGTGGGGAAATATCAGCACAAGGTAGGATTTTTAGCCTTTATTCTTGCATTTACGATCGCCAGCAATGGCTGGGTATCCCATCAATACCGCATAGCCTGCCGCGCCGCCTGTGCCAAAAAACCAGAACGCGTCATACCATGCGCCTTGGCATACTGGTCAACCCAGCTCAACAACAGCCTTGGGATGGTAATATTGATTTTTTCCGCCGGCCCCAAATATTTTTCCACCGGCACCTCCACCAAAGCCCACGTCCAGCCAGAAAACTCTGGATTGGCCTGATGCTCAGCCAAGCGGCTGCCTGCCGGAATAACCCCGCCGTCCTCAATCACCGTTTCCACCCAAAGTTCAATCGCCGCCTTGGCATTGTCAAACGCCTCGTCCAACGTGTCACCTGCCGAAAAACAGCCCGGCAAATCCGGCACCACCACGCCAAAAGCATGGTCTTCGTCACCGGATTCGATAGCGATAAAAAATTTCATTTCAATCCTGCTTGCTTCAGTATTTTGGCAACCAGCCCCTTGCCTAAATCAGACTTAGGATGCGGCACACTCAAGTGCCCCGACCTGACCGGATGCACGTAAATGTGATGGCTGCCTTTGACGCTTCGCAAAAACCAGCCATCCTGTTCCAGTATCCTAATCAATTGTTTGCTGTTCATGGTGGTTATTATAACCACTAAAGTAAAACAAACAAGGTTGCCCACTTTAATTTATTGATTTTTCGAGGCTTGATATTGCTTTTCCAATGGCAAACCTTGCATGTTGGCTAGCACAAGCTGTTCTATGCTTGTCAATTCTATCGTTTGCGCCTATCGCCTAATTAAAATCGCCACATATCCGCCAATACGCCCATCAGTTTTGAGGTACGCGTGACTTCTAAAGCCCCGTTGCCGCATTGTTGGCACGATCGCGGTGCAATAATGGCATCACTGCGCTGTTTGATAACCACGCTCCAGCCACAAGATGGGCAAGCGAACTTATAATAGGGCTTTCTTGGCGGCATACACATAAAGTTCTGTTCCGGTCATTTTTTGGCAAGCACAGCCTGTTGTGCCAAGTAATTGCAGAGTTTGTCCATTAACGCTTCATGCAGGTCGGTGGGGCTGATGATGTGTACATGCGGCAGCCAATATTGGATCAGCGGCAAGATTTGTTCGTCATGGGCAATACGCGAGGACACGATAAGTCCGCCGTCTTCAAGCTCTTTGTCAATATGCTGGTTGGGCAATAGCTGGCGGCGTTTAAAGTACGCGGCGGCACTGTGGTCAATTTTTAGCACCACTTCGCGCTTGTGGGTGCTGAACCAGATGCTGCCGTCCTGTTCAATTTTTTGGCGGGTATGGGGGTCGGGCGCAAACTTCTGTGTATCCACTTGCAGGGCTTCCAGCTTGCTGAAGCAGAAGGCTTTAAGCTGATCGCCATCGTTGGCGGCGAGATACCAAATGCCGCTGTTGTTGACCAGCTTGTAGGGGGCTATGTTGCTGTAGCTTTTGCCCTTATAGCTAAAATGGATGAGCTGATGTTTAATAATGGCCTGTTCAAGCTGCTTGAATGCGCTGGTTTTGTCGGACAGGTCTTCATAGTGGTAGCCATTGACCAGATAGGCTTGGTTAGTTGGGCTGTCGAACAGTTCGCGCAGGAAGCGGTTGTCAAGGATGGGGAACAGGGCTTTAATGCCGGACAAGGCGGCAAAGTTTTGGATTTCGCCCACGCTGAGTTTGCTGAAGTAATGGGGTTCAAGCACAAAATGCTGTTGCTCTTTGGTGAACGGCAAAAACGCCAACCGCTCCAGCAAGTCGCGCTGAATGGTACGCAGGGACACGCCAAACTCTTCGGCAAGCTGATGTGGGTCCAGCTTGTCGCCATTGTTCAGGCGCATCAATATTTGGGCAAGACGAGTGGCAACCGTATCGTGTGCGGAGGGTAGTGGTTTTGCGGTCATGCGTTCCAGCCCTTATGATTGTTGTAATTGTCTTGTTATAGTCTACTGGCTTAATCCTAACACACGGGTATGACAGGTTATGTCATTTTATGGCGGGCGTAAAAATATTTAGGGCATTGTTGAGGCTTTCCGTAACCGATTTGCCGGACAATTTTGCCAACCCGTTTGAGGGATGCCTTATGTTAACAAATTATGCGGCAATTTAGATGATGTCCCCGCCCAAGAAAACAAGTGGGTCATTTCAGCTTTGTCATCCCCATAGTGGTAACAAGCCGATAACTAAACGTTATAAAGCAGTCGAAGTGAAATAAGTTGACTTTAAATAAAAACGCCATACGTTGATTATGTGCTGCTATTGAAACGGGTTTAACACTTGACCCATTCATTTTTAAAATCAATTGGAGATAATCAATGAACAAAAATTTAACAAGTTCCATCTTGGTCACCTTGTGTCTATTATCTAATGCAGCATTTGCTGTGACTAAGCTTACGCTGAGCGACGTTCATATCTGTTGTGTGACTTGCCAAGAAGCGATTGAACATGCTGTGCTTGGCGTCAAGGGTGCCAATGTAAGCGTAGACCGCGATACCAATAGCGTTGCCATTTCTGCCAACGACGATACAGTCGTACAAGCCGCAGTAGATGCGGTTGCCAACGCCGGATTTTATGGAAAAAGCGACAACAATCAAGTTGCAATAAAAACCGCAGCAATGGATGCAAAATCATCAAGTGCAGAATTTGTCGGTTTTCATAATTGCTGTGGTGGATGTTCTGCTGCCATAGAAGAAGCGGTTAAATCTGTTGTTGGCGTTCAAACAGCCTCCATCAGCAAAAGATCGTGCCTGGTCCAAGGTAACTTTAATGAAGCTTCCGTTCTTAAAGCCATCAACAACGCCGGATTTTCCGTATCGGTGAAAAAATAGATTTATTGCTGCCCAATGGTAGGCATTTTCTGTAAATGGCAATAACCACCTTAATTTTTAAAGCTTGTAGCAACAGGAAAAGCCCTAGGTATAATAGACTTTTTCAAAGGTAGTTGCGGACTAAAGTTTACAATTTGGCAGCCCTTTAAGGGTTTGGGTAAGGTCATATCTGTCGCGGACAAACGCTGGACGGACTTGCTGCAAAAGTGCGGAAGGTGTAATAAATTTTGTGAACGGTCTTTTGGTAAATAACTGCATTTTACCCAATCAGTTTATCATGAGCCTAAGCAACGAAATGATAGGCAGCCAGCTGTCGAACTAAAAAAAACCAGAATATCCAATAGGCGAAAATGGCCCCTCAACACAGATACGCTGCGGACAGACAACTTTGCACTTGCCCCAAACATGCCATAATAGGCCTTATCGGGTTATCATTATTTAAATAAATCTCCAAAAAGCCAACACGAGGGGCGGCACAAACACTATGGCGCAATACATCTATTCCATGAACCGGGTTGGAAAAATCATCCCACCTAAAAAATACATCCTTAAAGACATCTCCCTGTCGTTTTTCCCGGGCGCAAAAATCGGCGTGTTGGGCTTGAACGGCTCCGGTAAATCCACCCTGCTAAAAATTATGGCGGGTTTGGACAAAGAGATAGAAGGCGAAGCCATTCCACTAAAAGGCATCAACATTGGCTACCTAGCGCAAGAGCCGCAACTGGACCCGAACAAAACCGTGCGCGGCAATGTGGAAGAAGCCGTTGCCGAGGTCAAGCTGGCATTGCAGCAACTGGATGAGGTATATGCCGCTTATGCTGCTGAAGATGCCGATTTTGACAAACTGGCGGCAGACCAAGCGCGTCTGGAAGACATTATCAGTGCCTGTGATGGCCATAATTTAGACCGCAAACTGGAAGTGGCGGCAGATGCCTTGCGCTTACCCGATTGGGATGCCGATGTTACCAAGCTGTCTGGCGGCGAAAAACGCCGGGTCGCCTTGTGCCGCCTGTTGCTGTCCAACCCCGACATGCTGCTGTTGGACGAACCCACCAACCACTTGGATGCTGAATCGGTGGCGTGGCTGGAACGCTTCCTACATGATTACACCGGTACCGTGGTGGCGGTCACTCATGATAGATATTTCCTGGATAACGTGGCGGGTTGGATTTTAGAACTTGACCGTGGCTCCGGTATTCCGTGGGAAGGCAATTACTCCAGCTGGCTAGAGCAAAAAAGCAACCGCCTGTTGATTGAAGAAAAACAGGAAAGCAACCGCCAAAAAGCCATGAAACAAGAGTTGGAATGGGTGCGCTCCAACCCTAAAGGCCGCCATGCCAAAAGCAAGGCACGTTTGGCCAAGTTTGAAGAACTGGCCTCGGTGGAAGTACAACAACGCAACGAAACTCAAGAAATTTATATCCCTCCCGGGCCTCGTTTGGGCGATGTGGTGATCGAAGCCGACAACATCAGCAAAGGTTTTGGTGACCGTTTGTTGATCAATAACTTAAGCTTTAAACTGCCCCCCGGCGGCATTGTCGGCATAATTGGCCCGAACGGCGCCGGTAAAACCACGCTGTTCCGCATGATGGCGGGTTTGGAACAACCCGATTCTGGCACAATGGTACTGGGCCAAACGGTACAAATAGCCTATGTTGACCAATTGCGTGATGACATGGATGCCCGCAAAACCGTGTGGGAAGAAGTGTCCGATGGTTTGGACGTGATCACCGTTGGCAAATACGAAACCCCATCACGGGCTTACTTGGGGCGTTTTAACTTTAAAGGCGGCGACCAACAAAAAATCATCGGCAACTTGTCCGGCGGCGAACGTAACCGTGTGCATTTGGCCAAACTACTGAAAAGTGGCGGCAACGTGCTGTTGCTTGACGAACCCACCAACGATTTGGACGTGGAAACCTTACGCGCCTTGGAAGATGCCTTATTGGCCTTCCCGGGTTGCGCGGTGGTCATTTCGCATGACCGTTGGTTTTTGGACCGTATCGCCACCCATATTTTGGCTTTTGAGGGCGATAGCCAAGTGGTGTGGTTTGAAGGCAATTATGAAGACTACGAAGCTGACCGCCACCGCCGCCTAGGCAGCGATGCCGACAACCCTAAACGTTTGAAATACAAAAAACTGACCGCTTAGGTTTAGGTAAGGGTTTCGGCTACGCTTAACCAGTGCCTGGTTGGTCTCGCCACTCACATAAGACCATTGACCGTCGAGTTTGGTCTAGAAAGCAACCACCAGCCTGGCTTTGGGGCGTTTTCTGCTGCCGGGCAGCTCATGGATTGTGGGGCGGCCTACACAAGGCTGGAAGCTTTTTTAAGGGGGCATCGCCACCCTTGGGCTTTTATACTGGGTTCATACGCACGTTAACGGTAGGACAGCATAAAGGTTTTTGTGGGGCAACTGGGGTTTTGGCAGGCCATAAGTTCAGGGCGGTGTTGTCTAAACTCAAAATCTACCAAAAATCACAGGCGCCACCCACTACTACCCAGGTTCTTAATTTGGCGGGCTTAATACAGCCCTAATTGCAAACGCGCCACATCCGACATCATGTCCCTTGACCAGGGCGGGTCCAGCACCACCTCAACCACCACGCTGGCCACGCCCGGCAAGGCACGGATAGCTTTTTCCACATCGCCTTGGATAACCGGCCCCATGCCGCAGCCCGGAGCGGTCAAAGTCATCATGACGTTGACAGAATGTTGGCTAGGGCTGTTAGTTTGCGGGATCACCTTGCATTCATACACCAACCCCAGCTCGACGATATTGACTGGTATTTCAGGGTCATAAACTGTCCGCAACACATCCCAACAGTTTTGTTCAATGGTTTGGGCATCGGTTTCGCTAGCCAGTGCTTGCTGGGGCGGCGGCTCTTTGCCCAGCGCATCGGCATCGGCACTGGCAATCCTGACCATGTGCCCGTAGGCGGTCACTACCGTATAGTTATTGCCTAATGCCTGATGGATAGTCACCTGCTCACCTTTATCCAAGGTGCTGATATGGCCATCGGGGACCATCACCACGTTGACATTACGGGTTAAAACCACTTCTTCTCTTTCTGCCATATCGGTGCTTATAAGTGAAAAGTTCGGGCATCAACCACTTGTCCGCTGATGCCTTGGCTTTGTGGGCCAAATAAATACAGGTAAACCGCTGCCAGTTCCGGCATAGACGGTAGTTTGCTCTTGTCCTCAGCAGGGTAGGCGCGTTTTCTGAATGGTGAATCGACCGGCCCCGGCAGCAATGTGTTAACCCGGAGGTGTGGTTGCGTTTGCAATTCTTCTGCCAATAGCTTGGCAAAGCCTTCCAACGCAATTTTTGATACACCATAAGCGCCGGAATAGGCTTTTGCCTGCCGGGCCGAAGAATCAGAGGTAAACACAATTGAGGCGTGCGGGCTTTGTTGCAACAGCGGCAACAGCATACGCGTCAGTAGGAACGGGGCGTTTAAATTGACATTTAAGGTATGTCCCCATTCTTTAGTGCCGTGCAGGGCAATGGGTGTAAAAGCGCTAAATTCCACCGCCGAATGCAACAGACCCTGCAATGTGCCATATTTGTCGGCAATACGCCCCGCCAGTTCATAATAATCATGCTCGCTGGCACCCGCCAGATCAAAAGGATACATGACCGGTTGCTTGCCGTTAGTCGCCACTATGGCATCATAAACCGCTTCCAGCTTGGCAATTTTATTGTCCAGCAGGATCACCTCGGCACCGTGGGCCGCCAAGGCCACAGCGGCGGTGCCGCCAAGGCCACCACCCGCACCGGTGATTAAAATGGCATGTTGGGTCAACGGCATAAGGCGGCCTTTATCCAATCAGAAAGATGTTCAGGCGATGCTATCAGGGCATCGGCCCCCCACGTCTCGGGTTGGTCATCGGGTTTCAGGTAACCGTACAGGGCGGCCAAGGTTTGCATCTGTGCAGAGTTTCCGGCGATAATGTCATGATTGGCATCACCTATATAAACGCATTGTTGCGGGTTGACCCCGGCAATCCGGCAAGCGGCAAGCATGGGCTCCACATGCGGCTTAGCATGGGCGGTGCTGTCACCACTGATAATGCAAGCGGCGCGGGCGGTCAGGTCAAGTGCCGCCATTAGGGGTTCGGTGAAACGCTTGCGTTTATTGGTAACCACCCCCCACTTTAAGCCTTCGCCTTCAATGAGCGCCAGTGTATCTAAAATGCCAGTAAAAAAACGGCTATGTTCGGCAATATTGTCTTGGTAAAAATTAAGTGCCGTTTCCAAAATATCCGCTTGCTGGCTGACATCGGCACTATCGCCGACACTGGCTTTTATCATTGCCGCCGCGCCATAAGAAATGTACGGTGTAACTTTGCCTACATCGGCTAAAGGATAGCTATGCACCATCAGTGCCTTATTCAAACAAGCCACCAAATCGGGTGCGGTATCAACTAAAGTGCCGTCCAGATCAAACAGCACGCAGGATAATTCAAATGCTGCCGACATAATTATTCGGGTCGTCTAAAGGCAGCCAAATAGTTGACTTCAACATCTTTGCCTAAGCTAAACTGCTTGTTGAACGGATTGTATTCAATGCCCACCAAGCTTTGCAATTGCAAACCGGCATGACGGGCGGACTGGCACAATTCCGAAGGCTTAATAAAGGTCTTAAAATCATGGGTCCCCTTAGGCAACATTTGCAAAACATGTTCGGCGGCGACGATAGCCAAAAGATAAGCTTTTGATTTTCGGTTAAGCGTAGAGAAATACACCATGCCTCCGGGCTTGACCATTGCCGCACAGCTGTCAATAATCGCTGCCGGATCAGGGACGTGTTCAAGCATCTCCATGCAAGTGACCACATCAAAGCTATCCGGCTGTTGGGCAGCCATATTTTCGGCGCTGATTTTTTGATAATGGGCATTAACCCCTGTTTCAAGGCCATGCAGATCAGCAACATCAATCAATTCTTCACTCAGGTCTATGCCGGTTGCATCAGCACCTTGCCTAGCCAAAGCCTCGGTTAAAATACCGCCGCCACAGCCTACGTCAATCACTCGCTTTCCCGACAAATTAATATATTTCTCAATAAATTGCAGGCGCAATGGATTGATGTCATGCAAGGTTTTAAACTCGCCTTGCGGATCCCACCAGCGTTCCGCCATAGAACCGAATTTGTGAATTTCGTGCAAGTGCACGTTGTCTGTTGCGATCATAGCGCATTATCCTCTTTATATGACTATAGTCTACTATATTACTGGGTTATTCGTCATCTGCCGCAAGCGTCCTAAATAAACCGGGCGCATCCTTTTGGCGAATGGTTTGGCGTATTACGTGCATTAAATGCCAGAAAACCTGCCAAACAAGAGCCGGAATGCCGTGGCTGATGGGATAAACGGGCAAAAGCTGGCTAGTTGCCCTGTGTTTGTTGCCCAAATGGGCAACAAATTGTATTCGATTCTTAGTTATCGGATTAGCTTTTATTGTCTCGCCTGAGCAGCTATCGCCTAATGCGGTCAATAATGTTTTTTGTGTTAAGGACAAATGCCAATTTATCGGTATAATAAAGAGTTATACTCATGATAGCTAGGTGTGGTTTATGCAAATTATCCAAGAAGCGCTCACGTTCGATGATGTTCTATTAGTGCCCGCCCATTCATCGGTGTTGCCCCGCGATGTTGACCTTACGACCCAGCTGACCCGTGGCATTGCCCTTAACATACCATTGGTTTCCGCCGCCATGGACACGGTCACCGAAGCCCGCTTGGCGATTGCCATTGCCCAAGAAGGCGGCATCGGCATTATCCATAAAAATATGACCATCGAGCAGCAAGCCAGGGAAGTGCGCCATGTCAAAAAATACGAAAGCGGCGTTATCAAAAACCCCATCACCGTTTCTCCCGACACCAGCATCCGTGATGTCATTAACCTGACCCGCGCCAAAAACATTTCTGGTGTGCCAGTGGTCGATGGCAGCCAATTGGTGGGCATCGTCACCAGCCGCGACTTACGATTTGAAACCCGCTATGACGAAGCGGTATCAAAAGTCATGACCCCTAAAGAGCGATTGGTGACGGTCAACGAAAATGCCGACCGCAAACAAGTGGTTGCCCTGTTGCACCAACACCGCATCGAAAAAGTGCTGGTGGTCAATGACGACTTCCACCTTTGTGGCCTGATTACCGTAAAAGACATCCAAAAAGCCAAAGATTACCCGCTCGCTTGTAAAGATGAGCAAGAACGCTTGCGTGTCGGTGCGGCAGTCGGTACCGGACACGGTACGGAAGAGCGGGTCGCCGCCCTGGTGGCGTCCTGTGTGGACGTTATCATTGTCGATACTGCGCACGGGCATTCGCAAGGCGTGTTGGACCGGGTGAACTGGATCAAACGTAATTACCCTAATGTGCAAGTGATCGGCGGCAATATCGCCACCGCCGCTGCTGCTTTGGCACTGGTTGCCGCAGGCGCAGACGGCGTTAAGGTCGGTATTGGCCCCGGTTCCATCTGCACCACCCGCATAGTGGCTGGCGTGGGCGTGCCGCAAATAACCGCCGTCAGCAATGTTGCCGAAGCCCTAAAAGGCACCGGTGTGCCATTGATTGCCGATGGTGGCGTACGCTATTCCGGCGATGTTGCCAAAGCCCTTGCCGCCGGTGCCAATTCGGTCATGTTGGGCGGCCTGTTTGCCGGTACCGAAGAAGCACCGGGCGAAGTGGAATTGTTCCAAGGCCGCTCCTACAAATCCTATCGCGGCATGGGTTCGTTGGGGGCTATGGCACAACAACAAGGCTCCAGCGACCGTTATTTCCAAGAAGCCTCCGATTCTGTGGAAAAACTGGTGCCGGAAGGCATAGAAGGGCGGGTGCCCTACAAAGGCAGCGTACTGGCGGTTATCCATCAATTACTGGGTGGCATCCGCGCCAGTATGGGTTACACCGGTAGCCAAACCATCAGCATCTTGCATGACCAAGCCCAATTTGTACGGGTGACCAGTGCCGGAATGCGCGAAAGCCACGTCCATGATGTCACCATTACCAAAGAAGCCCCCAATTACCGGGTGGAACGCTAGTCCCCAAAGCCCACTAAGCCCAATCACCCTTTACCAGCCTGACAAAATAACCGTGAAATCCAGCATCAATAGCGATATCAGCGACATCCACCGTTACAAAATCCTGATCCTCGATTTTGGTTCCCAATATACCCAATTGATCGCCCGGCGCATCCGTGAAATTGGCGTCTATTGCGAAATTTATTCCTGCGCCAGCAGTGCCGAGGAAATCAAACAATTCGCCGCTAATGGCATCATTCTCTCCGGCGGCCCCGAAACCGTCACTAGCCAAGATACCCCACGCGCCCCGGCCATTGTTTTTGAACTGGGCATTCCTGTTTTGGGTATCTGCTATGGGATGCAAACGATGGCGGAACAGTTGGGCGGCAAAGTGGAAAGCTCCAGCCAGCGCGAATTTGGCTATGCACAGATCCGCGCCCGAGGCCATTCAAAATTATTGACCGGCATTGAAGACCACCTTTCCCCCGAAGGTTACGGCCTGCTCGACGTATGGATGAGCCACGGCGACCGAGTCACCGTGTTGCCCGACGGATTTACCCTTATTGCCAGCTCCGAAGGTGCGCCAATAGCCGGTATCGCCGATGAACAAAAGGCTTTTTACGCCCTGCAATTCCACCCCGAAGTGACCCATACCCAACAAGGCGGACGCATTTTGTCACGCTTTGTGTTGGACATTTGCGGCTGCGAAGCCTTATGGACTGCGGGCAATATCATAGATGACAACATTGCCAGCATCCGCGCCAAAGTCGGCACTGAACAGGTTATTTTAGGCTTGTCCGGCGGGGTTGATTCTTCCGTGGTTGCCGCCCTGTTGCATCAGGCGATAGGCGACCAGCTTACTTGTGTGTTTGTCGATACCGGGCTATTGCGCTTGCACGAAGGCGATCAAGTGATGGCTATCTTTGCCCGGCACATGGGCGTTAAAGTCATCCGTGTCAATGCAGAACAACGTTATCTCGATGCCCTGAAAGGCGTGGCTGACCCCGAAGCTAAGCGTAAAGTCATCGGCAACCTGTTCGTGACCATTTTCGATGAGCAAGCGGACAAACTGGCGGATGCCAAATGGCTGGCACAAGGCACTATTTACCCCGATGTGATTGAATCGGCGGGTGCGAAAAGCGGCAAAGCGCATTTGATCAAGTCGCACCACAACGTTGGCGGCCTACCCGAGCATATGAACCTAAAACTGCTCGAGCCGCTGCGCGAACTGTTTAAGGACGAAGTCAGGAAACTAGGCTTGGAACTGGGCTTGCCTGCCGACATGATTCATCGCCACCCTTTCCCGGGGCCGGGGCTGGGCGTGCGTATTCTGGGCGAAGTCAAAAAAGACTATGCCGAACTGTTGCGCCAAGCCGATGCTATCTTTATTGAAGAGCTTTACCGCCATGACCTTTACCACAAAGTCAGCCAAGCCTTTGCGGTGTTCCTGCCGGTCAAATCGGTGGGCGTAATGGGTGATGGTCGGCGCTACGATTATGTGATTGCCATCAGGGCAGTGGAAACCATTGATTTTATGACGGCACGATGGGCGCATTTGCCCTATGAATTTTTAGACTTGATATCGCGCCGTATCATCAACGAAGTGTCTGGCATATCCCGAGTCACTTACGATATTTCCGGCAAGCCACCCGCCACTATTGAGTGGGAGTGATGCTTCAGGGAACGAACTGGCGTAAAGGCCATGATTCTTGCTGCAATGCAATCAAATTATTATCTGATGTCATGCACCATGTTAGCTGCGGGTTGTCGCGGCTTCGGCTACGCTTAGCCAAGGTATGCGTAACATCAGTGAAATAAAATAAACAGGCTGCTAAAATTCCACATTTGACCTATTTTATTATGAATGCAATGAAAGCGTTTACCGCACAAGATCAAAATAGTTTTGCCCGTTTGTCGGGGGATTATAACCCGTTACATGTGGACAATATCATTGCCCGGCGTTCACAATTTGGGCGGCAAGTCGTCCACGGGCTCCACTTGGCGCTCTGGGCCATCGACCAGGCGTTTAGCAACCACCCACCGGCCAGCATCAAAACGCTTTCCTGCACATTTAGACATACCGTTGGCATTGATGAACCCATTGAATGCCTTATAAGCCGAAACGACGAACATGAACTGGCTATCTCTATCGTAAGATATGGCACAGAATGTGTTGTTTTGCAGGTCGGACTTGCCCCTTCCCGTGCGCATGGGGTTTTTATTGATGCCCCTTTAGGGCAAGAAACCAGTAAAAAAATCCCCAGCGGTGAATTTAACGGGCTTACTGGAATAACCCAATTGCAAGTGGACCAAGCTGAACTGGCTCAGCTTTTCCCTCGCTTGGTGGTTGCCTTACCTATCGACCAAGTGGCGCTGCTTTTAGGCAGCACCCGCATTGTGGGTATGTATTGTCCTGGTTATTATTCACTTTTTTATGATTTGAAGTTGCTTATGTCGGATGCGGCCTCCGAAACATCGCCTGAAGTAAAATGGCAGGTACAAAGCTATGATGACCGTTTTAATACTTTAAAAATTGGTCTTTCTGCTGCTTGTGGCCAGGGGACACTGACCGCACTTGCCCGCCCAGAGCCCCAAGAGCAACTTGCCATGCAAGAAATTATCCCCAAGATAGACGGACAACTTTATGAAGACCGACACGCGCTGGTGATAGGCGGGTCTCGCGGGTTGGGCGAATTATGTGCAAAAATGCTGGCAGCAGGCGGTGCGGATGTGCGTATTACCTACCATAAGGGCAGCGAAGATGCAGAACGGGTGGTCAATGAAATTGTAAAAACGGGTAAAAAAGCAGCGGCTTTTGCCTATGATGTGTTGTCCCCCCCGGTAAATCTGCAACTGTGCTTGGGACAAAATTGGACACCTACCCACGTGTATTATTTTGCCACACCGCCAATATTAGTTGCAGGGCGCAGCCAATTCTCGATGGAATGGTTTAACGTTTTCTGCCGCTATTATGTTGAAGGGTTTTATGCTTGCTGGAAAGCACTACGAAAAATTACCCCGTCAACACTTTTTATGTTTTATCCATCTTCTGTTTTTGTGGCTGAAGCACCTAGTGGAATAGGGGAATATGCGGCAGCAAAAGCGGCCGGAGAAAACCTATGCCATTATTTAAGTAATATTGACAAAAAAATTGAATTGAGGATGCTGCGTTTGCCTAGACTGCCTTCCGATCAGACCCTGAGCATAATGGCTGTAAAAAAAGAAGACCCTTTTCAGGTATTACAAGAAGTGTTGCGGTAACTGACGTTACGCAAAGACACAATTGTAGGGGGCGGGCCATGCCTGCGACCAGCCACAAGAGTGGTTTGTTGATCGCGGGCATGGCATCGCTCCTACCGCTGGTGACCTAGCTAACGCTTTGCGTTCCTTGGTGGGCGTAATCGTGTCGGGGCTTCGACTTTGCTCAGCCAACGCACGGCTGCGATCAGGCAAAACGCACGGCTGGGCTTAGCCAGCGTGCTTAGGCCGCCACGGACAGGCCAAGCACTATAATGGCTTGGTCTACCTGCTAGTGTGTGGCGTAACATCAGTAGGTGATTTGTTAATACAATGGTTTGCCGGATAGCTTTGTTCTTCCAGCGAAACGTTGTACAAGTACACGGACTGGTTGTTGGCGTTCCCCAAACTTAACACGGGCCCCTCGTATCCGCTTTGCGCTGATCCAGTTGTTCCTCGCACCCACAAACGCACCCAACCATTGTCACAGAGTTCCGCGCCACTGTTTGTGGTGTCGGCATGGCCTTGGTAACTGAGGCTGTTGGCATTAAAATCCCATGACACCTTGCCGTCGAAATGGCCCAAAAACAGCAAGCGCCATTCCACTTTATTGGCATGGTTGTTTTTGACCAAGATGCTGGCGACATAGTCGGTGTTGCGTTTCAGTGGCAGGCTATTGCTTGGGTTTAATCGGCCTTCACCGTCTTCATTGCCGTCAATAATGTCAAATTGGCTGGCTTTACCGGCCCCTGCAAATTTTAGCGTCGGTGGCGTTAGCTTGTCTGCGGGTTGATAAAGGTAGTTCAAGTTAATTTTCACTTGTTGCCAATGGTCAAGATTAAAGCGGCTTTCTTCATACAGGTTATGGGGCGGCAGTTGTGGGTCTTTTAACAGCAAACCATCCGGTGCGGTGGCCTGTAAATATCCAGGCTTAATTTTTTTACGATAAAAAACCACTGCCCCGTGGGTATCTACAATGATAGTAAAACCCAATTTTCTGAAATTCTCCCTCATTTCTGCTGTTGCGCCTAATTGATAGACCACTTGAACAGGGTGGGTTGCTAAGTATTGCGCTAACAAACCTGCATGGCCTAATAACGCCAAATCAATCCGATCAGAAAACGCTATCCCAAAACTATTCCGTCCGCCAGGTAACCGTGCGATTTCAAGATCAGTCAAGCCAGCAGTATCAATGAACCATACCTGATTTTTATCGTAGCGTTGCCTGATATAGTAAGGGAAAAATCCTGCCTGATAACTTGCAATGGTTAGTTGTCCGTTATTTTCAGCCAGCAGCTCTGGAATTTTTCCATCAATAAAGGGTTTAATGGCAAATAAATCGCGCGAATGGGCGCAATTATTGTTAAGTGCGTATTTTGGTATTAACTTAATGGCATCAAAGAAGTGACTATCAAGCTGAATTGGTTTTGAACAGTTTTCTCCATATTCTTTTTTTGCCTTGCCAATTTGGGTAAATGATAAGGCAATCAATGGTATTGCTATAATAAACTTAAAATTATTGATCTGCAGCTTGTTTGCCAATGACACAAGCATTGAAAAGGCCAATATATTCAATAAAGGCACTATTGCTGCAATAAACCTAAAGTATTCCATCCAATTACCGCCCGATAGAATCACAAAAACAAGCTGCACTATCACAACTGAGCTGACAAGCACACCAAACGAAGCCATTTTATTACATTGGATACGAGAGCCAAGCAATGAATAGGCCAAGATAAAAAGACCATAGCCAACAGATAAAGCTTGGACACTAGCCCAAACAGAAGAATTTAAGTAACGGTATAGATAATCAAGCCCTAATGGAATAGCGGTCTTAAAATCGCCTATTTTTGCATAGACTGGGTTCGGCCAAAATGAAGAGGTAAGCTTATATCGTATACCAATAAGAACAAGAAAAAATAAGCTTGCCAGCATAACCGAGCGAATAGCCGGAGATTTGAAGCTTGAGTTCTTACCAAAAAATAAAAATAAAAACAGTGCCAAAAATATGGGCCAAAACGCTTCGGTACGCACTAATACCAGTAAGATTAAGACAACTGCCAAGCCCCAATCAACAGAGCTGCGTTTAGGATTTAAAAGTGACTTATAAGTGACGATGCAAAATATCACCAATAACAAGGCATGGTAAGGCGTCTCCAATCCACCCATGGACCAATACATAAAAACGGGTGATGCGGCCGTTGAAATTATAACCGCTAGGGCAATAATGTTTTTGTTTTCAAAACCTTTAAATATATCTTCCCTAGCCGTCCATATAACATAAAACGCCATAATAGCTGATGATAACCCTAGCATTTTTATTATCATCAGTGCAGTTTCCACCGATTGCCCTTTAGTGGCTGCGGCAATTAAAGCCCCTATGGTTGAGGATGAAATTTCTTGCGGGACATCATTAAAATTTATAAACCATGGGCTGTTACCCAAGGTTTGGCCAGACCATAGCATGATGAACGTGTCATCCCTACCTGCACCTAGAAAATTTAAAAAACTATATAGCACTAAGGCAACAATGACTAAAAACAAAACCACTGAAACAAGTTGATTATAAATATTGGCTGTTTTAATCTGTTGCACAATTATGATCCATAAAAAATTAGTTATCGGTGGCTTAAAATAAAGTTGTTGAGTCGCTAGTCCTTTGTGTTCTAAGCTAAGTAGCCAAGCACTTGCCAACAACCGCTTTTTTTTGCCCCCACCCGCCGTAACAGCCCTTGCTGTTGCAGTTTTTGCAAATGCCGCTCCACCGTGCGTTTACTAGTGCCGATGTGTGCCGCCAGTTCCGGTATGGTCAATGTCGGGGTTTGCTGCAATGCCAATAACAGGGCATGTGCTGGGGAGGCCAATGGTTTTACCGACATTGCCCCGCCATTTTTTCCCGACAGATTTGACGGTAAAGATGAAGCTATGCTTGTTTGCAGCACTTGAGCCAAAGCATCCAGCATAAATTCAATAAATACCGTGCTATCGGCAGCTTGGTCGGCTGCACCCAACACCCGGTAATAGTCTTGCTGCTGCTCGCGGATAATGGTTTCTACCGGCAAATAAGCCATTGCCGGTCGCCATTGGCTTAAAACCAAGGTTTGCCACAAGCGCCCCAAACGGCCATTGCCGTCTGTAAAGGGGTGGATAAATTCAAATTCGTAGTGGAACACACAACTGGCAATCAAAGGGTGCGTGTCGGTGCTGGACAACCAGCCTAGCAAAGCCTGCATCAGTCTGGGTATCTGTGTGGCGGGCGGCGCGATATGCACCAAGGCCTGTTCCTGGAATATACCCACGCCACCACTACGCCATTGGCCAGGGTGGTCAACCAGTCCGCGCATCAACAAGGCATGGGCCGCCAGCAAATCCGCGCTGCTGCTGGCCTGCCAATGGGGCAGTTGCTCATAAGCATTAAAAGCGTTGCGTACTTCCTGTATTTCCTTGGGCAACCCTAGCACCCGTTTGCCATCAAGAATGGCGGTGACCTGTTGCAGCGACAAGCTGTTATGCTCGATCGCCAGCGAGGCCTGTATACTACGGATACGGTTTTCGCGGCGTAATTGTGGGGAAGCCGCACCTTGTCCGGCTGACCAGTAGCCCAACAATTCGCTGATCTTGGCTACTGCATTCAGGATGCTGGTTGTGATGCGGAATGGGGGCTGGTAGGGGGGCGTCATCGGGTTATTTGGCTGACGTGTGGCAAAAAATCAATTAGTAACGCACCTGTTTGCCGGATAGCTCTGTTCTTCCAACGAAACGTTGTACAAGTACACGGATTGGTTGTTGGCGTTACCCAAACTTATCACCGGCGCTTCATATTGGCTTTTTGCCGACCCAGTGCCGCCACGTACCCACAAGCGCACCCAACCATTGTCGCAGAGTTCCGCCCCGCTGTTTGAAGGGTCTGCATTGCCTTGGTAACTGAGGCTGTGGGTGTTGAAATCCCAGGTTACTTTACCGTCAAAATGGCCCAAAAACAGCAGCCGCCATTCCACTTTATTAGCATGGTTGTTTTTGACCAAGATGCTGGTGACATAGTCGGTGTTGCGTTTAAGTGGTTTTGGAAGGGGAGGGGGGTTTAAGCGGCCTTCACCGTCTTCGTTACCGGCAATAATGTCAAATTGGGTGGCTTTACCAGCCCCTGCAAATTTTAGTGTCGGTGGCGCTAGCTTGTCTGTGGGTTGGTAAAGGTAGTTCAAGTTGATTTTCACTTGCTGCCAATGGTCAAGATTAAAGCGGCTTTCTTCATATAAGTTATGGGGAAGCAATTGTTGGTCTTTAAACACCAAGCTGGACTGAGGAGTGGACTGTAAAAATATTCTAAGCTGTTCCGAGTTATGTTTTGCCCCTAATAGGTTCAAATGCGTAGGGTCACCAAAATAATTGATCGGCAAAATTTCTATCTCGGGGGTAACTACCGTCACAATTTTCTCTTCAGCAGCCACTTTGTGGAGATAAGCTTTGTACTGTCCTAGTAAGTTTTCAGGATAATGTTGCGCGGCAGCTCCGTTTCTAGGGCAACTGTTCAGATAGCTGGTTATGTTGTTTTTTGCCAGCAGCCGGATGGTTTTTCTTAAGTAAAAATCATTGAACGGATTGATTTCGAGTTTAGTTAATTTGGTGGATTCAAAGTCTTTAGTGTCATTTGGGTTAAGGGCAGGTAAATTGCCATAGAGGTGGTGGCCATAATTAGTGCGGGTGTCAGCGTAAATCCGTTGGTTAAATTCCCGTCTCCATAAAAAATTACCCGTTTTTTTTGCGTCTTTAAGGTAACCTAAAAGTGAACCCATAAAATAAGGCGGGAATTTATTGGCATATAAATAAGATTTTATGTAAGCATCCAAGTCAAACAAACTTTTTTCGCCAAAATAAAAGTTGTTATGCTGTTCCCTCGATATTTTTAATACGTCGATCAAGTCTTGGTAAGAAAATAAATTAAAATCAACGCCACGTTTCCAAAAAACGTTGCCATCACCTTCGTAGGAATATTTGAACGGGGTGAAAGACAGTAAAACTGCTTTGGGCTTGTGCTGGCAGGCAAGCATTTTTTCCACAATATAATAAGCATCTACAGGGGTGCTGCCACTAATGGAAAGGGTACGTACATTGGGGCCGATCTCATTAGGCAAATAATCAGCAATAGATGCAGAATCGCCAACGATAGCGAGGTCACCGGTGTCGCAATCCTTTATATATTTCAGATGGGCTTTAAAAATAGCCAGATCAGCATCCATGAAATACATTGAATATTTAGACGTGATTAACCAAAGCCCAAAAAACAGGCTGGCAAACAACAATGAAAATGAAAGTAAATAATTACGCATTGCCTGTTAACAACTAAAAGCGGAAATATAAAAATTCAGTGGTGCCGGTTACCGATAGCACTGACAGTAAGCAGGTGATTGCCATTATTAACCCCCAAGCGATGTTGGGCTGCCATTTAAAATTAAGCAATGCGGGTTTTGCTTTTGCATGGGACAATGCCGGTTCATATTCGGGAAATAGTTGCAGCACATTGGGCATCACAAAAATGACCAATAATGCACCGATAACATTGATGGTATTTGGAACCAGGTCAGGGATTTGGGCGTGTGGGTAAGCCGGAGTGAAGGTCATGGCATTTATAATGTTCAATGCCTCATCAGGGGTGTTGGCTCTAAAGAATATAAAGGCTACGATAACTGCCATATTGGTTAGTATGATTTTCCATGACTTATCAAACCAGTGCATAAATTGGGAGGAAATGGTTTTTTTCGCAGGGAAGTAGGCCTTAAATACATGGTTAATGGAAAGATACCACCCATGCAGCAATCCATAGATGACGAATTGGATGCCAGAGCCATGCCAGATACCAGCCAGCAGCATGGTAATAAAAGTTGGGATTACAGTGATGGTGAACAATGCTGAAAAATCTTTTTTTCCGGTGGCGATAGACAGTTTTTTCTGGATGCGGTAGCGGGTTATGGAAATGGCTATAGGGTTGTAGAGGTATAGCGTTAAGTAGCGGGTCAGCGACATGTGCCAGCGTTGCCAAAAATCTATAATGTTGCTCGCTTTGTAAGGCGAGTCAAAATTGGCGGGGAAGCGGATATTAAACATTTTGGCCAGTCCCATTGCCATTTCGGAATAGCCAGAAAAATCAAAATAAATCTGAATATAATAAGACAATACCCCGCACCACGCTTCTGAACGGGACAAGTGATCGCTTAGTTCAAATGTGTAATTGACCATTGGTATGAACTGGTCGGCAATCAACACCTTTTTTGCTAGCCCCAGGGTAAATATTGAAAAGCCGACGGTCAAATTAGTGACGTTGATTCGGTAAGTGCTGTCGTTGGCAAATTGCGGCATTATCTCCTTATGATGCAGGATAGGGCCGGCGATCAGATGTGGAAAAAAAGTGACAAACAGCACATAATCAACAAAGTTATAGTTTTTGGTGATGGAGGCTTTGCTGTCAATCAGATAGCCAATTTGGGTAAAGGTGAAAAAAGAAATGCCCAGTGGCAATACGCTGCTGCCAATGGCGGGCCCCGGCATAAGCCCTAGGTCTTTTAGCCATAAGGTCAAATCTAAAAAATATTTGTAATAGCCGAGCACTGACAAGTTGATGGTTATTCCGGCGATTAACAGGATAAGTGCCAGGCGGTCTTTGGCTACGTTTTTTTGGATCAGGTAGCCAAGGATGTAGTTAAAAAGGATGGAGCAACACAAGATGATTAGAAATTGGGTGCCCAACCAATTGTAGAAAACAATTGAAATAAGCCCTAGCCATGCCGTAGCCAGTTTTTTTTTAATTCTCCCCAGTACAAAAAAAAACACTAATGAGATCGGTAAAAAGAAAAAAAGAAAAGAGATTGAATTAAAGAGCATAGAATGGTTGGCTTTTAAAAAACAATAAGATAGGTAGGCATGGCTATGCTGAACCTGCTAGGCGGGGCTTTGGCTTAGACAATCGGTGCCAAACTCTCTCCCGCCATTATAACGAGGCGGTTAAAGTTGTGACTTAATCAAATCTATCATTGCGCCGATATTTTTAGCGTCTTCCAATTCCGCCATACGGAATTTGATGCCGAAGCTTTGTTCTATTGCCACAATAATGCTGATATGGTTCATGGAATCCCAGTTTTGCACATCTTCGGCACTGGATTCATGGGTTAATACAGCGTCGTCGTCGCCGGTGATATCGCGGATGATGGTGCTTACTTTGTCCAGTATTTCGTTATCGTTCATGATTGTGGTATCTGCTTTAGGGTGATGTGATGGGAGGGTTCAAGGAAGTTGCTGATATCCAGCTCCCAGGTGGTGCCTGCGGGCGGATTGTTAGGTTCGATTTCAGAAAAGCCCAATTTTTTATAATGCTCCGCCACCATGCCATTTTTTTCGGTGGGGAGGTATTCGCCGACCAGACGGGAAATGCCGCGTTGTTTTGCGGCTGCAATCAATAAGCCTAAGCTGGCGTTTTCCACGCCGCGCCCTAACACCCGGCAACTCATTAGCCACGTGTGGATGGTTAGCGTGCTGTCCGGGCTGGCGTTGGCAATTATAATGGAGATGATGCCATTGTCGCCGTATTTGTCCAACAAGCGCATTTGCAGGGTGACGGTTTCAGGATTTCCGGCAAAAAACTCCACCTCATCCATGGATAGGCGTTGGGTGGTGAGGTTGAATTGATTGGTTTTGTTAATCAGTTGGGTGACACGGGTCAATGACTGGTCATCAAAAGCAGACCATTCCAATACCATGGCCAAACTGCTTAAATAATCGTCAATATTGCCGATGGCCTTTTGTTCGCTAATGCGGATGGCGTTCGCCTGATATTGTTGGGTGCGTGCCAAGTCATCGTTGGTGATGGCGATGGCCTCAAAGTAGCCGCCGGATGATAGGCACGAGGCGTAATAGGCTGGGTCTACCGGCAGTTCGGGCACTGCCACCTGTGGCAGTTCTGAGCGTACTTGGTTACGCTCAAAAGGATTGTCGTCGACAAACACCAGCGAGTCTATGCCAATATTAAGTTCTTGGGCAATAAAGCGCAGGTTGCTGGCCTTGTCATTCCAGTTGGCGATGAAATGCGCGATATGTTCACGCTTCAGCACCATTTCATTATGTTGCTCAAACGGTTCAAGGGCATTTTTTTCGTCATTTTTGGAGCAGACTGCTAGAATGACCCCTCTTCTCGATAAGTTAAGGATGTAGCGTTGGAAAGCCAAATGCGCCTCACCTACCGGACTGCCTTGTCCTAGTTTTATCCCGTCAAGGCCATCATCGCCGATCACGCCGCCCCACAGGGTATTGTCCAAATCCAACACTAGGCATTTATAAGAAAGCCCGTATTGGGCCTTTATCAGGCGTAACACCAGTTCGCCGTAGAAGGGGGTGGCCAATGGGCTGATTTCTTGTTTGCCTTTATACCATAGGCCAGGGTCGAACCAACTGGCAATGCCGTAATCCATCACCGGCAGGTTTAAATTGAGCAAATCGAAATTTTCTTGCAGTGAGGAAATTTTTAAGGCGTTATTGATGGTGTCAACGATGGTCAGTGGCGACCCCGGCAGGTGGTGTTCATTGTTGCCCATTAACAGCGGGGCAATGGGCAATAAGGTTTGTTGGATAATAGGGCAATTGAATGCGCTACGCGCCAAATCACGGACGAGTTGCAATTCTGCTAGTGCGCCATTGACCAGTGCATCCGGCACATGCAAGTCCAAATCGGATATTCGGGTGCCGAGCAGTTGTTCGGTTGTCCAAGAGATTAACACCACATCGGGTTGAAAGGCATGAAGCGGTGATGTGGGGTCGGTCAGGTTTTGCAAGGCCATGCCGTAATCATGACAAAACACCTCAAGGTATAAGCCATGACGTGCGCCAGCCACCCTAATGCCGGGGATAAGATGGGCAACGGTGGCCGATGCCAGAATAGCCAAGCGTATGGTTTTGACGTTCGATTTATCGGCTAAGCTGATGGCCCGATCGAGTTTAATGGTGTTGGTGAAATCCAACCTGGTTTTGGCAATTATGTTGAGTTCAGGCCACATTTGATCGGCTGGTAAGCTTTTCAAATTATTTATGGTTGCGCCTATATTTTCATCGCACGGCAGATAGTCAAACCATTTCAATTTATTTCTCCTACTGTTATCGCCAGTTAATGGCTGGCAAAGGGTGTTGTGTGAACAGCTGGGCCTAAATGTTGGCTGAACGAAGCCGAAGCCATGACATTACATACACAGTCATTTTGCTGGGTTGCCGATCCCTTCGACTTCGCTCAGGGAACGTGTGGCTACGCTCAGGGAATGTGAAGCCACGCTCAGGAAGCGTGTGGCTATGCCCAAGCAATATGCGCCTCGCGGGCATGGCCCGCTCCTAAACCGCTTGCCCTTTGTAATGCTTAACTTATTGATCTATATAAATATTACGCCAAAATGCTTCGCTGGTCATTTCCTGCATGGCTTTTTCATAGTCTTGCTTAATGGCATTGTACTGTTTGGCGAACAAAAACAGTTGCCTGATAAAGGCAAAGTACTCGACAAAGAACTGTTTTTTGTCCTGTACGGCAAAGTAGCCTTGCCCAGTGGGGGCGTATTCATACAAAACGTTTTTGTAAAGGAATATGTCTTTAAACGAAGCCTTATAATGCTTAGGTTGCAGCATTATTTTTCTTTTTAGCATAAAAGAGGGCAACAGTATTCCGTTAAGGGTGATATTCCGTAAAATTTTATGTAATTTTTTTTCTTTTCTATGTGGGTTTTTGGGGTGTTTGATAGTTAAACCGGATTTGTTGATTTTTTCTAGTTTTTCTGGTGCGGAAAATGCGCCAATCTCAGCGCGGATAAGCCCCATATCCATATTGTCAATCCAGAATTGTGGGCCAAGGCAAAAGTGTTCCAGTGCTAGCCTTGCCGCTTTGGCAGAGGCGTAGTTATAGGAATACAGCGAATCACAAAAAACTTTACTGATAGCTTTTAACAGGGTTGAACGTTCAGCTTTGCCAAATATCAGCATCAACAAAAGGTTGGAGCGGGCGCTGAGATATCTGGTCAGCGGGCCTTCTTTGTACCAGAAATCATCCCCCCAGCAACCAATGCCGTTGAGGGTGCAAATGGAAAAGTCATTTTGCATACTAAATTGTATGTCATCCCCCCGTACAAAGAAAGGGAAGGCAAGATTTTGTACGTCATTAATATTAAAGGCAAAAAACCACCACGCGCCATAATCGGTCTTGGTGTCTTCCTTTTCTGCGTAAAGGAGGTGGTCAACCAATTGTAAATCTAATCCTTCTTTAAGCGGTCGCCCGCCTTTCCCAAAAGCCCCGCCCTTTTCATGCAACCGATAAGGTTCCAGTTCCCGCATCAGCACACCAGAAACGGCAAACCGTTCGGTTAAGGCGAACTGAAGCAGGTGGTAACAGCGCCGGATAGATTCCACTTCGCAGGAGGCATCGTCATCCATGAACAGGCAGTGGGTAAACGAACCTTCGTCTATCAAATGGAGCAAACCCCGGGTAAAACCGCCGGAGCCGCCCAGGTTTTTATTGGGGATTAAGGTGATGCCTTGGGCTTCGTCGCGGCTGATGTTTTGTGAGTTGTCAATAACGGTCAGGCTGATATTGTCTTGATAGCGGGGATCGTTCAGTAATTGTTCGCGTACCCGGGCAATGGCAGGCAGCACATATTGCTTGCGGTTAAAATGGGTGATGACAATGCCCAGTTTTACTGGGTTGGCTGGCGGCGTTGTGGTTGCATAATAACCACCCGTAATAGCGCCATCCTCTAGTGCCAACAGGTTGAAAAACAACATGCCATCCACCAGTTTTTGCCAACAATTGATCGCTACAACGGTGTCTTCGCCTGCTTGCAAATCAATAATTTGTTGAACTAGCGTTCTAGCTGGATGGTCGGCACGGTTTAGTCCACAGCGCAGCAAAAATTTTCCGCTGCCTTGGATGACCAGATGAAGGTCTTGCAATTTACAGTGCTTTTTCCAAACGCCTACGCTTAAGCTGTTAAAAAACGTGTCGAACTGTACTTGTCCACTGGCTTTGAAAACCAGCTTGTCATCACTTAATGAAACAAAATTGACTCTGTCATTAAAAGTCCTGGCATACATGTTTTCTGGTGCGCCAAAGGTAAGGTTGGGCATGACAAGGTGCTGGATTATGTTTAGCATGGCTTGATTTTTTGCAAAGATAGGTTGCGCATTAATTTGGGGCATAAGTGGTGGTCAGTTGTAAGTGTTGCGCCTGAGAAATACTGGGCTAAAAAACACCGCATGATTACTGGAATTGTACATCAGAGTTGAATTGGCATTCTTTAACAATGCGTTGGGCTATTGACCGCCATTACACGGTTTGTCGGACGGGCGAACCCAAACCGCTGGCTGGGCAAAACCGAAGCCCAACAGGGCTTTAATGCCAGCGTGTTGCAGACTTGTATTTGCTTCTGTTTCTCCCCCGTATGATAATCGAAACCAGCTTGGCAATAAAGGGCGGGAGTTTTAGCGTCAGAAGCAACGCATCAAAACGCAGTTTATGGGCCTTGCCGTTTGGTAAAATAGCTAAGTGGGGATATAAATCGGCTATTTTTTGTTGGTCATCTTTAGGCGATAAGGTGTTGTTCTTATAAAGCTCACCCCTTTGCATCGGGCGGGTGTGCGTCATAGGGGTGCTATCGAGCACCGCCATATTGCCATGCGCCAACAATAACGGCCATAAATTGTCCAAGCCCCAGCCCGAAGGCGATTGGCTAAAAGTATGCTTTAGCGCAGCCAAGCTATCTTTGGAAAAAATGGGCGCCATTATTTCAATAAAATTGACATAACGGGCCACACAATGGGGTTGGGCAATCAGCCCCGCATACAGCACATGGGAGTCCAAGGTCAGTGCCGGTTGGCCTAGGGCAATGCCTAGCCCGGCAAACAGGTTGAACATTTGGTTTATTGATTCGGTTGACATCAACAGGTCATCATCAGGAAACCAAACCGCGCTGTAACGATCAGTCAGTTCGGGGTTGCTGTTGACAATAGTGGCAATCATCGGCCATTTGCCGCCTTTTGCTTGCTCATAAAATTCTGTGCTGCCTTTATATTTTCCGGGCGAATCACCAAAATAACTCAGGTAAACATCAAAATTCCGGTAAGGGCCGGCAAGCCATTGCGGATGTAACGAGTGGTCCCCCACCCGGGCAACGACCAAAAATTGCCGATGGCTCATTGCCTGCCATTAAGCAGCAAAAATGATTTTGCTGCAGTCAGCGCTTCGGCTATTGAAACATCCATGTCCAAGTAACGGTAGGTGCCTAAACGACCGATAAAAGAAGTGCCAGGTTCTTGCCAGGCCAATGCCTGATATTTTTCCAGCAGTGCTTTCTCTTCACTCAAACCGATGGGATAAAAAGGGATGTCGTTGGCGGTTGCCTCGGCACTGAATTCTTTATAGTAGACAGAATCATGATGCGTCTCCCACGGTGCAAAGTGTTTATGCTCGCTAATACGGGTGAAAGCAATGTCTTCATCGCAATAATTCATCACCGCGCAGCCTTGGAAGTCCCCCTTGAAATGGTGTTTTTCAAAGCGCAGGGTGCGGTAAGCCAAAGCACCGAAACAGCAGTCAAAATATTGGTCAATCGGGCCGGAATAAAAGACATGCCCATAATCCTTGTTATCGGACTTGTTGTAGTGGGTGTTCAGGTGGGTTTGTATGTTAGGGTGGTCGAGCAGTTTCTCAAATATTTCCGTGTAGCCATTTCTGGGGATGCCCTGAAAGCGGTGATTGAAATAGTTGTCGTTGTAATTGAAGCGCAACGGCAAGCGTTTTAGGATGGCAGCAGGTAGCTGGGTGGGGTCACGCCCCCATTGTTTTTTGGTATAACCCTTGAAAAATGCTTCGTACAGCTCTTTTCCCACCAAATACATGGCTTGTTCTTCAAAATTTTGCGGCTCAATGGTTTTGTCCCTCAATGATTCAAGAAACAATTCCGCTTCGGTTGGGTTAAGCGTGGCCTTAAAGAATTGGTTAAGCGTATGCAGGTTGATGGGCAGGGAATAAACAGTGTTTTGTGACAGTGCCTTGACCCGGTTTATATAAGGCTCCATTTGGCAGTAGCCATTGATATAGCCCCACACCTGTTCGTTATCGGTATGGAATATATGCGGGCCATAGGTATGCACCGTTATATTGGTTTGCTGGTCCCTGGCAGTGTGGCAGTTGCCGCCAATATGGCCACGGCTATCAAAAATATCGATAAAATAGCCTGCATCTGCAAGCTGTTGGGCAACGACTGCACCTGATAATCCCGTGCCGATAATGGCAATCTTATTTTTCATATAATGGTTGGGTTGATAAATAAAAAATTAATCTGTGCGTTCAGGTGATGGAATATTTTGTTATTGCTTAAGATGCCCCGCACCATTGCCTCAGAAACGATTTTGTCTTCAGGTTCCAGCTTGGTGGAGTGGTTATGGGATGCTGTCTTATAGAATCCTGCAATTTGTTCCTGGCTGAATGTTTGTCCCGTCACATGATGGAGCAACTTCACCATGGCTGGGCTGCCGTTCACCACGTCCTGGAATTTAATAAGGATGACTCTAGTGGTGTATTGCCAGTAGAGCATGTCAAGGAAGTAAGGCACCAATATGTCAAAATATTTTACTATGATATCAGGTAGGTCAAGTTGCTCTGGGTCAGAAAGGTCAACATCCAAAAATATGGCATCCAATAGGCTGCGGTCGTAGGCGGCTATTTTTATTTCCGTATTAATGGCGGAAGCAAGAATGCCCTCCACACTGCGGACTAAAAAAATATAATGAAAGGCCCGGTCAAGATGAACGGGCAGTTGTCTTCTGGTCAAGTGGCTCATGGCCACTTCGCCTTCCCGAATCAGGTACAAAAGTAGTTCGACATCAGTAAACTTACGCCCGGTGTAAAAAGCAAAAGGCAGGTTGTCGGCAAAATTAATCCACTTGTCACGGTTGCCGGCAAATTCATCGTTGATTAATGACGCCCTGTATTCCAAGGTAAGGTCGTCATAGTGGATAAACATCTGCCGCTCATGCCCTAGGGCGGCATTCAGCACGCTATTTAGGAAATGTGTTCCGGCTTTAGGAAAGGATACAATAAGATAGCGGTTTTTTAGTGTCACGATTAATGCAGTGTTGTGGTAGTGGTGGACCATTGCAATGCGAACATAGCTAGCACTCGGCTTTATGGTTTGCGGTCACCAAAAATGCTTTATTATGGTGGGGCTATTTTGGCTTGCTTGCCATTACTGCTATTATCTAGTGGATGTGCTGTTCTTAAGCAATTATAAAATTCAATCGTAGATTTACAAAAAAGACTGTAATTATACATAAAAATCAGTAAAATGCAAAATACATCCAACTCAGATTTCCAAATTTACAAGCGCTTGTTGGGATACACGCGGCAGTATACAAAATATTTTGTTATCAGTCTGTTAGGTTTTCTCATCTATTCCAGCACCCAATCGCTGTTCGCCATGCTCATGCAGCAAATCATCGATGCCGTGCAAGCAAAATCACGTGAACAAATGCTTTATTTACCGCTATTTTTTAGTGGCCTGATTTTGATTCGGGGTGCTGGCAGCTATGCAGGCAATTATTTTCTTGCCAAGGTGTCTTTGAGTGTTGTCCATACCTTGCGCTGCGAGTTGTTTGACAAATACACCCAGCTGCCCACCCAATTTTTTGATGACAACAACAGCGGCTACATGATTGCCAGAATAACCCACAATGTCGATCAAGTTGCGGTGGCCACCTCTGATGCCGCCAGAAAGGTGGTGCAGGAGGGGCTTTCCGCCATTGGTTTGCTGGTGTATTTGTTTTATGTGAATTGGATGTTGTCCATGGTGTTTTTGGTGGTGGCCCCCATTATTGTTTTTTTGGTCAGGTACGTCAGTAAGCGTTTGCGGATTTTAAGCCAGAACCTGCAAAATTCGATGGGGGAAATGACCCATATCACCTCAGAGCTGGTCAATGGTCATCGTATTGTCCGTAGTTATGGCGGCGAAGCTTATGAGAAAGAACGCTTCGTGCGGGGCAGCTCTTACAGCCGTAGGCAATCTTTAAAGATGCTGACCACTAATTCGCTGCATAACCAGTTGATGCAATTGGTTATTGCGGCAGCACTGGCGTTTTTAATGTATATGGCCTTGTTCATGATGGAGCAATCGAGTGTCGGCTCATTTGTGGGTTATCTGACAGCGGCATTTATGTTGCCGCGCCCCTTTAAGCAATTGAGTGACTCCCACAATGACATCCAGTTGGGCATTGTGGCAGCCGAATCCTTGTTTGCCGTGTTGGATGCCAAGGCTGAGCCAGACAATGGCGTTTACCAAACAGACCAGTGCAAAGGGGTGTTGGAGTTTAAAAATGTCACTTTCCAGTATGAAAAAGCGGCCGAACCGGCATTGGTTGACATTAATTTCAAGGCCGAGCAGGGGCAGACTATCGCTTTGGTGGGGGCATCGGGCGGCGGCAAGAGTACACTGGTCAATCTGGTGTCGCGTTTTTATCCCTACAGCCAAGGGAAGATTTTGTTGGATGGGGTGGATATTAACGACTACACCTTGGCCAATTTGCGCCAACATATTGCCCTGGTCAATCAGCAGGTGACTTTGTTTAACGATACCATTGCCAACAATATTGCCTATGGTGCATTGGCGGGCGCAAGCCGCAAGGCCGTTGAGCAGGCAGCAGCCGATGCTTATGTGATGGAGTTTGTCAGCAATCTGGAGGGTGGATTGGATACGGAAATTGGCGAGAATGGCGTAAAATTGTCAGGTGGGCAACGGCAGCGTTTGGCCTTGGCAAGGGCGTTGTTGAAGGACGCGCCGCTGTTGATATTGGATGAGGCCACTTCTGCATTGGACACTGAGTCAGAGCGGTACATCCAAGGGGCATTGCAAAAAATTATGGGTAAACGCACGACTTTGGTGATTGCGCATCGATTGTCAACCATTGAAAATGCCGATGTGATATTGGTGATGGAGCGGGGGCGTATTGTTGAACGCGGTTCGCATAGGGAGTTGTTGGCCAAAAATGGTCCGTACGCTAGGCTACATGCTATGCAGTTTAAGGAAAACAAGCTTGATGATACGCCGCAGGCGGCTGTTGACGCGATGTTGCCGTTGCCGGAAAACAAGAACGAAACGGCATGGGGGTTTCTGGCTCGGGGCGGTGTCGCGTAATAATTAAGGTTTCGCTAGATACTTTTCAGGATTGGGTGGTGAATAGGGTGGCGAATCTGACACAAGACTTGGCTTGGTTAAGCGAAGAAGATTATTTGCGGGCGGAAGCATGCCGTGAAATCAAGCATGAATACGTGGCGGGCGCTATTTATGCCATGTCGGGTGCAAGTAAAGACCATCAGCGTATTGCCGGAAATATCTATGCGGCAATGAATGGTTTTCTAAAGCAGCAGCCTTGCGAAGCTTTTGCTTCGGACGTAAAAGTTAAGGCGGGCAAGCATTTTTTTTACCCTGATGTGATGGTGGTTTGCGAAGACAACACCCAAGAACACTACGTTGACAGTCCGGTGATTATTGTTGATGTTTTATCCAAATCGACACGCAGAATGGATGAAACAGTAAAAAAACAGGCTTATCAAAATATCCCTTCATTACAAGAATATGTGCTGATAGAACAAGATTTTGTCGATGTTGAAGTCTGTCGGTCTCGGGTAGGCTGGGCATCAAGCCATTATTTTTTGGGCGATACCGTGCTTTTTGAGGTGATTGGCCTAAGCATGAGTGTTGCCGACATTTATGAGCGTGTCAACAATGAAGACATGCAGGTTTTTTTAGCCAATAAAGAAGCCATTTCCCATTAAACAGGAGTTTTTTTGAAAACATTTATATCCGTATTGGCCGATCATCGCGCAATGATCGACAAATTGGCAAGTTGCAACGCCGAAATTGAAGCGGCAGGCAATTTGCTGGTCAAGACATTGAACCAAGGCGGCAAAATACTGTTGTGCGGCAATGGCGGGAGTGCCGCCGATTGCCAGCATATCGCCGCTGAATTGGTTGTGCGCTATGAAAAAGATCGGGCAGCCATGCCTGCTTTGGCTTTGACTACTGATTCTTCTGTGTTGACGGCACACAGTAATGATGTGGGTTTTGAAAGTTTGTTTTCCCGACAAATCGAGGCTTTCGGTCAGGCGGGGGATTGTCTGGTTGCCATCTCCACATCTGGCAAAAGCCCGAACATTATTAAAGCTGCACAAGTGGCACAACAAAAAGGCTTGGCGGTCATAGCCCTGACCGGTGGCGATGGCGGGCAGTTGCCGCCTTACGCCAACATCACCATTGTGGTGCCTTCAGCGGTCACCGCCAGAATTCAGGAGGCGCATATTGTGATAGGCCATTGGTGGTGCGGTTGGATTGAAGGGCATTGCCCGCCCTGATTTTTCTTTAGCCTGTAACCACCCAGCCGCTCAGATTTTTTTAAAAGGAACGCCCACATGTTAGCCACTTTACCTGATTTCACTCAGGCCAGGATTATTGTCATCGGTGATGTCATGCTCGACCGTTATTGGTCCGGGCAAGCGGGGCGGATTTCCCCGGAAGCCCCCGTGCCGGTGGTGCGGGTCAACCATCATGAAGACCGTGTTGGCGGTGCTGCGAACGTGGCCCTGAACATTGCCCGTCTGGGTGGCCGTGTCACCTTGTTAGGCGTGGTGGGCGATGATGCCGAAGGCGTCGCCTTACGGCAAATGCTGGAGGCTGAAGGCGTCCATTGTGCTTTTGTTGTCCAGCCTGCCATGCGCACCATTTGCAAGTTACGCATCTTGGCGCAACATCAGCAGTTGATCCGTGTTGATTTTGAGCATGTGCCGCTGCAATTTGACCGTAACGCATTGCAGGCCGAATTACAGCGGTATTTGCCCGATCATGCGGTGCTGGTGTTTTCTGATTATGGCAAAGGCACGCTGGCTGATATTGCCGCACTGATGCAGGCAGCCAAAACTGCCGGGTTACAAGTGTTGGTTGACCCGAAGGGTGCGGATTTTAGTGGCTATGCCCAAGCGGATGTCATAACGCCCAACTTGGCTGAATTGCAAGCGGTAGTGGGCCATTGCCATGATGAATTGGCATTGCAGGCAAAAGGTCGGCAATTGTTGGCCGATCACCAGATTGGCACATTACTGCTCACGCGCGGTGAAGCGGGTATGGCCTTAATCCAGCCAGATGCCTGCCATTCATTGCCCGCCCAAGCTAAAGACGTGTTTGACGTGACCGGAGCGGGGGATACCGTCATAGCGGTAATGTCGCTATGTATGGCGGTCAAAACGCAGCTGATAGAGGCCATGTATTTTGCCAATCTTGCCGGAGGCATAGTGGTCGGCAAATTGGGCACATCGACAGTATCGCATGAAGAGTTGGCCCGTGCCATGCATGGTGACCGCGATGCTGCACAGTATGGTGTTGTCACGGAAGATGAGCTGGTTATTTTGATGGCCCATGCCAAAGCAGGTGGCGAGCGGGTCATTATGACTAATGGTTGCTTCGATTTATTACATGCCGGTCATGTCACTTATCTGCAGCAGGCGAGGGCATTGGGTGAGCGCTTGGTGGTGGCGGTCAATTCTGATGCATCTGTGCGGCGGTTAAAAGGCGATTCACGGCCAATCAATGGTTTGCAGCAGCGTATGATGGTGTTGGCGGCATTGGCTTGTGTCGATTGGGTGGTGGCCTTTGAGGAGGAAACGCCGGAGCGGCTATATTGTCGGTTGTTACCGGATGTGATCGTTAAGGGTGGTGATTACAGCCCTGAGCAGGTGGCTGGCGGTGATTGTGTCATCAAGGCCGGTGGCGAGGTTAAAATTTTATCGTTTGTTGAAGGACATTCCACCACTTCAATGATTAACAAGGCACGGGGCGAATAATGATTATTGTCACAGGGGGGGCGGGGTTTATCGGCAGCAATCTGGTCCACGCGCTCAATAGGCGTGGCGAACGTGATATTTTGCTGGTCGATAATTTGAGCAATGGCCGTAAAGTGCTGAACATAACGGATTTGGATATCGCCGATTATTGTGATAAGCATGAGCTGATGGAAAAATTGGCTGCGCCGGACATGCGCCAAAAAGTGCGGGCTGTTTTTCATCAAGGGGCTTGTTCAGCCACTACCGAATGGGATGGCTTGTATGTGATGAAAAACAATTACGAATATTCCAAACAGTTGCTGCAATGGTGCCAAGCTGTGCAGGTACCCTTTATTTATGCTTCTTCGGCTTCCGTTTACGGCAATGGGCAAAAGGGGTTTAGGGTTGACCGCGCTTGTGAGCAGCCTATTAATATGTATGCCTATTCAAAATTTCAGTTTGACCAGTATGTCAGGCGTGTCCTGCCGACAGCCACCAGCCAGATTGTCGGTTTTCGGTATTTCAATGTCTACGGCCCCCGTGAGCAGCACAAAGGCGCGATGAGCAGTACTGCGTTCCATTTTAGCCAGCAAATTATCAAAGACCAAGTGGCGCGGTTGTTTGCGGGTTGCGATGGCTATGCCGATGGCGGGCAACAGCGCGATTTTGTCTATGTGGGCGATGTGGTTGATGTGAATTTATGGTTTTTGGACAATCCCCTGCAATCGGGCATTTTCAATGTCGGCACCGGCAAGGCTGAGCCGTTCAATGCGGTGGCTGAGGCGGTGATTGCTTGGCACGGGCAAGGCCGTATCGAATACATACCCTTCCCCGAGCATCTTAAAGGTGCTTACCAAAGCTATACCCAAGCCGATATTTCAGGTCTGAGGGCAGTCGGTTACGATCAAGCGTTTTTGTCAGTCAAAGACGGCGTGCACTGTTATTTGGAGAAATTAATTTTATAGAAATAGTTTGCTGTAAGTAATTGGCAGTATAGAATGATTGCGCGTCTTATCCTAATCGATAGGGTTGGACAACCTAATTTTTATTTTAAGGAGGCATCATGAAAGGCAACGCGAACATTCTGGCATTGCTCAACGATCTGCTTGCGGGCGAATTGAGCGCATCTGATCAGTATTTGGTTCATGGTGAAATGTATGCGGATTTTGGTTTAGGCTATCTCGCCGAAAAAAGTCTGCACGAATCCGAACATGAGCGGTTACACGCCCGCGCTTTAATCCAACGTATTTTATTTCTTGAGGGCACGCCAAACCTGAGTAAGCGCGAGCCGTTAACCGTCGGCCGAACAGTGCCTGAGATGTTAAAAGCAGACCTTGATGTTGAATATCATGTCGTGGGCGAACTCAAAAAAGCCATCGCGGAAACTGAAAAAGCAGGTGATTATGTCAGTCGTGATATGTTGGTGGTGCAATTGGAAGACACCGAAATGGATCACGCCTACTGGCTGGAGAAACAATTGCGGCTAATTGCTTTGGTTGGTCTGGAAAATTATCAACAAAGTCAAATGAAACCAGGCATTTTAACTTAGCAGGCAACGCACATGAATGGTGATAAACAAATTATTGATGTTCTCAATAAAGTGCTCAAGAACGAACTCACTGCAATCAACCAATATTTTTTGCATGCACGGCTATTCCGTCACTGGGGGCTGGAAAAGCTGAACGATTATGAATATAAGCATTCGATTAGAGTCATGAAAGAAGCGGATGCGCTGATCGAGCGTATACTTTTTCTGGAAGGTTTGCCTAATTTACAGAGTTTGGGGAAATTGCTGATTGGTGAAAATGTCAGCGAATGTTTTATTGGTGATTATGCTTATGAGAAGGATAACCAGCATGTATTATTGACTGAAGCGACCACAATTTGTGAGCAATGCCAAGATTATGTCAGCCGTGATCTTCTGGAAGACTTATTGGGCCATTGTGAACAAGCTATCGATTGGTTGGAGATTCAGCAACAACTGATTGCGGACGTGGGCTTACCGAATTATTTGGAATCGCATATGTCACCCGGCAAGGATTGATGCGGCATTTTGCCAGCCAGGCCGTATAAAATTTTTATCAATTAGTCTTGACAGCCTTTTGTAATTAAATGAGAATGGTTCTCATTATTTACGTTCCATGAGCGAGGTTGGCTTATGTATATTTGTGTTTGCCAAGCGGTGACCGATCGTCAGATTTATCAGGCTGCCAAGGATGGGGCTAAGACCCTCAATGATTTGCGCCGCGATTTACAAGTCGGTGCAGATTGTGGTCTTTGTGCGCGTCATGCACGGGAATGCCTAAAAAAAGACCGCCATGCAAAAGTACAGGAATTGCTTCCTGCTAGTGCTTGATTCAGGTGCTTTGAGGGCGGAGCGTTGACCCTAACGTCGACAACAGGCAAGAAAACTTCATTTTGTGTTCGGGTCAGTGTTTGGTTCGTTGTTAGATGCCTTCCTTTGCCATTGTCCTGATTTTGATTGAATCATCATCTTCCGTTGCCAAGTTTTACAGCTATTTCAACATACTGTTAAGGCTTAAAGCCGTTAGCTTTGCTGGCTGAGTTTAAACTTGGCTCTTTTTGCCAATTTTTTCTATTCTTTTCTTGACAGCTTCTACAGAAGCGCTAAAATGCACGGCTTCCCCACAGGACGGGGGGAGGCCGACGGGGCGGCGGTTTTGCCCCGGCGGAAAAAAGATTCACGGAGTTGTTGACAAGGCGACGGATATGCGTATAATTGTCAGGCTCAGCGGGAGCAAAAGCCCGCCGCTCTTTAAAAACTTGGCCAAAACAATTTGTGTGGGCGCACCGCGCCGCAGGCAGCCGTATGAACGGCGTGCCCGCGCAGCGGGCGCGCCGGGCGGGGGCTTGCCCCCGCCCAAAGAAACAAAACATCATTGAACTGAAGAGTTTGATCATGGCTCAGATTGAACGCTGGCGGTATGCTTAACACATGCAAGTCGGACGGGGCGGCAACGCCCAGTGGCGGACGGGTGAGTAACGCGTAGGAATCTGCCCGGTAGTGGGGGACAACGTGTGGAAACGCACGCTAATACCGCATACGCCCCAAGGGGGAAAGCGGGGGACCCTCGGGCCTCGCGCTATCGGATGAGCCTGCGTTGGATTAGCTTGTTGGCGGGGTAAAGGCCCACCAAGGCGACGATCCATAGCTGGTCTGAGAGGACGACCAGCCACACTGGGACTGAGACACGGCCCAGACTCCTACGGGAGGCAGCAGTGGGGAATATTGGACAATGGGCGCAAGCCTGATCCAGCAATACCGCGTGTGTGAAGAAGGCCCTAGGGTTGTAAAGCACTTTCAATGGGGAGGAAACCGCGGGGCCGAACACGCCCCGCCTTGACATTACCCATACAAGAAGCACCGGCTAACTCCGTGCCAGCAGCCGCGGTAATACGGAGGGTGCGAGCGTTAATCGGAATTACTGGGCGTAAAGCGTGCGTAGGCGGCCCGCTAAGCCAGATGTGAAAGCCCCGGGCTCAACCTGGGAACTGCATTTGGAACTGGCGGGCTAGAGTGTGGTAGAGGGGGGCGGAATTCCGGGTGTAGCGGTGAAATGCGTAGATATCCGGAGGAACACCAGTGGCGAAGGCGGCCCCCTGGACCAACACTGACGCTGAGGCACGAAAGCGTGGGTAGCAAACAGGATTAGATACCCTGGTAGTCCACGCCGTAAACGATGCCGACTAGCCGTTGGGCCCTACTATGGGCTTAGTGGCGCAGCTAACGCATTAAGTCGGCCGCCTGGGGAGTACGGCCGCAAGGTTAAAACTCAAATGAATTGACGGGGGCCCGCACAAGCGGTGGAGCATGTGGTTTAATTCGATGCAACGCGAAAAACCTTACCTACCCTTGACATCCGGTGGACTTGGCGGAGACGCCTTGGTGCCTTCGGGAACACCGAGACAGGTGCTGCATGGCTGTCGTCAGCTCGTGTCGTGAGATGTTGGGTTAAGTCCCGTAACGAGCGCAACCCTTGCCCTTAGTTGCCAGCGCGTCATGGCGGGAACTCTAGGGGGACTGCCGGTGATAAACCGGAGGAAGGTGGGGACGACGTCAAGTCATCATGGCCCTTATGGGTAGGGCTACACACGTGCTACAATGGCCGGTACAGAGGGCCGCGGACCCGCGAGGGCGAGCCAATCCCAGAAAGCCGGTCCTAGTCCGGATTGGGGTCTGCAACTCGACCCCATGAAGTCGGAATCGCTAGTAATCGCGGATCAGCATGCCGCGGTGAATACGTTCCCGGGCCTTGTACACACCGCCCGTCACACCATGGGAGTGGGCTGCAAAAGAAGTGGGTAGTCTAACCTCCGGGGGGGCGCCCACCACTTTGTGGTCCATGACTGGGGTGAAGTCGTAACAAGGTAGCCCTAGGGGAACCTGGGGCTGGATCACCTCCTTACAAACACGGCGCCGCGGCGCGGAGCGCCCACAACAAATTGTTTTGGCCAGTCCTGGAGCAATGAGCCCGGGGCCTGTAGCTCAGCTGGTTAGAGCGCACCCCTGATAAGGGTGAGGTCGGCCGTTCAAATCGGCCCAGGCCCACCAACCCGCGCCAAGCGACAGACCCCGGGGCCATAGCTCAGCTGGTAGAGCGCCTGCCTTGCACGCAGGAGGCCAGGAGTTCGAACCTCCTTGGCTCCACCAACCCTATGCCGCCTCCCTGCGCACACGCCAGGGCGAGGCCGCATAGGGTTGGTGCGGGGTACCGCGCCAACCACACACGCTCTTTAACAACACGGAAACCTGCAACACCGCCGCACGGGCGGGCGGGGCGCACGGGCGCAAGCCCGCGCCGCCCGCCGCCCGTGCGGCAAAGAAGGCCCAAGCAAAAAAGTAATGGAGCAAGCGAGCAAGGCCAGGCCCATCCGGGTTATATGGTCAAGTGAACAAGCGCATACGGTGGATGCCTAGGCAATGAGAGGCGACGAAGGACGTTGTAACATGCGAAAAGCCGCGGGGAGTGTGTAAACCCACCTTGATCCGCGGATGTCCGAATGGGGAAACCCGCCCGCAAGGGCACCGCCGCCCGAACACATAAGGCGGCGGGGCGAACCCGGGGAACTGAAACATCTAAGTACCCGGAGGAAAAGAAATCAACCGAGATTCCCCAAGTAGCGGCGAGCGAACGGGGAACAGCCCTTAAGTGGCGGCAACGTTAGTGGAACGGCCTGGAAAGGCCGGCGGCACAGGGTGATAGCCCCGTACACGAAAACCTGCCGCCATGAAAACGAGTAGGGCGAGGCACGTGAAACCTTGTCTGAACATGGGGGGACCATCCTCCAAGGCTAAATACTCCTCATTGACCGATAGTGAACCAGTACCGTGAGGGAAAGGCGAAAAGAACCGGGGAGACCGGAGTGAAACAGACCCTGAAACCGTATGCGTACAAGCAGTGGGAGCATACTTGTTATGTGACTGCGTACCTTTTGTATAATGGGTCAGCGACTTAATCTCAGTGGCAAGCTTAACCGGATAGGGGAGGCGTAGCGAAAGCGAGTCTTAACAGGGCGCACAGTCGCTGGGATTAGACCCGAAACCGGGCGATCTAGCCATGGCCAGGCTGAAGGTTGGGTAATGCCAACTGGAGGGCCGAACCCACATCTGTTGAAAAAGATGGGGATGAGCTGTGGCTCGGAGTGAAAGGCTAATCAAGCCCGGAGATAGCTGGTTCTCCTCGAAAGCTATTTAGGTAGCGCCTCGTGCGGACACTGCCGGGGGTAGAGCACTGTTTCGGCTAGGGGGCCGTCCAGGCTTACCAACCCGATGCAAACTCCGAATACCGGCAAGTAATACACGGGAGACACACGGCGGGTGATAAGGTCCGTCGTGAAAAGGGAAACAGCCCAGACCGCCAGCTAAGGCCCCAAAATCCAGGCTCAGTGGGAAACGATGTGGGAAGGCACAGACAGCCAGGAGGTTGGCTTAGAAGCAGCCACCCTTTAAAGAAAGCGTAATAGCTCACTGGTCGAGTCGGCCTGCGCGGAAGATTTACCGGGGCTAAGCCTGGTGCCGAAGCTGCGGGCCACAGCAATGTGGCGGTAGAGGAGCGTTCCGTACGCCTGCGAAGGCCAACTGGAAAGTTGGCTGGAGGTATCGGAAGTGCGAATGCTGACATGAGTAACGACAATGGGGGTGAAAAACCCCCACACCGAAAACCCAAGGTTTCCTGCGCAACGCTAATCGACGCAGGGTGAGTCGGTGCCTAAGGCGAGGCCGAAAGGCGTAGCCGATGGAAAACAGGTTAATATTCCTGTACCGGCCGTGACTGCGATGGGGTGACGGAGAAGGCTACAGCAGCCGGCGGTTGGAAGTGCCGGTGCAAGCGGTTAGGGAGCCCCCTTAGGCAAATCCGGGGGGGCAATCCTGAGCCGTGACGCCGTGCCCGCTTGCGGGCGAAGTGCTCGACGCCAGGCTTCCAAGAAAAACCTCTAAGCATCAGGTCACGGGTGGCCGTACCCCAAACCGACACAGGTGGGTGGGATGAGTATTCTAAGGTGCTTGGGAGAACTCGGCTGAAGGAACTAGGCAAAATGGTACCGTAACTTCGGGATAAGGTACGCCCATGAAAGTGGGCCGCAGTGAATAGGTGGCTGCGACTGTTTAGCAAAAACATAGCACTCTGCAAACTCGAAAGAGGACGTATAGGGTGTGACGCCTGCCCGGTGCCGGAAGGTTAATTGATGGGGTCAGCGCAAGCGAAGCTCTTGATCGAAGCCCCGGTAAACGGCGGCCGTAACTATAACGGTCCTAAGGTAGCGAAATTCCTTGTCGGGTAAGTTCCGACCTGCACGAATGGCGTAACGATGGCCACACTGTCTCCAGCCGAGACCCAGTGAAATTGAAATCGCTGTGAAGATGCAGCGTCCCCGCGGCTAGACGGAAAGACCCCGTGAACCTTTACTATAGCTTGACACTGGACTTTGAACCGATTTGTGTAGGATAGGTGGGAGGCTTTGAAACCCCGGCGCCAGCCGGGGCGGAGCCGGCCTTGAAATACCACCCTGGTCTGTTCGGAGTCCTAACCTCGGCCCGTCATCCGGGCTAGGGACAGTGTCTGGTGGGTAGTTTGACTGGGGCGGTCTCCTCCCAAAGAGTAACGGAGGAGCACGAAGGTACCCTCAGCCTGGTCGGAAATCAGGCGATGAGTGCAATGGCATAAGGGTGCTTGACTGCGAGCCCGACAAGGCGAGCAGGTGCGAAAGCAGGTCATAGTGATCCGGTGGTTCTGTATGGAAGGGCCATCGCTCAACGGATAAAAGGTACTCCGGGGATAACAGGCTGATACCGCCCAAGAGTTCATATCGACGGCGGTGTTTGGCACCTCGATGTCGGCTCATCACATCCTGGGGCTGAAGCAGGTCCCAAGGGTATGGCTGTTCGCCATTTAAAGTGGTACGCGAGCTGGGTTCAGAACGTCGTGAGACAGTTCGGTCCCTATCTGCCGTGGGCGTTGGATGTTTGAGGGAAGCTGCTCCTAGTACGAGAGGACCGGAGTGGACGCACCGCTGGTGTACCGGTTGTCGTGCCAACGGCATTGCCGGGTAGCTACGTGCGGACAGGATAACCGCTGAAAGCATCTAAGCGGGAAGCCCCTCCCAAGATGAGACATCCCCGGGGCCATGCGCCCCCTGAAGGGCCGTTGGAGACCACGACGTTGATAGGCACGGGGTGGAAGCGCAGCAATGCGTGCAGCCGACGTGTACTAATTGCCCGTGAGGCTTGACCATATAACGCCCGATGGGCTTGCCGCAAAAGCTTGGGGCAAAGGCACAACAGACATAGACCGTTGCGGGTTTCCAAAATTCAAGGGCGGGGGCCGGAAGGCCGCCCCGCCGCGCCAGTTTGCTTGGTGACCATAGCGAGCGTGAACCACCCGACCCCATCCCGAACTCGGAAGTGAAACCGCTTAGCGCCGATGATAGTGTGGCACTTTGCCATGCGAAAGTAGGGAATCGCCAAGCGCTTATACATAAATGCCCCGTCCATCAGCCTTGGACGGGGCTTTTTTTTTGCCTTTCGGTTTGACCGCAGTAAAGGCGGTTTTATAGGTATTTTCAGTGGTCAGGGTGCTAATGGCACATGGCTTCCGCCAATTCGGATTGCCGTCCTGCTTTGTAAGGGGTTTGTTTAAGGCGGTTGGCTATTATAATGGCCTTTAATTCGCTGAGCGCCTGTTCAAAGTCGTCATTGACGACAAGATAGTCATATTCACGGTAGTGGCTGATTTCTGCAGCGGCATCACGCATGCGCCGTGCGATGGTTGCTTCGTCATCTTGGCCACGGTTGCTGAGACGTTGTTGTAAAATGGCTGTTGAGGGTGGCAAAATAAAAATAGATAGGCTGTCAGGGCGTTTTTTCCTGATTTGCTGGGCACCCTGCCAGTCAATTTCAAGAATCACGTCAATGCCTTTGTTGAGCTGTTCAGCAACGGTCTTTTCGGAGCTGCCATAAAAATTATCAAAAACTTGTGCGTGCTCAAGGAAGCAATGCTGTTCAAGCATGGTTTGAAAATTAGCTAGTGAGACAAAAAAATAGTCTACGCCCTGCATTTCACCCGGTCGGATGGCGCGGGTTGTGTGCGATACGGAAACTGATAGTTGTGGTATTTCCGCCACTAATTTTTTGACTAAACTGGTTTTCCCTGCACCTGAGGGTGCAGAAATAATATAAAGGTTGCCTTGGCTCATAAATTGCTAGCTAGTGATGTTTGAATGTCCATTTTAAAATAAAAGTTGCGTTTGTTGCTAATATTGTACGGGAATCACTGCGTTTGAATAGGCGTGGGGTAGGGTGGTTTCTGGGATTATTTTGGTGCATCTGTATCGTTTAGCGGGCAAAACTAGCCATGGATGAATCAGATTATAGCTATTTTCTGATTAACTAGCTTGGTTTATTGGATAAATTAATTTCCGTATTGCAGGCTGTTGACCGATATAATGGTTGCTGTGCTTGTTCACTGTTTAGGTAGAGCCTTTAATTGATGGTTGTTAAGATGCGTTTGCTGCTCATGGTGTCTTTGGCGATGCTGCAATTGCTTATGCCTTTCACCCACGCCCATGCCCGCGAAAATTCAATCGGGTCAGGCGGCCTGCATATTGCCGGATTGGAAATGTATGGTATTGAGGAAAAAAACAATTGCCCCCTTTTGCTGGGGGCAGTGAGGTCGCTGGTAATAGTGTGGTGATGGTTGATGCGGGACTTAAGCTTTGTTGCATAGTTCAGTTGTTGGCATGGTTGGCTGGCGCTTATAGTCATTGTTTGTATGGTCATGCCGTTTTATGGGGCGCGAAGGCATATTTTTCGTGTCTCCCCATTTCCTCTAGCGCGTTAGCTTTCATCCAAAGGTCACCACCTGGTATCAATGGTTCGCGTGCGTCGCCGGTCTAATTCATTGTATTGCTGTAATGCGTATAGGTTAACGTTAGCTTTAGTGTTGTTTTGGTATTTGGCAGTGTTGCAATTGAGCCTATTTATGAAATTTAAACTACGGCGTTTAGTCAGTTATTCGGCTGTTGATAGTCCATCTATATTGCCTGCGGTTTTTTTTATTAGATATTTGGCTTATCCGTTAAGCTTGTTTTTGCTGGCCTTCAGTACTCCACAAGCCTCTTTGGCAACTGAAGCGATGGTACGGCATGTTGACCAAGTGGAGGTAGATGCTAGCCTAAGTCTGGCAAAAGTGATTGATATGACTTTGGAGCATTTTCCTGATACGGTCACGGTAGCAGCCTTGGAACAAGAAGCGGCGGCGATTCTGGAGCGCAGCAACAGCAGGACTGCAGGGGCTTCGCAAGCGGGTTTACGCTATCAGGAGGCGACTAGCGGCACGTTGCATTATATTGATGCGACCGTGCAGGTGCCGCTATGGAATTTTGGTCAACGTGATGCACAGAAGAGCTTGGCTAATGAGGCGGCTGTTAGTGCCCAAGCGCAGGGGGAAGCGATCAGGTTGCGTGTGGCTGGTTTAGTGCGTGCGGCATTATGGGATATGGCCTTACAAAATATCCGTTATCAGCAGATTAAGGAAGAGGTGGATGCTTCTCAAAAGCTGTACGCCAGAATTGATAAAAGGGTGTCATTGGGTGATTTGCCAAAGGCGGATTTGCTATTGGCGCAAACGGAATTGCTGCAAAAGCGATCGGCATTGATTCTGGCAGAAGCCGAGCTTATGCATTCGCGTAAACGTTATGCCAATATTACCCAAATTAATAAAATGCCGGCCAATTATCAAGAAAATTTGGCGGCCATAAAAGAAATTCAAAGCAACCATCCCGCCTTACAATCTATCAATAGCCAAATTAAGCGCAAACAGTCCGAGCTGGATAACCTTAAATTGGTCGGTTCCGGTCAAACAAATGTCATAGTAGGGGTTAATAGTGATGATTTTACAACCGATCCGCGCAGTAATAAAACGGAAAGTTTCAATATTGCAGTGATGGTGCCTTTTGGCGGCAGCGAGCATTTGCAACCGCATGTGGCGGCGATATATGTTGAATTGAACAAATTATTGGCTCAGAGGGCGCAGTTGTTTCGGGATTTGGATCAAATGCACCATGAAGCGGAACATAATCTTGAAGTGAACCGTGCGGAATTGTCAATTGCCAATGAGCTGAAACAGGTCGCTGAACAGCATTTAAGTATGACCAATAGCAGTTATGCGGCAGGTGAGATTAATTTGATGGATTTGTTAAGAATCCAATCCAGAACCAATTTGGCTATCCTTAATGCCAAAGAAAGGGCTTTGATTTTGCAGCGTGATTTGGCATTTTATAACCAGGCGGTCGGAGTGATGCCATGAATGGCTTGTATCAATTGGTAGGTTGGGCGGGATTGTGTTGGGTGCTGGCAGGTTTTAATGTTGCCCATGCTGAGCAGTCGATGTTGATCACACTTACTTCCGAGAATATCAGTAATTTGGGCGTGGTGTTGGGCAAGGCTGCACCGGCCTCTGAGCTGCCTTTACTGGTTGTTCCTGCGAAGGTGGTTATTCCTACCAGTGGCGAATATATTGTCAGCGCAGCGCAGCCCGGTCTTATCACGCGGTTGTTGGCTGCTGTCAATGATACCGTTAAAAAAGGCCAGTTAATTGCGCAAATTGACAGCCCCGCTTTATTGGAGTTGCAAGGGCATTTTTTAAAAGCGAATAGCCTGTTGCAGTTGGCTACGGTGATGTATGACCGTGACAAGAAATTGCTGCAGGAAGGCGTGATTGCGAGCCGGAGGGAGCAAGAAACTTTAGGCCAATATAATGCCGCTTTATTGGACGTGAACCAGTCCAGGCAGTTGTTGGGCATGGCGGGCATGAATGAGGCCGAAATAGCCGAACTGGCAAAAAGCCACCGTCTTCAAGGCCAGTTGAGTGTTTATGCGCCAATCAGCGGTATGGTCATTGAGCGTTTCTCGGTGGCCGGTACCCGAGTGGACAGTCTTACGCCATTATATCGGATTGCCAATTTGGATGAGTTATGGCTGGATATTAATATCCCGCAAGAACATATTGCTGATATAAAAATAGGTGATCGGGTGGAAATTGAAAATATTGGTATTTTTCCGGAACCCTCGGCTAGTGTGGACAACACTGCAACTATCAGTCAAATTGGTGTTAACGTAAATCCTGACAACCAAACTATTTTGGTGCGGGCAAGGATTAAAAACAGTAAGACCATCCAGCAGGTTGCCGCTGTCCGTGCTGGAGAAAAAATCACTGTGAAAATTATCCGCGCTAGTGGGAAATCGGCTTTTAGCATCCCCAATACGGCGATTGCCCAATATGAAGGAAAATCCCTTATTTTTAAGCGCACGACAACCGGTTTTGAGGTTTGCCCGGTGACCGTGATTGCTGTGCAGGCAGAAAAAGCCATTGTCAAAAGTGCTGCTTTGGGTGGCAATGAGCTTATTGCAGTGGGCGGTGCAGCGGCATTAAAGGCGAATTGGTTGGGTTTGGGGAGTGGTGAGTAATGTCTCCCCTGATCCGTTTTGCCTTAAGCCAGCGTCTGTTGATGATGGTTTTTGTGTTGTTGTTGGTGGGCGGTGGCTATCATGCTTTTACCCATATAGCCATTGATGCTTTTCCCGAAGTTTCACCTACCCAAGTCAAGATCATTGTCAAAGCCCCGGGCATGACACCGGAAGAGGTGGAGGCTAGGATTACCGCCCCTATTGAAGTGGAATTATTGGGCATCCCACATCAGGTGATGTTGCGTTCAATTGCCAAATATGCGTTGACTGACATTACGGTGGATTTTAAGGAAGGCACGGATATTTATTGGGCGAGGCAACAGATCGCCGAGCGATTGAACACACTGTGGGGCAACTTACCGCCCGGTGTGAGTGGTGGTATTGCCCCTATGACCACACCACTGGGCGAGATATTTATGTTTACCATTGAAGGTGGTGGCTTAAGCCTGATGGAACGCCGTAGTTTGTTGGATTGGGTGATACGCCCGTCTTTGCGTACCGTGCCAGGAGTTGCCGATGTCAATTCTTTGGGGGGGATGGTACGTAGCTTTGAGGTCATTCCCGACAATATGCGTCTTGCGGCTAGGGGCATCAGCATAGAAAAGTTGATGCAGGCTTTGAAAAACAATAATAGCAATGATGGGGCTGGTCGCCTGAGCGAGGGCGAGGAAGCATTGATTGTCCGCGCCGAAGGTCGGGTCAAGACCTTGGAGGATGTCGGTGGTACGGTGATTGATAATCCAAACGGCATCCCTATTACGGTGGGTGATGTGGCACAAGTTAAAATGGGGGCGTTGACCCGTTACGGTGGGGTCAGTAAGAACGGCATGGGCGAGGCGGTGGTTGGTTTGGTGCTGGGTTTACGCGGTGCCAATGCACGGCAGACCATAGCAGGCATTGAGGGCAAATTGGCGCAAATCGGCAAGAGCTTTCCCGAAGGTGTCAGTGTCCAGGTTTTTTACAATCGCGGTAATTTGGTCAACAAGGCGGTGCAAACGGTTGTACATGCTTTGCTTGAAGCTATTGTTTTGGTGGTTGTGCTGCTAATTGCCTTTTTGGGTAATTTACGGGCCGCTGTCGTTGTCGCGTTGGCTTTGCCGTTAGCTGCGTTGTTCACTTTTATATTGATGAACATGTTGGGCATGTCAGCCAATTTGATGAGTTTGGGCGGTTTGGCGATTGCTATTGGCATGTTGGTTGATGCTGCGGTGGTGGTGGTGGAAAACCTTATTACCCATTTGACGCATACCCAAACGGCACAACGGTTGCCCCGCTTGCATGTCATTTACCGCGCAACAACTGAGGTGGCGAGTTCGGTCACTGCCGGTATTCTTATCATAATTATTGTGTTTTTGCCGTTATTGACGTTACAGGGCTTGGAAGGAAAATTGTTCACGCCGGTCGCTTTGACCATTGTGTTTGCTTTAAGCGGTTCATTGATTTTGTCGCTGACAGTAATTCCTGTCATTGCTTCGTTTTTAATGACTAAAGTTTCACATGAAGAACCTTGGTTGCCCAGGCAATTGCAAAAGCTTTACCAACCCGCTTTGCTATGGTGTTTGGGGCATAGCAGGCAGGTGTTCGTAGTGGCCGGGCTATTACTGGTGGTCACGCTGGTGGTGTTTACCCGCATAGGCAGTACTTTTATGCCCACCATGGATGAAGGTGACATTATTGTCCAATTGGAAAAGCTGCCTTCGATCACGCTTAAGCAATCACTGGTGCTGGATGGGCTGGTACAAAAAAATCTGCTTAAGCATGTGCCTGAAATTACGACCATTGTGGCGCGTGCGGGTTCCGATGAGTTGGGGCTTGACCCGATGGGGCTAAATGAAACGGATACCTTTTTAGTATTGAAGCCCAAATCTGAATGGCGCATGAAGACTAAAGAGCAATTGTTGGAAGCCATACGCAAAGTGATGGAGCATACTCCGGGGATAGCCTTTGGTTTTACCCAGCCTATCGAGATGCGGGTGTCAGAAATGTTGACCGGTACGCGGGGCGATGTGGCGGTAAAGCTGTTTGGCCCTGATCTTGCCGTGTTGAATGATAAAGCCAATGAAATAGATAAGGTATTACGGCAGATTAAGGGGGCCAGTGATGTGTTTGTCAAACTAAACAGTGGGATGCAGTTTCTACAATTGAGCATTGACCGTTTGGCGGCAGGCCGTATGGGCTTGGATGCGGTGGGTGTCGAAACGCTGTTAAAGGCGCAAATTGAAGGTCTGGCCTTAGGTATTGTGCAGGAAGGCAATAAACGTACCCCTTTGCTGGTGCGTGGTGACAGTAATACTGCCAATTTTGATAATTTGCAAATAACCTTGCCCAACGGTGATCATATTCCGGTCACGGCGATTGCCAGACTGGCAAAAGTGGAGGGTGTTGTGGCGATTGGCAGGGAAAAAGGCCAGCGCTTTGTGGTGATACGTAGCAATGTGCAAGACCGCGATTTGGTCGGTTTTGTTGATGAGGCGAGGCAAGCGGTGGCTGATAAGGTAAAGTTGCCTGCCGGTTACAGCGTTGAGTTTGGTGGCCAGTTTGAAAATCAGCAACGGGCGGCTGCAACCTTGTCAGTGGTTGTGCCTGTGGCATTGGGCTTAATATTTATGCTGTTGTTTTCAACGTTTGGCTCAGTCCGGCAAGCCGTTTTGGTGCTGTCCAATATCCCGTTGGCCATGGTGGGTGGCGTGTTTGCTTTGTGGGCGTCGGGCGAATATTTGTCGGTGCCCGCGTCGGTGGGTTTTATTGCTTTGTTGGGTATTGCCGTGCTGAATGGCGTGGTGATGGTCAGTTATTTTAACCAATTGTTGGCAACCGGCATGGCAATGGCAAAAGTGGTGGTGGTGGGGTCGGCGCGGCGGCTGAGGCCGGTGTTGATGACTGCCTCTATTGCCGCGTTTGGTCTGATTCCGTTGTTGTTTGCCACGGGGCCGGGTTCGGAAATCCAAAGGCCTTTGGCGATAGTGGTGGTTGGTGGATTGGTTTCATCCACTTTTTTGACCTTATTTTTATTGCCGCTGTTGTTTAAATTATACGGGCAAGCCAAAACCGGACTTGAGCGGGGCCTGTCATGAGAGACCAATATTTGCTGACACTGAATATTCCGCAAAACTTGGAAGAGGCAATGGTTGATTGTTTGTTGCAATTGGAATCGGAGCTGGGTTTTAGCAGCTCTCCTGTCAATGTCCATCATCACCAAAATCTTGGGCTTTCCTTGACTGAGCAAGTGACTGGTAGGCAGAAACGTGTCCGTTTTCAGATTGATGTGCGTGCTGAGGATTTGCCGCCTTTGTTGTTGATGCTAAAGGAGGGGTTTTCTGGTACAGGCATCCGCTATTGGGTGTTGCCGATTATTGAGCATGGTGTGATGTGATATTTACAACGGTGGTTGTTTGTTGCCGCTTAATTTAACCGTTACCATATCGCCGACGGAAAGTAGCCCGCATTGGTCATGCAGGGCATTTTGCCCAAAATAAATTTTATTGTTCCAGTTACGCAGCCGGTTGAGGGTTGACAAGGGTTCTTTGCTGGTGTTGCCGGTGATGGGGTCAATGGCGGGTACGGAACAGCGCGAGCAGGCTTTGGGGAGGCGAAAATCAATAGTGCCAATACGAATTTCTCGCCATTCATCTTCAGCGTATTGTTTGCAGCCGTCCACCACCAGATTGGGCCGGAAGCGGCTCATGCTGACGGGAGTGTTGAGCGAGTTGTTGAGTGCCGCCAATGAGTTTTCCGAAACGATCAGGAATGGGAAGCCGTCGGAAAAGCTGGTTTGGTCTTCTGGCTTGGCATATACCGGATCAACAGCACGGATGCAGTCGTCTGGCTGGTACACTAACCGGCAGGGTTGGCCTAGAAACTGGCTCAGCCAGCTATCCGCTTCAGGTGACACGCATAAGGCTGGCCCTTGGTGATGCCAAACGGTGCTGGTGATAAGATCGCTGCCCGCTGTTTCTAACGGTATCGCCAAATCATCCATGCCGGTGGCGGACAAGACCAATCCACTATCGGTCAGCAAGGTGCGGACTAAGGCCATGCGCGGCAGTTTGCGCTGGCTCAGGAATTGCCCTGAGGCATCAACCAGCATCCATTTACGGTCGTATTTAAGGCCGGTTTTAGTGACCGGCCAAGCAGTCACGCTAATGCCAGCCAATGATTTGACCGGATAGATAAAGATGCTGCTCAGTCGGATGTCCATGGTGTTGCCGTTGGTCAGTGATTATGGGTATAAAGCGACAATGTTTAGGCTTAAGCTTTCGGAGAGGCCGAACATTAGGTTCATATTTTGTACAGCTTGCCCGGCTGCGCCTTTGACCAAGTTGTCAATAACCGAAAGAATTACAACAGTTTGCCCGTTTTGCGGTTGATGGACTGCTAATTGGCATTGGTTGCTGCCACGTACGTTACGCGTGTCAGGGTGTGTGCCCGTAGGCAACACATCAACAAAAGGCTCATCTTGATAGCGTTGTTGATATAACGCTTGCAGGTCAACTGCTGCAGTTATTGTTAACTGGCTGTATAAAGTTGCGTGGATGCCGCGTATCATGGGTACTAAATGTGGCACAAAGGTCAACCCTACCGGTTGCCCGGCAATGCCAGCCAAACCTTGGGCAATTTCTGGCAGATGCCGATGACCACTGACTGCATAAGCCTTAAAGCTTTCGCCGGTCTCGCTCATTAAGGTGGCCAATTCTGCTTTGCGTCCCGCCCCGCTGACACCGGACTTAACGTCGGCTATCAATTGGTTAGTGTCGATAAGATGGTTTTCAAGCAAGGGCAGAAAACCTAATTGCACAGCAGTTGGGTAACAACCAGGGCAGGCTATTAAGCGGGCTTTTTTGATGGATTCACGATGGATTTCCGGCAAACCATAGACCGCTTCAGCAATTAGTTCGGGGCAGGCGTGCGCCATGCCGTACCATTGCTCCCATGCTTGCACATCGTGTAAACGGAAATCAGCAGAAAGGTCGATGACCTTGACCCCTTGTGCCAACAACTCGGTCGCCATAAGCATCGCCGTACCGTTGGGCGTGGCAAAAAAAACCACATCACAGCAGCTCAGAGCCTCCAATTCCGGCAAGCTAAAAATCACGTCAATATGTCCGCGCAAATTGGGATACAGTGCATCAACCCGAAGGCCTGAATCGGTTCGGGAGGTGACTACAGCCACCTCAACTCGAGGATGCGATACCAAAATACGTAACAATTCAACGCCTGTATAGCCGGTTCCACCGACAATGCCTACCCGTACCATAAATCCCCTATGCTGCTGCTGTTGCCGCTTCTCCGGCATTCGCCATATTGTTCGCAA
>Ga0208621_1000005_pt1 | contig 104006 bp, 96 predicted proteins | sample CryBogCBH26May08_FD_184617 | JGI IMG/M metagenome (GOLD analysis project Ga0208621, IMG submission 184617) | Freshwater microbial communities from Crystal Bog, Wisconsin, USA - CBH26May08 (SPAdes) (version 2) | ecosystem: Environmental > Aquatic > Freshwater > Lake | place: Crystal Bog... | reverse complement strand
GTTTTTGGCATTGGCGGGCATCAGCACTGTCAAGCAAATCCGCGAAAGCTCGTTTGACATCCGCGCCACCAGCCGCCTCAACCGGCTTTATATCGAACTGCTGCAAACCAACCCCGATTGGGGCACTGCGGAACGCCGCCACGACCTGAACCATTTTATGGCGCGGCTGATATTTTGCTTTTTTGCCGAAGACACCGACATCTTCAATGGCGATGATCTGTTCACCGCTACCATCGAAAAAATGGGCGCCAAAGATGCTTCTGACACCCATGAAGTCATCAGCGAACTGTTCCGCGCCATGAACACCCAACTGACCGACCGCCCCCGCGCCCACATCAAACGCTGGGCCGATGGCTTCCCCTATGTCAACGGCGGCCTGTTCTCCGGCAGCACCGCCACGCCGCGCTTCAGCAAAATAGCCCGCGCCTACCTTATCCATGTCGGCAAACTGGATTGGACCAAAATCAACCCCGATATTTTCGGCTCCATGATCCAAGCCGTGGCCGATGATGATGAGCGCGGCGCATTGGGCATGCACTACACCTCCGTGCCCAACATCCTTAAAGTGCTGAACCCGCTGTTTTTGGACGCTTTGCGGGCAGAGCTTGCAGCGGTCAGCCAGCAGCCCAAAAAACTGCTCAACTTGCGTAAACGGCTGGCGCGTATCCGCGTGTTTGACCCCGCCTGTGGCTCGGGCAATTTTTTGGTGATCGCCTACAAACAACTGCGGGAAATTGAATTTGACATCAATCAGCAGCTCAATGAACAACACTTGCGGTCAGTGATACCGCTGACCAATTTTAGGGGCATAGAACTCCGGGATTTTTCCGCCGAAGTGGCGCGGTTGGCGTTGATTATTGCCGAATACCAATGCGATGTGTTGTACCGTGGGCAACAACAGGCACTGGCAGAATTTTTGCCGTTGGACGCGCATAACTGGATCACCTGCGGCAACGCGCTGCGGCTGGATTGGTTGGCGATATGCCCACCCACCGGCACGCGCGTGCAAGTGCTGCATGATGATTTGTTTGACCCCCCGCAAGTGCAAGCGGAAATTGACTTTGAGAATGAAGGCGGGGAAACCTATATTTGTGGCAACCCGCCCTATCTGGGGTCCACTTGGCAAAGCCCGGCACAAAAAGATGACCTGAAAGCGATTTTTGACCGCCGCTGCAACAATTGGAAATCACTGGATTATGTCGCGGGCTGGTTTATGAAAGCCGCTGAGTATGGAACAAAAACAAGTGCCGTAGCTGCTTTTGTGTCCACCAACTCCATTTGCCAAGGAGAGCAAGTTCCAGTTTTATGGCCTTTGATTTTTTCAACGGGCCATCAGATTACTTTTGCCCATACAAGTTTCAAATGGACAAATCTTGCTAGCCATAATGCGGGCGTTACCGTCGCAATCATTGCAATAGGGAACAATCCAAAGACAAATAGATTGATTTTTTCACTAGACATTGACGATCAAGCTATAGTTAAAGAAGTTCCAAATATCAATGCCTATCTGGTGTCTGGGCCATCCCTTATTGTTGAGAAGGCAAGCCGTCCGGCAAATGACCGTCATTTAATGGTGTGGGGAAATAAGCCAACAGATGACGGCAATTTTTTTATGGGCAGTGAAGAATACAAAATATTAATTACTAAGCACCCAGAAGCTCTTAAATACTTGAGGCCGTATTATGGTTCGGCTGAATTTATAAGAGGAATTCAGCGTTACTGTATTTGGATTGAAAACTCAGAAGTAGCAGACGCATTAAACATTCCGGAAATTGCTAATAGAGTTAATAACATCCGAAAGTTTCGGGCGAACAGTAAGGCTGCGGAGACTCGCCCGGCTGCTGAGTACCCCTATAGGTTCAGACAAATCCAAGCAGTGTCAAAACATACAGCTTTAATTGTTCCTAGGGTTAGTTCTGAACGGCGAGAATTCTTGCCTGTCGGATTATTGCCAGAAAAATCAATCGTAGCAGATAGTGCCTTTGCCCTCTACGATGCCCCACTATGGAATATGGCGGTCATTGCATCAAAATTACACCTTGTTTGGGTATCGACTATATGTGGAAAATTAGAAACGCGTTTGCGCTATTCCAACACCCTAGGCTGGAACACCTTCCCACTGCCCAAACTGACCGAAAAAAACCAGCAAGACCTGACCCGCTGTGCCGAAGCTATTTTGCTGGCACGCGAAGCGCACTTCCCTGCCACCATTGCCGAGTTGTACGCCGCCGGGCAAATGCCCGACAACCTACGCCACGCCCATGAACGCAACGATGAGGTATTAGAACGCATTTATATCGGCCGGCGCTTTAAAAATGACACCGAACGGCTAGAAAAACTGTTTGATTTGTACACCCGCATGACCACCACCCTGTGACACCTAGCCCGGTGGGCATATTTTTTATGCCCACGCGCAAACTTTTTACATGCCTAGATTTTTGTGCCATATTGGCTTCTAAAAAGCCGGAGGATAAAAAACTATGAGCCGCCTTAGCATTGAAATGACAGAACAACAGCACCAGAGCATTAAGGCACTGGCTGCCATGCAGGGTAAAAGCATTAAAGAATATGCTATGCAGCGTTTGTTGCCTTTGACCGCCGACGAAGAAAACGCCATGCAAGAATTAGAGGCGTTCTTAGCAGCAAGACTAGAAGAAGCGAGACAAGGCAAATTCGTTGACAAGTCAGTTATGCAAATTGCCGAAGAAACCATTAAACGAATGAAAGAAAGGCAATAATACAGCCTTATCACCTTACCCCTTCGGCAGAGCAAGACGTTGACAATATCACCAGTTATACTTTTGAAAAATTGGGCGAAAATCAAGCCTTGCACTATGCCGGATTGCTTGAAAAACGATTTTTTGAAATAGCCAGTAAAACCGCTGTGGTGCGGAGGGTTTCAAGTCTTGACCCTGAAATCATGGTTAGCAGATGCGAACATCACTACATCTTTTTTACCCATCAGAATGGCCAGAAGCCGCAAATTTTCGCCGTGTTGCATGAACGCATGAACCAATTAGCGCCTAAAAGAAAGGCTATAAACAAGATAACTGTTTAGTCCCACCTATACTTATAAACCTTTCGCATGAGCAAGCCCAACGCCATCCCCTCCGTGTCAGTCAATTATGCCACCAACGGGCGCTCCACCCAAGCCAATGAATTGGGTATGCGCACCATGCAAGAGCGCGCCTATGAAAGGCGCGGCGAACAATATTTGCTGATTAAATCCCCGCCCGCTTCCGGCAAAAGCCGCGCCCTGATGTTTATTGCCTTGGACAAGCTGCATAATCAGGGCATCAAAAAAGCCATTATTGTGGTGCCGGAAAAATCTATCGGTGCCAGTTTTAATGACGAGCCGCTCAGCCAAGCGGGTTTTTATTGGGATTGGCAGGTAAGGCCGCAATGGAATTTGTGCAATGCGCCGGGCGAAGACGGCGGCAAGGTGAACGCGGTCAAAGCGTTTTTAGAGAGTGACGCGCGCATTTTAGTGACCACCCATGCCACCTTGCGTTTTGCCGTGGACAAGTGGGGTGTCGGGCTGTTTGATATGTGTTTGTTGGCGGTGGATGAGTTCCATCATGTCAGCGCCAACCCCGACAACAAGCTGGGTGTGCAGCTTGGGCAGTTTATGGCGCGGGGCAAGGTGCATATTGTCGCTATGACCGGTTCTTATTTTCGCGGTGATGCCGAGGCGGTGTTGACACCGCAAGATGAGGCGCAATTTGAGACGGTGACTTACACCTATTATGAGCAGCTGAATGGCTACCAATACCTGAAAACTTTGGATATGGGCTATTATTTTTATGCCGGCCCGTATCTGGATGAAATCAAAGCGGTGTTGGACACGCGCCTGAAAACTATTATCCATATCCCCAATGTCAATTCGCGGGAAAGTACGCAACGCGGCAAAACCACCGAGGTCAGCGAGATTTTGGACACCCTGGGGCAATGGCAGGGCAAAGACCCGGTGACCGGTTTTGATCTGATCGCCTGTGCCGATGGGCGCTTGTTAAAAGTGGCGGATTTGGTCGATGATGGCCCGGAACGCCATTCCAAGGTATTGATGGCGCTGAAAGACCCCGCGCACAAGCAAAACCGCGACCATGTGGACATTGTTATTGCCTTGGGCATGGCTAAGGAAGGTTTTGATTGGATATGGTGCGAACATGCCTTGACCATTGGCTACCGTTCTAGCCTGACGGAGATTATCCAGATTATAGGCCGTGCCACCCGTGATGCCCCGGGCAAAACCCGCACACGGTTCACTAATTTGATTGCCGAGCCGGATGCCGCTGAAGCCAAAGTGACCGATGCCGTCAACGACACCTTAAAGGCGATTGCCGCTAGCCTGTTAATGGAGCAAGTGTTGACCCCCAAGTTTAATTTTACCCCCAAGCATCCCCCGGCACTGCCACAGGAAGGTTTTGATTATGGCGCGGCGGGCTATCAGCCAGGTGCCAACAATATCGGCATTAACGAACAGACCGGACAATTCCATATTGAAATTAAAGGGCTGGCAGAGCCGAAAAGCAGTGCCGCCCAGCGTATCTGCCAGAATGATTTGAACGAGGTGATTGCCTCGTTTGTGCAAGACAAAACCACCTTGGAGCGCGGGCTGTTTGATACGGAAATGGTGGCGGAAGAACTGACCCAGGTGCGCATGGGCAAGATTGTTAAGGACAAATACCCTGAGCTGGATGCCGAAGACCAAGAGGCGGTACGGCAACATGCCATTGCCGCGCTTAACCTGACCCAACAGGCGAAGCAGTTTGCCAATGGGTTTGTCAATGGGTTTGTCAGCGGGGTGGCTGATGAACCCAATAATCACCCCAATAATGAGGTTGGCAATGCGCCCGCCCATGATGACGGCGCCGCACGGGTCGGAGGTGGTACGGCGTTCATCCAAGGGGTCAGGAAGTATGCTATGGATGTCCGCGAGTTGGATATTGATCTGATAGACCATATCAACCCGTTCAGTGCCGCCTATGCCATTCTGGCCAAGGCAATGAACGAGCAAAGCCTAAAGCAGGTGCAAGCGATTATTGCCGGAAAACGGGTCAACCTGACCCATGAGGAGGCGCGAGAATTGGCTAAACGGGCATTGAAATTTAAGCAGGAGCGCGGACGTTTGCCGGAATTGACCGCTGCCGACCCTTGGGAAAAGCGCATGGCGGAAGGGGTGGCTTTTTTGATGCGCATGAAAGCGGAGGCGGCCGGTGGCTAACGGTGCGTTCACCGAACATGACGACGCTTTGCTGGCGGAGCTGGGGGTTGAGGTGGTGGCTAAAGCGGTGTGCCGCCATACCCCCCGCGAACAGCGCATTATCGCCGGTTTTGAAGAGATTGAACGCTTTGTCAAACAGCACGGCCGATTGCCGCAGCACGGCGAAGATAAGGCTATTTTTGAACGGCTTTATGCGCTTAGGCTGGATAAGATCAGGTCATCCAGCGAGTGCAGGGCGCTGTTGGCCCCGTTGGACAACAGCGGGTTGCTGACGCCTGAAGCACCGCCGCATACTGAGGATGAAGCGTGGGATGATAATGCTTTGCTGGCTGAGCTGGGCATGGGTGGTGCGGGCGACCAGCCTGACATCACCCAACTGACCCATGTCAAGGCATTTGCTGAGAAGAAAGCGGCGGAGGAAATAGGCCAGCGTTCCTTATGCCCTGATTTTGAAAACTTTAAACCGCTGTTTGCACAAGTGCAGGCCGATTTGAAGACTGGGGCCCGGCACACTTTCCGCTTTAAGGAAAATGCCAGCATTAATAAGGGTGAATTTTTTATTGTCGATGGTCAGACCGCATGGGTTGCCGATAGGGGCGAGTTGGCGCAAGATGCTTCTGGGCATTGGGATGCCAGGCTGCGGGTGATTTTTGACAATGGTACGGAAAGCAATATGTTGTTGCGCTCACTGCAAAAGGCTTTGTATAAGGACACTGCCGGACGGCGCATCACCGACCCTGCCGCCGCCCCGTTGTTTGATGATATTTTGGGGGATGGCGATATTGGTAGCGGCACTATTTATGTGCTGAGAAGCAAGTCCGCGCATCCTGAAATAAAAGCCTCCGCCGATTTGCTGCATAAAATTGGCGTGACTGGCGGCAGTGTGGAAAAACGTTTGGCAAACGCCAAGCTTGACCCGACATTTTTAATGGCTGATGTGGAAGTGGTCGCCACTTATGAGCTGTATAACATCAACCGCACCAAGCTGGAAAATCTGCTGCACCGTTTTTTTGAACCCGCCAAGTTGGACATCCAAATCCGTGACCGTTTCGGTAGCCCGATTTCCCCCAGGGAGTGGTTTTTGGTGCCTTTGTTCATTATTAAAGAGGTGGTGGAGAGGATTAAGGACGGGTCAATATCAGCTTATCGGTATGACTGCCAGCAAGCCAAGTTGGTTGCTGATACGGATACGCTGCAAAAGCAGTAGGCGAACTTAGTGATTTAGGCATGTTGTTTATGTCCACGCGGAAACTTTGCGTAGTGCCAGTTAGTTAAGCGTGGTCGGCAAAATATCTTAGGTGTTGTGCGCCAGCTACCATTCAAAGCTGATTTTGAGCTTTGACCCGGTGGCCTTGGCGATTTTTTCAAGAGTATGGGTATTGGGCATGACGTGGCCGCTTTCTAATCTGGCGATAACGGATTGCTTGGTTTGCAGCCGCTTAAGCCAATAAGCGCTGTTGCAAAGGCCAGTCACGGTAATTGAACACTTGGCCTTGTTCCCGCACGGTGGCGCAATTGTCCAAGGCCAGTTCGGCGTAAAGCCATTGGGTTTGGTTGATGGCCCCCATTGCCAATATGCCGTTATCAGGAAAGCCACGATCTACAGGTGTATAGACACCCGCCGCGCCGACATTGATATCCACAGCTTCTGACCATGCCGCTTCGCCCACTAAGGGGGATTGCACCACATAGCATTGGTTTTCCAATGCCCTCGCTTGACAAGCAATTTTTACCCGATGATAGCCCGCCACGGTATCCGTGCAACTGGGCACTAAAATAAGATTGGCACCCGCTTCTACCTGATGCCGCGCCAACAAGGGGAATTCGCTGTCATAGCAGATGTTAATGGCTATTTTGCCAAATGCGGTGTCAAAACATTTAAGCGCATCACCCGCTTGGATGAACCATTGTTCATTCTCAAAGCGGGTCATCATGATCTTATCTTGAAAATCGGCACTGCCATCAGGCATGAACAGGTAAGCGCGGTTACGGTAGACACCTGGACTGATCTGCACCGGAAAAGTGCCCGCTTGGATGATGCATTGATGCTGGTGCGCCAAGCCTTGGAACAGCGCAAGGAATGCTTGATGCAAGGATTGCAGTTCCACTAATTGCTGGCTGAGCGAGCTATATACCGCTTGTCCAAACAATGAGGCCAGCTCCATGCTGAAATATTCGGGGAACAGCAATATATCGGCCTGTTGGCCAATGGCTTGCTGTACCCAATGTGCAATTTTCTGCTGGTACTGTTGCCAGTCGGTCAAGAAACTGACATCGTATTGGGCAGTGGCAATTTTAACGTTCATGTTTTAACCTAAAGTCATTTATAGATAGCACGCTGGCAGAGCGGAGTAGCAGCAGCTCCTAAAGCCCGAAGGATTGCCTGAGACCATTAGTTCCCTTCGACTACGCTCAGGGAATACGCTCATACGCTCAGGGAACCGACGGTTTTATATTGGCAATTCTTCTACAAACAGATGAGTCTATCCGTAACGTAAATTAATAATTTATTTCAATTCTTAAGGTTAAAACCACCGGCTTTAGCCGGTTAGCTTTAGCATCAAGGTTCAAAAAACTACTCGACAAGCGCGGGACACAATGTGGGTGGACTTTAGTCCCCTGTGTCCCGCGCTAACCCACCTGCTTTCAGCAGGTGGTTGTTAAGTTTTTTAACCAAAAAGTCATCGGCTTTGCGGTTTCTTCGGTATCATCCAAATCTTTCCACAAATAACTGGTTTGCAGTTCTGGATGCTTGATATAGCCGCGCTTGTTCCAAAAACCATCCAAGGGTACATAATCGGCAGGTCGGCGCGGATGGTCGGCGGGCCGTTCCACGCAACAAAAAGTGATATGTTTAAAACCGCCCAAGGCATCGGCGTGGGCTTCGCGCTGTTCAAAAAAACGCACACCAATGCCTAGGCCACGGTAGTTTTTGTTAAGCACCGATTCGCTGCAATAAAACACTTGGTCGAGCGCGTAGCCATTGTCGATAAAAGGCTTTTGCATGGCTTCCGTTTCAAATTGCATAGGGATGGCGGTTGAGGCGCCCACCACTTTTTCGCCATCCAGTGCCAGCACCATGACGCTTTGCGGGCAATCCAAGTAGGTTTGCAAATATTTTTCTTCATACGCTAACGTGCCGTCATACAGGTAGGGGAATTCGCGGAACACTTCAATCCTAAGGCGGGCCAGCTCGGGGATGTGGCGTTCCAAGGCTTTGCCGCTGCATCGTTCAATACTGATAGATGGGCTCATGGTAAATGATATTGCAAGAAAAAAAATCTGTTAAATGACGGGTTAATTTTTGATGCCTGTGCCCCGGTGCAACAAATAGAGGCTGAATGCCGTCAGCACAACTATAAAGCCGCCGGTGATGGCAAAGGCCAGTGGCACGTCCACGTCCGACACACCGGTCAAGCCATAGCGGAAGGCATTGACCATGTACAATATGGGGTTGCCCATAGAGATGGTTTGCCATGTGTCCGAGAGCATTTCCACCGAATAGAATACACCGCCCAGATAGCTTAATGGGGTCAGTACAAAGTTAGGGATAATGGAAATGTCATCAAAACTTTCTGCCAGTACGGCATTGATAAAGCCCGCCAAGGAAAACAGGATGGCGGTCAACAAAACAATGGACAAAGCAATGTAAATGTTTTGGCATTCCAAAGGGTCAAATAGCATTGATATCAATGCCACCACGGTGCCGACCAGCAACCCCCGTACAATACCGCCGGTGACATAACCGGCCAAAATAACCCAATTGGGTACCGGGGCGACCAGCAGTTCTTCGATATTACGCTGGAATTTGGTGGAATAAAATGAGGATACGACGTTGGCATATGAATGGCTAATGACCGACATCAGGATAATGCCCGGTACAATATAATCCATATAGCTTATGCCATGAATATCGCCTAAACGGCCACCGATCAGCTTGCCAAAAATTAAAAAATACAGGGCCGTGGTGATGGCCGGTGGCAGCAAGGTTTGCGGCCATATACGGACAAAGCGCTTGGTTTCCTTATAAACCAGTGTGCGGAAAGCGATGGCGTTATTCATGACTGCTTTCCGGGTTTTTGGCGTCAATCAAGTCCATAAACAATTGTTCCAATCGGTTGCTTTTGTTTTTTAAGCTGGTGACTTCGATGTTGTGTTGGCTCAGTCCGGCAAACAAGCGGTTCAGCCCTAATTCCTTGGGTACTGCAACGTTTAAAATGGTGTTGTCGACCCGCTCGATGTGGTATCCGTCAATGACGGGTGCTTGTGCAAGCGGATGGGCCAAATCTAAGATAAAATAGTCAATATGCAACCGGGCCAATAGGCTTTTCATATCCGAATGCTCAACTATGCGGCCTTGATCAATAATGGCAATGTTGCGGCATAGGTTTTCGGCTTCTTCCAGATAATGCGTGGTCAGGATGATGGTTGTGCCTTCTTCGTTGACCTGTTTCATAGTCTGCCACATGGAACGCCGGATTTCTATATCGACACCGGCGGTAGGCTCATCCAAAATCAACAGTTTAGGCGAATGCACCATGGCACGGGCAATCATGACCCGGCGCTTCATTCCGCCCGATAAGCGCCTGGAAATGGTATCGCGCTTATCCCATAAGTCCATTTTCTTAAGGCAGTGTTCGGTGCGCTGCAATGCCAGTTTACGCGGCATTCCGTAGTAACCGGCCATATTTAGGACAATGCTCTTGGCCGTGTCAAATTGGTTAAAATTGACTTCTTGCGGCACTAAACCTATGCAAGTTTTTGCCAGGTTGCGCGCTTTGTACAAATTATGGCCAAAAATGCTGACGCTGCCGCTGCTGGCATTCACCAACGAGCTGACAATGCCAATAACGGTCGATTTGCCCGCGCCATTGGGGCCAAGTAAGGCAAAGAAATCCCCCGCTTCCACATCAAGATCAATGCCTTTGACGGCTTCAAAGCCATTTTGGTAAGTTTTTTTGAGATTTTTTATCGAGAGTGCATTCATGCTCATAAACGATCAGTAACTGCCGTGGTTAAATTAACAGTTAAGCCAGCGCTTATCCATTGTAAAATATCGGCTACAAGACATCTAAAAGCTTATAATTTTATCAGAAAACTCTCTGCCTGTAGACCACACATAGAATATCTATAGACAATATTGGAAAAAACATGCCAAAACAACCGCCCGAAATTGTTGCCGCCCTTGACTTAGGCTCCAACAGTTTTCACATGATTGTCTGTAGTCTGCATAACGGACAACTGCAAAATTTGGACAGCCTGAAAGAAATGGTGCGTCTGGCCTCCGGGCTTGATGACAACAACATGCTTGATGAGGCCGCGCAACAACGGGCCCTGTCTTGTTTGGAGCGTTTTGGCCAACGGATACGCAATTTGCCTGCAGGCAGTGTGCGGGTGGTCGGCACCAACACGCTCAGGACTGCGAAAAATATCCAAGACTTTTTGGTTAAAGCGGAAGCTGCCTTAAACCACCCGATTGACATCATTTCTGGCATAGAAGAAGCACGGATGATTTATTTGGGCGTGGCGCACAGCTTGGGTAATATGGCAGGGCGGCGCTTGGTGATTGATATTGGCGGTGGCAGTACGGAATATATTATCGGTTCAAACAACACCCCGCACGACAAAGAAAGCTTGCACATGGGCTGCGTATCGATCAGCAAGTTATTTTTTTCCAGTGGTGAATTGTCCAAAGAGGCCATGAAAAATGCCATCTTGTTCGCCGAGCAGGAACTGGAACCGGTTGAACTTCGGTTCAACCAGGGCAATTGGCATCATGCCATTGGAGCATCGGGCAGTTTACGGGCGATTGCCAGAGTGTTGGAAGCTGCCAACTGGAGCAACAACGGCATCACCCGGGAGGCACTGGAGCGGCTGGTGGAACATTTGGGCAACTGCCGCCATGTCAATGAGATGAACTTGCCGGGCTTGGACAACGAACGTTTCCCGGTATTTCCGGGCGGGGTTGCCATTGCTTATGCCAGCTTTAAGGCATTGGGCATCGGGCAAATGACGGTGTCTGACGGTGCCTTGCGGGAAGGCTTGATCCAGGATTTGCTGGGGCGTATCTACGACCACGATATCCGCGCCAGCACTGTGCAAATGGCCGCCGAACGCTACCATACCGATTTGGGGCAAGCATTGCGGGTCAAATGCACCCTTAACCATTTTTTGGCGCAACTGGACGACAATGCCTACCCGTTTAACAATGAAACTAGCCGGCAATTCTTGGCTTGGGCGGCAGATTTGCATGAAATAGGCCGTGATATCGCCCATAGCGGCTATCATAAGCACAGTGCCTATATTATTGAAAATGGTGATTTGGCGGGCTTTTCCAGACAAGACCAACAGTTGCTTGCCGCACTGGTGCGCTCGCACCGACGTAAATTCTCCATCGCCCGTTTTAATAACTTGCCCGCACCTTGGCAGCACCATGCGCCCTTGCTGACGGTGTTGCTGCGCTTGGCGGTTTTGTTACACCGCAACCGCCATAGCGTGGATTTGCCGGACTTTAAAATTGCCTTGGCAAAAAATAAAATCACCTTGCAAACCCCACCCAACTGGCTGGCACAATCGCCACTGACGCAAGCTGATTTGAAGCAGGAAGCGGATTACCTTAAAGCATCCGGTTACTTGCTCACTGTCTGCTAGCCCCGCTATGGCCTGGCTGCTGCGTGTTTTGGTTTACAGCACAATGATTGCGGTATTTTGCTGCGCTGGCATTGTTTTGTTTGCCGTCAGTGACCAGCCAGACGTGCAGCTTGGCTGGACGATGAACCAAGAAAACATTGCCCGCGCCAGAAAAATCCTCCATGAAGGTGCCAAGACCAGACCGGAAGAAATTGGCACGATTGAGCTTAGCCGGGAAGATATGATCCTTGCCGCCAATTATCTGCTTAACCGTTACAGCAAAAGCGCGGTCGATATTTCGCTGAAAGAAAACAAGCTTAAGTTTATTGTCACATCGACATTGCCGGAGAATAAACTTGGCAAGTTCCTCAATATTACTCTGCGGCTAGGCAATGTTGAAGGCCACCAATTGCCCACCATCACCAAATTTAAAGCCGGTGACTTGCTGCTGCCGTCCTCCCTTGCCGCTATCGCCATTGATTGGGGCATCCGCCACTCATCACTGAACAACTATTTTATTTTGGCAACCCGCCCCATCAAAGCGGTCAAGATTAGTGCGGAAAAAATAGTCATCACCTATTTTTCCAGCCGCGAGTCGCTGATTCAAGCGCGTAACTTCCTGGCCTACAACAGTGCCGTCCCCCCCGCTCCGCCGATCTACCGGCAACGGCTTGCTGAAGCCATTGCCCGGCATGACCACAAATGGCGGCTGTCCTTGGCGGAACTGTTGCAGCCATTGTTTGCGTTGGCTTTGCAACGCTCAAACCCTGATACAGCCATCACCGAAAACCGCTGGGTAATTGCCACTGTCAACGATTATGTAAGCAAGCTGGACCCGGACAAGCCCAACAATCCGGCCAGTTCTCATTATTACAGTGTTTATTTGTACAAGCGCACCGATTTGGCGCAACATTTTATGGGTTCTGCCGCCATTACTGCGGCTGCCAATGTGCAAGTGTCCGAAGCGGCGGGCATAGAGAAGGAGCTATACGACGCACAAGGCCGCAGTGGCTTTAGTTTTGTTGATTTGACGGCAGATAAGGCGGGTACATTGTTTGGGCTGCGGGCAACTGCATCTTCGGAAAGTGCGGTGACGCTCCAGAAAGCAATGGCAAGCATCAAGGATTACCAGGCGTTTATGCCAGACCCTAGCGATATGCCGGAACACATGGACAACGCAGCGTTTAAAAAGCGCTTTGGTTCAACACAAAGCCCCGAGTATCAGGAACTTTCCAGGAAAATCGATGGTCGCGTTGCAGAAGTGCCTATTTACCAAACACATTAGGCTAGTCAACGGAAAAAGTAGGGGATGAAGGGGGCAGTAAGACCGCCCCCTTCTGGCAATCAAAACACTAGCTTAATAGAACGTCTTGCCGGGTGTGCCTGGTAAGGTTGGCATTGTTTGCTTTGGGAATTCCCCTGTCAAACCATTCAGGAAAGCCACGATATCGCTGATTTCCGCATCGGACAAGTCTTTGTTCAATTGCGTCTTGCCCATTACCCGAACTGCTGCCTCTAAAGTTTTGACCGCGCCATTATGGAAATAAGGGGCTGTCAACGCTATATTACGCAAGGTCGGCACCTTCCAGAGGTGCTTGTCTTCTTCCTTCTTGGTGACTTCCGCGACACCCAAGTCTTTTTTGAAATGGTACTGGGCCGCCAGGTAGGCATTGTCAAACATCGGGAAGCGCTGGAACATACCCGCGCCATTGAACGCCGGGCCGCTGTGGCAACTGACGCAACCCAAGGCTTGCACGGTGTTCATGCCGCGCACTTGCTGTTCGGTCAAAGCACTTTTGTCACCTTTGACATAGCGGTCATAAGGGCTGTTGGGGGTGATCAATGTGCGCTCATAAGCGGCAATCGCTTTAGTGGCATGGTCTTGGGAAATGGCATCCTGGGCGCCGAAAGCTTCAGCGAAAGCGGTCTTGTAGCCGTCGATTTCTTTCAATCTGGCAACCACATCATCCCAGCTTTTCATGCCCATTTCGATAGGGTTGGTCACTGGCCCGGCGGCTTGCGCTTCCAAACTGGCGGCCCGGCCATCCCAAAATTGCACGGCATTGAAGGCCGAGTTCCAAACCGTAGGTGCGCTACGGCCTCCAGTTTGACCATTCACGCCCATAGAATTGGCACGGTTGTCTTCGCCGCCCAGCATGGTGTTATGGCACGATGCACATGACACTGTGCCTGTTGATGACAGGCGTGGGTCATGGTAGAGCATTTGCCCCAATGCCACTTTGGCTGGCGTGGTTTCATTGTCCGCCGGTGCCGGGGCTTGCGTTGGCAGCGCATCCCAAGCAGATGCGGCGGAAATGGTGCCTGTAAAAGCCAACACTGTGATCAGTAAACGAATTTTAAACATTAGCATCCTCCAAATTGTTCTTGTCAATAATAGTGTGTTAGGGCTGTAAGCCCTATTTGATACAACAAGCCGATATAAGGTAAAAGCCACCCAACTCTCACTGGCCAGTCGGATTGTAAAATAGATAACGGTCGGGATACAATGAATTTACTGTGACAGCCCGTGCTTGTCCATTAAACAAGTGTTTCCGCGTCGCTGGCCAAGGTTTTGAAAATCTCTTCACGGATACGCGCTTGCCAGCCCAAATCGTCAATGGGCTGCCCGTGCAGGTCGGCAATGTAAAACATATCCTCCACCCGGCTACCTATCGTGGTGATTTTGGCGCTGTGCAAACTAATGCCTTGTTGGACAAATGCCTGCCCTATTTTTGACAGCAAGCCAATCCGGTCGGTGGTGATAAGTTCCATCACCGTTTGCCGGCCGGAGGGGTCGCTGTGAAAAGCGATACTGGTCGGGATCGGGAAATGTTTCGCTTGTCGGGATTGGCGATGGATATTGCCTTGCCCGTTCACCGACTGCTTTGACAGGTTGTTACGCAATGCCATACAAATATGCTGCTGCCGACAACTGTCATTGATCGGTTTGCCGGACTGTTCAAGAATCTGGAAACTGTTCAACACATAATTGTTGAGCGTGGTCATGATGCGGGCATCAAGGATGGACAGGCCCAGTTGGTCGAGGGTTGCCGTACTGAGCGAAAAAATGGCCCCCTCATTTTTACCATATACAAACACCTCGGCGCTGCCACGGCGGGTTTCCGGCCGAAACAGCACCAATGGCAAATCCTGCGGGCTACACAGCGAAATGGCCTGGCTGTGCCACGCAATTTCATCTGCGGAATAACGCATAAAATAATCATCCGGCGCGCATTGCCAAGCGGCCTCAATGGTGGCTTGGGACATGCCCAGCTTGAGCAATTCCTCCATGGCCTCCTTTTTGTTCTCGCGCAAGCGGTCGGCAATCGCCACCGGGTTTTGCAAGCCTTTATGCAAGGTGCTGTGCGTTACCGTGTATAGCTCCCTGAGCAAATAATCCTTCCAAGAATTCCAAAGTTGCGGGCTGGTTGCACGGATATCCGCCACTGTCAGCAAATACAAGTGGTTAAGGTAGTTGGTGCTGCCAACTTGGCAGGCAAAACTATGCACCACATCGGCATCGCTGATATCTTTGCGTTGGGCGGTCATGGACATGATGAGATGGTTACGCACTAACCAAGCCACTAACTTGGTGTCCTGCTTGGATAAGCCGTGTTGCTCACAAAACCTTGTGGCGATCTCTTGACCTACCGTAGAGTGGTCCCCCCCCATTCCTTTGGCAATGTCATGGAACAAAGCGGCTAGATACAACACTTCCGGCTTGGAGATCAATTGGAAAATCGTACTGCAAAAAGGCAGCTCATGGTTATGGCCTTGCAAAGAGAGGCGGCGCAGGTTACGGATAACAAACAAGGTATGCTCATCGACGGTATAGATATGGAACAAATCGTATTGCATCCGCGCAACAATATTGGCAAATTCGGGCAGGTAGGCAGCCAACACACCATAGCGGTTCATCCGCCGCAGCAAATGGGTGATGCCGTTGGATTGCCGGAAAATATCTATAAAATAACGGTTTGCCGTTTTATTGTTGCGGAAATCATCGTTGATCAAATGTAGGTTTTTACGGATCAGCCGAATCGTTGTGGCACGGATGCCATCCAGCCCCGGGTCTTGTTGCAGCAACAGGAAAATTTCCAGCAACAAGAGTGGCTCACGCTCAAAGACTTGTTCATCAACCGCTTCAATATAGCGGTTGATGGCAACAAAATGGTCATTAATGTCAGTCGGCTTGCAACCGCTTTCCCCACAGACAAAGCGTTCATTGAACAATTGCAGCAACATTTCATTCAAACGCTCCAAGCCTTGCACCGTTTTAAAATAAAACTGCATGAACTGCTCAACGTCTTGATTGCTGGATTGCGCCCCCTCGCCAAAACCGAACTGCTGGGCCAGTTCGCGCTGATAATCAAACAATAGCCGGTCTTCGCCGCGCCCCGTCAGCAAATGCAGTGCATAGCGGATGCGCCATAACACGTCGCGGGCGGCAATCAGCTCAAGGTATTCGGATTCCGGCATAAAGCCATATTTAATCAACTCTTTAAGCGTGGTGGCGTTGTAATGCCGCTTGAACACCCAAGCCACCACTTGCATATCACGCAAGCCCCCGGGGCCTTCTTTGACATTCGGCTCCAAGTTATAAGCCGTATCATGGAACTTGGCATAGCGTTGGCGCTGTTCTTCCATTTTTGCCGTGAAAAAATGGTCAGAAGGCCATATCTTGTCAGGCGAGGTACTGTTTTTAAGTTGTTCAAAAAGTGCCGGGCTACCCGCCAATAAACGGATTTCCGTCAGGCTGGTCATTATGGTCTGGTCGGCAACCGCTAAGCTGATGCACTCATCTAGGGTGCGCACACTTTGTCCGAGCTTTAGCCCTACATCCCATAAAAAAGTAAAGAAGTCGGCAAGCGGTGCAGGGCAGGCAGCCGCGCTTTCGGTATTCAGCACCACCAAAATATCGATGTCAGAATAAGGGAACAATTCACGCCGCCCGTAACCACCCACCGCCACTAAGCACAACCGCCCTGCCAGTCCGCCGAGGAAATGCCGCCATGCGGCATCCAGCAAATGGTCGATACAATCAGAGCGTTCTTTCAGCAAACCAGAAACCGAGCTGAATGGATTAAACTGTTGTTGTAGCTGCACATCCTTTTGTTTAAGCAGCTGTTTGAAGCTCTGCAGGTAATCAGCTTGCGCAAACAGCGCGATAGTGTCATTGTCCATTGGTCACATTTCTTCTTGGCGTAAGGTCAGTATTTCATAACCGGATGGTGTGACCAAAACGGTATGTTCCCACTGTGCGGAAAGGCTACGGTCTTTAGTGACTGCAGTCCAGCCATCTGCCAGCACCTTTACATGGCGCTTGCCGAGGTTGATCATAGGTTCAATAGTGATGATCATGCCATCCGTTAATATCTCACCGGTACCCGGCTTGCCATAATGCAACACCTGCGGCTCTTCATGGAATTTTTTGCCTATACCGTGTCCGCAAAACTCCCTGACCACCGAGTAACGGTTGCCCTCAACATGCTGTTGGATGGCAAACCCAATATCGCCTAAGGTTGCCCCAGGCTTGACCTGCCTGATGCCCAAAAACATCGACTCGCGGGCAATCTTCACTAGGCGCTTGGCATAAGGGCTCACCTCGCCGACGCAAAACATCATGCTGGTGTCGCCGTGGTAGCCATCCTTAATGACGGTGATGTCAATATTGACGATATCGCCGGATTTTAATTTTTTTTCGTTGGGGATGCCGTGGCAAACTTGGTAGTTAACCGAGGTGCAAATGGATTTGGGGAAGCCGTGATAATTAAGCGGCGCCGGAATGGCATCCTGCACGTTGACAATATAATCATGGCACAATTGGTCAAGATGGGCTGTGGTCACGCCCGGCACCACATGCCCCTCGATCATCTCCAACACCTCAGCCGCCAAGCGTCCGGCAACACGCATTTTTTCAATTTCGGCGGCGGTTTTTATAACTATGCTCATGAATAAAAATAGGTCGGATTGTAAAGGGTTTAGACTGCCTATAGCCAATAAACCAAGCTAAGCAATAGGATTAAGTCTAACAGAATTTGGCTTGTTGTAAAAAGCTTATTATGGTATAAAGCTAAGTTCATTTTTAAATAATACTCACGCTTATCGTCACGTTTAGCAGGGTGCCGGCCCATTTGTGTGGTGCAGGTTGCTAAACGGGATAGGCGGAGGCCCAACCCAACCGGGCACAGCCCGGAAATTATCCAAGGAGAAATAGATGGCAGCAGTATCCATGCGTCAAATGCTTGAAGCGGGTGTCCACTTTGGTCACCAAACCCGTTATTGGAATCCCAAAATGGCTAACTACCTGTTTGGTTCCCGTAACAAAATCCATATCATTGATTTGGAAAAAACACTTCCTTTATTCAACGACGCAATGAATTACTTGGGTCAAATGGCTGCAAATAAAGGCACCATTTTGTTTGTCGGCACCAAAAAAGCCGCACGCAAAGTAGTTGCTGAAGAAGCGCTGCGCTGTGGCATGCCTTACGTCAACCACCGTTGGCTAGGCGGCATGATGACCAACTTTAAAACCATCAAAAAATCTATCGCCCGGCTAAAAGAACTGGAAGCCATGAAGGCCGACGGCACCTTATACCAACGCTTTGGCAAAAAAGAAGCCTTGGGTATGGAGCGGGAACTGGAAAAGCTGGAGCGTAGCTTAGGCGGCATAAAAGACATGAAAGGTGTGCCTGACGTGATCTTTATCCTTGACGTGGGCTACGAAAAAAACGCCATTAGTGAAGCCAAAAAATTAGGTATCCCCGTCGTCGGCGTAGTGGACTCCAATAACTCACCGGAAAAAATCGACTATGTGATCCCCGGCAACGATGACTCCATCCGTGCCGTCAAGCTGTATTGCGAAAGCATTTCCGCTGCCGTGTTGGAAGCCAAATCTGCCACTTTAGGCTTGTCCGCCAAAAGCGATGACTTTGTGGAAGAAGCGGAAACCGCCGCAGAATAATTTAAGCATGACAGGCATGCCCTGTGTGCACAAGCCGTCTAAACCAAAGAACGCCTCCTTATGGGGGCGTTTTTATAGTGACCACACCATTGAGGACTAAACATGAGTATTACAATTAGCGCAGGCATGGTAAAAGAACTGCGGGAACGCACCAGCTCCGGCATGATGGAGTGCAAGAAAGCCTTAGTTGAAGCCAATGGCGACATGGAATTGGCCATTGAAAACATGCGTAAAGCCGGTTTGGCCCGCGCTGACAAAAAATCCGGACGTATCGCCGCTGAGGGTATCATTGGCGTGGAAACCAGTGCCGACGGCAAAGCCGTTGCCATTGTTGATGTCAATTGCGAAACCGATTTTGTTGCCAAAGCTGATGATTTTGTTAGCTTTGTAAAAAGCATCACCAGTGGCTTGCTGAACGCGGACATTGAAAACGAAGAGCAACTGCTGGCTATGCCTTTGGAAGGCGGCGTGACCGTTGATGAAATGCGCCGTGGCCTGGTGTCCAAATTGGGCGAAAACATCACCATCAGACGCTTCGAGAAATTCCAATCCGATGGCGGCACCGCCTGTTATCTGCATGGCAGCAAAATTGGTGTGATCGTTGAATTGGCCGCTATGGACAACGAATTGGGCAAAGATGTTGCCATGCACATTGCCGCCTGTAAGCCAGAATGTGTTTCTGAAAATGAAGTGTCGGCAGAGTCCATCGAAAAAGAAAAAGAAATTTTTATGGCGCAAGCAGCGGAAAGCGGCAAGCCTGCTGAGATCATCGAAAAAATGGTGATGGGGCGTATCAGCAAGTTCTTGGCGGAAATCACCTTAAATGGCCAGCCTTTTGTTAAGGACGACAAAACTACCGTTGGCAAATTGGTGGCTGGTAAAGGCAACGCAGTTATCCGTTTCAGCCGCTTTGAAGTGGGCGAAGGGATTGAGAAAAAAGAAGAAAACTTTGCCGAAGAAGTGATGGCACAAGTGCGGGCGCACTAAAACGCCCGCTGGCTAATAGGCGGGCTAACTCCTGCCTATTACACCAGCAACCCAATGCATAAGCCGTTGCGGTAAAATTATCCGGCGCATTTACCCCGCATTAAGTGGGACAAGTTTTGATGCCCGCATAATTTTAACGCAACCTTAACAACCACTTAACCTTTAACCTCTTATCCTACAATGACCCAATTGATCTATCAGAGAATTTTACTTAAGCTAAGTGGTGAAGCATTAATGAGCGAGTCAGGCGGCAGTATCGATGCCGATATTGTCAAGCGCTTGGCTCATGAAATCAAAGAATTGTGCGATACTGGGCTACAAATCGGCCTGGTGATAGGCGGCGGCAACATCTTGCGCGGCGCACAAAAAGCTTCCGAGGGTCTGGACCGGGTCACCGGCGACCAGATGGGCATGTTGGCGACCGTCATCAATGCGCTGGCACTGCAAGATGCACTGGAGTACCTCGGTCAGCCTGTCCGTGTGATGTCCGCGCTAAAAATCAACCAAGTCTGCGAGGACTATATCCGTCGCCGCGCCGTCCGGCATCTCGAAAAAGGCCGCGTGGTGGTGTTTGCCGCCGGTACCGGCAACCCGTTTTTCACCACCGATTCTGCCGCCAGCCTGCGCGCCATTGAAATCAACGCCGAGCTGATGATTAAAGCCACCAAAGTCAAGGGTGTCTACTCTGCCGACCCGCATAAAGTCGCCGATGCGGTGTTTTATCCCCAATTGACCTATGATGAGGCCTTAGACCAACGCCTGAATGTTATGGACACCACTGCATTGGTGCTGTGCCGCGACAATAACGTGCCCATGCGGGTTATGGATATTTTCGATCAAGGCGCCATAATGCGGCTGATGCAGGGTGAAGACATAGGCACCCTAATTGAACGAGGAAATGACTAATGATGAATGACCTTCAAAAGGATGCCACTACCCGCATGGGCAAAAGCATCGAATCCTTAAAACACGAATTCTCCAAAATCAGGACAGGGCGCGCCCATCCCAGCCTTTTGGATCAAATCAACGTATCTTATTACGGCACCGAAACGGCCTTGTCGCAAGTTGCCAATATTACCGTTGAGGATGCCCGTACTTTGTCCATCACGCCGTGGGAAAAACCCATGGTGCAGGCCATAGAAAAGGCCATTTTAAAATCCGATCTTGGCCTGAATCCTGCCGTTAATGGTATGGTGATCCGTATCCCGCTACCTCCTCTGACAGAAGAACGTCGCCGCAGCTTGGTCAAAGTGGTTAAAAACGAAGCCGAAAACGGTCGCGTTGCGGTGCGTAATATCCGCCGGGATGCCAATTCTGAAATCAAGGATGCCCTAAAAGAAAAACTCATTTCCGAAGACGAAGCGAGGGCTGCCGAAGAAAAAATCCAAAAACTAACCGACCAGTATGTCAAAGAAATTGAAAAGTTATTGGAAGCAAAAGAAGCCGACTTGCTTTCCATGTAATTAGGATGCATTAATGTCAAAAGATGACCTACCCAGCCGTGCAGCAATCATGCCCCGGCACATCGCCATTATTATGGATGGTAATGGCCGTTGGGCGCAGCAGCGCTTTATGCCGAGGGCCTTAGGTCATCGGGCAGGTGTCAATGCCGTACGTAAGGTTGTTGAACATTGTGGACAGCTCAACATTGAGGTGCTGACCCTGTTTGCTTTTAGCAGCGAAAATTGGCGCCGCCCCGAAGAGGAAGTCTCTTTGCTGATGAGCTTGTTTTTGTCAACCTTGCAAAGCGAAATCAACAAACTGATACAAAACAACATCCGTTTGAAATTCATCGGAGACCGCTCGGCATTTTCTGTCGCCTTGCAAAGCATTATGACCGACGCAGAAGCACAGACGCAAGGCAATACAGCACTGACATTGGTCATTGCCGTCAATTATGGCGGTCAATGGGATATTTGCCAAGCCAGCCAAATAATCATCGACAAAATGGCCAATGGGCAATTGCCAGTGCAGGCTATCGACGCAGCACTGCTTAACCAGCACCTGTCCACTGCAGACTTGCCAGACCCCGACCTGTTTATCAGGACAGGTGGCGAACAACGTGTCAGCAACTTTATGTTATGGCAATTGGCCTATACGGAAATGTATTTCACCGACACGCTCTGGCCTGATTTCAATGACTCGGCATTGGATCAAGCCATTGCCAGCTTCCAAGGTCGGGAGCGGCGCTTTGGCCATACCAGCGAGCAAATAGCGGGCACAACAGCCGCCTCTTAAATCTATAGAAAAAAATTAAAAGAATATGTTACTACAAAGAATTATAACGGCATCTATCTTGGCAAGCCTGCTCGCCTTGGCTGTAGCCAAACTTCCTGCAGAATACTTATCGTTGTTTTTAGGGATCATCATTCTTATTGGTGGCTGGGAGTGGTCGTATCTTGCCGGCATCAACTCGCTGTTCAAGCGCATCCTTTTTTTGTTGCTGATGCTGGTGCCGATCTTGGCCATTCAGTTTTGGACACAAATTCTGGAATTGGTTTCACAGGCCTTCGACTGGACGGACGTGCGCTCTTACTCCGGCATTTTGGAATGGCTGGTCATTCCGCCCGTGCTGTTTTGGTTGGCCGTTATGCTATTGGTCCGCAATGCCCCACTGGGCATTTTGGCCCTGCAGACCAAAACTTGGCAGAAAGCCCTGATTGGTTTTTTTATCCTACTGTCCTGCTGGATGTTTATTACCCGACTTAGGTCTTTTTATGGCGCGGAAATGACGCTGTATTTTATGGTGTTGATCTGGGTCGCTGACATCACCGCTTACTTTGCAGGCGGCAAATTCGGCTCCACCAAGCTTTCCCCCGACATTAGCCCAGGCAAAACGGTGGCCGGCATGTATGGCGCATTAATCTCCGGCGTGGTATGTGCCATCATATTGAGCCTTATTTACGGCTTCCCTTTTATTATCGCATCGGATTTTGTGCTGTTGTCCGCCATGACCGTTTTGATCTCCATTTATGGCGATTTGTTCATCAGCATTGCCAAGCGCCAGCGCGGCGTGAAGGACAGCGGCTCACTGTTGCCCGGGCATGGTGGTGTGTTGGACAGAATTGATAGTGCCATTGCCGCAGCACCGTTATTCTATGCAGGTATCTTTTTAATCTACAGGCAGGTTTCATGAAAGGCTTATGCATCCTCGGAGCCACCGGTTCTATTGGCGTCAGTACGTTAGATGTGGTTGGGCGGCATCCCGAACTGTATAACGTGGTCGCACTGACCGCCAACCATAATACTGCTGTGCTATTTGAGCAATGCCTGGCTCATCGCCCACAAGTGGTGGTTGTGGTCAATGAAAGCAAAGCGGCAGAATTCAAACAACAACTGCACGGCACCGCCATCGCCGACATTAGAGTCTTGTCTGGCCCGGCCGCATTGGCTGAAGTTGCCACCTTAGATGAGGTTGATTCAGTAATGGCGGCCATTGTCGGTGCAGCCGGTCTATTGCCTACTTTAGCTGCCGCTAAAGCGGGCAAAACCGTATTATTGGCCAACAAAGAAGCACTGGTGATGTCCGGTGACCTGTTTATGCAAGCGATCGCTGAGTCAGGGGCGCAATTATTGCCCATTGACAGCGAGCATAATGCCATTTTTCAATGTATGCCCGCTGGCTACCAAACGGGCAAGCCTGCAACAACAGCCCGGCGCATTTTGCTCACCGCATCTGGCGGCCCGTTCCGCTGCCTGCCCTTGGATCAATTGCCCTTAGTGACCCCCGCGCAAGCCGTTGCCCACCCTAACTGGGATATGGGCAAGAAAATTTCCGTAGACTCGGCAACCATGATGAACAAAGGCTTGGAGATGATCGAAGCCTGCTTGTTGTTTAAGATGAAGCCGGAACAGATACAAGTTGTTATCCATCCGCAAAGCGTCATCCATTCGATGGTCGATTATATCGATGGCACGGTGCTGGCTCAAATGGGCAACCCGGACATGCGTATACCCATAGCCCATGCCCTAGCTTCACCGGAACGCTTCGAGTCGGGTGCTGAACCACTCAATATTTTTAATGTCCGGCAAATGGATTTTGAAGAACCTGATTTGGAACGCTTTCCCTGCTTACGCTTAGCTTATCGCGCTATCGGCGCAGGTGGCATTATGCCTACCGTATTGAATGCCGCCAATGAAATCGCTGTGGAAGCGTTCTTGAATGGTACAATCCGCTTCACCGACATCCCCGTCATTATTGAACGTTGTATGGATGCCACCGAAGCCACTTCAGCCAGTCACCTGGAACTGATTTTGCTGGCAGACCAACACGCGAGGGTGTTAGCCAAGCAAACCATAGCCCAACTGACCTAATAATGGACTTCCTTCATACCCTTTTCTACTTCATCGTCGCCATTGGCCTACTGGTTTCTATCCATGAATTTGGACACTTTTGGGTGGCACGCAAGCTTGGGGTGAAAGTCCTGATTTTTTCAATCGGTTTTGGCAAAATCATTTGGCAGCACCAAAAAAACGCAGCATCGACACAATATGCCCTATCAGCTATTCCGCTAGGTGGCTATGTAAAAATGGCCGATGAACGGGAAGGCAACGTTAGTGAGGAAGATTTGCCATACGCCTTCAACCGTCAGCCAATATGGGCAAGGACGGCGATTATAGCCGCTGGCCCGCTATTCAACTTGGTGCTGGCCGTGACGCTGTTTTGGAGCGTATTGGTAATCGGCGAACCCGGCATCAAGCCTATTATTGGGGCCGTTAAAGCACAAACCCTTGCCGCCCAAGCCGGATTTATCGAAGGCGAAGAAATACTGTCTGTCAACGGCAAAGCCACGCCCACATGGACTGAAGCCATGACGGTTTTGGTTTCCTCGGCGCTGGAAGGCGAACACCAGCTTGCTGTGACTGTGCAAAGTGCCGCCCCAAACAGCCCGTCACAAACCATCCGCACCCTAACGCTGACTGATGAAGACAGCCAAAACCCGGAAACACTGTACCAGCGGCTTGGCCTGCAACCTTGGTCGCCTAAGCTAAAACCGGTCATAGGTAAAATTTTGCCGGACAGTGCCGCCTTGGCTGCCCACTTAAAATCCGGCGATTTGATCGTCAGTGCCGATGGCACTGCCATCAACGATTGGCTGCAATGGGTGGATTATGTCAAAGCCCACCCTAGCATCCCCATTAGCTTAGTGATTAGCCGTGAAGGCCAGCAAATGGCACTTGTCATCATCCCCAAAAGCGTTCTGGTCGGAGACAAAGCGGAAGGCAAAATTGGCGCATCCGTCAATGTGCCAGAAGACTTGGTAAAAGCCATGAGCGTCGAATATTCTTTATCGCCCTTGGCGGCGGTGCCGGAAGCCTTGAAAACAACCTATTTCTATGCCAGCAGTACCCTGACCATGATGGGCAAGATGTTTATCGGCAAAGCATCGGTCGAAAACCTGAGCGGCCCGATCAGCATAGCCCAATATGCCGGCCAGTCCGCCACTATGGGCCTGACGCCCTTTTTAAAATTTATGGCCTTGGTCAGCGTCAGCTTAGGCGTGTTAAACCTACTGCCCGTCCCTGTGCTGGATGGCGGACATTTGCTGTTTCTTGCCATTGAAGCGGTCAAAGGCAAGCCGTTATCAGAAAAAGCACAGCTGTTCTACCAGCAGATAGGCATGGCAGCCTTGATGACCCTCATGGCATTGGCGATGTTTATGGACATCACACGCCTATTCCAATAAAAACCAGGCTAAATAGCCTAATAAACAAGTGCATTCAACCACCGTTTTTTAACGCAACCATTTTTAAAGCAACTCTGAGAACGCCATGAAAAAATATATCTTGCTCACTGCCTTGTCGCTGGCAACTTTAAGCACTGTTGCTAGTCATGCCGATGAGGCCGCCATTAAGGCCGAAATTAGCAAAACCATGCCCAGCACAAAAATTGAAAGCATCAAAGAATCACCCGTCAAAGGGATTTATGAGGTCTCTATCGACAATGCTTTGGTTTATATGTCCGGTGATGCGCACTATGCTTTTCAAGGGCATTTGATTGATGTCAGCAACAAAAAAGATTTGACCGAAGCAAAACTGGCGGACATCAGAAAAAATGCCATCAGCAAACTGGGTGATAAAAAGATAGTCTTCAAAGCCAAAATCCCCAAATACACAGTCAGTATTTTCACCGATATTGATTGTGGTTATTGCCGTAAACTGCATTCAGAAATTGATTCATACTTGGCGGAAGGCATCACCATCCAATACCTGTTCTACCCAAGGGCGGGCAAAGATTCCGAGTCATATAAGAAAGCGGTAGCCGTCTGGTGCGCCAAAGACCGCAACGCCGCTTTGACCGCCGCCAAAAAAGACCAAAAAATCGACATGAAAAGCTGTGAAAATCCGGTGGATGAGCATATGAAATTGGCAGAAATGTTCCAAGTCCGCGGCACCCCAATGATTGTCACTGAAAAAGGTAACGTTTATCCTGGCTATGTGCCTGCTAAAGAATTGCTGGATGCCTTAAAAGCCGAGAATGCGCCTAGCAACTAAGGGTTAAGCGGGGTGGCGGGTTTTTTCGCCCTGCCACCTTGGTTTTAGGCTACCCGAATTGAATGGCAGGGTCGATAATACCTTTGTAGCACGCTCAATTGCACATAACCGCTGGGAACTCACAATCCCAAAGGATTGTCCGGATCAATGCCGTCCATGAATGGAATGCGCCGGTCTTGGTGGGTCAGTTGGTAGATTTTGCCTAGCCAGTTGTTGAACACGGCTTTTGCGGTGTCGCTCCAGGTGTTGTCGAGATGGTGCAAAATGAGGTGTTCGGGAAATACGCCCAATGCTGCGCCGGTCAATTTGGCTTCCCTGACGCTTAATGCGTAATCGGACAGGATGCCTTGCACTTCGGCATTAAAGTAGTTTTCAGGGAATGGCGGGTAATCAGTCCGATCATCCCGATAAAAGCCGTTGACTTCGCGTTTGTATTCTTTTAGCAGGCTGATGTCGTCATATTCGGGGTGGCCTTGAAAAAACACCATGCGGAAGCCATCCGGGCTGACTGCCAAATGCACCCCCGCCTCTTGGCTAACCGCCAGCACCTTAAGTCCTTGGCGTTCCAAATCGCTTTGGAATATGGCATTAAAGCGTGAATGTGGCACGTCAAAACGGGTGTTGATTTCAGCCACTAGGGGATGGTGCTTTTGCGTCAGGCGGTGCGAAAACACGCCCCAGCGTTTGGCGGGCAAGCGGGTGCGTTCTATGCCATAGCAATGTTGGATAACTGCATGGGTGGCCAGGCAGGAGCAAAGCACCGAGGTCACGCTTTCTTTCGCCCAAGACACCACCTCCATCAAAGGTTGCCAAAAATCTTCATCAGGCAAATGCGGGTGGGACACATTGGCACCGCTAATAATCAGTGCATCCAGCCCTTGTTCTTTAATGCGCGAAAAAGGTTGGTAGTATTGGTCAATATGCGCTTGAGCCTTTTCACTTCTGGGTAAACCTTCAATGGTGAAAGGGTGTACATGAAATTGTACGATTTGGTTGCAAGCCCCAACCAAACGGAAAAATTGCCGTTCAGTGGCCTCCAGTGCCGGGTCTGGCATCATGTTCAGCAAGCCGATGTGCAACTCCCTAATATCCTGATGCTTGGCACGGTCAAGTTCTACAATTTCTTCGCCTTCTTCCCGCAAACGCTGGAATGTTGGTAGGTCAATATGGGCAACTAAAGGCATAAGCGATCCTCGCTAGTTATCATTGCTGTTGGGCAATGGCATCGGCTATAAGCCTGATGAAATCTTCTTCATTGGTGACGGCGGAGGCTTCGGTGGCATCAATGGTGTAGCCGTATTGCCGGGCTATGGCTTCGTAACGGGGTACACGGGAGCGGAACAGTTCAGGAAACACCCAGCTGACAAATTCATCGGGCGGCATCACTTCTGTGGACGTATACTGCCTAAGCGCCAAAAATTCGGCGACTTTTTCATCAAGAAAGGCTTCGCGGTAATACAAAGGTTTGGGGTCGCTTTTGGCGCGGGCAATAATGGTTTGCTCCAAATTTTGCGGAATTTTCAGGTAAATGATCAAGGTGTGTTGGGCCAGCGTTTCCAGCACTTCCGGGCAGTCCAGTTCGCAGACGCTGCCACCGGCATCATTGATGAAATGCTTGTAGCCGTAAATGTCTTCGGCTTTATGGATAAATTCCGGCACATCATTCATGGCCGCCACTTCGGCAAGGTGGTGCAGCTTTTGGCGGCGTTTAAATTCAGCCAAGGACAGCCCGCCTAAGGCTGGGTCGCCAAGTTTGCCCAAAAAGCTGGATACGGCGGTCAGGTTATCAACAGTTATTTTGTCGCTGATATAAATGGAATCCGAGCGCAACAATTCGCGTAGCAAGGGTACGCTCATGGCATGGCGTTTGATGTTGTCGAGGATGGGTTCTTGCAGATATTTGGTGCCGATTCGGTAATCGCCGGAATAATGGAACCAGTTGGCTTTCGGCAATTTATTCGCTAGCGTCGTTTTGCCTGCACCGGACATCGCCAGTAAGGTGATGCATTTTGATTGCCAGTCCAGAAACGCCTGGGAACTCATTTTCATGGGGTAGTCCTAATTGTCCAGATAGTCGTCAATCGCTAAGTTTTCAAATTTGGGGTTGTGTTGATCGGTGTCAGTGTACCCTAAGTCATCCGTTGCCACCCTGTCAAAAGGGGCAGTCCAGTCTTCAGGCTCCTCTATCGTATCAAAAGTGGAATTGTACCAACTGTCATAATCATATTCACCAATATCGCCATCCAGATATTGCACTTCAATCGAGTCGGAATTTTCTTCAATGTCGATGATTTTAAAAGCCAGTTTGTTTTCGACATCTTTATACCAATTGCCGACAATGGGGTCTGCTACGGTTGTCATGGGATGAACTCCTAGGTTTTGTCTGTCAACGGCAAAGTTGCAGGGTATTATGGTGGAGGTGACGGAAAACATCAAAAAAGCTGCCTGCTTGGCTGTGCGGGTTTGTTCAAGGTAATCAAGCCCGGCCTTCTTGTCAATGGCTCTCTGTCACTTTTGACTGTTAGGCTATAGAATAGGTCGGACAAGACAAGGGCTAATGTAACACCAAGGCTAGCCGATAACAAAGCAGCATGTTTCACACTCACTTATAAACAGGGCAAACGTCTATGATAAAAATATTGGTTTTTGTTGCCGCCGTATGTGTTATAGCTTATTTAACATTGTTAAAGCCCGGCCCAGTGGAAGATAATCAGGCTGCAGACCAGCAACTGGATGAAACTGTCAGCCATACGGTTTTGCAAACGTCTGGACTGGATGCCAGCGCACTCCCAGCCATTGCAGATAAGTTGGAGCAGTCTTGTGACAGGAACAAGTATGAACTTACTACAGATGAATGTCTGCAAGAAATTAAAGAACGCAAAGCCGTGTGCATTAGGCTGACTTCGCAACGCTTCCCTGAGCAATTGACCAGTGCCGAGCAGATGAAATGGTTGGTTGCACATTATGAAAACTGCATTTTTCAGCAATAATAGAGGTGCACGGATATTTTGTGCAGATTTTCAACGACCAACACTTAGCCATTCCAGGAGCGACCGTGTCCATTAGAAGCTTTAATAATCAATCGCCTAAAATAGGCGAAGCCGTTTTTATCGACGACAGCGCAGTAGTTATTGGCGATGTCACGCTGGCTGATGATGTGTCGGTATGGCCGACCGCCGTGGTGCGTGGTGATGTTGAAAGTATTCATATTGGCGCGGCCACTAATGTGCAAGACGGGGCCGTGCTGCACGTTTCCCATGCCGGCAAATTTTCACCGCAAAGCCACCCGCTGGTGATTGGCAAGGGCGTGACCATTGGCCATAGGGCCGTAGTTCATGCTTGCTCGATAGGTGATTATTGCTTGGTGGGTATCGGTGCCATTGTGATGGATGGTGCTGTGCTGGAAGATTATGTGATGCTCGGGGCGGGTGCTTTAGTGCCGCCCGGTAAGCGGCTTGAAAGTGGTTTTTTGTATGTCGGTGTGCCGGCTAAGCCATCGCGATCTTTGCTTGATTCCGAAAAGGCGTTTTTGGAATATTCGGCGGAACATTATGTGATACTGAAGAACCAGTATTTGCTGCAACAATAAGCGCTTGCTTGGCGGCGGCTTAAAAGGCCACTCAATTAAACCGTTTAGTCATTTTGTCATTTTGGTAAGGTAGGATAAGTTGCGTCATATTAGGGTAGACTGTAAAGAAAATTAAAATCAATGGCTTGAAGTTTTTTTTGGTATGAGTTGACAGGGCGTTTGCTAGTTTAAAGGGCTTTGGTTTTAGTCTTTGTGGTCTAACATGGTATGGCACATAACATTAATTGTGGCGTTAGCCACGGAATCTATCTACTTAAAAAAGAGGACTATCCATGTCATTTAAAATTAAAAGCTTGGCATTATGCTGTGCTTTAGCTGCGGCATCTGCTTCGGCGTTTGCTACGGGTACTACAACGACTGTGCGCGTTATCGCATTTAACGATTTCCACGGTAACTTGCAATCACCCGGCAACTTCAGCATTCAACCAGGCGGCTCAGGAACGGCTTTGACCCCCAAATCATCAGGCGGCGTTGACTATTTGGCTGGCTATGTTGATTATTTGAAAGCAGGCTACCCAAATAATGTGGTTGTTTCTGCAGGCGACTTGACTGGAGCCAGCCCATTGATTTCTGGTGCTTTCCATGACGAAGGCGCGATTGAGACGATGAACCTGCTGGGTCTGGAATTTAATGCCGTCGGCAACCACGAGTTCGATTATGGCCACACTGAGATTCGCCGCAAACAACACGGTGGCTGTTATCCGAAAGGCACTGTGGGCGTGGACACGTGTATGGGCGCTGCGGTTTCCAACCCTGTGCCAGTACCGCATCCTTTTGAAGGTGCCAAGTTCCATTATTTGTCAGCTAACGTAGCCAACACCAAATCAGGTCAAACGCTGTTTCCTGCTTATGGCGTTAAGTCTTTTGTTGCTTCCACCCATCCGAAATCTATTGTTAGAGTTGCGTTTATCGGTATGACGCTGAAAGACACCCCTAGTATTGTCACACCTACTGGCGTGGCAGGACTGACTTTCAACGACGAAGTGCAAACTGTCAATGCTTTGGTGCCACAATTGAAAGCCAAAGGCATTGAAAGTATCGTAGTGCTGATACACCAAGGTGGCTTCCAGGGTTCAACCGGCCCAAACTACATTAATGACTGTTCACTAGTTTCTAACGGCTCGGCGGATGCAACGGCTCTGGAGCCTTTGCGTGACATCGTAAAAGGCTTGGATGATGCGGTCGATGTGGTCGTTTCTGGCCATACCCATACTGGTTATACTTGCCAGTTGCCTAACAGTGTAGGCCGCAATATTCCGGTCACACAAGGCGGCAACTATGGTCGGGTCATCACCAATATTGACTTGACTATCGACAGCAAAACCAAAGATGTTGTCAGCAGCACGTTCCACAACACTGTGGTTGACCGCACTAACGCTGCGATCACTCCAAATGCCACCATCAAAAGCATTGTTGACGCTTACAATACCAACATTTCACCGGTTGCCAACCAAGTGGTTGCCACCATCACAGCGCCTGTGTTAAACAGTGATGCCGCCAATGGCGGCACCGGTGAAAAACCGGCTGGTGATTTGATTGCCGATGGTATGTTGATGTCAACGTCACCCAGCAAATTTGGTGGTGCGCAAATCGCCTTCACTAACGCGGGCGGCGTCCGTGCCGATTATGCCAGCAAAGCCAATCCTGCGGTTTATCCTTACAACTTGACCTATGGTGATGCCTTTACTGTTGAGCCGTTTGGCAATAATTTGGTTACTATGACCATTACTGCACAGCAACTGAAAGATGCTTTAGAAATGCAATTCCCAGGCAGCAATTGCTCATTACCAAGTGGTGTTAATAAGCAAATCCAGCAACGGGTTATGCAACCATCCAATGGCTTTAAGTATTCTTGGAAAGCCACAGGTGCCGCTTGTAACAAAATCTATGATGTCAGCCTGACAACATATGACAATGCTGGTGTTATTGCCAACGTCGATCAAATTGTCAGTGCTGGTGTTGTGGTTAACCCAAGCCAAACCTACCGTGTTACGGTAAACAGCTTTTTGGCTACTGGTGGTGATGGTTTCTCCGTGTTTAACTTAGGCACTAACCGTTTAGGTGGCGCACAAGATATTGACTCAGCCGTTGCTTATTTGGCGCAGTTTAAAGCTCCAAATGCAGCTTACGACCCAACTGCTGCAAACTTGCATTTGCCGCGCATTGTAATGCTGCCATAAGCAATATTAATGGCAGTTAAGTGGTGAGGAAGCCGCACCCTTTGGGTGCGGCTTTTTTTATGAGTTTCAGTTGGCAACGATGATTGACACCACGGCAGGTTGCAATTTTTCGTATAGTTCCTCTACGGACGGATAAGCCGTTTTGGTTTTGCCGCCTTTACTAGCTTTACCGCGTTTGGCACGGCCTTGGGCTTCCTTGGGCAACAATTGCCGCAGTTCTTCAGTACGCAGGGCGAAAAACCCTTTACCTAGCATCCCGTCGCGGTCAGTAATGCCGGGCAGCGTCTCCTGTTTCCCTAAAGTCATGCCGATTAATTGCCCGGACGGGTCGAACACGGGGCTGCCGCTGTTTTCCTGATTCAATGCACTGCTTATCTGCATCAGGCCGCCAACCCCAACATCGCTCCGCACCACCACGCTGGGTACCAGTAACGGGTAACTGGCTTCCACGCCATCGCTGAGTGGATAACCGAATACAAAACAAAACTTCAAGGGCTTGGGTGTTTGCAGTGTCAGTTTGGGCAAACTCCACCCTTTTGGATAGGGTTGGGACATGCGCAATAAGGCAAGCCCGTGGTTGGGAGATAGTTTCTCAACTTGGGCAGGGCGAATTTCCCCTAAGCCATTGCGTACCCATATCGCCTTGGTTGGATTGGCAACCAAACTGGCAAAGGTGACAATATGCCGTCCTTGGTCGATGACAAAGCCATTGCCCGATTTTATGGCGTTGCTTACTATAGGAAATGCCTTGAAGTAGGGAGCGGGCCAACGGGAATTGTCGGCGGCGGTTGGCTGTATTGGCGTAGTATTGGCGTTGTCCGTGACAGGTGCGCCGGGCAAACGGGCTATCCAGTCAAGTAGCTGTTTAGCCTCTTCTGCTTGTCCGCTGGCCTGGTAAGCCGCTGCCGCTTTTTTGCGCCATGCCGCCACGTCTTGCAGATTGCCAACTGCCAATGCGGCACGCGCCCGTAGCCGATAAATGTCACCGTTTGGCGGGTTTTTGGCTATCCAGGCATCCAGTCGCTGAATGGCTTGCGTGGCTGCCATCCGGTCAATCAGGATTTCTGCATAAGCACCTAGCAAGGCTACATCATCAGGATGATTTTTTAATGCCTCGTCCAGTTTTGCCAAGGCAGGTGCGGTTTGGCCTTCGCGGTCTTCCAAATACGCCAGCAAGGCGGTTGTGTCATTGACATCGGCATGTTCAGCGGCAACCAAATTGGCGAAAGCAATAGTTTTTCTAAATTCGCCTGCTTGTAAATAAGCCCTCACCAGGCCAATTTCTGCAGTGGCTGATTCCCCATACCCCGCCGCTTTTTCATATAGCTCAGCCGCTTGTTGCGGCTGTCCGTTCGCCAGGGCGGTTTGCGCCTGAACAACCAAGTGTTGGATGGTCGTATCGGTTGGGTTCGGGGAGGCAAAACTGTCTGTTGCCAATAACAGCACGATGGTTAAAGGCCAAATAGGGTGTTGCAACTGCCGATTTGATTTTTTTTGGGGAAAATAGCTCATACGCATATCCAAAACATAATAAATCGTTAAAAATAACTAATTGATGTTACCGGATGATTTATTGCATTGCCAGGTACGATTTTGTGGCGCAAGGCCGTATGCTTAATGGCGTGGATAGCACTTGTTTCCTATAGGTTTTCATAAAAATTTAAATCCAGCAATCCGGCGTTCAGCGCTTGCAGTTGCCGATAACGTTGGTTGAACCAATCATAATGCTGCCAAAATTCAGGATGGCTACGACGAATGGCGTATTGGCCATAAAATCGTTGCGTGGCATCCGGGTTGTTTTGGGTTTGTGACAATTGGTTAATAAAATCTCTAAGCTTGGCCTCTGGCACGACCCAAAATTGGTTGGGATAACTGCCCATAAATCCGGGTATGACGGTCAACGTGTCTTGAGCCGGTTGCCGTTGCAACTTTTCTGCAAACACAAATGATACATTGAGCAGTTTTTTGTTGCGTATCAAAGTATAAACACTGTCTTTCTGGCCGTCGGTCTGTGTTATGCGCAATAATGACATTTCTGGCAGGGCATTCAGAGCCTCGCCGTGCAAATCGGCCAGTTGGCGTATCAGCGAATCGGTTTGCTGTTGTGGCGTTGGGTTTTCCACCGGCGGACAGGTGGCAGGCGTGCAGCGGTTGACCCAGTCGGTTGATTGCTTGGCGGAGTCCAGTTGCTGGTTGATTTTGTCAAACAACTCATGGGTTATATCCGTTGTTTGGTAAGGGATGGCGGGGTCTTTATCAGTGCTGAATGTGGGGGCATGGAAACCGCTAAATATTTTGAAATCAATGCCTTGATACCAGCTGCCGTAGACTGCGTTGCGGGTTTGGGCGGGCACAAACTTAAGGAAGTTGTTTTCCGCTTCGACGCGCAGCAAGTCCATATACAGCCGAGTGGTGGCTTGGTGCGCGGCACTGCCGTAAATGTTAAAACCCGCCACCATCAAATAATGGATGCGTTCAAACAGCGGATAGTCGATTATCCAAGCTGTCAACGGCGGCTTGCCCAATAAGCCTTGGGCGACGCTGGCATTGTTGTGGTGGCGGAATACCGTCAATAAGGCGTTGCTGTTGTGACGCTCACCATTCCAGATAAAATTGATGTCCACCGGTTGCTGGTTCAGCAGGGTGTTGGTGACAAAAACATCCTTATTATGCAAGTACTGCTGTTGCAAATCGCCCAGCTTCTGCCATTCCGCAAAGCCTATGGACTCGCCTTTGGAAGCGGGCAATCGCAATAACTGGTCGTTATCTGCCAAGAATTGGCGGATAGGTGCATCAAACTCGCTCTGCGGCTTGCTAAAGGCAATCCAGAAATGATCGCGGATGACGGTCAGGGCGCCATTACCCATAGACACTGGCCCCTTGAGAAAAGCCGAAAAGAAGAATTGGGCATCGTCCAGCAAAAATTGGTAACGGGCGGTGGCTGGCAACTCTGCAAAGGTTTTAAAGGGATTGGCAGCAGATTCTGGGTCGTAGCCGGGCAATTGCGTGACATTATAATCAGGCTTTAAAAACAGCCCGTCTAGCCGTGCCATTTTGTCATCGCTCAGTTCATAGACAAAGTGATCCTTGTCGGTAATGGCTGTCGTAACGGGTTTTAGGCGGTAATAGAAGGTGGCGGTTGTTGGCACATCGAAAGGGCGAGGGCTGGCAATTTCTTCGATGGCTTGCGGGCTGGGTGTTGTGGAACGCACCCATTGGTAAAATTGATGGTCGGGTTGGCCTTTAAAATGCAACTTGCCGCTGTACAAATGTTCGTAAAGATAACGGGCGGTCAATTTCTGCTTGCTCGAAGGGGCGTTGAAAAAAGCTTCCCATTTTTTTATTTCGTCACTGTCCGCTGGCAGTGGCGTCGTTTTGGTATCGTCTTTTGCGCCGTCTTGTATCCAGTTCATTAGGCGTGCCTGCTGGTCGTCACTTAACTGCGGCAGACCATAAGGCATTCCCCAAAGCGGGTGATTCTTTTGGAAGCTTTTGAATTCATCCAAGTTGGCGCATTCTAGGTGGTCATTGGCTAACAATGGGATGCCTTCTGGCAATTTGGTGTTGTCGCTAGGCAATGGATTAATGCGTTTTAAGTTTAACGACAGTGCCAATACCGAATGATTCAGGTTTATTTCTGGAAACTGCGAATGCTCGTTGAGAACCGCAAAAAAACCATTTTTACGCCAATCATCTAAGCTGTCTTGGGGGCTGAATAGCCTAGAGGGTTCAATGGCGTTAATGCGGTACTGGTTGTAAACCGGCTCTTTTGAAAGGCCACGACGGATGCCTTCGTAAGCATTAAGTTGCAGCTGGCATGGCGCATCGGCACCGGCATGGCAAGCCACGCAGCGGTTGTCCAAAATAGGTTTAATGTCTTTGGTAAAGGATATGCCGCCAGTTTTATGGGTAAAATCGGGCAGGATCAACGTATGGATTCTGGGTGCCGGCTTGCCTGTTAGTGTGCCGGGCAGCAGCTTGTCCAAACCGTAAAAGTGGGCGGCTATCACCCCTCCACAAAGCACTAGCAGCAAGAAAAATAGAAATCCAAAGAACCTAGGCATTATTATTGTAATTTTCTGTTAAATAGATGGATAAAATGATGTTAAGCAAACGGCCTGCCGAGTAGGAACGGGATATACCATTTTACGTTAGGCAATCGGCGTTTTCCCCAGCTGCTCCCTAGCCCGATGATGGCAGCGTGTTTTAGCTTTTGCCAGAATATTCCGGCGCGTCTCTGCATCGGCCTGTTTCCAACCGGTTATTTCGGCAATTGACCGGAAGCAGCCCAAACAAATGTCATGGGCATCCAGGTTACATTGCTTGATGCAGGGCGAGGCAACGGTTTCTGCCGGGGCGTTCATCATTCAAATGGCTTCAAGGCGCTTAACATTTCTACTAGCCTATTTTATAATGGGAAACAATGTTGGCAAGAGGCTTTCATTATTTTACTGCCCATGTTATTTTGCCGCCAATAAGGTGTCCAGTTTATGTTGCTGTTCGAGCGCGTAAAGCTCATCAAAGCCACCGATGTGCAAGTCATCAATGAAAATTTGTGGCACTGTTCGGCGTTGCGATTTGCGTATCATTTCTTCCCTTAAATGGGGGGACGAGTCGATATTAATTTCCGTGTAAGGAGCTTCTTTTTTAGCTAATAGCCGCTTCGCCATGGTGCAGTAAGGGCAAATATGGGTTGTGTAAATGACTATCTTAGGCATGATATGGTAATGTTTGCTAATATTACGGCCATTCTAACGATAAACATGGTGCCGTTCAATTTGTGCCTGATTTTTCGGCCTTAGTTTTGCGCGCCATCATAGCAAGACCTCAACATATATCGGAACAACCATGAGCAACATACCAGAACACCTTAAATACGCAGCCTCCCATGAATGGGTGGAGCTGCAAGATAATGCCACTGTCAGGGTAGGCATTACTGACCATGCCCAAGCCCAGTTGGGTGATTTGATGTATATCCAACTTCCCACGCTAGGCAGCCACTTGCAGGCACAAGAGCAATGTGCAGTGGTTGAATCAGTTAAGACTGCTTCGGATTTGTTTAGCCCTGTCAGTGGCGAAGTTGTCGCCATTAACGAAGCCATTTTGGATAAGCTGGAAGAAGTCAACGATGCCCCCTATGACAGCTGGTTGTTTGTTATCAAAGCCGACGACTTGTCGGCGCTGCAAGGGCTAATGGACAGTGACGGTTATCGCGACATGATAGGCGAGTGAGCTACTTTTTGCCCCTATCACTACACTCTTATTTTATTAGTATTCAAACTATGGCGAATCAACATGCTAAGGGCCTGGAGCGCATTATCAATGCGTTCCATTTTTCTGCGGCGGGTTTCAAGGCGACTTGGCAAAACGAAGAGGCATTCCGCCAAGAAGTCCTGTTGTTAATGGTGGCTGTCCCATTAGCCTTATGGCTAGGCCACAGCCGCGTTGAACAGTTATTATTGATTGGTAGTTTAGTTATGGTGTTGCTGGTTGAGCTGCTAAATTCAGCCGTTGAGGCGGTGGTCGATAGGGTGGGGTTTGAACAGCATGAATTATCTGGCCGGGCCAAAGATATTGGTTCGGCAGCGGTGATGCTGTCTTTGGTTTGGGCTGCTTTCACTTGGGCGTCACTTTTATTTTAACTAGGATGGGATATTACCAGATGAGCAAGCCTTTAATTTGCGGGTCAATGGCATATGACACTATTATGGTGTTTCATGACCAATTCAAAAACCATATTTTGCCGGAAAAAATCCATATCCTTAACGTATCTTTTTTGGTGCCAGTTATGCGCCGCGAGTACGGCGGTTGTGCGGCCAATATTGCCTATAACCTCAATTTGTTGGGCGAGGAGCCGCTGATTATGGCGACAGTGGGCCATGATTTTGAGCCTTACAGCCAGTGGCTTAGCCAAAACCGCTTGTCCAGCCAATATATCCGAGTTATTGATGGGCAGTATACCGGACAGGCATTTATCACCACCGATGAAGGGGGCAACCAAATCACCGCTTTCCACCCCGGTGCCATGAATTTTTCCCATCAGCAAGGCGTACCGACCGATGCCGACATTGGTTTGGGCATTGTGTCGCCTGACGGAAAAGAAGGTATGATGTTACATGCCGGACAATTTGCTGAACTGGGCATCCCCTTTTTCTTTGACCCAGGACAGGGCTTGCCGATGTTCAATGGCCCGGAACTGCTGAAGCTGATAGACCAAGCGGCTTGGCTAACGGTGAATGACTATGAGTCGGCATTGATACAAGAACGCACCGGCTTGTCGTTGCAACAAATGGCGGAGCGTGTCGAAGCGGTGATTGTCACCTTGGGCGGGCAGGGTTCCAAAATTTATAGCCAAGGCCAATGCATAGAAATTCCTGCCGCCAAACCGGCCCATATCAACGATCCGACTGGTTGTGGCGATGCTTATCGGGCGGGCTTGCTGTTTGGCGTGATGAATGAATTGGATTGGGACACCACCGGACGCATTGCATCATTATTGGGTGCAATTAAAATTGAGCATCACGGCACCCAAAACCACACCTTCACCTTGGAAGCCTTTAAACAGCGTTTCCATGAAAACTTCGGTTATTCATTCTAAAGGCCACAACCCATGCTCAAGCATACCCGGCAATTGCTCGATATTATGGCGCAGTTGCGCCATCCACAAAGTGGCTGCCCTTGGGACATCAAGCAAGATTTTCATACCCTTATGCCCTACCTGATAGAGGAAAGCTACGAGGTGGTAGATGCTATTGAGCGCAATGATTTTGACGACCTTCGGTCGGAATTGGGCGATGTCCTGTTGCAGGTGGTTTTCCATAGCCAGATGGCCGAGGAAAAAGGCTTGTTCGATTTTGAACAGGTTGCCGAAGGCATCAGTGAGAAGTTGGTGCGCCGCCATCCGCACGTCTTTGCTGACGCAGTGTTCAGTAGCGACGAAGAACGCCACCAAGCTTGGGAGCAGTCCAAGGCCGCCGAGCGTCAGGCTAAAAGCGACACGTCAGAAAACATCAGTGTCTTGGCGGGCATTGCCAAAAGCTTGCCCGCCTTAATCGCCTGTGAAAAAACCATGGCGCGGGCGGCGTTGCATGGTTTTGACTGGAAAACCATCGGGCCGGTGTTTGATAAGGTGCAGGAGGAGCTTGATGAAGTCAAAGATGCTTGGCAATCGGGAGATCAAGCGCATATTCAGGAAGAATTGGGTGATTTGTTGCTGGTCACTGTCAACTTGGCGCGGCATTTAAACGTTAATCCAGAATTGGCCTTAAAAGAAGCCACCCAAAAGTTTTCCAAACGCTTTAATTACATAGAAGAGCAAGTGGCGGCGGCTGGCAAGGTGCTGACCGATTGCGAATTGGCTGAACTTGATGCGTTATGGAACGAAGCCAAAATACAGCTAAAGAAGGCGCAAGTTTAGTCCGCTTGTTACGGTAATGGCATTCCTTGATCCAGCATTTGGCAAATCCGCTCGAGTGCGCCGCGGTTACGCTGCAAAAACTGTTTGCCATGTTCGACCATTAGCTTGCGTTGCTCGGGGGCGGTATACAGTTCGGTGATGGCGGCGGTTAGCTGGTCAGGATTTTGGCATTGAATGGCCGCTTCCGCTTGTAAAATGCCCTTGGCAATGTCTTTAAAATTATTCATAAACGGACCAAACAATACCGGCACACCGATAGCAGCCGGTTCTAAAATATTATGCCCGCCTTTAGGCACTAGGCTGCCACCCACAAAAGCCACATCACATGCGCCATAAAGTATCTTCAGTTCGCCCATGGTATCAGCCAAATAAACATCAGTGGCTGCCGTGCAGGGGATGTTACTAGTCCGTAAAACGGTGTTTAGCCCTAGTTGCCCGGCGATTTTATTCACCGCAGCAAAACGTTCGGGATGGCGCGGCACCAGCACAATAAGCAGTTCCGGTATAGTAGCCTTTAGGGTCTGGTAAATTTTTAACAAGACTAGCTCTTCATCGGCATGGGTGCTGGCACACAGCCAAACAAAACGGCCAGTGAACAGCAGTGACTTTAGCTGTTGCCCTTGCGCCACTAGTTCCGAGGCAATGTCCATGTCAAATTTTATATTACCGGTGTTTTGTACCCGTTCAACAGGCACGCCAATACTGACATAACGTTGGGCATCTTCATCGGATTGAGCGGCAATGCCGCTGATAGGCCGTAATGCTGGTTTGATTAATGCCGATAATTTTTGATAGCCACGGGCGGATTTTTCCGATAAGCGGGCATTAATAATATATACGGGTACACTGTGCCTGACGCAGGCATTGAACAGGTTGGGCCAAATTTCAGTTTCGACAATCACCGCCAATTGCGGATTAAAATGCTTGATAAAGCGTTGTACTGCATCTGGCGTATCGTATGGCAGGTAAACATGCATCATGCTGTTGCCCAGCACCGATTGAATGCGAGCCGAACCAGTTGGTGTGGTGCAGGTGACCAGCAAAGATAGCTTAGGATAACGGGCCTGCAGTTGCCGCACAAGGGGAAACAATGCTTCGGCTTCGCCGACTGAAACGGCATGGAACCAAATGGCAGTGGTTGTGGCAGTCCTTGGGCGATACCACGCTAAGCGTTCTTGCCAGCGTTGCCGGTAAGCGGGGGACTTGATGCCGCGCCATTGCAAGCGTATCAGCATGAGCGGGAGCAGCAGATACAGCAGGGCGGAATAGAGCCAAGCCATTAAGCTGGTTTGAAAAGCGGGTTCATCATTTGGCATCAGTACCAGCCACTATGATGGTTGTTGCCATCAGCTGTGGCTGGTACTGGACACGCTTAAGCTTCCGCTACGATTTTGATGCTGATGGTTGCCACAACATCAGTGTGCAGGGAAATATCAATGTCAAAATCACCTAAATGGCGAATGGCACCGTGTGGCAAACGTATTTCGTGCTTCTCAACCGCTACGCCAGCAGCACTGATGGCATCGGCAATGTTATGTGTGCCAATAGAACCGAACAGGCGGCCTTCGTCCCCTGCTTTGTGGGCAATGGATACGGCTAGTTTGCCCAGTGCCTGGGCGCGGGCTTTGGCGGCATCCAAACGTTCCAGCGCGGCTTTTTCAAGTTCAGCGCGGCGCACTTCAAATTCAGCCACTTTAGCAGCTGTTGCCGGTACAGCTTTGCCTTTGGGGATCAAAAAATTTCTGCCGTAACCGGCTTTAATGTTGACCTTGTCACCTAGGCTGCCTAGATTTGCAATTTTTTCGAGAAGAATGACTTCCATTTTTAATACCTCTAAAATTCGGATTCAATCCGATGAGTGTCGCCAGTTGGCGTTAAAGTGTGGATTTTTTTGTTCGTAAGTTCAGCCATGCGTCCGCCAAGCCAATCAAGGCCACCGGCACTGCGGTGTACGGTATCATAAACAGGGTTATGTAAAACATGGGTATGGTAAAGGCGGAAAGTTTGCGCCCGGCAAACCAGCCGTGTACGACAGCCGAGCCGATAAAGGTGTATAGCACCAATAACAGGATGGAGCCGTTGCGTAAAATCTCTGAAAAAATACCCGAATTTAACCAAGCAACAGCAGTCACCGCCAACGTGCCAATAGCCAAACGCGGCTGGGTGCTTAAGGATAAAAACTCTTGCCCAAAGCCGCCGGGATTGTATAGATTGGCTTGCCACCAACGGCCTAAAAACAGCCCGAACAGCAAGCTGAAAACAGAACCGGCGGCCACCATACCGGTCATGTAATGGGACATTAAGCCAATATTGTTCTGGATTTGTAACAGCTGGTCAGGCTGCAGCGGGCCGTTGGCTGCGGCCATGTCGAGCATTTGCGTCAAGATGGCAACCCAGGCGTTGGCAAGGTCAGGCACGAACAAGTAAGCACCGATCACCCCTAACAAGCCCATCATAACCGCTATTTCTACAGCCAATGACAAATGCCTGCCTTCCCTTAATACAATGGAAATGAGCCAGATAGGCAGCCATAATATGGCAACATAGAGCAGGGCGAATTGGAAATTGCCTAACAGGAAAAAGCCAAGGGATGCCGATGCCAGTGCCGAGCAGCCTAGTACATACAAGCCTTCAACTGCCCCGCGCCTGAGTGTGACCAAGGCCACCGTAGCGGAGCTGACAATGCTTATCGGCGTGATGATTAGCGACAACAGGGCCAAAGAAGAGGCCACAAGCATTGCCTGCATCCTGCCTTTCATAATGTATGCCGCTAAAAAGTGCATGATTGCCCCTAACAGTGTTTATTTGTGTGAATCGCAGAACGGCAGCAATGCGATAAACCGGGCGCGTTTGATGGCAACGCACAGTGCGCGTTGGTTTTTCGCACTAGTGCCGGTGATGCGGCTAGGCACAATTTTAGCGGTTTCAGTAATATAATCGTTGAGCAGATCAAGGTCTTTATAGTCAATTTGGCTGGCTGACTCGCTACCGACCATGCTTATTTTTTTGCGTTTTATGTTACGGGCCATAATGTTTTAAAAATCCTATAAGTCGAAGGTTATTCAGCAATAATGTCGTTGGCTTCAAGCTCTTCATCGAGGCTGTCCAAGTCGGTGGCGTCTTCAGTGACTTCGGCGGCAGCCAGCGCTTCTTTGGCTGCAGCGTCTTTGGCCCTGGATTCAGCAATCTTATTCTCTTCGGCGGTTGCGGTGGCAATGGCCGAAACTTCGGTGATAGGGTGTTTTTGCAGCAAGGTCATGCTGCGCAAAATGGCATCATTAAAACGGAAGCCAGTTTCCAGCTCATCTAAAGTGGCTTGGTTGCATTCGATGTTCATTAGCACATAATGGGCTTTATTAAGCTTTTTGATGGGGTAGGCCAAATGTCTTCTGCCCCAGTCTTCAAGGCGGTGGATTTTGCCATTGGCACCTTCAATGCTGGATTTGTAACGTTCGATCATGCCCGGGACTTGGGCGCTCTGGTCAGGATGGACTAAAAAGACGATTTCGTAATGCCGCATTATTTTTCCTTTCGGGTTAGGCCTTCCCTCTGGCAATGCAGGATTGCAGCGAGTAAAGCAAGGATTGTTTATAGAACCGCATATTATAATGATTTTATTGTGCCATGAAAAGAACTATAAAGGCATCTGTTGGATAAAATAAACTGCAAGAGCCTTAGCGTTGCCAGCGTCCAGAACGGACAGCCGACCATTTGCCCAATGCCTTAAGCAGTGTCGATGCATTGATTACCCACCAAACCGCCGCCGCCCCGTGGCCTAAATGCACGGCAAGTAGCCAGCCGAAAGGGACGCGTAAGATATTCAGTGGGGCAGACCAGTAAAAAATGGTGGCCGTTTCGCCCGCGCCGCTCAATACACCCTCTGCCAGCGTTTCGTAGGCCATGAACAGTTGCGAAAATGCCAATATTTGCGCGTACCGCACAGCTTCGCGTAATACCAATGGGTCGTTGGTGAAGAATCCGCATAGCCAAGGTGCGGCAAAATAGAAAATGCCTGCCACCAGTACGCCAATGATGGTCAAAATTTTAAAGCCCAGCCTTATCGCCGCTTGGGCTTGCCGGATATCGCCCGCCCCCAAGCTGCGCCCGACGATACTGGCGATGCCCATGGAAAAGCCCCAGAATACCGGCCAAGTGAAGCCTTCCAGGGCCGAAAAACCAATGCCCAGTGCCGCGTTGACGGGCGCCCCCAGTGGCGAAATCACCCAATGCAACAGTGCTGCATAGACTAATGCAAACATCAATGTACCCCAGCACATGGGTAGGCCAATTTTGGCAATTTGCCAAGCCTGCTGGTCAATCGACAAGTGCTTAAGGCGGAAAGACGTTTTCTTGCGCAGCACCACCAATCCGGTCAGCAGAGCCACGGCTTGGCTTAAGCCGGTCGCCATGGCTGAGCCGCCAATGCCATAGCCCAGTTGATAAATGCATACAGGGTTCAGCAAGATATTCAAAAGGGTGGCAATGGTTTGCAGCAACAATACTGTGCGGGTTTGTCCGTAAGCAATAAACACTGCGTTAATGGTCGGCATAATGGCTTGCGCCAGACAAAAACGGGCGTGCCAGCGCAAATATTCAGCCGCTTGGGCGGCAACGCGGTCGGTAAGCCCAAGCAGTTTGGAGAGGTCGGGTGAGTAAAGGGCGCTGAGCGTCAGCACTATGCCGCCTATTAGCAATGTCGCCAGTAGGGCATTGCCTATTAGGCGCTGCTGTTGCGGATTGTTTTCGGCTCCGATAGCCCGTGCCAGCAATGACAATGTGCCTGCTGAAACTATCGAGTACACGGCGTAATAAGCAATCAGGATAAAGGTGCAAGAAGCGATGGCTGCTTGCGCCTCGACTCCTAGCCATTGCACCGCCTGCTGGTCAATGACCCGATAAGCGTTATCCAGTGTGGCGGACAGCGCAATGGGCAGGGTAAGGGCTATAAGCTGTTTAATGCTGAGTGTCATGATGGGCCGAGGAAATGGAGGAAATACGGGGCACAAGCATACACTAAACAATGACGTAGGGGATTAGTGAAACTGGTGCGGCAGATGCAGATTGCGGTAATCTTCATGCGTGGGCAGGCACTGGTACGGGGCGGGTACATTTGTTGCCAGTGCCATACTATCATGGGCTTAGGTTTTTTGTCGGCATAAAAATACTTAACTGATGTTACGCAGAACGTTAGCTGAGCGTAGCCGAAGCCCAGACTCGGCTACGCTTAGGGAATGGATGGTTTTATCTTGACCACCCTTCTGCAAACAGATGGCCTTGCGCAACATCAGAACTTAATTAAAGATGTGTTGCCACATAAAAATTTGAGCTGATTTTTTTCGGTGTCTGTTGGATAATAGGGAGTTAAATTATAAGAATAAGTTAAGGTGTATAAATACTACTATGGAGAAACCGCATAGCTTCACGCGAGAAGAGCTGTTAATGTCCGGAAGGGGCGAATTGTACGGGCCGCTGAACGCGCAACTACCTTTGCCCAACATGCTTATGATGGATCGCATTACCTTAATTACCGATCAAGGTGGTTTGTACGGTAAAGGTGAAATTGTGGCAGAGCTGGATATTAATCCGGACTTGTGGTTTTTTGCTTGCCATTTCCAAGGCGACCCGGTAATGCCGGGTTGCTTGGGTCTTGATGCCATGTGGCAACTGGTTGGTTTTTTCTTGTGCTGGATGGGCGGGCCGGGCAAAGGCCGTGCATTGGGAGTTGGGGAAGTGAAGTTTACCGGACAGGTGCTGCCCACTGCCAAAAAAGTCATCTACCGGGTGCATCTTAAGCGGCTGATCATGCGCAAGCTGGTTATGGGCATTGCCGACGCCACCATGGAGGTTGACGGCAAAGTTATTTATGAAGCGACCGATTTACGGGTTGGCTTGTTCACGTCTACGCAAAATTTTTAGGGTGGGGTATGAAAAGGGTTGTGGTTACTGGGTTGGGCATTGTCTCCAGCATAGGCAATAACTGTGCGGAAGTGCTTGGCTCCCTCCGTGCGGGTCGTTCTGGCATAGTGTTTTCTGATATTTATCAGGAAATGGGTTTCCGCAGTCATGTGCACGGCGCAATCAGCATTGATTTGGATGCGTTTATCGACCGTAAAATCAAACGCTTTATGGGTGATGGCGCGGCCTTCAACTATATAGCCATGCAACAGGCCATTGTAGACGCAGGCTTGGAAGATTCCGAAGTGTCACATGTCAGGACCGGGCTGGTGATGGGTTCAGGCGGGCCATCAACCTCCAACCTAGTGGAAGCAGCTGACATCATGCGCAGCAAAGGCATCAAACAAGTTGGCCCGTACCGTGTGCCACGCACCATGTCCAGCACCAATACCGCTTGCTTGGCCACGCCATATAAAATCAAAGGGGTCAATTACTCCATCAGCTCCGCTTGCGCCACTAGCGCCCACTGCATAGGCCATGCCATGGAACTGATCCAAATGGGCAAGCAAGATATTGTGTTCGCCGGCGGCGGAGAGGAACTGCATTGGACAATGTCCGTGTTGTTCGACGCAATGGGCGCGTTGTCATCGAAATATAATGATACGCCCAGCACGGCATCCCGGCCCTATGATGAAACCCGGGACGGTTTCGTCATCTCTGGCGGCGGTGGCGTGTTGGTGATAGAAGAGCTGGGACATGCCCAAGCCCGTGGCGCGAAAATTTATGCCGAACTGGTGGGCTACGGCGCCACTTCTGACGGTTATGATATGGTGCAGCCCTCCGGCGAAGGTGCGGTGCGTTGTATGCAGCAGGCCATGGCGACGGTTGAAGGCAAAATTGACTATATTAATGCCCACGGCACCAGTACCCCGGTTGGTGACACCAAAGAATTGGAGGCGTTGCGCCAAGTGTTTGCCGACACTGAGCTGCCCCAAATCAGCTCCACCAAATCACTGACCGGTCATGCCTTAGGCGCAGCCGGTGTCAATGAGGCGATTTATTCCTTGCTGATGATGGAGCAAAACTTTCTGAGCGCCTCCGCCAATATCAACCAGCTTGATCCCGCCGCTGAGGGGATGCCGATTGTCCGGGAACTGCAAGAAAACGTGACGCTTAACACTATTATGTCCAACAGTTTTGGCTTTGGTGGCACCAATGCCACCCTGATTTTCCAGCGCCATCAGGATTGATGCTTTGCACGGGTAGCGGGCAAACCCGCTGCCCGCCCTTAAACCGTTCACTTTATTCCTTTTCTGACCATGTCAGACCCAAACCAAAAATCCCGCACCCAGTTTAATAAGCTGCAAAAACGTTTGCGCCATTATGTCGGCGATGCCATTGCCGATTACAATATGATCGAAGAAGGCGACAAAGTCATGGTGTGCCTTTCCGGCGGCAAAGACTCCTACACGCTGCTGGATGTTTTGTGGAATCTGCAAAAGACCGCCCCCGTCAATTTTGAGCTGGTGGCGGTCAATCTCGACCAAAAACAACCCGGATTTCCCGAACAGGTTTTGCCGGATTACCTGTCTGCTATGGGTGTGCCTTACCATATTATTGAAAAAGACACCTACAGCGTGGTCAAACGGGTCATTCCCGAAGGCCAAACCACCTGCAGCCTGTGTTCACGGTTGCGGCGCGGCACCTTATATGGCTATGCCGAAGCCAATGGCATAACCAAAATAGCTTTGGGCCATCACCGTGATGATATCCTTGAAACTTTTTTCCTCAATATCTTCTATGGCGGCAAGCTTAAAGCAATGCCACCGAAACTATTGAGTGATGATAAGCGCAATATTGTCATCAGGCCACTGTCCTATTGCCGCGAAAAAGACATCGAACGCTTTGCCGTGTTTAAAAATTTCCCTATCATCCCTTGCAATTTGTGCGGCTCACAAGAAAACTTGCAGCGCAAGGCGATGAAACTGATGCTGAAAACCTGGGACAAACAATTTCCGGGGCGGTTGGAAACCATTTTTACCAGCTTGCAGAACGTGGCCCCGTCACAATTGGCAGACCGGCAGTTGTTTGACTTTATTGGCTTGCAACAAAACGTGTCGGCTGTGCAGCCAGCCTTGCTTAAGGGGGGCTGGGTTGAACATGCCTTGGATGGGGATACTTTGGATGAGAACGAGGGCTTGGCGGTGCTCGGTCAGTAGCGGCCCTGCTCAGGCTATGGCAAAGTCTTGGACTGAATTGCCCGGCGAGCCAATCAGCTGCCATTTTTGTTGACGCGATAATTTCTTGATTGCCGCTTCGCGTTGCCCCGCCGAGCGGCGGTCATGGTTTTTTTCAATATAAACCAGTTGCATGGGCTGCCTGCCACGAAAATACTTGGCGCCTTTTTGCCCGGCATGTTGCCGGTAGCGTCTGGACAGATCGGTGGTAATCCCTGTATAAAGTGAGCCGTCTGAACAAAGAATCACATACACATACCAATCCATCAGCAAGGCTCATTATTATGACAGGTAAAGTGACCGAAAAACCAATGCTAGGTTGGCGGGAATGGGTCAGCTTGCCAGCCCTGGACATTGGCCCTATCAAAGCTAAAATAGATACCGGCGCCCGCTCATCGGCATTACACGCGTTCAGCATTGAAAAGTACCAAAAAGGCGGCGAGCTGTGGGTGATGTTTGCCCTCCATCCGCTGCAAACACGCGAAGACATTGTCGTTGAATGCCACGCCCCCGTTAAAGACAGGCGCATGGTGTCCGATTCAGGCGGCCATAAACAACGCCGTTATGTCATCGAAACGCCCTTGTTGATTGGGCAAACCCAGATAATGGCGGAAATGACCTTGACTAACCGGGACAGTATGCGCTTCCGGATGTTACTGGGCAGGACAGCTATGAACGGTCATTTTATCATAGACCCCGCCGCGTCGTATTTGCAAGGTGATCGCGCCGAATGAGCGGTCATTATAGCAAACATGCGTAAACAAAAAGCAATGAGGGTTTGCAAGCCGCTTCTGCAGGAGTGATTGCATTAGTTTTGTGCAACAATACAAGGCATGCGCACCAATCCGGTGATTTTGGCTTCCCTTTTATACCCGCCAACCCCGCCATTTTATTGCCCGGCAAGCAGTGGCTGTCAAATCTTAAAAATGGCATGGATTATGCATTATTATTGCTATGGCTATTCGGCAGATTGGTGTCAGAAAGCTGTTTGGCATGGCGGAATTTAATGGGTAAGGATTAATTCAAGTGCGCTAGAGGCACAGATCACTTCCTCGCCCATTGCTTAACCGGTTGCAGCTTTTGTACTTCTACAGGGCTGCCGCCTTTTCTCCGTACCCTCAATTAATGGCGCTAATGCGATGACAACTAAATTTATTCCGCTAAAAGATCATGATACGCCCATCAAAGTATTGTTCACGGGCTACTTGTGCACTGTGGGTATCGGCTATCTATTTGCCCTGATCCAGATATTGTTTACCCACGGCATGGCGGATGGCAAATTTGGCCTGTCCATTGATGATATTGTTTACAGCTATTATGGCAACCGTTCCGGTACCGTGCTGGAAAATCAACTGAACGGCGCGATGAAGGCCAACGCCCCTGAGAAAGAACGTTTCGCCATGATCGAGTGGGTCAGGAGCGGTGCTGACGAGGATGATTATAAAGAAGCCGGTATCGACAAAATCGTCGAAACACGTTGCGTGATGTGCCATAACGAAACCACCTCCGGCATCCCTAATTTTAAGGACTTCAAAACCTTAAAGACTTATACCAAAGAAGATGGCGGATCTACCTTTGCTTCCCTCACTCGGGTTTCGCATATCCACTTATTTGGCATAAGCTTTATTTTTATGTTTGTCGGGCTTATTTTTAGCTTTGCCGAAACCACGACCACCCAATACAAATGTATTGCCATAGGTATGCCCTATGCGTTCCTGATTGCCGATATCTTGTCGTGGTGGTTGACCAAAATTGATCCGATGTTTGCTTGGTTGGTGATGTTCGCCGGTATGGGCATGGCGGTTTCTTTTGTCTTTATGTGGGCGACCTCTATTTTGGAAATGTGGTTTTATAAGCCGGTTTTCATCAATGGCTTGGGTTCCAAGTATTTGCAATGGCGCGATAGTCAAGAGGTTTCAATTCCTGACCGTATCTGGTTAGTGGCCAAAACCCTTGCGGGGCAAATAAAACCGCTGTTGGCATTGACAAAAGAAATGTGGCTGGTACATGTATATGCCTATCTAAAAAACCTGCTGAAAAAATAATTGACAAAAGGGGGTGTTGGTTTAAGTTTATACCCCCCTTTTTTAATTTTCACGGGCTACTAATCTCGATTGCTTAGGTTAAAGCTATACGTATTAGGCCAGTTGGCTTCTGTGAAAGCTTGTTACCCACCGTGCCAAGCGAGTATTGTCCAAAAATTAATATTAAATTAATGTTTGTCTTGACAGGTGGCTAAAATTTAAGAAGAAAAATATAGAAGAAAATAATTTGTTATGCTAGACTGAACTTAAGTCACAACGACTTGTTATCTTGTTATTGTTTATAAAGATAATTTGATTGCAATTGGCAAGGATGCAGGGGTGTGCCATTGCCCTCTCAATTTACTTTAATTTCTACTGGTAGGTTTTCACTATGAAAAAAAACTTTTTAAAGACCTCTTTGGTCGGGCTAGCAGCCTTATTGTTGCCAGCGCTAGGCAGCAGCGCCCCGCATCTGTTGATGCGTAATGCTTCACCCGCTGCCACTACTGACCTGGTCTATCAGGGCAATAAAGCGCCCGTTATGATAGGCAACGTTAACGTGTATTACATTTTTTGGACACCCAAAACGTTCCAAGATGGGAGTGCAGTGCCTGCGAAAACCGTTGATTATGAGCATTTTATCAATGGATTTATAGCTGATTTTTTGACAGGAAATGGTTTGTCGGCTATCGCCTCCCAATATTATCAGAATGTAAAACGTAGTAACACCTATGTTTCCAATAAGTTATTTAGTAGTGGCTCGCATGTTTCCTTGACTACTTACCCTCTTTCTGGTTGCCCAGAATCGACTACTTCAACGGTCAATTGTTTAGAAGATTCTGATATTCGAGCAGAATTACAACATGTCATTAAAATAAAAAAATGGTCAACAAAAAATAGCATATTTTTAATATACACGCCCAATGGTGAAGATGTCTGTGATGGCAATGGCAATTGCACATCTACAGGCAACGCTCCTTTCTGCGGCTATCATAATTTTATCCCAGCATCGGAAAGCACCCCTGCACTAGTTTATGCTGTAATCCCTTTTACAGGTGCTAATGGTTGTGGCACAGGAACTTATCCACAAAATAGCCCCGACTACGAAACATCTGCCAATACCAGCACACTTGAAATATTCGGCATGTTAACCAACCCAATGCTTAATGCATGGCTCACTCCAGATGGACGCGAAATTGGCGATTTGTGTCAAGGTGTGGCAATACCAGCAGAGGCCACTTGGGCCAATGGCATGGCAAACCATCAGTGGAACGGTCACTCCTATAACTTACAACCACTCTACGACAACCATGTGCAGGCCTGCACTAGTATTGGTTACTAATTAGGTTGGCAGTAGTCAAAAAGGTATTTACATTAATTTTTACTGGTAGGTTCACCATGAAAAAAAATTTATTACAAGCCGTATTAATCGGCTTAACAAGCTATATATTAAGTGCTCAGGCGATAGCCGGCAGCAACAATGATCTGGTCTATCATGGGCCTTTAACACCTGTAGAGCGCAACAGCACTACTGCTAACCTAATAAATGTATACGCTATTTATTGGTTGCCAACCAGCCTTCAGGATGGTACGCCAGTAACAGGGTCAAGCAATTATGTTAAATTCCACCACCAGTTTTTGGCGGATATTGCCGGTGCAAACGGCTTGTCATCGATCGCTAATCAGTACTATAGTGTAGACAATAAAAAACATAAAAACTATGCCAATGCCAGGTTATTTTATACGGCTGAAATAGTTGACACTAGCCCCTATCCAACCACGGGCTGCCCTGAATCTACGTTGTCCAGCACTAATTGCCTGGAAGATTCTGACATCCAAGCCAAAATAGTTGCAACAATAGATCAAAAAAAATGGTTGCCCAATGGACACACTGTAATTTTGGTATACACAGCAATGGGCGAAGACGTGTGTGATGGCAAGGGTAATTGTACAACTTTTGGAACTTCATTCTGCGGTTATCATAGTGCTATACCTGAACCACAACTTGGATCATTTCTAGCGTATGCTGGTTTGCCCTACACTGGGGCCAATGGCGTTGGCAATTGTGGTACTGGTTTTTATCCACAAAATTACCCAGATGCCGAAGCCGTTGCCAATACTGCAGTCACCCAAATTTTCGCGATGATCACCAATCCGCTACACAATGGTTGGTACACTAGCAACGGCCTTGAAATTGGTGATCTTTGTAAAGGCGTTGTGGCCAGCACTGGTAATACATGGGATAATGGCATGGCAAACCATCAGTGGAATGGTCATTTCTATTCTATCCAACCTCTCTACGACAATCATTCACATTCTTGTGTGGATGGTGGTTTTTAATCGGTATTATTTAGGGGTGTCAGAATATCTACCTGCTACCTGCTAAAATAAAAGCCAATAAAGCCCGACCACGGTTATCCAAGGTCGGGCTTTTTATTGGTCATTAGGAAATAAAGCAGGATAAAGCTTAAGCTTGGCTGGTCAAATAATCCTCGTAACTGCCATTGAAATCGACAATGCCGTGTGGTGTCAGTTCAATAATCCGCGTTGCCAAGGAGGATACAAATTCGCGGTCATGGCTGACAAAAATCAGCGTGCCCGGAAAATTTTCCAATGCCGTATTCAACGCCTCTATAGATTCCATGTCCAAATGGTTGGTAGGTTCGTCCATCACCATAATATTGTTCTTCTGCAATATCAGCTTGCCGAACAATAAGCGGCCTTTTTCACCACCGGACAGTACTTGCACTGATTTGTTGATGTCGTCATGCGAAAACAGCATCCGACCCAAGGTGCCGCGTATTGCTTGGTCATCGTCACTGTCTTTGCGCCATTGCCCTATCCACTCAATCAGGCTGATATTTTCGGCAAAGTCCTCGGCATGGTCTTGGGCAAAATAACCCACTTCGGAATTTTCCGCCCATTTTACCTCGCCGGTATCAGCGACCAATTCACCCACCAAGGTTTTTAGTAAGGTCGATTTGCCGATACCGTTAGGGCCAATGACTGCTACCCGCTCCCCTGCTGCCACCATCAGCTTAAGATTTTTGAACAGCGGTTCACCGCCATAACCTTTACTGACATTTTCCACTTCCAAGGCCAAACGATGTAATTTTTTGGTTTGGTCAAAGCGGATAAAGGGGCTGACCCTGCTGGACGGCTTGACTTCATCCAGTTTGATTTTTTCCAATTGTTTGGCGCGGGAAGTGGCCTGCCGGGCTTTGGAAGCGTTTGCCGAAAAACGGCTTACAAAAGTCTGCAATTCTGCCATTTGGGCTTTTTTCTTGGCGTTTCCGGATAATAAGCGTTCACGCACTTCGGTCACGGCAATCATATAATCATCATAATTGCCGGGATAAACACGCAACTCGCCGTAATCCATATCGGCCATGTGGGTGCAGACGCTGTTCAAAAAGTGTCGGTCATGCGAAATGATAATCATGGTGCAGTTGCGCTCGTTCAGCACATCCTCCAACCAGCGTATGGTGTTGATGTCCAAGTTGTTGGTCGGTTCATCCAGCAGCATGATGTCAGGGTTGGCGAACAAGGCTTGTGCCAACAGCACCCGTAGTTTCCAACCGGGGGCGACGGCACTCATCAGACCAAAATGTTGTTCCAATGGAATGTCCAGCCCCAGTAAAATTTCACCGGCGCGTGATTCTGCCGTATAGCCATCCATCTCAGCAAATTCCACTTCCAAATCGGCGACCTTCATGCCATCATCTTCGGTCATTTCGGGTAACGAGTAGATTCGGTCACGCTCTTGTTTGACTTGCCAAAGTTCCTTATGGCCCATAATGACGGTATCAATAACCGTGCAGTCTTCATAGGCGAATTGGTCTTGGCGCAAGGTGCCCAAGCGTTCATTGGGCGACAAGCTGACATTGCCGGCAGTGGGTTCCAAATCGCCGCTAAGGATTTTCATAAAAGTGGACTTGCCGCAGCCGTTCGCACCAATCAGTCCGTAGCGGTTGCCGTCCCCAAATTTGACGGAAATGTTTTCAAATAGAGGCTTTGCCCCAAATTGCATGGTAATGTTAGCTGTAGAAATCAAGCAGGATATCCGTTAGGTAGTCAATAAAATGGAAAATGCGCCTATAGCAGAAAGCGGTCATCAACCGCGATAAAACGATTGGCGGCGTTAATCAAAGAGGGGGCGGTCAAGCTGGCCACGCCGTAGACTTCGGTTTGGGCATGATAGTTTTGTTGGGTCTTGTCCAACAGCAAAGCAAAATCGCCGTCACCGGACACCAGCACAATCACGTCGGCTTGCGCGGCATAGTCCAACACATCCAAGGTGATGCCCACATCCCAATCGCCTTTGGCTGAGCCATCGCTGCGTTGTATATAAGGCTTAAGCTTTACCGTAAAACCCAATTGCCGTAGTATTTGCTGGAAGCCTTGTTGTTTGCTGTCACCTTTGTCGATTGCGTAGGCAAAAGCAACCAGCACTTGCCTGTCGGCGGTGGCTGCCGCCCAAAACGCACGGTAATTAAAGTGGCGTTGGTAACACTGTTTGGTGGTGTAATAAATGTTCTGCACATCAACAAAAATGGCAACTTTTTGCACACCGGTTATTTAAGGAACGAACAGCAATAATCGCAAAAATTACTGACTTTAACACTAAACTGCGCATTAGCGGGCACTGGAAACAATTCACCACTGCCCATGCTTTGCCAAGTATCGTTGCCTGGCAGCAATACTTGCAATTCGCCGGACAGGATTTCCATCAATTCGGGGGCCGCTGTATTAAAGGTGTAGTCGCCTGGCAGCATAAAGCCTAGGGTTTTCATCGAGCCATCGGCAAAACGCAAGGTGCGGCTGTTAACTTTGCCATCGAAATAGACATTGGCTTTTTTAACAACAGAAACATCGGTAAATTCTGACACAACTAATTCTCACAACTTGAAGAAAGGTTAAAAAAGGTGGCCTACATTGGCAAGCAATCATAACAGATTGTATGGCTCTTGGCGGCATTTTCCGGCCGTGATCAGTCTGGGCGGCTGCCCGCTTCGCGTTGCTTATAAAACGCTTTTACAAAATCCGCCAAGGTTTGTTGTTCAATGGCTTCCCGCAAGCCTTGCATCAGGCTAAGGTAATAATAAAGGTTATGGATGGTGTTAAGCCTTGAGCCGAGCATCTCTTGGCATTTGTCCAAATGCCGCAAATAGGCGCGTGAGTAATTTTGGCAGGTATAACAGCCACACTGGTCATCCAGCGTTCGATTATCGAATTCGTATTGGCTGTTGCGGATTTTAATTACCCCGAAGCGGGTGAACAAATGCCCGTTGCGGGCATTGCGGGTGGGCATCACACAATCAAACATATCAATGCCGCGCTGCACTGCCTCCACCAAATCTTCCGGTGTACCCACCCCCATCAGGTAGCGGGGTTTGTCAACTGGCAGCTTGGGGTGCAATGCGTCCAGCGTGGCCATCATCTCAGCTTTGGGTTCGCCCACCGACAAGCCGCCGATTGCATAGCCATCAAAACCGATGTCCACCAAGCCCTCAATGGATTCTTGGCGCAAATGTTGGTACATGCCACCTTGGACAATGCCAAACAGTGCGTTGGGGTTGTCGCCATGGGCCTGTTTACTGCGTTGCGCCCAGCGTAACGACAAACGCATCGAGTCGGCTGCCTTGTCCTCAGTGGCGGGGTAAGGCGTGCATTCGTCAAAAATCATGACAATATCAGAGCCTAATTCGCGCTGCACTTGCATGGATTGTTCCGGCCCCATAAAAATCTTGCTGCCGTTAATGGGCGATTGGAAGGTCACGCCCTGTTCGGTGATTTTACGCAAAGCCCCCAGGCTGAACACCTGAAAGCCGCCAGAGTCGGTCAAAATGGGTTTTTGCCAATGCATAAAGTCATGCAGATCACCATGTGCGTTAATGACTGCTGTGGTAGGGCGCAACATCAGATGGAAGGTATTGCCCAAAATAATCTGCGCCCCAATGCCAGTCAGGTCTTCAGGGGTCAATGATTTAACCGCACCGTAAGTGCCCACCGGCATAAAAATCGGTGTCTCCACTACGCCACGGGCAAAGCGGAGTTGCCCGCGGCGGGCATAGCCATCGGTATTTTTTAGAGTAAATTCCATGTAAGGTAAAGGCTTGCTGTTAACCAAAACGCAGCATTTTAACATTGGTTATGCCGACGGCCCCGCACATAATTAACATTACGCTAGTTTAGCAAGCATAGGGCAATGGATTGGTGGCGAAAAGCGGCAGCGTTGACAATTTTAGCGTCTCCAAGCTGATGGTAATCAAGCGCTGTAACGGCATATTAATGAGGATTCATTTAAATTTTGTGCCTATGATCGCTGTTAGACGTACACAATCTGGCATAATCATGGGCTGTTTACTTAGCCAGAGATTTACCCGTAATGACGATGCAATCCAACTCCCGTAATAAAGCGGTGTTTAGAAGCCTATGGGGCTGGCAAGCGGCATCGGCCCTTACGGGCGAGAGTGCCACCTCGACTGATGCGTTACTGTCGGCACACTTGCTGGCACTGGCCCAAAACAACATCGAAAGCGTTTTGCAAACCTTGAACAGCTCTAGCGAAGGTCTAAGTGAACTGCAAGCCAATCTGCGCCGAGGAAAGCTGGGCTTTAATGAAATCGCCCATGAAAAACCGCTTAAATGGTATATCCAGTTTCTGAAGACCCTGCAAAATCCACTGGTGATTTTGCTGGTTGTCTTGGCCATTGTGTCATTGCTGACAGGGGACAGTAAAGCGGCAATCATTATTGTGACTATGGTGCTTTTTAGCCTGCTGCTTCGTTTTTCGCAGGAATTCCGCTCTAGCCTGGCGGCCGAAAAATTGCGCGCCATGGTGCATACTACCGCAACGGTTGGCAGGAAGGATCCGCGTAAGGACATTTCGCCCAGCCTGGCCCAAGATATGGGATTGACCCTCGCTATTGATGCGCCGGGCCGCCAAGAAATCCCCATAAGGCTGTTGGTGCCCGGTGACGTGGTGTTCTTGTGTGCCGGCGATATGGTCCCCGCCGATGTGCGGTTGCTTGCCGCCAAGGATTTGTTTGTCAGCCAAGGCACTTTGACCGGGGAATCCTTGCCGGTCGAAAAACATCCGCTGTTGTCCGGCGAGCAGCTGCAAAGCCAAAATCCTCTGGAATTGGCCAATCTTTGCTTTTTAGGCACGAATGTGATCAGTGGTTCCGGAACTGCGGTGGTTATAGAAACGGGCAACAGCACTTATCTGGGGTCATTGGCAAAAACCATAGTGGCCCACAAGACCATCACCAGTTTTGACAAAGGCATCAACGATGTCAGCTTTTTGTTGTTGCGCTTCATGTTGGTGATGGCCCCCGTGGTGTTTTTGATCAACGGCACTATTAAGGGCGACTGGGCCGAAGCGTTCTTCTTCGCGCTTTCGGTTGCGGTAGGTTTGACCCCTGAAATGTTGCCGATGATTGTCACTGCCAATTTGGCCCGTGGTGCCATTGCCATGGCCAACAAAAAGGTGATCGTCAAGAACATAGATGCCATCCAAAACTTTGGGGCGATGGATATCCTCTGTACCGACAAAACCGGCACACTGACCCAAGACCGGATTATCTTGGAAATGCATTTGGATATTGACGGCGAAGAAAACGAAGAAGTCTTGGAATTTGCCTTTCTGAACAGCTTTTACCAGACGGGGCTAAAAAACTTGCTGGACGTGGCGGTGCTGCAACACATTGAGCTGCACGAAGCCTTAAAAGTTGACAAAACCTTCAGTAAAATTGATGAAATCCCGTTCGATTTTATGCGGCGGCGCATGTCGGTGGTGATTGAGGAACAAAACCATCACCATGAGCTGATTTGTAAAGGTGCGGTTGAAGAGATGCTGCAAGTTTGCACACAAGTAAAAATCAACGGGGAAATTGTGCCGATAGACAACGGCATTTTGGCACGGGTCACCCGATTAAACGGACAACTCAATGATGACGGGCTACGGGTCATTGCCGTGGCCTATAAAGAGTTGCCGCTGGAGCAGCGTAGCTATGCCATAGCCGATGAACAAAATTTAATCTTGTTGGGCCTGATTGCTTTCCTGGACCCGCCAAAAGATTCAGCAGCCACCGCCATTGCCGCCTTGCATGAGGGCGGTGTGCTAGTAAAAGTATTGACAGGCGACAATCCGGTGATTGCCCGCAAGACCTGTAAAGATGTCGGCTTGGCCGTTGACGGCACATTGTTGGGCAGTGACCTAGAAAATCTGTCCGACACCGAGCTGGCTCAAATTGCCGAAACCACCACCGTTTTCGCCAAATTGTCACCTCTACAAAAATCACGGATTATCCATGTGTTGCGCCAGCAAGGCCACATTGTCGGATTTATGGGCGATGGTATTAACGATGCGGCGGCATTAAGGGAGGCCGACGTGGGTATATCGGTCGATACCGCTGTGGATATCGCCAAAGAATCCGCAGACATTATCTTGTTGGAAAAAAGCCTGCTGGTGCTGGAATCGGGTATCAGCGAAGGCCGTAAAACCTTTGGCAATATCGTCAAATACATCAAGATGGGTACAAGCTCTAACTTTGGCAACATGTTCAGCGTATTGGGCGCCAGTGCCCTGTTGCCATTCCTGCCAATGCAGCCCGTGCAAATATTGCTGAACAATCTGCTCTATGATTTCTCGCAAACCGGCATCCCTTTCGATAACGTTGACCGCGAATATCTGACCAAGCCTAGGAAATGGCTGGTGGGTGACATCCAACGGTTTATGTTTTATATCGGCCCCATCAGCTCCATTTTTGATTACGCCACCTATGCTTTGATGTGGTATGTGTTCCAAGCCAACACTGTTGAACAACAAGCCCTGTTCCAGACCGGTTGGTTTGTGGAAAGCCTGATGACCCAGACCCTGATAGTTTATATCATCCGCACCCCCAAAATCCCCTTCCTGCAAAGCCGCCCTGCTTTGCCTATGTTGATGGTCACCCTTAGCATTATGGCAATTGCCCTGTATTTGCCGTTCTCGCCGGTCGCCTCGGCATTAGGCTTTGTGCCGCTGCCTGCCGAATATTTCCTGTGGCTGGGGTTAATTTTATCGTGCTATTGCCTGATCACCCAGCTGGTGAAAACAGGGTTTGTCAGAAAATATGGCTATAGTTAGACAGGGCATTTTAAGTTGGGCGAAAGGGCGGCATGTTCCCCCAGTAGGCACTGCTAAAGCACGTTGGCTGAGCGAAGTTTAAGCCAGCACCATAACCCCTTGCTTTTTTGATAGCACCCGCGTTTGCATTTGGGGTAATCCACGACATGTTGCACGACAAGCTGGCACAACTGGAAAGCACTTTGGGGCCATCCATCTTAAGCCAAATCAATGACCCGGAATTGGCGCCGTATCAGGTGGAATTGTGGCTTAAGCGCGATGATTTATTGCACCCGATCTTGTCCGGCAACAAATGGCGCAAGCTTAAATATATCCTTAACCATGCCTTGTCTTTGTCCACCGAGCCTACCGACACGCTGGTCAGCATGGGTGGCGCTTACTCAAACCATCTTCATGCTTTGGCCTTTGTGGGTGCAGCCTTAGGGGTCAAAACCCTAGGGCTTATCCGTGGCGAAGCACCCGCCACGCTAACGCCAACCTTGATCGACCTGCAAAATTTTGGCATGACGCTTAAATTTGTGTCGAGAAGCGAATACAGGATGCTCAGGGAGTATCGAGGCCACCATGACTTGCCGGGCTTAAAGAAAGGCCAGTACTGGATACCCGAAGGGGGTGCCCATGCTTTGGCCTTGCAGGGTGTTGGCGAATTGCTGGCAGAAATTGCTTTGCCTTTCGATACGTTATGTGTACCTTGCGGAACGGGCACAAGCTTAGCAGGGCTTATCAACCAAGCCCCTGCCTCGGTGTCGGTGCTGGGGTTTGCCGCGTTAAAAAATGCCGGATTCCTAACTGACGATGTCCGGCAAATACTGACAGGCATACATAACAATTGGCTCATCAATCACGATTACCATTGCGGTGGTTTTGCCAAAACCACCCCCGCACTATTGGCCTTTATGGCGCGTTTCCAAAGCCAAACGGGCATTGCCCTAGAACCCGTCTATACCGGCAAAATGCTGTATGGGTTGTACGGACTGATTAAAAGCCATTATTTTAAGCCCGGGCATCGGTTGGTTGCAGTCCACACCGGCGGATTACAGGGCAACCGAGGGTTTGCTCCCAGCCACAGCAGCACATCATCCAACTGTTTTTTTGAGCCACTGCTGCACCCATAACCAATTTGACATGGCACTATTTTTTAAACAAGGTGACCAAATGGGCTGAGTCATCAATATTTATCCGGTAACGCCCCAACACGCTCATGCCTAGCAAGCCGTTGCCGGACAACTGCTTGTCGCCAATAAAAGCCACCTTAACATCGTCCAGCGTTTCACCGGCCATTTTGATTTGCGTCAATACCCCCACTTTTGCGGCAACCACACCATTGGCGGTCTGCATCTTAGTGGTGGTCAAGGTGCTAGGGTCAATACCCAGTCTGGCGACCATCGACGCCGGCAAAACCACCAAATCTGCACCCGTATCAATAATCAAATCGCTGTTTTGCCACACTCTACCATCACCGGACAACATCACCGCCACCAGCAGATGGTTGCCTTCCCTATGGGTAGGCAACACAATACGCGTGTCAGTTTGCGGCTGTTTTTTATTGATGATGACCACGCGCTCTATCCGGCCTTTTGTGTCACGGCTGATAACATGGTTGAACGAGGCCAGCAGTTGTTGCAATTGTTGCTCAGGGTTGCCATAGGCCATTAGCTTGGGTTCGTTTTGGATGCGTTCCCAGCCGACGATTTCAATGTTAAGGCGCTGTTGCAAAGCCGCCATTTGCCCAAACAAACCTTCGCCGCCACTATCTTGGGCAGGGGCGGGCGTGGCAATGGCCAGCCCAAGCATCAGTAAACAGCAGCGCCCGGCTGCGCCAATCCATTTGCTGGGATGTACTGCGTAAACTAAGCTGTTAACCGACATATTGGCCCCTATTTAAGCCCGCGCACAAACCCAAACTTCCACCCGACCGGCACCGGCCTGTTTTAACGCCAACGCCAATTCCTGCACGGTAGAGCCTGTGGTCATAATATCATCTAATATGGCGACCGTTTCGCCTTGCAAAGGGCGGCGCACCACAAAGGCGTTTTTAATGTTTTGGCGGCGTTGTTTGGCAGATAAATTCTTTTGTTCTGGCGTGTCGCGTTGGCGTATACAGAGGTTTAACACCAGCGGGATATGCAGCCGTTTGGCAACGGTTTTGGCAATTTCTATCGATTGGTTAAAGCTGCGCTGCCGATACCGCTTGTTATGCAAGGGCATAGGCAGCAGCAATGCTGGCTTGGGGCGGGATTGTAAATACAATGCCAGCAACGAACCTAACAGACGGGCATGTTTGTAGTGGGCGGAAAATTTTAACCCCGCCAACAAATGGCGTATGCTGCCCTGATGCAAAAAAGGCGCGTAGACCTGATCGTAAGCGGGCGGATCACCCAAGCACCGCCCGCACAGCAGCGGCCCGCCAGAAACATCCGGCAGGTGCAGCCCGCATTGAACGCAACAAGGGCTGTTTCTGGGCAAATGGCCATAACACACCTCGCAAATGTCATAACCCGCCATACCGCTATGCCCGCATAACATGCAAGTAGGCGGCAACAGGTAATGCTGTATAATATCAAGCCAGTTGTTTAACATTTTATAATTCTAGGTTGATAAGTGGGGTGCCGACTTAAAACGTCCCCGTTGTCTAATCCGCACTGATCGACCACTATAGCCGGAGTCGCCCCGCATGTCTGCATTACGTCACAATTGGCAACTTGCCGAAGTCCAAAGCCTGTTTGCCTTGCCATTTAATGACCTGATTTTTAAGGCACAAAGTATCCATCGTGAAAATTTTGACGCTAACGAGGTGCAAATCAGCAGCCTGCTTAGCATCAAAACTGGGGCCTGTTCGGAAGATTGCGGCTATTGCCCACAAAGCGCCCGCTATGATTCCGGCCTGACCCATGAAGCGCTGATGCCTATTGACAAGGTGCTGCAAGCCGCACAACAGGCCAAAGACCAAGGCGCGTCACGTTTTTGCATGGGGGCGGCGTGGCGGCAACCGAAAGACCGCGATATTGAGCGCGTGGTGGAAATGGTGCAGGGGGTCAAGGCATTGGGTATGGAAACTTGTGTCACCCTTGGCATGTTGACCGATGCCCAAACCACTCGTTTAAAAGAAGGTGGCTTGGATTATTACAACCACAACTTGGACACCTCAGAAGATTATTATTCCGAAGTGATCACCACCCGCACTTACCAAGACCGCCTGGACACCCTGGGGCGGGTGCGCGATGCCGGCATCAATGTCTGCTGCGGCGGTATTGTCGGCATGGGCGAAGGTGAGCAAGACCGCGCCAAGCTGTTGCTGGAACTGGCCAATTTGCCCAAACACCCGGAAAGCGTGCCGATCAACATGCTGGTGCAAGTGGAAGGCACACCCTTGATGGGCACCGAACCGCTAGACCCGCTGGTGTTTGTCCGCACCATTGCCGTGGCCCGCATTATCATGCCCGCCTCGCGGGTGCGTTTGTCGGCAGGCCGCAAAGACATGAGTGATGAAATGCAGGCGTTGTGCTTTTTGGCGGGCGCCAATTCTATTTTTTATGGCGACAAACTGCTCACCACCGACAACCCAATGACTAATCATGATATGGCTTTGTTTGAGCGCTTAGGCTTGCATTCAGGCGGGTCGAGTTATGCGGCAGCGGGTGTGCAGGGGTAGTCGCTGGTGAATCCAAGCTTTACTGCCAATAGTCAAGATTTTGGGCACAATTTTTTAGGTCTGCAAATAAATCGCTTGCTTGTATTTTAAATCCAATGCTAGAATATATTCCTTTGTTTTTGTTTGGCGGGTGTGTCAAATAATTTCTCGGTTGATATATATAAAGATATTCATGGATCGATTCTTGTTCAATTTTTTTAGTTAGGTGATGTCATGAAATTTTTTAAAACTCTTCCAGTAATAACCGCTGCTATGCTGGGTTCCAATGTTTATGCGGCGGGCGGGTCGTCTACTGATCCTTCTTTGATTGTGACTTATGCTGAGGCACCTGGTCAACAAACCAGCTCCCTCCAAAACACTCAGGTGGAAACGTTTAATAACCTGAATGTAGGGTCAGGCGAAAAGCTGACTAACGTGGCGTGGGACTCCAGCACTAGCCAACCAATTGGCTCGTTCGACCAGCTTTATGTTGTTCCTGCCAACCTCTACGGCGGTGCCGGCGGCACCGGCAATTATCAGGTTGAATCTAACCCCGCTTATGGCGGTGCCGTAGGCGGTCATAATGCGGTTGAAACCTCCACCCTGACACTGAACACATCTGCCTCTTACTTTGGCATGTGGTGGTCAGCCGGTGATGCTTTCAACGACTTGACTTTTTACAATAATGGCGTGCAAGTAGGCGAGTTTACTACCCAGTCGCTGATGAATCCATTGCCCGGTTCATACTACGGCAATCCATCAGGCCCTTGGAAAGGAGGCGACTCGTGGGAACCGTTCGGATTCATTAACTTCTATGGTGTCAATGGTACAACATTTGATAAGGTTGTGATGTCTGACAGTGCTGGCACTGGATTTGAAGCAGACAATTTCACTGTACGCGACCAAGCATGGGGTACTTTGCCCGGTGAGACTGGCAACGCACCCGGTGTACAAGTCGCGGACATCCCAACCCCAGCAGCTGCCGTTAATGCGCCTGCTGCTTTTGGCGGCGGTATCCAGGGTGCTGGCGTTATACCTAGCGCACCAGAGTTGGATGCTAGTGGCATGGGCATAAGTTTAGGTTTGCTGTCCGCGTTAATGTTCCTTGCCTCAGAGCGCAAACGTAAATCCGTATAACTTAAGGAACGCGTCGGCACTGTGTTATAGTGATTTCCGACGCTGAAAATCTTGGAAGCGGAACGAAGAGAAGCGAAGATTTTTAGTCACCTCTAGCCATAGAGAGCCGGGCGGGTTGCCAAAGTGTAGCGTAGGCAACCTGCAAGGCATACCGAAATAGAGTAAAGTCATGTGAAACCGCTGTTCCGGTCTCTTGTTAGGCCGGAACTAATGGGTTCGTAGGAATCGTGGCAGCCCAAGGCCGTGGCTGTCGCGTATTTTTTGCCGCTTGTTGGGGCTGGGATGCCCCAACAAGCTTTCGCAAAAATAGCAATTCCCCGATTTTTCTTGCAAATGGCCTTCATAACAAACTCTGCAATTGATACAGCATATCCAAGGCTTGCTTAGGGCTGAGTTCGTCGGCTTTGATTTCTTCCAGCAAGCGCACCACCGGATGGCATTCCTTGCCGACAAACAAATCCAATTGCTGGACTTCATTGCCTACCTGCCTGCCGCTGTAAGCGGTATCTTCCAACTGCATCAATTTGGCTTTGGCGTGGTCAATCACCGACCGAGGCACGCCCGCCAATGCCGCCACTTGCAAGCCATAACTTTGGCTGGCCGGCCCTTCTTTGACGGCATGTAAAAAAATGATCTTATCGCCATACTCCACCGCATCCAGATGGATGTTATGGATGGTTTTTTGCTCTTCAGCCAGTGCCGTCAACTCAAAATAATGCGTGGCAAACAAGGTAAAGGCGCGTGTTTGCTTGGCCAGAAAGTCCGCACACGCCCACGCCAGCGACAAGCCATCAAAGGTGCTGGTGCCACGGCCCACTTCATCCATCAATATCAGGCTGTTGGCGGTGGCATTATGCAGGATGTTGGCGGTTTCCGACATTTCCACCATAAAGGTGGAACGTCCGCCCGCCAAATCATCGGACGCGCCAATGCGGGTGAATATCTGGTCAATCGGCCCACAAGCCATCGCTTGGGCCGGTACATAGCAACCGATATGCGCCAGAATCACCAATAAAGCCGCTTGGCGCATATAAGTGGACTTGCCGCCCATGTTTGGGCCGGTGACAATCAACATGCGGCGCTGATTGGAAAATGACAAGTCATTGGGTACAAACGGGGTGTCGGCGAATTTTTCAACCACCAAATGCCGTCCCGCCTGAACCGACAACCCGGGGGCATTGGTCAATTCAGGTTGCACCAGATTCAGGCTATCCGCCCGTTCGGCAAAGTTGACCAGCACATCCAATTCCGCCAAACCGGTTGCGCACTGTTGCAATGCCAGCAAAGACTCGGCAAGGGTTGTCAACAATGCTTCATATAACTGCTTCTCAAATGACAAGGCTTTATCACGTGCACTCAGCACTTTATCCTCAAAGTTTTTTAGTTCTTGGGTGATAAAGCGTTCCGCGCCTTTCAACGTTTGCTTGCGGATATAATGGGCAGGCACTTTGTCGGCGTGTAAGTGCGAGACTTCAATATAAAACCCGTGGACACGGTTATAATGCACTTTAAGCGTGTTGATGCCGGTCGCCGCCCGCTCGCGGCTTTCCATATCAAGCAAATAGTGGTCGGCATGTTGGCTAAGATGCCTGAGTTCATCCAGTTCGGGGTGGTAGCCGCTAGCCAGCACGCCACCATCACGGATTAGCACAGGCGGATTGTCAATAATCGCCTGTTGCAGCAAAGCCAGCAACACCGGCTGCACGCCAATTGCCGCGCCTAACGATGCCAAGTGCGGATTATCGCTAACAGCCAAAGCAGCTTGCACATCAGGCAATACTGCCAAGGTATTGCGTAACACCAACAAATCACGCGGTCTGGCTGAGCGTAAAGCAATACGCGAACTGACCCTTTCTATATCGCCCACTTGCCGCAACAAGGGCTGTATTGTCTTATACCAATTATTGGACAATAAGCTGCCGACACCCGCATAACGTTGTTTTAGCAAAACCTGATCGCGTAGCGGGCGATTAAGCCAGCGGCGCAAGCAACGGCTACCCATAGCGGTTGCGGTATTATCCAACACGCCAAATAGGGTGTATTGCATTTGCCCTGTTGGGTGGTAGTCTAGCTCAAGATTGCGGCGGCTAGCGGCATCTAATGCAATACTATCGCCACTGCTTTCAATATGGATGCCCTGCAGATGGGGCAAAGTGCTTTGCTGGGTATCTTTAATATATTGCAATAACGCACCCGCGGCCGCCAGTGCCATGGGTAAATGATCACAACCAAAGCCCTGCAAGTCATGGCAGGCAAATTGTTTCAGCAATAATTGCCGCGCACTGGCGGGTTCAAAATGCCACGTCGGCCTTATGGCTATACCCTTCCGCTGCTTAAGCGGGGTGGGCAACTGGATATCTTCGGGCCATAATAATTCAGCAGGGTTCAAGCGACTTATTTCGCTTAATAATGGCTCTTCGGCACTCAGCTGTTGCAAGGCAAAACGGCCGCTGCTGACATCCAAATTAGCCAGACCATAGCTTGTTCCATCGGCAGAAACCGCAACTGACACCAACAAATTGTCTTGCCGTTCATCCAATAACGCTTCATCAGTGACCGTGCCGGGCGTGATGACCCGTACCACTTTGCGCTCTACCGGGCCTTTAGTGGTTGCCGGGTTGCCAATTTGTTCGCAGATCGCCACAGACTCGCCGTGTTTAAGCAGTTTGGCCAAATAGCCTTCGGCGGCATGGTAAGGAATCCCCGCCATTGCTATCGGCTTGCCTTGGGATTGCCCACGGCTGGTCAAAGTAATGTTTAATAACGCTGAGGCTTTTTGCGCATCCTCAAAAAACAATTCGTAGAAATCACCCATGCGGTAAAACAACAAGGTGTCTGGATATTGCGCCTTAATGGCCAGAAACTGCTTTATCATCGGCGTATGCGGCAAGGCAGTGGCCTCAGTTGGCGGCTGGCTGAGGAGGGCTTTATTGTTATGCTCTGTTTGGCTCATGCTGGTTTATAAGTGTCCGATGTAATGGACGCACTACCTTATGCATCAAACACTACATGCGGCTTGCCCTCGGCAGTAACCACCCGGCCTATCGTGAAAACCTTTTCGCCCAATCCGCTTAACAAGTCCAAGGTGGCTTGTTCATGTTCTTTAGCCACACACACCACCATGCCGATGCCGCAGTTGAAGGTCACCAGCATATCGGCAAGCGCAACATTACCGCGCTGTTGCAGCCATTGGAACAACGGCGGGAATTGCCAGCTGGACAAGTTAATTTGGGCGGCTGTGCCTTCAGGCAATACGCGCGGCAAGTTTTCGGTCAGGCCACCGCCAGTAATGTGCGCCAAGGCATGTACCGGCAAGTTTTCCAGCAATGCCAACAAGTTCTTGACATAAATACGGGTCGGCTCCAACAACGCCTCGCCCAGCGTGGTCGTGCCGAACGGGTCACTTAAATTTGCCCCGGTATGGCTAATGATTTTACGGATCAGCGAGTAACCATTGGAATGCGGGCCTGATGATGCTATGCCAATCAAGCTATCACCTACTTGCACTTTGGTGCCATCCAGCACTTTGTCTTTTTCTACAATGCCCACGCAAAAGCCCGCCAAATCGTACTCACCTGCCGGATACATGCCCGGCATTTCCGCTGTTTCACCGCCCACCAAGGCTGCGCCAGACAATTCACAGCCTTGACCGATACCGGCAATAACCGCCGCTGCGGTATCAATTTCCAATTTGCCAGTAGCAAAGTAGTCCAAAAAAAATAACGGCTCGGCACCTTGCACAATGATGTCATTGACACACATGGCAACCAGATCAATGCCCACTGTGTGATGAATACCTAGGTCTATCGCCAGTTTAAGCTTGGTGCCGACACCATCCGTGCCGGACACCAATACAGGGTGTTGGTAACGGTCCAGCGGCAGTTCAAACAAGGAGCCGAAACCACCTAAGCCAGCCATGACTCCAACTGTACGGGTACGGGCAGCAATCGGTTTGATGCGTTCTACAAGGGCATTGCCAGCGGCAATATCAACGCCTGCGCTTTTATAATCCAGGCCTTTTTTGTCAGGTAAATTCACTGTGCTGCTCTCCTTGATGGGCTATAACTAGGGATATTGTACAAGACCTAAGAATTTTTTTCTGATGGGCAAACGGCTTTGCCGCTTATACTGCTGATGCAATCGCCTAAGCAATACAGAGCAGTTGTATTTAATGGCAAAAAAAACTAAAGTGGTTTGGGAAAAATAAAAAAAACGGTATACCGTTGGATGATAAAAATAATACTTAAGCAAACAAGAGGAGATAATAATGAACGTAAAAAAAACCTTGCTAAGCGGCGGCTTGATAATTGCCGGCCTGTTGTTAGCCACCACTGCTTCCGCCTACACACCGGAAGAGCAAGAAAAAATGTGTAAAAAACCTAAGTTCACAGATTTGAACCTGACCGAATATACAACGGAACAAACGGAAACCGCCCCGGAAGCCGAGCTGATGTTTAAAGTGCCTGCGTGGACAGATGCCAGTACCATTAAACTGACCGCCAAAAAGCTGCCGCTGGCCTTTTCGGTTGAAAGTAACAGCAGTTTCCACAAAATCAAGGCGAAATTACCGCCAGAATTAACTGGTCAATTTGTCAGGATTAATGTCAGCGCTAAAGCCATGCTGGGCTGCCACAGTGAAGACGGTTGGTTGATTAAGGTCGCCGAGAAAAAATAACTGCTATACCAGAAGGGGTGTAAAACAGCCGTTTTTATACCCCACGCGGGGTGGTTCTGTATGTGTTTGAAGCTGTGAGGCCAAAAGAACCGGCGAAAGCGGTAAAATATGACCGCCTTTTTTTGCGTTAGGTTAATATGGAATGATCAGCCTGGTGAACGGTTATTTGTACACGCAACCACAGAAAAGGCGTATTTTTCGAGACGATCGCAATCGTGCCAAATTAAGCGTAAAGCAAACCCACTTAACAGTTACCTTAATAACAGGCTAGCTAGGCTATGTGTATTTTTCCTGTGTTCTGGCGGTGGCATTATGCTTGAACCAACATCCAAGGCCTAACCACCGTAGCCCACAGCAAAGCATTGGCATCCAGCCATTGCCTTGCCTGGTCATCCGTCACCCTATGGATTTGGCCATTCTTTAGCCACATTTCTACTTGCGTTTTGTTATCAATGGAAAATTGGTAGGCCACTTCCACCAAGTCCAAACCGGTGGCAACACTGATTAAGCTGCCAGTGGCAAAAAAACGCTGCAAGTCAGTCCAAGGCAACTGTGATGTTTCCAAGTTAAGTTTAGCTTTAGCAAGGTCAAGGTCATCGGCGGGGCTATTGTTCATAGGCTAATGGTGGGTTGTTACCGGGCTGTTCGGGGGGGCATAAAAAAACAGGCCGGGGTTATTGGCTAACCCCGGCCTTGCAACACGGCTAAAATTCTCGCCTTAAACTTTTTCAATCGGCTGTTGTTCCAGCAAATAATCCAGCCAAAGGTTGGAGAGCTTTTCTTGCACCGTGTTTTGCCGTAACCGCGCGTTCAAATGCGTAAAATCCACTTTGTCCAAATCTTGGTCTTGGTTATAGCAGGAATAGACAAAATATTCCTTACCTGTTTCAGCATCAATATGTTTACATAAGCACTGGGCACAGATGCCTTTCATCATGCACTGCATCGGCGAGTTAATCGAGCCAATGGCATGTTGCACCTTGCCTAGATACGGTTTAAGGACATTGAAGCGGGCTTCTTTGACCGCCGACATCATGCGGTCGGAGCCAATTACTATCAGGTGATCGACATCGGACAACGGGATGGGTTGCCCGCCGAGTTCGCCTTTGCCATACGCCAGCATACATTCCAAGATATTGCCGACAAAAGATTGGTCTTGCGGACGGGTTGGGGTAATGGCAACTGCCCCAGGCGTGTTGTCCACCGCCCAGATGATAATATCCGATGCGGCTTCAATGTCTTCCGTTTTAAAGACATCTTGGTTGTATTTGTAACCGGCAAAATAAATGACCTTGTTGCCAGCGGCCCGCAAGGCTTTGCCGATAGAGAACAATACCGCGTTGCCCAAGCCACCGCCGATGAGCAGCACCGTTTGGCCGGTCGGTATGTCCGTTGGTGTGCCGGTTACCCCCATCAGCACTAATGGGTCGCCGACTTTCCATGTGGCGCACAGTCGGGAAGATGAACCCATTTCCAATGCAATCAGAGAAATAGTGCCTTTTTCCTTGTCCACTTCGGCACCGGTGAGTGCCAGGCCTTCCGCCGCCAACACTGTGCCTTCGACCACGGGCGCCAAGGCTTCATAGTTTTGTACTCGGTAAAATTGACCGGGATGGAATTTTTCTGCCGCCAGCGGGGCTTTCACCACCACTTCGATAATCGTTGGGGTCAGGCGGTTAATGGCGACAATGCTGGCATGTAAGCGGTTGTCCAACCGGGCGAACAGCTCGCCCAATGCGCCATCACGTTGCGGTTGCTTTGCCGGGTCGAGTGTTGACAGTTCTTGTTCAAACAATTGGACTACAAACGGATAACCGTTTTTCGCGCTAGCCATAGCCTTAACCACGTTGCCTGCGTAAACAGGATGGTTGTCGCCATAAAAGCTGATGAATTTACCATCATTTTGGTAAGAGGTCAGTGGTGCGGGTCGGCCCAATTTGGGTGTGGTTTCATCGTGCATGGCTTGCAGCACCATACCATCACTTGTCCGTTGTGGTTCGTAGCGTTGGAAAAACCATTTGTCCATGACAAAGGTGTCCGGGTATTCGCTTTGATAAATGGTGTTGGGCGATGTGCCTGCGGCGATGTATAGGCCACGCAATGGCACGCTGACCACCTGCCCGGAGGTGTTCCAGCGGCCATTGTCCGCCACCAGTTTGTCAAACTCAACTGCCGCCAAATGGCCAAATTCATCGGCAATAGCTGCTTTTGGGCTCATGCCTTCCGCCAAGGCTATGCCTTCTTCCAAGGCTTCGGATATTTCCTCATGGTTTTGCCGATAAGCGGGCGCATCTTTCATGCCTTTTCGGTAAAACAGAGTCACGCCGCCCCACGCTTCAACCAATGGCTGGAAGTTAGGCGCTTCGCCAGCGGCTTCAGCCCGTTCGCGTTCGGCAACAATGGCGGCACCGTGGGCCAAGAATTCATTTAAGATAATGGTTTCTTCGGTGTCATAACGTTTGCGGACAGTGGCTTCCCCATAGCGGCTGACTAATGTGTTATAGCGGTGCAGGATTTTTTCCACTTGCAGCGGGTAATAAGCCATCAGTTCAGTCGCGGTATCAATGGCAGTCAAGCCGCCGCCGATCACTCCGGCTGGCAAACGCACTTGCAGGTTAGCTAAGGAGGACATTTTGGCGGCACCGGTCAATTGCAGCGACATCAAAAAATCCGATGCCTTGCGGATACCGCGCATTAGGTTGTTTTTTAGGTCAATAATGGTGGGCTGGCCCGCACCGGAGGCGATGCAGATATGGTCAAAGCCCATGTCCCAAGCGTCCTCAATGGTCAGTGTGCCACCAAAGCGCACACCGCCATAAGCACGGAAAGCTTGCCTGCGCAGCAAAGTCAAATAAATGACTTTTAAAAAGTTTTTGTCCCAGCGCACGGTGATGCCGTATTCCGCCACACCACCAAAGCCAGCCAAAATACGCTTGTCTAATGCTTCATAAAGCTCATTAAAGTCGGCAATCGGTTCGGGCAGGTGGTTACTGTCGCCAGTCAACTCAACCGGTAGTGGTTCAAGTTTTAAGCCGTCAATACCCGCCACCGCAAAACCTTCGTTCAGCAGGTAATGGCTCATGGTGTAACCTGCCGGCCCCATGCCCACTACTAATGCGTTTTTGCCGTTATAAGGCAACATGACGGGTTGTTTCACATTAAGCGGGTTCCAGCGTGTCAGCAGGCTGTAAATTTCAAAGCCGTAGGGCATAAACAGTACATCAGTCAATACGTTGGTTTCAATTTGCGGTATGTTGACCGGGTCGGTTTTCTGGTAAATGCAGCCTTTCATGCATTCGTTGCAAATCCGGTGGCCTGTGCCAGGGCACATGGGGTTGTCAATCATGATGATTGCCAAGGCGCCAATATTATCGCCGCCCCGTTTGACCAAATGCATTTCGGAAATTTTTTCATCCAGCGGGCAGCCAATGGTGGTTACACCCAAGGGGTCAGTTTTAAAGGTATTGTTTTTTTTGTTACGCATCCCTTTTGAGCAGGAGTCGGTGTCGCGCTCGTGGCAATAAATGCAGTGGTTGACTTCAGACAGCACTTGGCGTTCGTTATAACGCGGGTCGGTCAGCTTAAAGCCGTCACGGCGGCGGCGATGTGCCAATTCACCCATCCACGCGGTAAATTCACCACGGTCTACCGTGTCGTGTGCAACCAAATTGTCAAAATCACGTTTTTCTGGGAATTTAAAACTTAGCCAGTCACTGACAATATCGTTGTCTTGCTGGGCGACAAAGCTCCAGCGTTGCACAATATCCATTAATCCTGCCACTAATTCGCTATTATCATTGCTGGCAAGCAGGGTTTTAAACTCTTCGGCGGCAGTGGCGTGTGCGGCCAGTTTATTGCGGATAGTCGCCACTTGTCCGTCGGCATTGGCGAGGTCACTGGCTTTGCCTTTGGCAATGTTTTTGTAATGGCTGGACAGCAAGCCAATGGCTGCACCGGCACGGGCGACGCGGCGTTCGGCATCTTCATCCTGATTGGCTTCAGCAAAGCCGGCCTCAATCAGCAAGTCAAAACGGCTCAGTATATCGGGGATAGGCCAGTCGCTGGTGCTTTGTCCTTTAAAAACGACGCCTAATTTATCCACCACTTCATTTTTATAAGTAAAAATGCTGTCCATTTCATCTTTGATGTGTGCTGCTTGGGCTTGGTGCGATGCGGACACATTGAACAGCTGGGCAACAAACTGCCCCACAAAAGGCCCCATTGCCACCAGCAATGCCGATTGTTGTTCGGGGGACATTCCAACGCCTTGGTTTTGCCGGTAGGCGGCAAATTGTTCAAATAGCCCGGTATCATGGTGTTTGACGGACTCATCAAATACCGTAGACAACAATTGCAATTTTGCCGCATCGTATAAGTCGGCGTAAGAAAAGTTGGCGATTCCAAGGGGTAGGCTGTTTGCTTGCATAGTATTAAATGACTCAGAGCTGCCGATACAGGCAAAAAACAAGAACCTGTGCCGCTAAGCTGGATGAAAAGGATGGTTAAGCAGGTTATTTTATTTAAATGCGGCGGTTTTTGCCACTGGTTATCTGCTACTTTTATAGCAGCATAAGGTCTTTCAGCGAACAATCATAATGGTTCCGCATAACTCCGGCACTGAACTGTCAACAGTGGCGCAACACACATAATTGTCAGGAACACATGAGTCGGCATTGGGCAAATAGGCGTCAAAGGTTTGCGTTGCTCATCACTGTTACTTTAAGACTTGAACCGCTTGTTTTCATCCTTAAGGTTAAAGCAGCCAGCTTTAGCCGAGTTAGATTATGGGGTAGCTCGAAAACTGCTGATTTTATGAAAAAGGGAATTCTAAGCTATTGATTTACTATTACGTCAATTTTGTAAAATGAGGTTTATCGAAGTTCCCTTGGTTATGTTGACGTTTCATCTCAACCATAAAAGCACGGAGGTAAATGACAGCATAACCATGTAATTGATGGTTTTTTTCATATCTTGTGGCAATTCTATGGTAATGTTTAAGCTTGCCAAAAAGTCATTCGACAGCGTGTTGCTCCTTATAATGCCAATAATTGCACACTATTTTTTTCTTTCCGGTTTGATTTGGGTGGAATGACAGCTTTTATGCCGCTGCATTTTAACCAGAAGCCATCAAGTTGTCGGTGTCGTAGACCTTGTCCGCCAGGACGGCCGGGGCATTGACGTTTTCCAGCAAGGGCATCGCTTGCTGGCATCCGGCCTTCTCGCCACCTGTTAGGATGAATTTGACCAACATGCCCAAGGCATCGCAGAACGCAAGTATCTTACAGCCAAACCAACCTTTGGAGCGCTACTGTGCCTCATTCTCGGCAGAGCTGTTTGCCTCCCAAGCAAGTGTCCTAACCACCGATCCATCCATAGCACCATCCTGTAAACCAGCCTGTTCAGCGAAATGGCTGAAGAGCTTCCCGGACACGCCATTGGCACACCAACGTAAAAAAGTTTTGAAGATGCTGTTCCATCTGCCATGCGTCGGCGGCAAAAGCCGCCAATGCGACCCCGAACACAATAGCCACAAGCAGGCACTAACAAAACGTCTGCAAGTCTCCGGTGACCCAACATGAAGGCCTGGCAATTTCCTTAAGCTTGCCAATAACTCCTCCAACTCCAAATCACTTATATTTATCCGGTTCATGCCAGCCAAAAAGGTTAGGTCTACCTGATTGGTGAATCGTCAACAGAACCTAGGGTAAGGTTAAAAAATTGTAATTTGGGCAAGAATATTGCTTCGACTTGGTTATGTGGTAAATTTAAAGCTTGAGATTAATTATTGGTAATTTTGTCGGCACTTTAAATTTTTTTCACCGAAAAGAAGGGAATTGATGATTTTTTAATTCCCGAATAGACGCATGTCACTACTTTACGGCAATTCATTCGTACCATAAAACTGGGTAAAGCCAGGAAAACCCGTTATTCTGTTCCAATAGCTTGCTAAGATTAAAACGCCTCTGATGGTTAGCTGGCATTGGTTTCGTGTATTTTTCCCGCTAGCTGAGAGTAGAACCTATAAACAACTTGTAAGTAAAAAACTCATTGCCTGATTAGCCTTAAAAAAAATTTACCTATCAATGCCAAATATTTTATTTAATACTCCCATCTGAGCAAAAAACGGTATACTTTTTAACCGTTAACGTCTTGTAATCATAAGGCTTCTGGCTATTTTTAGAGTTATGCCTTTTCAGAAAAAAACGGGAGCAATAACCTAATAATTAGTACGCTGAGTTAGGGCAATTGCCGTTTAAGGACATTTTTAAACATTCACCATTTAAATTACATTTGCAAAAAAAAGCACATAATTCACCTCTTATTATCCACAAAAGCTTAATCATTAAGCCACTTATTGGATTAATTATCTCTGTTATAATGAAAGCTATTGCTGTTGCAATTGCCTCGCGTATTTTCTCCTTATTAAATACGTTCTTAAGGTTCATTTTTAATTCACAAAGCACGCGACAAAGCTCAGCTCTTTTTTTAATGGTTAGTGAGCTGTAAATGCTATCTTTTGCACATTTTATTATAGAAGAAACGTCGCCATTATTTATTTTTCTTGCTAATGGGCTTCTTTTTTTTCTAATTATGTTTTTTGAGGATTTAATTAGTTTTTTCTGGTCGTAAAGAATATCAATATATCTGTCAATTTTTAATTGTGATACGGTATGTGGCGTTGACACTGTAAATCTCCATTGATAAAATTAAGTAAAAACCACGCCGAACAAAGCACCAAAAATTAATGAAGCTAAAATATATCTAATTTTATTTTTCGGTAGAACTTTGCTGTTAGACATTAAAGCTAAATTTGTTATAAATGTAATTGAAATTACGATATCTGCTGCAATTATATTATTTTCAACAAAAGTTACAAGCAAAAAACCAATTATTCCTACAACTAATCTTTCAAACAAATTTATATTATTAATTTTGTTCATTTTCAGTACCTACAAAAAAGTTAGCCTGTCAAAATATATCTAAATATATACGCTATGCAAAGCCATTAAAAGGCTGTTAACCATCAAAACTTGTCCCAATAGACAAGGAGATTATATTGCATGCTTTGAATTAATCGATTTTCTGTCACAAGACATGCATAACTCAATGATTTTAAAAGCAGGAAAATTGATTTTTGAATTAATTCAGAGCTTCCTTAGGTGAACCCCAATTTAAATTTAGTGACAAAAAAGCAAACATTACATCTCGTTGAAATTTTCCGCTATGCCTTCGGCTTTAACAGAGAAATATTTATTTAATTACTTGATGCTTCATTAGTTGAATAAACATTTGTTAATGTAACCGAAGTGTTACCCTTAAAAAGGGATGTTGCCACTGAAAAATTTCTATTGTTTATTCTGTTATATGTATATTCAATTGGAAAGATTAATCGGCCTGGCGTCTCAGGAAAGCGGGAATGTCCAGCCCTTCATAATCCCTATCCTGTTTAGGCTTAACGCCAAAATTGTCAGGTTTGTTGGCATTGCCTTCGGGGGTCTCCCTACGCATGCCCACGTTTTTGTCCAGGCCATCAGTATAGTTGCCCTGGTGAGTCCGTAATGACCGGATTTGGGCCATTGCCATGGTGGCTGGTGGGGTGCCCATGCCAGTGGCGACAACAGTCACCTTAATATCTTCGCCCAAGTTGGGGTCAATGGCGGTGCCGATTTTGATAATGGCATCTTCAGAGGCAAATTCATGGACGATGCTGCCCACTTCATTAAATTCTGAAATGCGCATGTCCGCTGCTGAAATGTTGACTAATATGCCACGCGCACCCTGTAGGTTAATGTCTTCCAGTAATGGGCAGCGAATGGCCTGTTCCGCTGCCTCACGGGCGCGGTTGTCACCCGATGCCGAGCCTGAACCCATAATTGCGGCCCCCATGCTGCTCATGACTGTTTTGACATCGGCAAAGTCAACGTTGATCAAACCTGGATGGACGATTAATTCGGTGATGCCCTGTACTGCATCCAGCAGCACATCGTTGGCGGCTTTAAATGCCTCCAGCAACGACACTTCGCCTAACACGGGCAGCAGTTTCTGGTTGGGTATGGTGATCAGTGAGTCCACATATTTTTCCAATTCTATGATGCCTTGTTCGGCAACCTGCATTTTCTTTTTACCTTCAAACTGAAACGGTTTGGTGACCACTGCAACCGTCAAGATGCCCATTTCTTTGGCAATTTCGGCAATAACTGGTATTGCCCCAGTTCCTGTGCCACCGCCCATACCGGCGGTCAAAAACACCATGTCTGCGCCTTGCAGAACTTCTTTGATGCGATCCTTGTTTTCCAACGCTGCTTCCCTGCCGATTTCAGGGTTGGTGCCTGCGCCTAGCCCCTTGGTCAATTCTATGCCGAGTTGGATGATGGTGCTGACGCTCAGTTTGCGTAATGCTTGGGCGTCGGTGTTGGCGCAAATAAATTCCACACCTTCAATTTTATGGCCTAGCATGTGATCAACCGCATTGCCGCCGCCACCGCCGACACCAATAACTTTAATAACGGCAGTCTCACTAAACATATCTGCTAATTCAAATTTCATTTTCGCTGCCCCTATAGACAAATACAGAATAATAATCGTTATATTTTGACAAAACTTTATAGTTTTACTGGGTTATTGTTTTTTTTCGGGAATTTTTGTAGCCAATTGTATATCAACTAAGCCATTAAAGATTGCCCTGTAACCAATTTTTTATTTTTTCAAACAGATTGCTAGTCCCAGCATCAGTGATATTGCCTGCTTGGTGTTCTTTGCCGTACAGCAATAGCCCTACGGCAGTTGAATAAATAGGGTTTTTTACCACTTCCGACAACCCCATGACGTGTTCGGGGCCACCGACCCGAACGGATTTATGCAAAATTTCTTCCGCCAATTCAACCAGGCCTTTTACTTTTGAACTGCCCCCCGTTAATACTATACCACCTCGAATCATGGACTTGAGACCGCTATGTTGCAGTTCTTCTTCCACCAACACCAACAGTTCCGCATAACGTGGTTCGATGATTTCCGATAAGCTTTGCGTGGATATCTTACGGGGCGCACGGTCACCAATGCTGGGTACTTCAATGACACCATCCACAGCAGCCATTTGGGTCAATGCGCAAGCATGTTTGCGCTTGATTTCTTCGGCATTTGCGGTTGGTGTCCGCAAGGCGACCGCTATATCGTTAGTGACTTGGTCGCCCGCAATCGGGATCACAGCGGTGTGTTTGAGGCCACCTTCGACATAAATGGCGATGTCGGTGGTGCCGCCCCCTATATCAATCAGGCACACCCCCAAATCTTTTTCATCTTCGGTCAATACCGAGTAACACGAAGCCAATTGTTCGAGCACAATATCATCCACCAGCAGATTACAGCGCCGAATACAATTGGTGATGTTTTGCAAGGCACTGACGTTGCCGGTCACTATATGCACCTTGGCTTCCAAACGGATGCCAGACATGCCAATAGGGTCTTTGATGCCTTCCTGCTGGTCGATGACAAATTTTTGTGGCAGGATATGCAAAATGCGTTGGTCTGCTGGTATGGCAATGGCTCTTGCGGAATCAATCACCCGGTCAATATCGTATTGTGTGACTTCGCCTTTGTCTTTAATTGCCACTATGCCGTGTGAGTTGAGGCTTTTTATATGGCTGCCGGCAATGCCCGCGAATACAGATTTTATTTGGCAGCCGGCCATCAGTTCCGCTTCTTCGACCGCTTTTTGGATGGATTGTACCGTTGATTCCAAGTTGACGACTACGCCCCGTTTCAGCCCTTTTGATGGGCAAGTACCCAGGCCAATCACTTCTATGCTGCCATTGGCATTGACTTCCCCTACAAGGGCGGCAACTTTGGAAGTGCCTATGTCGAGTCCAACGATTAAATTTCGTTCTGCTTTTTTTGCCATTTCATTCACTCTGCCAATTATGTCGCGTGCTTTTATAGGTAGCGGTAGTTTATTGGTCGGGTTGTTTATATTTTAGCCCGTCCGCTGAAGAAGGCTACCCTTTAAGATATTTACGGTGTTGCCAAACCCTCATGCGGATTACTCGTGTTTACAACCGCTATTTGCGTTCCCGGTTTCCAAACTACTGCATAGCCATTTGGATAACGCAGGTCAACCGTAGCCATTGCTGCAATTTTAGAAGGTTCTAGTTTCGTCAAGGATTTTAAAAACCGATGTAATTTTTTCAGTTGTTCGGCACGCCCCAATTGTATTGCCAGACCGTTGGCCAGTTTAATCCGCCATGCTCCGCGTCCATTGATCCTGAATTCGGTCAAGCTCATGGATTGGTCTGCCAAAGTGGTTTTAATGCCTTGCATGGTTTCCAGCACTTTTAGTTGTTGTTGTTTTGGTCCATCAACAAGGGTCAACCCCAAAAAAGGCGTCATATCATTCGGAGTGAAGACATCACCGTTTTCGGTAATGAGGCTTTTTTCACCCCAACGGGAATAGGCCATTTTTTCAATTACTTGGATAGCAATTGTGTCCGGCCAGATTCTTGTTACGCTGACCGATTCAATCCACGGCAAGGTGCTTATGGCTTGCCGTATGGATTGCACATTGGCCTCCCAAAAACCTGCAGCCAATTGCGGCTGTAACACGTCTTGAAGGTCTTTTTTTGTCAAGTATTGAAAATAGCCCTCTACTCTAACATACCTTATGGGCGAAGAAGCCATTTGTAATGGTGGCAAGTGGTGCAACAATTTGTAACCCAGTACGCCCAGCAATGCCAACCATAACATTATCCAAAGCCCTTTTTTTACCAACCACATAAACTGCCATTAATCCGTTACGCTAAGTGTTGCTGCTATTAGGCAAGCTGCTTGCCAATATTCGCCAAACCAATTCTGCAAAGCTGATGCCCGCGTGTTTTGCCGCCATAGGCACTAGGCTATGATCAGTCATGCCGGGGACGGTATTGATTTCAATCAATTGATATTGTCCGTTATTATCAATAAACACATCCACGCGCGCCCAGCCCTTTACGCCAATGACCTGTCCAGCTGTTTCCGCCAATATTTGCAAGCTTTGTTCTTGGCTGGTGCTTAAGCCACAAGGACAATGGTATTGGGTGGTGTTGGCAAGGTATTTGGCTTCGTAATCATAGAACGCATTAGGGGTTTTCAAGCAGATCACCGGCAATGCTTTACCGTGCAATAGCGCCACCGTGTATTCTTTGCCTTGTACCCAGCTTTCGGCATAAACATCGCAGTGATATTGGGCGGCAACCTCGAATGCCTGTAACAATTCGCTTCGGTTTGTGGCTTTGCTCATACCAATGCTGGAGCCTTCTAGGGCAGGCTTGACAATGACCGGAAAGCCAAGCTTGCAGATACAGCTGTCAATATCGGCGGCATTTTTTAAAAGCACCCAAGGTGGTGTGACCAATCCGTAGCCTTGCCAACAGAGTTTGCTGCGTAGCTTGTCCATGCTTAGGGCCGAGGCCAGTACACCACTGCCCGTGTAGGGTATGCCCAGTACATCCAATACGCCTTGTAACACACCATCTTCGCCGCCACGGCCGTGGATAATGTTAAACACACGGTCAATTTGCAAGCCTGCCAAGGCATCGATCGGGCTGCCGGTGACATCTACCGCCAGGGCATCAACGCCTTGGCTGAGCAATGCGTTAAAGACCGCATTGCCACTGCGTAGCGAGACCGCCCGTTCAGCCGATGCCCCGCCCATCATGACTGCTACCCGGCCAAATTGTTTTGGATCATTCATGATCAAGCCTCATTTTTCGCCTCTTCGCCTACCATACACACTTCAGTTTGCAACAAAATGCCCTTTTTTTCGTTAACTTGACATTTTATAAAAGCAATCAGCTGTTCAATGTCGGTGGCTGTGGCTTTGCCCGTGTTAATTATAAAGTTGGCGTGTTTTTCAGATACACAAGCCCCACCTAAACAGTAGCCTTTCAAGCCCAATTCTTCAATCAGTTTTGCGGCATATTGTCCGGGCGGGTTGATGAACACCGAACCACAACTAGGTTGGTTGGTGGGTTGGGTTTTGCTGCGCTGCTCCAACAAACTTTTTATTTTTTTTATGCTTTCAGCGGCATCACCGGGTTGTAATTGCAAATTGGCAGCCAAAAACCATTCGTCCTCAAAGCCTTTGGCAGAGCGGTAGCTGATTTTAAAATCAGTCGGCTGGCGCACAGTCACGATGCCATTGACGGCTAACATTTCCACACGGTTGACAATAGGCCAGGTTTCACCGCCAAACGCGCCTGCGTTCATTTTCAATGCACCGCCCATTGTCCCTGGAATGCCAGCAAGAAATTCTGCGCCTGCTAACCCTAGTTCGCTGCAAAAACGTGCAACATGGGCGCAGGGTACGCCTGCCTCAACATAAACGGTGTCGTCTTCGACAATAGTCATTTGTTTTAAACGGCCTTTAGTGTTAATGACTGTGCCACGGATGCCGCCATCCCTAACCAATAAGTTGCTGCCTAGCCCCATCCAAAATATCGGCTCATTCGTTGGCAGTAGTTTTATAAACTCAATCAAATCGTTTTTGTCAAAGGGGATGTATAGGCGGTCGGCCTTACCACCCACTCGCCAACTGGTGTATTTCGCCAATATTTCATCCAGCAACAGTTGCCCTTTCACGGCTAGTCCGCCAAAGCTTCTGTCAATAACTTTGGCAGTTGCGTGGCAATTTGCCCGACATTGCCGGCACCGAGCGTCAAAACCACGTCATCGGCTTTCAATATACTAACCAAAATTTTCGGCAATTCGTCCCAGCTTTCTATAAACACTGGATCAACTTGACCGCGTACCCGTATCGCCCGGCTCAGTGCCCGCCCATCGGCACCCGGGATAGCCGTTTCCCCAGCGGAATAGACTTCCGATAATATCAGCACATCTACGTGGGACAGCACATGGACAAAATCTTCAAACAAGTCACGAGTCCTGGTATAGCGGTGAGGTTGAAAAATAACGACAGCGCGGCGGTTTGGCCATGCCTGGCGCATAGCTTCAAAAGTGGCGGCCATTTCGCGTGGGTGATGCCCGTAGTCATCAACTAAAGTCACCTTGCCTTCGGCCAAAGGCACATCGCCGTTGACTTGAAAACGTCGGCCAACACCGGTAAATGCGAGCAGGCTCCGCTTAATGGCGGCATCGGTAACATTTATTTTGGTTGCGACGGCAATAGCAGCCAGCGCGTTCAGCATATTGTGCCAGCCAGGCATGTTCAAGGTCACTGCCAATGGTTGGTTGCCCCGGCGAATGACAGTAAATGAAGTTTGCATGCCTTGTTGGTGGACATCAACAGCACGGACATCAGCGTCTGGATGGACACCGTAAGTCATTATTGGTTTGGATATATGCGGTAATATGGCTTGTACGCCTTCATCATCCAGGCATAACACCGCCAAGCCATAAAAAGGCAGATGATGCAAAAACTCCAAAAAAGTCTCTTTTAATCGCTGATAGCAATTTTGGTAGGTGGCCATGTGGTCTTGGTCGATGTTCGTGACAATGGCGATCATGGGCTGCAAATACAAAAATGAGGCGTCGCTTTCATCGGCTTCCGCCACCAGATAATTGCTTAAACCTAGCTTGGCATTGCTACCGGCACTGTTCAATCGGCCACCAATGACAAAAGTGGGGTCTAAGCCACCCTCCGCCAAGAGGCTGGCAGTTAGGCTGGTTGTAGTGGTTTTACCGTGCGTACCGGCAACCGCTATACCGAAACGAAAACGCATCAGCTCCGCCAGCATCTCTGCACGAGGGATGATGGGAATGCGTTTTATGGCGGCCTCTTCCACTTCCACGTTAGTATGGTCAACCGCACTAGAGACTACCACCACATCAGCCTCGGTGATATTTTCACGCCGATGGCCAATGTGGATGACCACCCCTAAGTCCGCCAAGCGTTGCGTGACAGGGCTGTCTTTGATGTCCGAACCTGAGACCTGGTAGCCTAAATTGGCCAAAACTTCGGCAATGCCGCTCATACCCGTGCCGCCAATCCCTACAAAATGGATATGGTCGATGTTGCCCAGCACTGCGGCGATCAAGCGGGTCGATAGGGTGTTTTTTGGAAAATTCATGCACTTGCCTCCGCTATACATGCCGCCGCCACTGCTGCAGTGGCGTCCAATCGGGCGCATCGTTGGGCCGCTTGAGACATTGCCGCCAAGTTTTCCCGCACCGCTTGTATTTGTGTAACTATATGGTGTGTGTCCAAGTCTTTTTGTAATATTGTCACGCTAGCATTGGTGCTGCCCAAGAATTGCGCATTGGCTGCCTGATGGTCGTCAATGGCATTGGGCAGTGGAATGAAAATAGCCGGAACGCCCATGGCAGCGACTTCGCTGACCGTCATTGCCCCAGCACGGCAGATGACCAAATCGGCCCATTGGTACGCTGCTGCCATGTCGGTGATAAAAGCCTGCACCTCGGCATCTACTGACAATTCCGCATAGCGTTGGGTCACTTGTTGCTGCATCACAGCCCCCGTTTGGTGTTTGACCACGGCATCTTTGATTTGTGCCAGTGCCTCAGGCAGTGCATTGTTGAGTGCTTGGGCACCTTGGCTACCGCCCACCACCAAGATATTTAAGCCGCTATGGTTAGTTTTTATGGCAGCTAATCCAGCTTGTAGCATAAATTGTTTACGCAGCGGGTTGCCGGTGCATTGGGCATTTACACTTTTTTTAAAGCTGTCAGGAAATGCTTCCAGTACCCGTTGCGCAAATTTGGCCAGCCAACGGTTAGTGGTGCCGGGTACGCGATTTTGCTCATGGATGACCAAGGGAATGCCCAGTAATTTCGCCATCAAACCACCGGGCCCTGCAACAAAGCCGCCCATGCCCAATACTACGTTAGGTTTGCGTTGGCGCAGCACTGCCCAAGCTTGCATGCATGCTTGCAGCAATAAAAACACCGCTGTTAGCTTCGCCGCCAAGCCCTTGCCCCTTACCCCCGCCACCGGCAGCCAATCCATGGCAATGCCTTGTTCGGGCACCACCTTGCTTTCTAGCCCTTTGCGCGTCCCTAGCCAGCTGACTTGCCAGTCCTGATCAATTAAATATTCGGCGACGGCGAGTGCGGGGAACACATGCCCGCCAGTTCCTCCCGCCATAATAATTATCGATTTGCCCATGCCCCGAACCTCTTTTTAGGCGAACTGGCGTTAAGTTCGGCAGTTTCGCTATGCACACGAAATAATAATGCCACTGCACAGCACATTATCATCATGCTGCTGCCACCGTAACTCATTAGTGGCAAAGTTAAGCCTTTGGTTGGCAAAACACCCATGTTCACGCCAATGTTGACGAAAGCTTGAAAGCCAAACCATACCCCCAAACCATAGGCAATATAGGCAGAAAAGTTCTGCCCTGCCAATTCAGCCGCTTTGGCGATGGTAAAAGCACGCCAAACCAATGCGGCAAACAGAGTGATTACGGTCAGTACGCCTACAAACCCGAGTTCTTCACCGATGACCGCAAACAAAAAATCAGTATGTGCTTCCGGCAAATAAGACAGCTTTTGTACCCCGCTCCCCAAGCCTACCCCTGACCATTCGCCGCGACCAAAGGAGATCAGGGCATTAGATAATTGGAAGTCACTGCCCTTTACATCATCCCAAGGGTCAGTAAAACTGGCGACCCGTAACATTCGGTAGGGCTTGGCGATCACCATCAATGTTGCTGCGGCACCAAGTATCAAAAATAAAATAATAAATTGCGAAAGCTGCGCTCCTGCCAAAAACATGATGCCCATTGCGATGATGACAATTACTACGGAAGAGCCAAAATCGGGTTCCAGCAGCAATAAACCGCAAGCAATACCAATCAATAGCAGGGGTTTTATCAGGCTAAAAGCTGATTTGCGGATAGACTGATGATGACGCGTCACATATCCCGCCATATAGATCACGGAAAAAAACTTCACAAGTTCTGAAACCTGTATATTTTGGCCGAAAATTTGTAGCCAGCGTCTACTATGGTGGCTTTCAAAACCAAAATGTTTGTTCAAAACCAATGCCAACAAGAGCAAACCTAGAATAAATAGCCAGCTTCCGCGCCTTTCCCACTTCCGCATAGGGGTGTTGGCAATATAAAAACCCAATAGCACACCTAGCCCAATATGGATTAATTGCTTGACTATCTCATGCTGCAACGGGGCGGCAAATAGTGGATCAAATAGGCTGCCGTCTTCTTTGCTGACTGCCCAATGCAATGAGGAAGACGCTACCATGACAAACCCCAGCAGGACTATAAAGGCAATGATTAATGCCAGCAGGCCATCAAAATGAAAAGCTTCTTTATGTGCAGGTTTTATGTATCGGCTCATCGGGCAAGCTCCATGACGGCTTTGACAAATTTATTGCCGCGATCTTGATAGTTTTTGAATTGGTCCAAACTCGCGCAAGCAGGTGATAACAGCACGCTATCACCTTTTTTTGCCAATGAGGCGGCAATTTTTACCGCCTCATTCATGTTACTGGCGGAATAGACGGGCACACAACCGGCCAAGGCTTGCTCTATCAAAGGTGCATCCTTGCCTATTAAAACCACACTTTTGGCTTTGGCGCAGACCACTGGTCTGAGTTCGTTCATATCTGCGCCTTTGGCTTCGCCACCGGCAATCAGGATAACCTTATCCTGGTAACCATCCAATGCAGCAACACAAGCGCCAATATTGGTTGCCTTGGAGTCGTTTATCCAAGTGACGCCACGGATATCAGCGACTTTTTGCATCCGGTGTTCCAAGCCTTTAAAGGTACGCAAGGCATTGCACATGGCTTGTCTGTCCAAGCCCACTGCCGAACCCAAGGCCAATGCCGCCAAGGCATTGGCGGCATTGTGGCGGCCTTCTAACGGTAGCGAGGCTAATGGCATCAATGGCGTTGTACCTTGCATCAGGTATTCTGCATCACCCTGCCAGGCAAGGTGGAAATCGGCAGGCTTTTTAATGGAGAATGTCAGCGTATTTCGCCCCGGCTGTTGCATGGCTGCCACTAAGGAGTCATCAGCATTTATGACCATTGCACCATTGCCGTTGAATATCCGTTGTTTCTGTTCGGCATAATCCGCTATGCTGCTATGTCTGTCCAGATGGTCGGCACTGATGTTTAACACCGTTGCAGCGGCGGCGTTTAATGCGGAGGTGCGTTCCAGTTGAAAGCTAGATAATTCTATTACATAAAGTTGCGCTTGTTGGTTGAGCAAATCTAATGCCGGTATGCCCAGATTGCCGCCAATAGCCACCCGTAAACCTGCCGCCGCCGCCATTTCACCCAGCATCGTGGTTACGGTGCTTTTACCATTGGAACCGGTCACGCCGATTATTGGCACGTCGTCCGAACAGGCGAACAAGTCAATGTCGCTGACGATTTTGGTGCCGTTGGCGATGGCTTTAATGATGGCTTTTTCGTTTAATGCAATTCCGGGGCTTACCACCAGATGGCTGGACACTTTAAATGCGGGTTCATCGAAACCGCCGGTGAACACCGGCGTGTCCGGCATCATTTCAAAAAACTCGTTCAATAGCGGGGGGCTAGGACGGCTATCGGTAATGGCAAACTGAAATCCCAGCTTGCGTAAAAAATGGGCTACAGAAATGCCGGTGCTGCCTATGCCCACCACCAGAACTTTAGAGGTTTGGGGGTCAAGGGCAAAATGCCCTTTTAAATTTTGTAGGATGGTCTTGGTGTCCATGCTTACCTCAGCTTAAGTGTGGCGAGGCCAATCAGCACCAATATGATGGTGATGATCCAAAACCGAACAATGACACGTGGCTCGGGCCAGCCTTTCAATTCGAAATGATGATGGATGGGGGCCATTTTAAATACCCGTTTGCCGGTGGTTTTGAAGGACACCACTTGGATAATTACCGACAAGGTTTCCATCACAAACACACCCCCCATAATGACCAGCACAATTTCTTGTCGCACCAATACCGCCAGCACGCCTAAGGCTGCTCCCAGTGCCAAGGCACCGACATCCCCCATAAACACCATGGCAGGATAGGTGTTAAACCATAAAAACCCCAGCCCTGCGCCGATTAACGCTGCACAAAAAACAATCAGCTCGCCTGCATTAGGTAAGTAAGGGATTGATAAATATTCGGAAAAGGCCGCATGGCCAGACAGATACGCAAACACACCCAACCCCGCAGCCACCATTACCGCCGGCATAATGGCAAGGCCATCCAAGCCATCGGTCAGATTGACAGCGTTGCTGGTGCCGACAATCACAAAATAAGTTAACACCACATACATCCAGCCCATATCAATCATGACATCTTTAAAAAAAGGCAGGATCAATTGGGTTTCAGCAGGTAATACGGCAGTTTTGTAAAGGAACACCGCCGCCATCATACCAATCAGGGACTGCCCTAGGTATTTTGCCTTTGCCGATAAGCCGTCGCTGTTGCGTTTGATGACTTTTTTATAGTCATCTAAAAAGCCGATGACACCATAACCTAATGTCACCAGCAAGATGACCCATATATAACGGTTGCTTAGATCAGCCCAAAGTAACGTGCTTAAGGCGATGGCAACTAAAATCAAAGCACCGCCCATGGTTGGCGTGCCTGATTTTTGATAATGGGACTGGGGGCCTAATTCGCGGATGCTTTGGCCTATTTTTTTGACGCTGAGCTTGTCAATCATCATGGGGCCAATCCATAAAGAAATGCCCAAGGATGTCAGTACGCTTAGGATGGCGCGGAAAGTCAAGTAATGGAACACTCTAAAGCCGCCATCAAAACGCATTAAGTATTCTGTTAAATAAAGTAACATGGTTTACATCCTGAAATTATCCACCAGAGCGGCCACCACATTTTCCATGCGTTGCGCTCTTGAACCTTTTATTAAAATTGTCTCCTTGCCGGTGATTTCTTGTTTTAATTCGGCAATCAAAGCATCTTGGTCAAGGTAATGGCTTGCCCCAGGGCCAAAAGCAGCCACGGTATGCCGACAATCCTCCCCTACCGCAAAGATACGTTTCACACCACTGGCTTTAATCAGTGGTGCCAGTGCTGCGTGCAATTTGGCACTGTCTTCCCCTAGTTCACCGAACATGCCTAACACTAACCAAGGCTGCCCCGGGCAACCGGCCAACACATCAAGGCCGGCTTTCAGCGAAGCGGCGTTAGCGTTATAGGTGTCATCAATAATGAGGTTGCCAAGACGGCCTATTAATGGTTGCAGCCGCCCCGTCACGCATTTGACATGGGTCAAGCCTTCAGCAACTTGCTCAAGGCTTAATCCTAAAGCCAATGCCGCCGCCGCCGCCGCTAAGGCATTCATCACATTGTGCTTGCCTGCCAGCGGCAAATGGATGGTTATCTCGCCTTGCGGGCAAACCAGCCGAAAGCGGGTTAAAAGCGCGTTGTTGCTGATTTCGTAGTGTATATTCGATGCATAGATATCGGCCTTGCTTTCTATGCCAAATGACAAGGTTTTTCTTGCTCCAGCCAAGTTCTTCCAATAGTTAAAATAGTGGTCGCCGTAGTTAATGACCGCTATACCTTGTGGCTTAAGCGTTTGTATGATCTCACCTTTGGCTTGGGCAACACCGTCAAGGCTGCCAAAGCCTTGCAAATGTGCAGCACCGGCATTATTTAAAATCACTACGTCAGAATTTGTATACTTACTGGTGTGAGCTATTTCCCCAAGGTGGTTGGCACCCATTTCAATGACGGCATAGCGATGCGAATCTTGTATGCGCATTAAGGTGAGGGGCACGCCAATGTCGTTATTCAGGTTGCCTTGAGTAAATATGGTGCTGCCAGCAGTGGCTAAAATGGCTGCTGTCATTTCCTTAACGGTCGTTTTGCCGTTGCTGCCGGTGATGCCCACCACCTGGACACAGGCCTTGTTGCGCCATGCACCCGCTATTTGTGCCAATGCCAGGCGGGTGTCAGCCACCACGATGTGGGGTATGTCGGCATGGGCTCCGGCGTGGACAATGGCTGCATGGGCGCCTGATTGCTGGGCTTGGCAGACAAAGTCATTGCCGTCAAAAAACTCACCCTTGATGGCAATATAGAGCTGTCCTGGTTGAAGGGTGCGCGTATCAATGCCCAAGGATGATACGGCAAGGTCTTCACCGTACATCTGCCCAGCAGTTAGGGCGGCAATTTCACTTAGCAAGAAGTTCATGGCTAAAACGGGGGCATTGGGTTGGAAACTTGGCGATATGCTGCCTTGGTAGGATATGTGTGGTCGCTTGTCAGGCAGCGGGTGACCATATCCCGGTCGCTAAACGGGTGATAAATGCCGTCAATTTCTTGGTAATCTTCATGGCCTTTACCGGCGATCAGTACATAGTCAGTGACACCCGCTTGGCTTATCGCATGGGCAATGGCTTGGGCGCGGTCGGCTATCACGTGTTCTTTGCCCATTTTGCAGCCTGCCAAAATATCGGCAATTATCGCCTTTGGGTTTTCAAAGCGCGGGTTGTCGTCAGTAATGATAATGTGGTCTGCCCAGTGTTCCGCTATTTTGCCCATTTCTGCACGTTTTCCGGCATCGCGGTTGCCGCCACAACCAAACACTAGCCATAAGGCATTGCCATTGTGTTGGCGTAGGCTGGCTAATGTTTTATCCAAAGCATCAGGAGTGTGTGCATAATCTACAAAAACCGTGGGCTGGTTGGCCCCTCCAAAACGCTCCATTCGACCGACAATGGGTTTTAATTGTGCCAGCCGTGCAATTGCGGTTGTGAACGGCATAGCCATTGCTAAGGCTACTGCCAACACACATAACGCGTTGGCAATGTTATAGTCGCCATACAGCGGCAGTAAAACCGTTGCGGTATGGTCACGCCAGCTGACACAAAAGCGAAAACCTTCTGCCTGGTGTGCTATATTTTCCGCCAGCAAGCTTTCGCCTTTCGGCGGTTTCCGCCCTGCTTGACTGATACCCCACACCAAAGTATGGGCGGGTACGGCAGACAGCACTTGGTCACTGAAGGGGTCGTCTAAATTCACCACTACAAAGCTAAGCTCAGGTTTGGCAAATAAGGCTAACTTGGCTTGAAGATAGGCGTCCATGGTCAAATGGTAATCCAAGTGGTCGCGACTAATGTTGGTGAACACAGCGCCCTTAAAGGTGATGCCGTTTACCCTGCCTTGATCCAAACCATGTGAAGACACTTCCAAGGCAACGGTTTGTTTATGTTGTTTTGCAAGTTCCGCCAACATGTTTTGCAATGCCAGCGCGTCAGGCGTGGTGTTGGCGGTTTTGCTGAGTTGCCCAAAGCAGCCCCAGCCAAGCGTGCCAATCACACCACAATTATCCAGCAGTTGGCCTAGAAAATGGCTACAGGATGTTTTGCCGTTGGTGCCGGTAATGCCAATAACATTGATATGGTGGGACGGATTTCCATAAAAACGTGCTGCAATCAAGCCTAAAACATCACTTAGGCCATTAATGGCTATAATTGGGATTCCAATATGGCCCGAAAAGTTTTTCAGCAAATCAGTGCCACCTTTTTGCGGGTCAAACAATACTGTTGATGCGCCGTTGGACAGTGCCTGCTGAAGATGCGACAAACCATGTTGCTGGGCCCCTGCCAAGGCAATGAAAGCGTTGCCGGCCTGCACTTTTCTGCTATCTAAAGCTAAGCCATTCACTTCATATTCAGCATTAGTGTCCGCTAATCTGGTTAATCCATGAAGCAAGTCACTCAACATCATGGTTTTGCGTAGTGGTTTTGGGTCAGCAACATGGGCATGGTCTCTTGTTTGTCGGGCGTCACTGCCAAAATACGCATGGCCCCTGCCATTGTGCGTGCAAATACCGGTGCTGCGACCTTGCCACCGTAGTATTCGCCCGCACTGGGTTCATCAATCATGACTACCGCTATTAACCTCGGGTTTTGGGCGGGTATCATCCCTGCAAACACTGAGAAATAGCTATTGTCGATATAGCCGTGCACACCCGCTTTTTTGGCTGTTCCAGTTTTGCCGGCTACAGTGTAACCGTCAACCCGTGCCTCATAGGCTGTGCCCTCCTTGGTGACGACTTGTTCCATCATGGCCTTTACTTTTCGGGCCGTTTGTTGGGAAAATACCCGCACAGGCTGATCTGCATTGGTGTCGTCATTATCATCCCGTTTCAGAATGGTCACCGAATGCAATATGCCATCATTAGCCAGTGCCGTGTAGGCGCGGGCCAATTGCAAAGCTGACGTATTAAAGCCATAGCCAAAAGCATGGGTGGCACGGTCAAAATCTTTCCAGTGATGGTAATCCTTCAATATGCCCTTGGTTTCTCCGTCAAAGCCAGAGCCTGGTTTAATGCCAAAACCTAGCTGCTGATAAATCGAATACTGATATTGTGGTGGCATCCGCAAAGCTATTTGACTAACAGCAATGTTGCTTGAGTATTTAATGGCATCCGTCAAGTCCATTGTGCCATGGTTGTGTGTGTCCTTAACAGTGTGGTTGCCTACTTGGAATATCCCATGAGTATGAAAAATATCATTATAGCTAATGTAATGGCCATCTAAAGCCCCAGCAACGATGAATGGCTTGACGGTTGATCCAGGTTCAAACACTTCAGTGATGGCTCGGTTTCGATAAAGCTTTTCTTGTAGCTCACTCCGGTCATTTGGGTTAAATGTCGGTTGGTTGACGCAAGCTAATATTTCCCCAGTTTTGGCATCCAAAATAACCATGGTGCCTGCTTTGGCACGATTGACGGCAACAGCCCGCTGCAGTTCGCGGTAAGCCAAATATTGGAGGCGCTGGTCAATGCTCAATTCTATATCTTGGCCGTCAATAGGCTCTTTTATGCTTTCAATGTCATCAATGACGCGCTTATGGCCATCGAGCAGCACTTTCTTTTTTCCGGGGGTGCCTTTTAATCGCTGTTCGGAACTGGCTTCCATGCCTGCTTGCCCAACATCGTTTTCATCGGTGAAACCTACCACATGACCTAACACTGACGCGGTTGGATAAAAGCGTTTAAACTCCTGATGAGTGGTTACGCCCAATAATCCTAAGGCCTTAATTTCAGCAGCCCTATCAGGCTCAATATTCTTAGCCAAGACATAAAAGCGCTTTTTGGCATTATCTTTGATCAATTGTGCCATCTGGCCTTTGGGTAATTGCAAAAGCTTTTCCATGGCAACAATATTGTTGGCTTTGTCGATTTTATACTGGGCGGCTTCCTCGGCATCGGTCAGTTTGGCCTTTTTATCCCTATGTAGCTTGATGACATAGCGGTCATCTTTGGTCAGTTCCTGCGCACCCAATTCCACAGGGTCTATGTCAATGGTTTCAACGGCGGTGCTGACCGCTAACGGGTTGCCATTTCTGTCCTTGATTATGCCCCGGTGGGCTGGCAATTCAACCACGCTGATCTGTTTGAGTTCACCTTTGTCGATGTAAAATTGTTTGTCCAGAACTTGTAAATAAAATGCCCGGGCAACCAGGGCGCACATAGCCAACAACATAAGGCAGCTTAGAAACTTTCTCCGGCCAGAAAGATCATCTTTTGTTAGGGCAGTCATTTTTTTTACATGGAAAACGTTCATTTAGGTTTCACATAAAAAATATTTTCACGGGACGGCATGACCAACTTCAGTTTGTCCACCGCATTGCGTTCTATTCGGTTTTGTTCGGTTAGCGTCATCAGCTCGAGCTGTAATTGCCCCCATTCAATATCTGACCGCTCCAAAATCTTTTGTTGCCTTTGTATTTCCATAAACAATAGGCGGGACTGGTATTGGTTGTATACGACAGCCATTGCTGATCCCAACAGGATGGCCAGCAAACCTCCCACCAAGGCAACTCGCCATGCCATCATGTCAAACCCGCTCCGCCACTCGCATAACGGCACTTCTGGCGCGGGCATTAATGGCAACCTCAGTTGGGCTTGCTTTAATAGCCTTGCCCACTTTTTTCAAAGCCCCTTTGTCCCTGTCCACCTCCTTAATAGGCAGTTTGCCCAAGTTGAACTTGTTGCCTGATTCATCTCGGATAAACCGCTTGACTATGCGGTCTTCCAGCGAATGGAAGGCAATGACTACCAAGCGGCCTTGTGGCTTCAGTACTTGCACGGATTGCTGCAAGGCTGCGGCCAACTCATCGAGTTCGTGATTGATCGCTATGCGGATTGCTTGAAAAGTGCGTGTCGCAGGATGCTTGTGTTGTTCCTTGACGGGTACGGTGTCTTCAATTAGTTTTGCCAGTTCTTGCGTGGTTGTAATTGGGGCGTTGGCTCGGTGCTCAATAATTGCTGCAGCAATTCTCCTGGCAAAGCGTTCTTCGCCAAAATCGAAAAGCACCTTGACCAAGGCTTTTTCGTCAATAGTCGCTAGCCAGTCTTGGGCGGATAAACCGGTTGTGCGGTCCATCCGCATATCCAATGCGCCATTGCGCATAAAGCTAAAGCCCCTTTCGGGGTTATCCAATTGTGGCGATGAAACGCCCAAGTCCAATAAGATGCCATCGACGCAGCCAATCAACCCAGCTTTTTCAATTTCGTTAGTCATACTGGAAAACCAGCAATGCGATAGGGCGAACCGATCATCCTTGTTTAATGTATCGGCATATTCTGAGTGGATGGCGTCGTTATCCCGATCGAAGGCCAGCAAGCGTCCCGTGGGGCCTAAGAGCCTGAGAATGGCTTGGCTGTGACCGCCGCGCCCAAAGGTGCAGTCTAGGTAAACGCCGTTTGCCACTATAGCCAAATGCTGCAAGGTTTCCGCTAGCATGACAGGCTGATGTTCCATATTAGGCTTCTGCATCAGAAAGACAGGTTGCCCAGTTCGGCGAGCCCCTCATCCGAGCCTTCACCATTGAAAAAGTCGTTTTCTTTGGCGGTGAATGCGTCCTCGTTCCAGACTTCAAATTTTTCGCCTAAACCAACCAAGACGATTTTTTTGTCCATTTGCGCATGTTTTCTGAGTTTTTCGGGCAATAGCAGCCTGCCTTGGCTATCCATTTCGCATTCTGTGCCATTGCCAATAAAAAACCGCTTTAGGTTTATGGCTGTCGGGTTAAGCGTGGGCAAGCTATTGATGGTTTTTTCAATCCGCTCCCATTCGGTTTCGGGATAGAGCCATAGGCAGCCTTTTTCGCTGGCACAACGCTGATCCATAGCGATGCTCACAACCAGTTTACGATCACAGATAGACTGTAATTCCTCGCGATACTTGGTCGGAATTGCGAAGCGGCCTTTATCGTCAAGATTGATTGAATTTGTACCGCGAAACAAGATACTTCCCCATTGCCGCCAGAAAAAACCACTTAAATGCCAAAATACTCCATTATTTTCCATTTGTCGCCACTATAGAGTTAAGCGGCCTGATAGTCAAGAGGCTTTTTAAATGGAATCTTCCTTTTTGACAATGACTTAGGGGATTCTTGCTGTGGTTTTCCAGTGTCTGCAGCACAACGAAACAAATCTCATGCTTTATCAAAAAGTTAAATAATAGGTAAAGGTATGGCATTGACGGGTGTGTCAAAAAGGAGCGGCAGCAAAAGGCAAGCAAAAATTTTGGATTGATGCAGAAATCCGCTATAGCGGGTGTAGATAGGATTAAATCTGAAGGTAAAACAACGGTGGGTTAAAAAAGAAAGAGTTGGCCTGTAAGCCGGGTTCTGTCGAGAACAGCCATTCATCTAGGCCGCAAGTCACCCTGCGGCTCAAGCAATCTACCCGGAGACCGCGCGGGCCACGCGTCTGTCCCCCTATTTGATCTTGCTCCGGGTGGGGTTTGCCATGCCACTTCTGTTACCAGAAGCGCGGTGCGCTCTTACCGCACCTTTTCACCCTTACCAACCTTGCGGCGGCGGTTTATTTTCTGCGGCACTTTCCGTAGGCTCGCGCCCCCCAGGCGTTACCTGGCACCCTGCCCAGTGGAGCCCGGACTTTCCTCCATTTTATCTGGCGATAAAACAGCGGCTGTCCAGCCAACTCTTTCAACTGTGCAGCATAGCACAGTTTGGTGGCTAAAAATAAGCACGGCAATCATTTTAGGGCCGACTCCGCTATTTGTCATCGATGCCTTGAATTTCTAGGGCGGCCTGATAAAGCAGTTTTTTTCTAACTCCTGTAATTTTGGCGGCTAAGCTGGCGGCGGTTTTTATTGAGCATTCTTGCAATAATATGCGTAGAATTTTGCCGTGTTCAGGGCTTATTGCAGCTTCGTCCTTATTTTCTGCTGCAGCATCCACGATCACTACAAATTCACCTTTGCGCATGTTTTCATTTTGGGCAACCAGGGCTAGTGCGTCTGCTAAGTGCGCTTTGACAATTGTTTCATGCAGCTTGGTCATTTCCCTGGCGATTACAATAGTCCGGTCAGGCGGTAAAATCCCTGCCATGTCAGTTAGCGATGCCAAAATACGGTGGCTGGACTCATAAAACGCCCAGGTCATTGGCCATGTTGCCCGTTCGCTAAAAAAAGCTTTACGTGCCGAGGATGTGCGAGGAGCAAAGCCCTCAAAGCAAAATCGGCTGACCGGCAGGCCGGCAGCCGACAATGCGGCAATGAGCGCACATGCACCAGGAATGGGCACGACATCAAGCCCTGCATCTTTGACCATTTTTACCAGCGGCATTCCTGGGTCACTTAGCAAAGGCGTTCCGGCATCAGACACTAATGCTATGGAGCTGCCTTGGCGCAGTTTTTGTAGAATATTTACCGAGGCTGTCTCTTCATTGTATTGGTGCAGTGCTACCGTCTTGTTGGTTATGCCGTAATGTTGCAGCAGCATTTTTACATGCCGTGTATCTTCGGCGGCAATCATATCCACCTGTTTCAAAATTTCGGCAGCCCTAATGCTGAGGTCTGCCAAGTTTCCGATGGGCGTAGCCACCACGTATAGTTTACCCGGCTCAGTTACCATGATGTTTTGCCTGCTATTGACCGATTGAGTACATTGATTGAATTATATGCCTTTTCGTAACCATGAAAGTAAAACCGCCCATTTGACCAGCGGCAAGAATGCTGAAGACACCGCCCATCAATTTTTGCAGGAGCAGGGGCTAAGGCCTATTGGGCGCAATTTTCGTTGCAAGCTGGGCGAGCTGGACCTTCTGATGCGGGATGGGCGGGCACTCGTGATTGTCGAAGTCCGTTACCGGAAGACCAGCCGTTACGGTACTGCCGCCGAGACTGTCACAGCCGCAAAACAATCACGTATAATAGCAGCCACGCACTATTTTTTGTCGCGGTCACCGCAATACAAGGATTGTCCTATCCGCTTCGATGTGGTCGCTTTGTCAGGTGGTGGTGCTATAAATTGGATAAAGAATGCTTTTTAATGTGCTGGCGACACTAAAACTAACAGGCGATATGGCACTACGAGCGCGCGTTATCAGTCACTTTGCAGACAATATTCAAGTCCAACAAGAAACCATGGGCAGCTTGTGTGAGCTTGTCGAATACGCCTCCCGTCATGTGCTCAACGCGCTACTAAGTGATAAGAAAGTGGTGGCGTGCGGCAATGGCCGGTCGGCATATAGTGCGCAAATGTTGGCATCGATCCTGCTTAATCAGTTTGACCGTGACCGGCCGTCTTTACCTGCGCTAGCATTGGCCACGGATGCGGCCACCTTGACGGGGGTCGCCAGCCACCATGATCTTGACAATGTCTTTGCCAAACAAGTGCGGGCATTAGGGCAGGGTGGTGATGTGCTGGTTGCTTATGTGGATAGTGGGGGGCGTCCTAACATTGCTAAAGCCATAGCGGCTGCGCATGACAAAGACATTTCGGTGATTGCCCTGACGGGCAATAATGGCGATAGGGTTTCGTCGTGGCTACGTGAAACGGACATAGAAATTTGCGTGCCAACTCAAGCGGCTATGCGCATCCATGAGACTCATGTCTTAATCACCCATTGCCTATGTGATCTCATTGATCATCAGCTGTTTGGCTAATCCGGCCAAGGATTCTACTCATGAAACCATTGTTATTGCTAATCCTGCTAATGACGTCCCTATTGCTTAAGGGTTGCGCCAGCCATGCCGTAAGTGAACAAGTCATTGATGCATTGTTGGTTAATGACCGCCGCAGTCACGATGCCTTGGTCGCTGACCTTGATATTGATGCGGGCATTAAGGATGGGCAGAAAGATGGGGGCGATGCCCTGTGGTATAGCCACATCGTCACCGCTGTTTACGATGGTAAGGTGTTGGTGGCGGGTGAGGTGCCTGATGCGGTTGCGAGGGCCAAGCTAATTGATGGCATCCGGACTATTAAAGGTGTTAAAGAGGTGCATGATAACTTGAGCGGGGATGCGCCTATCAGCCCCGCGTTGCAAAACCAAGACCAGGCCATTAAGGAGAGGCTGCTGGCTGCGCTAAGCCAAATCAGGACTATTGAAGGCTTTAGCTCGTCCATGATCAATGTCATTGTGGAAAATGGCGTGGTTTATCTCATGGGATTGGCGCACCGGAATGAGGGGGCGACGGTCGTCAATGTGGTCAGGCATCAGCCTGGGGTTAGGCAGATTGTCACCATTTTTGAGTATCTGGATTAAGCGGGTACGGGATTACTTAAAGTCAAAATCATGGACAAAAAATTTCAGATATTGCACAGGGAGCTGGCTTACCAAGGTTTTTTTCGCATGGAAAAGCTCCGCCTCAAGCACATTTTGTATGCGGGCGGCTGGAGTAAAGAAATAAGCCGTGAATTTTTTTTTCGTACCGAGTGCGTTGCTGTTCTGCTTTATGACCCTGATCTTGACCGGGTGGTGCTGATCGAGCAGTTTCGGGTGGGCGCTTTATTGCGCCCCGAGCGTGCTTGGCTGGTAGAGATTGTTGCCGGTGCCATTGAGGCAGGGGAAAGCACGGAAGAGGTCGCCCACCGGGAGTCGCTTGAGGAGGCGGGTTGCCGCATTCAGGAGCTGGTGGTGATTAATGAGTTTTATACAACGCCGGGTTGTTCTGCAGAAAGGATCGCGCTATTTTGCGGCAAGGTCGATAGCACCCAAGTGGGCGGCGTTCATGGCCTGGAAGAAGAGGGCGAGGATATTTTTGTCAAAACAGTCAGTTTTGCAGAGGCCATGCAAATGATCGGCGACGGCACTATTGAGTCCGCTATCCCTATTATCGCCATCCAATGGCTGGCTTTAAACAAGGCATCGCTGCAGCGGAAATGGTGCGCCTAAAAATGGGGCGTAGGCTATGCTTTAGCCGTTGCAGCTGGAAAAGTGAATGGATTCATTAATTGTAAGGGTGTTGCCCGTGCCTTAATGCATGGCGGCCATTCCTAAAAGATCATTTATTTAATTCAGCTGGATTGTTTGACGCATTTGTCATTTGCATATATCATAACGGGTTATGTCAGACCGAATGCCAGAATATGTAGACCCTATCCAGCTTGCTGATAAGCAAGGCGTTGTTAAGGGTCATGCCACTATTAACAGCTTGGGTCGCTTGGCGGAGTTTCTTGCCAGCGACGCGGGGGCAGTGGATATCGCGCTTAATTTTAGGCGGCAAGGCAGGCTGGTGCTGATCGAAGGCCGCTTGGAATGCGTATTGCAGCTCATTTGTCAAAGCTGCTTAGAGGCCATCGAATGCCCTGTCAACCATGCGGTAAAATTGGGTGTGGTGACATCCATCGAACAGGCTGATCGTTTGCCTGCAGACTATGAGCCGCTATTGTTGGATGGCGAGAAGGTCTTGGTTAAAGAAATTGTGGAGGATGAGTTGCTGCTGCTCCTTCCAGCGTTCCCTAAACATCAGCGGGCATGTTCCATGCCAACAATAACTGAAAATAATAACGACGCGGCAAAGCTTAGCGGCAAGCTCGTGCGTGAAAATCCATTTTCCATCTTAGCTAATCTAAAAAATACTGGAGACCTCTAATGGCTGTACAAAAAAGCAAAGTCACGCGATCAAGACGTGGGCAACGCCGTTCACATGACGCATTAACCGCTAAGACATTAGCCAACGACCCTATTACCGGTGAAACCCATTTGCGACACCACATGACACCAGATGGCTACTTTAAGGGGCGCCAAATTGTTGGTTCCGTTGTAGAAGAAGACTAAGGCAGCTGTCTGGATTAATCAAAAACGTTCATCCGTGCCCTACATCGGGTCGGCCTCTTGGGATTAAGCGGAGTCATTGGTCAGCGTGAGCCTTACAATTTCCATAGATGCAATGGGCGGCGATCATGGCCCAAAAGTCACCATTCCGGCATCACTGGATTGTTTAAAAGACAATCCGGTACTGAGCTTAATATTGGTGGGTGATGAGGCTATTTTAAAGCCGTTGTTATCACAAGCCCTGTTGGATTACCCCGGCAGGCTGGGCATAAGGCATGCCTCCGAATGCGTGGCCATGGATGAATCCCCCGCCAAGGCACTGAAAAACAAAAAAGACTCATCTATGCGGGTAGCCATCAACTTGGTGCGTGACGGTCAGGCAGATGCTTGCGTGAGCGCAGGCAATACCGGTGCATTGATGGCAACTGCACGTTTCGTATTAAAAATGATTCCTGGCATTGACCGCCCCGCCATTATATCCACTTTGCCTTCTACCTTTGGCCATACCCATGTTTTGGACTTGGGGGCGAATGTCGATTGCACAGCCGAGCATCTGTTCCAGTTTGCAGTAATGGGGAATGAGCTGGTGAAGGCTGTGGACAGTATCGATAACCCTAGAGTCGGGCTGCTGAATATAGGTGAAGAAGATGTAAAGGGTAACGAGCAGGTTAAGGCGGCGGCAAAGCTGCTGGAAAGCTCGTCGCTCAATTACATTGGTTATGTCGAAGGTGATTCCATTAACGCCGGACACATTGCAGTCGATTTGATTGTGGTGGATGGCTTTGTGGGTAATGTCGCTTTAAAAGCCATTGAGGGCGCGGCAAAAATGATTGCGGGCGGCTTAAAAGAGGCTTTTAATAAAAATTTGCTGGCCAAAGTTGCCGGACTTGTTGCTTATCCGGTGCTAAAGCTGTTCAAGCAGCGCATCGATCCTCGCCGTTATAACGGGGCCAGTTTTTTAGGGCTGCGTGGGCTGGTCATTAAAAGCCATGGTGGTGCTGACCGTTTGGCGTTTAAAACTGCCATCAATCTTGCTGAGCTTGAGATCAAGAAAGATGTTATCCAAAAGATCAGCCAACAGGTTGAAAAGACATTGGCCATGAGTGCCCAAGCATGAGCTGGTATTCACGGGTTATTGGCACCGGTGGCTATTTGCCTGAGAGGGTGCTGACCAATGATGATATTTCATTGATGGTGGACACTTCAGATAGTTGGATTTTTGAGCGTACTGGCATTAAAAGCCGTCATGTTGCCGATGCTGCAGAAAGTGCTTCCAGCATGGCGGAAATTGCTGCCAGAGGGGCGTTGGCAGCGGCGCAGATTGGGCCACATGCCATTGACTTGATTATCGTTGCAACCGGCACGCCCGATAGGGTTTACCCTAGCACCGCTTGCATTTTGCAACAGCGTTTAGGGGTTAAAAATGCCGTGGCTTTTGATGTACAAGCTGCTTGTTCCGGTTCGGTCTTCGCGATCAGCATTGCCGACCAGTATATCAAGTCCGGGGCAGCCAAAACGGTGCTTATTGTAGGCACGGAGCTTTGCTCAAGGATAGTCGATTGGACAGACCGCAGCACCTGTGTGCTGTTCGGCGATGGTGCTGGCGCATTATTGCTTCAGGCATCGGAGCAGCCGGGAGTTTTGTCAACCCATATCCATTCGGACGGCGAGTTTGGTGATCTTTTATATTGCCCAAACCCGCAAGTAGCCCCGGAAGCCAACAAGGCACACGGCTACATCACCATGCAGGGCAATGAAGTTTTTAAAGTTGCCGTCAATACATTGGGCAGAATTGTTGATGAAACATTGGAAGCCAATCAATTAGACTTAAGTGCTATAGATTGGTTGGTTCCCCATCAGGCCAACATCCGCATTATCGCCGCAACAGCCAAAAAATTGAAAATGCCAATGGATCAGGTTGTAGTCACACTGGAAACCCAAGGCAACACATCATCAGCATCTGTGCTTTTGGCATTCAATGAGGCTGTGCGTGATAACCGTATCCAACGCGGGCAGATTGCTCTGCTTGAGGCGTTTGGGGCTGGCTTTACTTGGGGTTCGGCATTAATAAGATACTAAGTATTTAAAATAACAATTATCATAATCAGATGAACAACCCGTCACCTAACCTCGCCTTTGTGTTTCCTGGACAAGGCTCGCAATCTCCCGGAATGTTGAATGATTTGGCTGGCCATCATCCTGAGGTAAAGCATACCTTTGATCTGGCTTCCAATATTTTAGGGAAAGATTTATGGGATATACTCAATAACAAACCCGATGAATTGGCGCAAACCAGCAACACCCAACCCATCATGCTGGCTGCCGGAACAGCGGTTTGGCAGGTGTGGTGCAAGTTAAGCACAGTCCGTCCTGCATGGATGGCGGGACATAGTTTGGGCGAATACACTGCATTGGTATGCAGCGGTGCATTGGCATTTGAGGATGCTGTCACGCTCGTGGCCACCCGCGGGAAGCTAATGCAGGAGGCCGTGCCGCAAGGTGAAGGTGGTATGGCTGCTATTATTGGCCTAACTGACCAAGAAGTTATCAATATCTGTGCGGAAGCGGCCGAGGGGGAAGTTGTTTCTGCGGTCAACTTCAATTCAGTGGGGCAGGTGGTGATTGCCGGTAACATTGCTGCGGTCAATCGCGCCATCCAGGCCGCTAAGGCGGCTGGGGCGAAGCTTACCGTTCCGATACCAGTCAGTGTGCCATCGCATTGCCTGCTCATGAAGCCTGCTGCTGAGAAGCTTGCTGATTATTTGGAAGGCGTTGTTTTTAAGGCACCGGAAATAACGCTGATCCATAATGTCAATATTGCGTCTCATAGCTCATCCGAAGCCATAAAAGCGGCGTTAAAAGAACAGCTTTATAGGCCGGTGCGTTGGGTGGAAACCATCACTTATCTTCATAACCAACAAGTCGCCAGTTTTGTCGAGTGCGGGCCCGGTAAAGTGTTGGTTGGATTAAACAAGCGAATTGCCAAAGCCGCAGGGCATTGGGCATTGCTGGATACAGAAACCATCATGAGTGTAGCGGGGCAAGTGGCATGAGCAAAGCAGTGGCATTAGTGACTGGAGCGAGCCGTGGTATAGGCAAGGCTATCGCCGAGCGGTTGGCAGCGGATGGCTTTTACGTCATCGGTACTGCAACAACGGCAAATGGCGCGGAAGCCATTAGCCATTATCTTGATGACAAGGGCATGGGTATGTCGCTGGATGTTACTGATGCCGATGCCATTGAGACAGCCATCAATACTGTTAATGACACCTATGGTGCGCCCACAGTGTTAGTCAACAATGCCGGTATCACCCGCGACAATTTGCTGATGCGCATGAAGGATGATGAGTGGGATGACATCATCAGCACCAATCTGACATCGGTGTACCGTATGAGCAAGGCAGTGTTACGCGGCATGATGAAGGCCCGATACGGGCGTATCATCAACATATCTTCTGTAGTTGGCGTTACCGGCAATGCCGGGCAGGCTAACTACGCCGCTGCTAAAGCCGGTATGATAGGCTTTGCCAAGGCTATGGCTAAAGAAGTCGGGTCGCGCAACATTACCGTGAACACAGTGGCGCCAGGCTTCATTGACACGGACATGACACGTGAGCTAAATGAAGCTATTAAGGCCTCGTTACTGGCTGTAATTCCATTGTCACGCCTAGGTGATCCACAAGAAGTTGCCCACGCTGTGGCTTTTTTGGCTTCAGAAGGCGCCGCTTATATCACAGGCGAAACTTTGCATGTGAATGGCGGCATGTTTATGCCTTAATATTGTAGTTCTATTGCAATATCAAGTATAATTCGCGAACCGTCTGGAATTTCCAGAGGCGGGATTTCAAGAACAATAAATAACAATACCATTGTAAGTCGCCTAGATACTTACATTGTTTGAGGATAATAATTATGAGCAATATTGAAGAACGGGTAAAAAAGATTGTCGCTGAGCAATTAGGAGTTAAGGAACAAATAGCTAATGATGCTTCGTTTGTTGATGATCTTGGTGCTGATTCTCTTGATACCGTTGAACTCGTGATGGCTCTTGAAGAAGAGTTTGAGTGTGAAATTCCAGACGAAGATGCCGAGAAAATAACCACAGTGCAACAAGCCATCGATTACGTAGAGAAAAACGCATAACCACCCAATAGCTTTGGGTGGGTGCTGCCCATCCATTGTAACGACCTCCAGCCTTAATTTTTCTTACGGTAAAGTACATTGAGTAAGCGTCGAGTTGTCATAACTGGATTAGGTGCCGTAACGCCTCTAGCAAACACCGTCTTGGAAACATGGGATGGCATAATCAATGGTAAAAGCGGCATAAGCTTTATAGAATCTTTTGATATTTCGCCATTTTCCACAACTTTCGGCGGAGTTATCCGCAATCTCGACATCTCTCAATATATTCCAGAAAAAGATGCCAAGCGAATGGATGGTTTCATTCATTATGGCATAGCCGCTGGCTGCCAAGCTTTTGAAGATTCCGGCATTGAAGTGACTGATGAAAACGCGGGTCGGATTGGCGTTGCCATTGGCTCAGGTATAGGTGGCATCACAGGTATTGAAGAATGCTATGCCGCCTATGATAAAAGTGGCCCCCGACGAATCTCACCTTTCTTTGTGCCCGGAAATATCATCAACATGATATCAGGCAACCTCTCCATTAAATATGGCTTGAAAGGCCCCAATTATGCCATTGTCACTGCCTGTGCGACCGGCACACATAATATTGGTGACGCAGCAAGGCTTATTATGTACAACGATGCCGATGTCATGTTGGCGGGCGGTGCCGAACGTTGTACCAGTTCACCAACTGCAATGGGCGGGTTTGCTTCTGCCAAGGCATTGTCACGGCGCAATGACAACCCGCAGGCAGCCAGCAGGCCTTGGGATCGTGATCGCGATGGTTTTGTCCTAAGCGATGGAGCAGGTGTTGTAGTGCTGGAAGAGTTGGAACATGCTAAAGCCCGTGGAGCTAAAATTTATGCAGAATTGGTTGGCTTTGGCATGAGCGGCGATGCTTACCACATCACTACCCCTGCAGAAGGGGGTGAAGGGGCCGCCCGCTGTATGAGTAACGCACTGCATGATGCGGGTATCAGTCCTGAGCAAGTCGATTATATCAATGCCCATGGCACGTCAACACCTGCCGGAGACCTTGGCGAAACCTTGGCCATGAAAGCCGCTTTCGGTAGCCATGCCTATAAGGTTGCCATTAGCTCAACCAAATCAATGATTGGTCATTTGCTCGGTGCGGCAGGTGGAATAGAGGCCGTGCTGACCGCATTAAGCATCAAACATCAAATTGCACCGGCCACTATTAATTTGGATAATCAGGACCCATTGTGTGATCTTGATTACATACCTAATATTTCAAGAGAGATGGTCATCGACGTTGCCATGTCCAATTCCTTCGGTTTTGGTGGCACTAATGGAAGTTTGGTGTTCCGGCGCTATTCCTGACTATTAGGCTAGCTGGGTGTCTGCCAATGATCCTGGTCAACGGCGAACACGAACACACTATTGCCATTGCTGACCGTGGCTTGCAGTATGGTGATGGAGTTTTTGAAACCATCGCTGTCATGGGCGGCAATCCCCTCTTACTGGAGCAGCATTTAAACCGTTTGCAATCAGGCTGCCAAGTACTTGCCATCAATTGCCCTGATCGCAGTTTGCTGGCCTCAGAAGTCAACAACTGTTGCCGCTATGCAACACAGTTCTTTAGCTCCGGTAATGCGGTTATTAAAATCATTGTCACCCGTGGCCCGGGTGGGCGGGGTTACCGCCCCCCCCCCCCCACCCCCCCCCCCC